>Ga0207644_10002681_pt1 | contig 11466 bp, 9 predicted proteins | sample KBSS73metaG_FD_184326 | JGI IMG/M metagenome (GOLD analysis project Ga0207644, IMG submission 184326) | Switchgrass rhizosphere microbial communities from Kellogg Biological Station, Michigan, USA - KBS S7-3 metaG (SPAdes) (version 2) | ecosystem: Host-associated > Plants > Roots > Rhizosphere >... | reverse complement strand
GGTCATCAGCACCGTGTACTTCTTGAACTTCGACAGGCTCGTCGTGTCGAGGCTCGGCAGGCCGTAGCCGCCGAACGACGCCAGGATGATGGGCTTGTCGGTCGGGATCTTGAGCAGCTTGCAGACCTCCGCGCGCGTGCGCGTGGCGTGGCGGGCGATGAACGGGATGTCCTTGACGTTCGACCAGTTGTCGAAGCCGCGCGACATCGGCAGCTTCAGCGCCATCGACGCCTTGGCGTAGGCGCCCCGGATGGCCGGCAGCAGCGACGGCGCCAGCCGCACGCGCGGGTAGTCGGCGTAGATCCAGTCCCAGGTGAAGTTACCCAGCGCGCAGGTCGGGATCCCGGCCGAAGCGCCCACGGCAAAGGCCAGCGGTGGGATGTCGCCCACGATCAAACCGGCGCCGAGCTCGCGCAGCGCCCGCGTCTCGCTGGCGGCGCGCGTCACCAGGTCGCTGTGGAAGGCCGCCGCCCGGCGGATGCTGTCGGCCTCGTCGAGCGACAGCCCGTCCACCTGCACGACGCCGGTGTCGCACTCGAGGGTGCTGAACGCCACCTTCCCTTTGACGGACAGGTCGAAGAGCCAGCGGGGGGCCGAGGTACGGACGCCAATCCGCACTTCCGGACGCTTGGCCAGGATGGCGTTGATCACCTCGATGGATCGCGAGGCGTGCCCGAATCCGTGGCCGGAGATATAGAAGACGATCGCTTGTGCCAAATTAAGAGCTCTTCTCGTCGAATGCGACCTTGACCACCTGCTCGAGGGTCTCGACCGGCACGAAGGTCATGTCGCGCCGGAGTTCCTCGGGCAGTTCCAACAAGTCTGGTTCGTTCAGTGCCGGCAGCACGAACGTCTTCACGCCGAACCGCCGCGCCGCCAACGCCTTTTCCCGAATTCCGCCCACGGGGAGCACCAGTCCGCTGAGCGTGATTTCACCCGTCATCGCCACGCCCGGCTTTACCGCCTGGTTGCGTGCCGCAGACAGAATCGCCGTCGCTATGGTGATGCCGGCGGACGGACCGTCCTTCGGGATGGCACCGGCCGGGACGTGGATGTGGAGGTCGTGCTTGGCGAGGAATTCCGGAGATATCCCCAGTGCCTCGGCGCGCGACCGGATATGGCTCAGGGCAGCCCGAGCCGACTCCTGCATCACGTTCCCCAACTGGCCCGTAAGAATGATGTTCTGGTTTCCGCCTGGAAGCAAGGTGACCTCGATAAACAGGACGTCGCCGCCTACTTCGGTCCAGGCCACCCCGGTGACTACCCCAGGGATCGACGTCCGGAAAGCCACTTCCTTCTTGAACCGGGCCGGCCCCAGATAGTCGTCCACCTCGGCGCTGTCCACGACCGCCTGGCCGGCTGGTGCGGCATCGGCGGGGCGGGTGGCAATCCGCGCGGCGAGCTTCCGGGCAATCGTGCCGAGCTGGCGTTCGAGGTTCCGGACGCCGGCTTCGCGGGTGTACTCGCTGATGATCGTGTGCAGCGCCGCGTCGGTGACGGCCATCGCGTCCGCCGCGAGGCCGTGGTCGGCCATCTGGCGGGGCAGCAGGTAGCGCCGCGCGATGTGGACCTTCTCCTCCTCGGTGTAGCCGGCCAGCTGAATGATCTCCATCCGGTCGAGCAGCGCCGGGTGCACGGTCCCCAGCTGGTTCGACGTGGCGATGAAGAGCACTCGGGACAAGTCCACTGGCGCTTCGAGGTAGTGGTCGCGGAACGAGTGGTTCTGCGCCGGGTCGAGCACCTCCAGCAGCGCGGCCGCGGGGTCGCCCTGGATACCGGCGGCCATCTTGTCGATCTCGTCGAGCATGAACACCGGGTTCATGGAACCGGCCTGCTTGAGCGCCTGTACGATGCGGCCGGGGATCGAGCCGATGTAGGTGCGGCGGTGCCCGCGGATCTCCGCTTCGTCGCGCACGCCGCCGAGCGAGATGCGCACGAACTTGCGGTTCATCGCGCGTGCGATCGACTGGCCCAGCGACGTCTTGCCCACGCCGGGCGGCCCGACGAAGCAGAGGATCGGCCCCTTCATGTCGCCTTTGAGCTTCCGCACCGCGAGGTACTCGACGATGCGTTCCTTGACCTTGTCGAGGTCGTAGTGGTCGTCGTCGAGCACGCGCCGCGCTTCCACCGGGTCGAGGCGATCCTCGGTGGTGACCGACCACGGCAGCTCCAGGATCCAGTCGAGATACGTCCGGATCATCTGGTATTCAGGCGACTGGCCGGTCATGCGCGCCAGGCGCTCCATCTCCCGACGGGCGACGGTGTCGATCGCTTCCGGCAGCGCGGCGTCGTCGATGCGCTGGCGCAGCTCGGTCAGCTCGGCGCCCTCGCCCTCGCCGAGCTCCTGCTGGATGGCCTTCATCTGCTGCCGCAGGAAGTACTGCCGCTGCGCGTCGGTCATCTCCTGCTGCGCCTGCGACTCGATCTTGCCTTTCAGCTCGAGGAGCGAGACTTCGCGCGTGAGTGCCGCCGCCACCGCCTGCAGCTTCTTGACGAGGTCGTTCTCTTCGAGCAGCGCCTGTTTGTCTGGCGGGCGGAGGTCCAGTAGCGTCCCGAGGACATAGACGAGGCGCAGCGGGTTGTCGATCGTCATGACCAGCCCGCGCAGCTCCTCGGACAGGCCCGAGGCGAGCGACAGCGTCTTGTCGATCAGCTCCTGGATCCGCCGCACGTGCGCGTCCACTTCGAGCGTCTGCTCGAAGGGCTCGGGCATGGGCGTGATGTGCGCGCGCATCGACGTGCCCGTGCGGCTCACCGAGTCGAGGCGTACCCGCGCCAGCCCCTCCAGGATGATGTTGATGCCCATCCCGGCCTTGGCCATCTGGCGGATGATGGCGACCGTTCCGATCTTCCGCAGGTCGTCGGGCCCCGGGTCCTCGCTCTCGTTGTCCTGCAGCACGAGCAGGATCAGCCGGTCGGCGCCGAGCGCGCGGTTGACGGTTTCAATCGACACGCCGCGTGTCACCGCCAGCGGCTGCAGCGTCAGCGGAAACGCGACGGTGCTCCGGAGGGGGAGAACGGAGAGTTCAGTTGGGAGCGGCGGCGGGGTGGGCTCGGCCATCCTGTGCGAGAGTCTCGGGCCGCCAAGACGGCTGAGAGATGCTCAGTGTATCAGCGGTTCGATGTACGCTACGAACGTGGACGAACGCCAGTTCTTTACCGAGAAGCCCGAGGAACGGCCGGCGAGCTATCAGTGCCCGCAGTGCCGGCGGACCAATCAGTACTCCATCCGCTGGATCCGGAGGACCAAGAAGGCTCAGCCGCCACAAGGATCGGACGAGCGGGCGCGGGCCATGTTCAACAAGGTCAAGGACTACCTCGTGCGCGTGGACGAGCACGTCACCTGCAAAACCTGCCGGAAGCGGTTCGAGATTCCGTCCCACCGCAACATCGTGTTTCTCGAGGAGCTCGAAGGTTTACCGAAAGACGACTACGACGAATGAACCTCGAAGCCCGGTAGGCCGGGTGGGTGCCCGTCAGTAGATCCCCGGAATCACCTTCCATCGCACCGCCTGCTGGTATTCGCGGTACGCTTCCGGCGCGGCGACGACGAGCGAACGTTCCTCGAACACCATCCCGACCAGCAGGTAGGCGCAGCTGACCACCGCAAAGACGAGCTGCGTGTCGGTCATGGCCGGGACTGAGAACACCACCAGAAACCATCCCGAGTAGATGGGATGCCGCACCCAGCCGTAGGGTCCCCGCTGAGTGAACGTGGCGGCGCCGCCGTGCTCTCCCGGAACGTGACGCGGCGGGCGCGTGCCGGCCAGCTCCCAGACGTCCAGGATGGCGGCGGCGCGCAGGGTCAGCACGATGCCTGCCGCACGGGCGATGTAGAGCGCCCACGCGGCGGGCCCGCCCGCCTGCCACGCGATCCCGGGCACGCCGCGCCACGCTGCGCAGACGGCGACAAGCGCCAGGCTGGCGACCCACACGAACACGGACCGCTCGCGCCCGGGGAACAGCCGCTCCACCTGCACGCGCACGGCGTCGCGGGCGAACAGCGAATGGTGGGACGCAAACAGCGTGAACAGCACGACGTTCCATGCCGTCGCTCGAGCGGCATCGTCGGCGAGGGGCAGTGCCGGAAAGCGGACGAAGTAGCTGAACACGAACCAGCCCAACGATGCAGCAAAGAGGCCCGCGCCCAGCCAGGAGAACGCCATCAGGCTCGATTATAGGGAGGACTATACTGAGCGCGATGGAACCGAAGGGGCCCCGGAGAGTCGGCCTGCCGCGGCTGGTGGGCGCGCTCGTGCTCGGCGTCGGCGTGACCGCTCTCGTGGTGATGAGCATGACGGGGCCGTCGGCGCAGACGGCGCCGGCCGGGCAGCCGCTGACGCCGGCGGATCTCGCCGCGCTCGCGCTCAACACGGGGCGCTACGACGAAGTCGATCCGCTGCTCAAGGGGGCCACGGACCTGCGCGCGACGACGCTGCGCGCGCGCGCCGCCATCGCGCGCGGCCGCTACGCCGACGCCGAAAAGCTGCTGACGCCGGCGGCGGCGTCGGCACCGGCGAGCGACGCGGCGCTCGAACTGGGGCTGCTGCAGCAGTATCTGGGCCGGCGGCAGGACGCGCGGCGCACGCTGCAGCGCATCGTGGATGGGTCGGCGCCCCGCACCGTTGCCGACTTCACGCGCGCGGGACGGGCCGCGCAGGCGCTCGGCCAGTTCAAGGTGGCCAACGACGAGTACTTCCGGCGCGGCAACCGCCTCGCGCCCGGCGACGTCGCGCTCAACACGGCGTGGGGCGACCTGTTCCTCGAGAAGTTCGACCGGCCAAACGCTCTCAAGTCGTATCAGGACGCGCTGAAGGCGGACGCCAACGACGTCGCCGCGCAGGTTGGCCTGGCCCGCGTGGCCGCCGAGGGCAATCCGCCGGCCGCGAAGGAAGCGCTCGAAAAGGCGCTCAAGACCAATCCCAACTACGTGCCCGGCATCCTGCTCTCGGCGGAGCTGGCGCTCGACGATCGCAATCGGGACGACGCGGCGGCGCTCGTGAAGAAGGCGCTCGAGGTGAACCCGAACAGCCTCGAAGCGCGGTCGCTGCAGGCGGCCATGGCCTTCGTGGCCAACAAGCCCGACGAGGTCGAGACCCACGCGCAGGGCGTGTTGAAGATCAATCCGGTCTACGGCGAAGTCTACCGGGTGGTGGCCGATCACGCGGCGCGCGGCTATCTCTTCGACGAGGCGGCGTCGTTGGCGCGGAAGGCGCTGATTGCCGATCCCAACAACGTGCAGGCCTACGCCGACCTCGGGATGTATCTGCTGCGCACGGGCGACGAGCGCGAGGCGCGCAACGCCCTCGAGCGCGCGTTCAAGGACGACCCGTTCAACGTCTCCACGTTCAACTCGCTCGACCTGCTCGATACCCTCGACAAGTTTCAAACGGTTACCGACGGCGATCTGATTTTCCGCTTCCATCCCGACGAAGTGGCGGTGATGAAGGAGCAGGCGATTCCGCTCGCCAAGGAAGCGCTCGCCGCGTTGTCGAAGCGCTATCAGTTCCAGCCCAAGGGGCCGCTCCTCATCGAGATGTTCCCCAAGCACGACGACTTCGCCGTGCGCACCATCGGGCTGCCGGGGATGATCGGCGCGCTCGGGGCCTGCTTCGGCCGCGTGGTGACGCTCGACTCGCCGCGCGCGCGCCCGGCGGGGGAGTTCAACTGGGGCGAGACGCTGTGGCACGAGCTGGCGCACGTGATCACGCTGCAGATGTCGGGCAATCGCGTGCCGCGCTGGCTGACCGAAGGGATCTCGGTCTACGAAGAGCGGCGCGCACGCCCGGAGTGGGGCAAGGAATCCGACGTCTCCTTTGCGCAGGCGCTGTCCGAGGGCAAGGCGATCAAGCTCGATGTCCTCAACGAGGCGTTCAGCGACCCGAAGACGATCTCGCTGGCCTACTACGAGGCGTCGCTCGTGGTCGATCACCTGGTGCAGACCTACGGCGAACCCGCGCTGTGGAAGATGCTGCGCGCCTACGGGCGCGGCCTCGAAACCGAAGACGCGCTGAAGGACGCCTACGGCATTTCAATCGCGCAGCTGCAGACGTCGTTCGACGGCTACACCGACAAGAACTACGGCGCCATCGTGCGCGCGATGAAGGCGCCGGAGCTCAAGGAGAAGCCGTCGCTCGACGACCTGAAGAAGCTGGCGGCCGACAATCCCGAGAGCTACCGCGTGCACATGGCGCTTGCCGACGCCCTGAACACGGCCGGCGACAAGGCCGGCGCGATCAAGACATTCGAGCGCGCCGCGCAGCTGCTGCCCACCGCCAACGGGCGCGGCAATCCCCACGCCTACATCGCCCGCATCGCGGAAGAGCAGAAGGACACCGAACGCGCCATTCAGGCGTATCAGGCCGTGCTGCAGATCGACAACGCCGACATCGAGTCGGCCAAGAAGCTGGCGGCGCTGCTCGAAGCCAAGGGTGACGCCGCCAGGGCCGAGGACGCCTACAGCCGTCTGGTGATGGCCGACCCGTTCGACAGCAAGGGGCAGACCGGGCTGGGGCGGCTGGCGATGAAGCGCAAGGACACGGCGCTGGCGCTGCGATCGTTCCGCAGCGCCCTGGCGACCAAACCGCTCGACGCTGCCGCCGCCCACGCGGATCTGGCGGAAGCGCTGCTCGCCAACGGTCAGCCGGCCGAGGCCAAGCGCGAGGTGCTCGCGGCGCTCGAGATCGCGCCGTCGTTCGAGCGCGCGCAGGATCTGCTTCTGAAGATCGGCACCAGCACCCCGTAGAGTTCCCTAGCGCCCCTCCACGTCGTGCCACCAGTCGGGTCCCCGGCGTTCGGGGCGCTGCAGCGCGAACCCTCCGAGCACGCCGAACACGAAACCGCCGATATGGGCCCAGAACGCGACGCCGCCGGTGGCAGCCTCGACCCGCGTGATGGAGCCGACGCCGTTCAGGAACTGCATCAGGAACCAGATCGGCAGGAAGAACATCGCCGGCACTTCGACGACCTGCAGGAAGATGAACGGAATGAGCGTGAGAATCCGCGAGTGCGGAAACATGACGAAGTACGCGCCCATTACTCCGGCAATGGCGCCGCTGGCGCCGACCATCGGCACCGTGGATCCCGGGTTGACGAACATCTGCGTCAGCGCGGCGATGAAGCCGCAGGCCAGGTAGAAGGCGACGAAACGGCCGCGCCCCATCCGGTCCTCGACGTTGTCGCCGAAGATCCACATGTACAACATGTTCCCGCCCACGTGCAGGAACCCGCCGTGGAGGAACATCGAGGTGACCATCGTCACCAGGCGGAAATCCGCCGGGACCAGCCCCCAGGTGTAGACGAACTCGTTGGCGTCGCGGGAACCGAGCGACCACTGATAGACGAACACCAGCACGTTGAGGGCGATGATCGTCGTGGTGACGACCGGCGTCGTGCGTGAGGGAATGACGTCGCGAAGGGGAATCATCTGGCGTGAGCCTTGAGCCCTGAGCCCTGAGCCAGTACATTATCCCTTCCTCATCTCCATGATCTGCAAACACTGTGGGACCGAAATCGCCGACAAGGCGCTGATCTGTTACCGGTGCGGCCAGGCCACCGCCGAGCCGCGCGTGAAACCGCCGACCGAGGGATCCATCTTCGTGAAGCGCCGCCGCTCGAAGCTGCCGTGGCTGCTGGTCGCGCTGCTGCTCATGCTGCTGGCGCTCGTGTGGTTCGTGCGCGGCGGCTTCTGACGTGATCCGCGGTTTCTGGCTGGGCGCCGCGGCCTACAGCATCTGGGGCTTGTTTCCAATCTACTGGAAGCTCGTCGCCGACGTGCCGGCGGGGCAGGTGCTGGCGCATCGCATCGTGTGGTCGTGCGTGGCGCTCGGGATCATCCTGGCCATGCCCTCGCGCCCGCGCCTGCCGCGGTCCGCGGTGAGCGCGCGGATCCTGCTGCTGTACCTCGCGGCCGCGATCCTGATCGGCGTCAACTGGTATCTCTACGTCTGGGCAGTGGGGCACGACCTGGTCGTCGAGACCAGCCTCGGCTACTACATCACCCCGCTCGTCAACGTGCTGCTCGGCGTGGCTGTGCTGAGGGAGCGCCTGCGCCCCCTCACGTGGATCGCCGTCGCCCTCGCGGCGATTGGCGTGGCGATCCTGACGTGGGGCTACGGAGCGCCGCCGCGCGTGGCCCTGGGGCTGGCCCTGAGCTTCGGTACCTACGGCCTGGTGAAGAAGACGGCGCCGTTGCCGGCGCTCGAGGGCCTCGCGCTCGAAACCGTGCTGTTGGCCGCCCCGGCCGCGCTGTATCTGGCGGCCGCTGAGCGCGCCGGCTCGGGCGCGTTCCTGCACCTGGCCAGGACCACCGACCTTCTTCTGGTCGGCGGCGGGCTCGTGACCATCGTCCCTCTGCTGCTGTTTGCATCAGCGGTGCGGACGGTGCCGCTCTCGACGATGGGGCTGCTGCAGTTCATCTCGCCGACGATTCAGCTCGTGCTGGCGCTGGGTCTCTACGGCGAGCCGTTCGGGCGCTCACGCGTGATTGGTTTCGTGGCCGTCTGGGGAGCGCTGCTTCTCTTCGCCGCGGAGCAGGTCCACCGCGGCGCGGTATCAGCGGACTCTAGAACGTAAGGGTCAGCGACGTCCGGAGCACCGTATCCAGCCTGTCCTTCCGGGCGTCCGCCTTGCCGAGGACGATCTTCGACCCGCCAGACGACAGCGTCCGGAACCGCTCATCGCCCGAGCCTGCGATCCCATCCGGGTTGATCAGCTCGACGAAGGCGACGACGTCGAGGTCGGCCTCGAGCGCCGGCTCGTTCTCGTACAGCCACTGAAGACTGACCTTGAGCGAGAGGCGTTTGACGATCGAGAGCGTCAGCGCGGTGGTAGTGCTGATGGAGTAGTCGGTGGGATCGGACAGGTTGAAGTTCGCGGCGAACTTGTTGTCCCACATGTTGTCCGGCTTGAACCGCTCGACGTAGTCCCAGCCGAGACGAGCGCCGGCAAAGCGGCGGTCCTTCTCTGGATCGGGCTTTTCCTCTTCGCGATCCGTGTAGCTGATTCCGTAGTTGGTGGCGAAGCGCCGCCGCTCCGTGTCCGTCCAATTGTGCCCGACGCCGACGTGTGTGATGTAACGGTTCAGGATGCCCGCATCGTCATTGCGATCCCAGCTGCCGCCCGTCTTCCAGTAGAAGCCGGGGTGGAAGTCACGTTCGAAACTTCCGCTGACGAGGTAAGTGGCGACATCCATCGTCGGGTCAGGCTTGACGAGCGTGGTCGCCGGGTCGGCCGGCCCGCCTCCGACCAGGAACTCGAGGCCGGGGGCGACCATGAAATATCGGTCATCCGACGTGTCGGCGCGCACGACCTTGCCTTCGAACTCGAGCCGGGCGTTCTTCCACACATGCCGGAGCTGGTCGCTGAATCCCCAGGTCTGGGATGCCGAGTTGCCGGTTGTGAGCACCAGACTGAGATCCGTGGTGTTGGACCAGCCCGGCTTCGGAGGTTCCTTGGCTTTGTCCTGCGCCCGCGCATCCTCGAGCCCGCCCAGGAGGGCCAGGAGGCACGTGGTGACCACCCACTTCTGATTCATTCGCTTCCGTTGGCGGCGCGAATGAAGTAGTCGAGATTGATCGAGCCCATGTGCGTCAGCGGGTGTGGGCCGCAAGCACACCTTCGCGCGCGGCCGCTGCCGAGGCAGGCGGTCGATCGACGTGCGTGTCTTCGAGCGCGGTGACACCAAACACGTGGTAGCCCCAGGAGGGCATGTCCAGGAACAGGCCGCGGGTGTCGAGATCGCTTCTCTCACGATCGAACACGACCGTTCCCGCTGCGCCCATCAGATCTTCGAAGCGCACTGCCCGCCCGCCGGGATCTTCACGCGGCAGGCGCACGTAACATTGGCTCTGGTGGTCCGCGTAGTTGACGGCCACGATTCTGCGGGCGCCACTGGCGTCCTTCCAGAGGCACGCCACGAAACAGTCCCACGTCCAGTTCTGGTCCCACGCGGGCACGCACTCGAGCAGGCTCCAGTCGCCGTCTCGCAGCACCGGCTCTTGCACTACCGTCCGGAGACGTTCGTAGAACTGTTGCAGCGCTGCGTCGGCGGCTTCGACCGGAGCGCGGACGAGGTGCGGCGAAATGCGCCTCGTCCGCCCTTCGAACTGACCCTGATGGAAGAAGCGTAGACCGGGCGACAGGTAGGTGATGATCGCGGCCGCTTCGTGGATGGGGCGCGTGAAGGTGGCGGCCGCCCGTGGCTCGTCATGGTTCTCCATGAAGCGGGCGAGCTTCCCCTGATAATCGAGGCCGGCGTGGAGATGCTCCCGCACCGGCCGGGCGTGACCCTCGCGGAGGCGATCGTAGAGCCGCTTGTCGTACGCGTAGTCGAACCCCTGCTCCAGCATGGTCCACTCGCGGTCCCAATAGACCTCTGCCATGAAGCAGAAGCCGGGAACCTTGGCCCGCACCCGCCGCGTTGCCTCCGGCCAGAAGAGCGGCGCGCTGCGTCCCCAGGTGCGTTCGAAGACATCTGACAGCACGAGCATGGCCATGTCGCACCGCACGCCGTCACACTGTTCGGCGATCCTCAGGAGCTCGCCGATCATGGCCTCCTGGGTGGCTGGATTGCTGTAATCGAGCTGGACGGTGTCGGGCCAGCCCGCGAAGTACGGATCGCGTCCCATCGCCAGCACGCGGTCGCCCGACGTCCCTTTGACCGTGATGTAGTTGTGCGGTTCCCGCTCCAAATCGGCTGCGCTCCCAGCCATGAAATATTCCGCATGAGCGTTGACCCAGGGATGATCCGGTGCGGTATGGTTCGGCACGAAGTCCAGCATCAGCCGCAATCCGCGACGGCGCAGCCGTTCGCGGATTCGGGCGAGCGCCGCGTCACCGCCCAGTGCCCGATGCACGGCGTAACCGGTAATCGCGAACCCCGAGCCGGCGATGTCGTCGTCCTGGAGATCGGGCAGCGTCTCCTGGAATTCGTCACGCCACCCCGGATTGGTACGCGATATCTGCTGCGCGACGGTCCCCGTCTGCCAGACGCTCAGGAGCCAGACCCAGTCGAACCCCATTTCGGCAACGCGATCGAGCTCGGCGTCGGGTATGTCGTCGAGCGTGCACGTGCGGCCAAGGCTGCGGGACAGCTCAGTCTGCCAGACGCGGGTGTTGATCTGGTACAACGAGGGGTAGCGCGGTGTGGGCAGCTGACGCGCTCTTTTCATTCTCATGGGCTGACAAGAACAGCAACGCGCATGCCCGCTCTGCGACGCCGTTCCACTGTCCCCTGTACGAGCGGCAATGGCGCCGTGCTTCTGGCCCATCGAGACTGGCCTCACCACATGCGGTGATCACTGGTCCGGACGCCGCGTCGGCATGCGGAAACGTCGAGAAACCGCTACCGGCCCCGGCGGCGGGGCCGGGCCGGCGATGGCGCTGGTCTTGCGAAGATAGACATGCATTCGACCGTCTGTCCAGGAGTCTCACGTGGCCCTCACGTTCAAGAAAGTCCGCCGGCTC
>Ga0207644_10002672_pt1 | contig 11484 bp, 9 predicted proteins | sample KBSS73metaG_FD_184326 | JGI IMG/M metagenome (GOLD analysis project Ga0207644, IMG submission 184326) | Switchgrass rhizosphere microbial communities from Kellogg Biological Station, Michigan, USA - KBS S7-3 metaG (SPAdes) (version 2) | ecosystem: Host-associated > Plants > Roots > Rhizosphere >... | reverse complement strand
CCGAACTCCTCCTCGACGGCGGCGGTCCGCCCCGGCACGTCGGCCACGGTCGAGTTGACCTCGCCGGAGCCGGCATACCGCTCGTACTCGGCGGTGAGCGCGGACAGCGGCAGGTCGCTGCGCCCGAGCGCGGCCAGCACGTGCAGCGCGGCGAGCATGCCGGTGTCGGCGCGCCAGAAGTCGCGGAAGTAGTAGTGCGCCGAGTGCTCGCCGCCGAACACCGCGCCGGTCTCCGCCATCACCTGCTTGATGAACGAGTGCCCGACCCGCGCCCGCACCGGCACGCCGCCGCGCTCCCGGATGATCTCCGGCACCGCCCGGGACGTGATCAGGTTGTGGATCACCGTGTCGCCCGGATGCTCGGCCAGCGCGCGGGCCGCCACCAGCGCGGTGATCGCGGACGGGGAGACCGGCCGGCCGCGCTCGTCCACCACGAAGCAGCGGTCCGCGTCGCCGTCGAAGGCGAGCCCGACGTCGGCGCCGACCTCGACCACCTTGGCCTGCAGGTCGCGCAGGTTGGCCGGGTCGAGCGGGTTGGCCTCGTGGTTGGGGAAGCTGCCGTCCAGCTCGAAGTACAGCGGGACGACCGTCAGCGGCGGCCCCAGCACCGCCGGCACGGTGTGTCCGGCCATCCCGTTGCCGGCGTCGACGACCACGGTCAGCGGCCGGATCGCGGCGAGGTCGACCAGCCCCAGCAGGTAGTCCGCGTACGCCGGCAGCAGGTCACGCTGCTCGACCCGGCCGCGGCGGCCGGCCGGCTCGAGGTCCTGCTCGGCCAGCGCCCTGATCTCGCGCAGGCCGGTGTCCTGGCCGACCGGGGCCGCGCCGGCCCGGCACAGCTTGATCCCGTTGTAGCGGGCCGGGTTGTGGCTCGCGGTGAACATCGCGCCGGGCAGGTCGAGCGAGCCGGAGGCGAAGTAGAGCAGGTCGGTCGAGCCGAGCCCGGCCTCCAGCACGTCGGCACCCTGGGCCGTGACGCCCTCGGCGAACGCGGCCGATAGCGGGGCGCTGGACGCGCGCATGTCTCGGGCGGTGACGATCCGCTCCGCGCCGGTGACGCGGGCGAACGCCGCGCCGACCGCGCGCGCGACCTGCTCGTCCAGCTGGTCGGGGACCACGCCGCGGATGTCGTACGCCTTGACGATGGAGGACAGGTTCCGCACCCCGCCGACCGTACCGGCCGGAGTGATACCGCGCGTCACCGCTCCGGCTGAGGCGTGTCTCCGGACCGGCGGTGTATGCCGGCCGCGTCGGTCACTGCGGGCTGGGGATGACCCGCAGGTGGCCGCGCCGGCCGGTGCCCGAGTCGGACCGGGCGCCCGGATCGGTGCCGGCGTCCACGGCCAGCGTGCGGCGCTCCGGGCGGGCGGCCTCGCGCACCGCGTCGGCCAGCGCCTCCAGGTCGTCGCTGCTCGGCATCGGCAGGCTGTAGTCGCCCTCGTGCCGGACGACCTCCCAGCCCTTCGGGACGGTCAGCCGGCGGGCGTGCTCCTCGCACAGGTCGTACGAGTGCGGCTCCGCGTACGTGGCCAGCGGGCCGACCACCGCGGTGGAGTCCGAGTACACGTACGTCAGGGTGGCGACCGCCGAGTCGGGGCACCCGGTGCGGGAACACCGGCGCACGTGTCTGACCATGCCTGCTGCGCCTCCCACGCCGATCCGTCCCACCTACGGCGGCACCATAGACCCGCACCTGGCCGCCGGCCGGCACCTTCGGCCCCGCGCGGGCCGTGTCGCGCCGGGATTCGCCCGGGCGTGTCGTCGTTCCCGGACGGCGTGTCGCGGGACGAGTACGATCCGCACCATGAGCCCGCCTGGTGACCGGCTCGCGCCGTCCCGCCGCCGGAACCGGCCGGGCGTCCGCCGGGACCGCCGCGGGCGGGGCCTGCGCGGCGTGCTGGTGCCGGCCGGGGTGCCGCTCTCGCGCAGCCGCGCGGAGCTGTTCGACGACATGGTCCTCGACGCCGTGGAGCACCTCGAGGGACGCTGGGCGTCGAAGCTGGAGTCGGTGGAGTTCGCGGTCGAGGACGTGCCGGCGGTGCCGGACGGACCACCGGAGGCGCTGGTCTGGGGCACCGACGTGATCGAGGACGGTGCGGTGCCGCTGGCACGGCTGCTGCCAGCCGGGTCCGACCCGGGCGGGCGGCCCACTCCGCCGCGGATCGTGCTCTACCGGCGCCCCCTGGAACTGCGCGCGATCGACCGGACCGAGCTGGCCGACCTTGTCCACGACGTGGTCGTCGAGCAGGTCGCCAACCTGCTGGGTCTCGATCCGGACGAGGTCGACCCACCGGCGGAGTGAGACCGTGCAGGACACGCCCCGGCAGCTCCCGCTCGCCGGCCCGCCACACCGTAAGCTGATCATGAACGCGGTGCCCCTCGTCGTCGACCGAGCGGGGCACCGTTGTGTTTCAGTGGGTACGTATATGCGGTACGGGGCGGTGCCGATCGGAGGTGGACCGGTGAGCGACGTCGGCGTCCCTGACCGCCTGGCGTGAGCGACATGCGTCCGCTCGCGATCGCGGTGGTCATTGTCGGCGTGGTGCTGCTGGCCCTCGGCACCTGGTTGATCCTGCGCGCCTCGTTCGGGGTGCCGCGCAAGCCCCGGCCGGCGCGGCCGGCTCCCCGGCCGGCGCCGCCGGTCGCGGACCGGCCGAGGACGCCGGTCGCGTTCCCGCCGGCCGCGGTGGCGCGGACGACGGCGCCGCCGCTGGACGACGAGTCGTGGCAGCGGCCGGTGCCCGACCGGCTCCCGCCGGACGAGGACCTGCTCGTCCACCCGGCCCGCGATCGCGTGCCGCCCGAGGAACCGGTTCGTGACGAGGCGCCCGCGCGCTATCCGGACGAGACGCTGGCCGAGGAGGCGGCCGGGCTCGACCTGCTGGCCGGGTCGGCCAACTGGGGCAGTCCGGTGCCGCCGGCCGACGAGCCGACTCGGCCCGAGGACATCGACCGGCCGCCGGCACCGAGCCCCGCCGACGAGGAGCCGCCGCACGAGCCCCCCGCCGACCGAGAACCAACCGACCGCGAACCGACCGACCGAGAACCAACCGACCGCGAACCGACCGAGGAGGCTGCCGCTGAGGCGCAGGCGCCGGCGGAGGCGCCCGGCGAGGAAGCCGATCGGTCGCCCGGTGCGGCACCGGCCGGATCCACCGACGAGGCGCCGGCCGCCGCGGACGCGGACGAGCCCACCACGGCGGCGGCGACGCCCGAAGGGACGGCGCCAGGCGCGGCTGCCCCCGGGTCGGCGGATGCGGCCGAGACAGCCGCGCCCGAAGAGCATCGAGCTGCCGGGGCCACGGCAGCCGGGGCAGAGACGGCGGCGCCCGAAGATTATCGAGCTGCCGGGGCGACGGCAGCCGGGGCAGCCGCGGCGGGCGCCGCCGCAGCCTCGGCTGATGCGGCCGAGACAGCCGCGCCCGAAGATTATCGAGGTGCCGGGGCGACGGCAGCCGGGGCAGGGGCCGCCGGGGAGTCGGCGGATGCGGCCCAGACGGCCCCCGAGGAGCATCGAGGCACTGGGGCAGCAGCCGCCGGGGCAGCAGCCGCGGGGGCTGCCGCGGCTGCTGGGTGGGCGGCTCGGCGGGAGTCAGACGTCCCGCAGGTCGCGCCGCGGTCGAGCTTCGCCGAGTCGCTGGCCGCGCAGGCCGACGACACCCACGAGCAGCCGCGGCCCGCCCCGCCGGTGCCGCCCGGCGACGCCGTCATGCCGATGGGCACGGTGCTCGGCGGGGCGTCCGCCCACCCGCCGCTGCCGCTGCCGCAGACCCCGCTGCCGACACCGGCACCGCCCCCCGACGAGCCGCCCGACGAGCAGGACCTGCTCCAGGACTGGGCCCGGGAGCGCCCGGCGGCCCCGGGTCACCAGGTCGGCCCCGTGGTCGACCAGCAGGGTCCGCTGCCCGACCTCGGCGCGACCCCGCCGGGCGGCGAGCCCGACGACGACTGGGCGGCCCGCTTCGGCGCGCTCGCCGAGCAGCTCGGCGAACCGCGGCCGGAGCCCGACCAGCCGGACAACCGGCCGGGAGCCAATCAGCCCCCGGATGACCAGCCGGACGACCAGCGGTGGGCGGCCCGCCCGGACGTGCCGCCGAGCACCGACTTCCCCACCGGTCCGCCGCCGCCCGAGCCGGAGGCCTGGCCTCGGCGCGAGCCCCAGCGCCCGCCCGAGCCGTTCGGCGGCCCGTACGGTCAGCAGCCGGCCCCGCCTCCGCCGTACCGGCCGGCCGGGCCGGAACCGCCGCGCTCACGGGACCGGCAGCAGGGCGGGGAGACGCCGCGCTCGGCGGCCCGCAAGCCCGGCACCCGCTCCCGCCAGGGCCGCCCGGAAGACCCCCGGCAGGCCGCCGTCTACGACGCGCTGGCGATCAACGAGCAGGTCCTGGACGAGGTGTGGACCAGCCCGTCGGTGGACGTGCTCAAGGTCGTGTCCAGCATCGTCGTCAACGCCCTGGACGCGTACGAGGACGACCCGGCCGAGTATGCGGACTGGGTCGCGGTCCACCGCACCGGCAACTGCGACTGCCACTGAGCGACCCGGAGCGGGCCGACCAGGAGAGGCCGACCAGGAGAGTCAGGACCGCCCGCGCCGGAGGACCCCGTTGCGGATCCGCTCGATCCCGGCCGGACCCGGACCGGGCGGCACCGACGCCACCGGCGGGAACGGCCGCCCGGCGTTGTACCTCTCCTCCAACCGGCTCACCTCCGCTGCCAGCAGCCGCCCGGCCAGCTCGCTCAGGTTCGCCGACTCCCCGGGCTCGCCGGCGGTGGCGCGCACCGCGGCCCTGGCCCGATCGACCAGGTCACGAGGCAGGTAGAAGCTGCGCTGTACCCGGTCCGGGCTGGTCCGGCTGCGTCGCCGCGGTCCGTCCCCGTACGGATCCCGCTCCCCCATGTCGGACCCAACCCTTCCCCGCGTGGTGGCCGCCTCGCCCGGACGGACGTACCCTAAGCGTGCGCTAGGTCGAATTCCGGCCCCAGAAAGTAGTATAAGTGACGCAGTCACTGGTCCCGGGGCATCGGCGCCCGGCGGGAGTCATAGGAAAGTCGCATTAGACTTCCCCTCACGTGAATCCAGCACGTGCCGTAGTGTCGTCGCAGCGTCGCGTTACCGCCGAAGGGAGCACTGGACGTGCAGCATCTAGCCGTCCACGTCCTGGCCGCCGAGCCCACGATCAACACGACCGGCGTCGTGGCATGGATAGTGAAGTACATCATCCCGCTGCTGTTCGCCTTCGCCGCCGTGGTGATCATGTCTCGGGCCCACCAGGGCCGGACTCGCGAGAACGCCGTCGTGGCCGTCAACCTGTTCCTCGGGATCATGCTCATCGCCGCCGGAGGCGCCCTGTTCGCCTTCGGCCAGCAGCTCGTCAACCTGATCCTCGGCTGAGTCCGATCACGCACCGGCCAGCGGAGGGAGACACATGGCGCTGACCGTCAGACCGGACGACGAGGTCTACCAGTTCGACACCGTCTGGCTCGGGCCGGACGAATACACGCTGCCCATCCAGGCGCGCTACGTCGCCTGGGGCACCTGGCTGGCCTGCTTCCTGGTCGCGGCCGTGCTGATCATCCCGCTCGGCGGGGGTGGACCGGCCGGCGTGCTGGGCTCGCTGGTCTGGTCTCTGGGCCTGTCGGTGGTGCTGTCCAGGGCGATCATGCTGATCGTCGACCACGAGCGCCCGCTGCGGTCGCTGCCGGCGCTGTTCAGCGCGGAGGCTCGGGCGGCGATGCACTCCCGCCGCCGCGGTGAGCGGTCGCTGCTGGTCCGGCCGCGCCGGGTGGTCGTGCGGGACACCCCGCCGAAGGTGCTCGCGATGCGCGAGCGGCAGCGCAGCCGGGCCGCCGGCAAGACCGCCGGCAAGACCGCCGGCAAGACCGCCGGCAAGACCGCCGGCAAGACCGCCGGCAAGACCGCCGGCAAGGCGTGGCGCAAGGCGCACCGCAAGGAGCAGCCGGTGGCCGAGGTCGCGCCGGTCGGGCAGCCGGTGACGACCGAGCCGGCGACGCCCGCGACGACGGAGCCGACGAGCGGGCTCGGCACTCCGGCCTGGACGGCAGACTCCGCGGTCGACGGCTGGCAGGCCCGGCGGACGCCGGCCTGGAGCATCAGGGCCGACGAGCACGACGTGTACGAGCCGGCACCCGTCCCGGTGCCGGTCGACGACGAGGTGCACGAGTTCGTCCGTGCACCCGATCCGGAGACCGCGCCCGCCCCGACCCCTGAGGTCGTGGCGGCGGCGGTCCGCCGGCCGGAGCCCGCGCCGGCGACGGTCCCGACGGTGGCCGAGCCGCCGGTCGGGCCGCGCGCCGGCAATGGCGGTCCCTTCCGGACGGATCCGCACCGGGCCGAGTCGAACGGGGGCGGCCGGGCAGTCCCGGCCGGCGACGAGGTCGATCCGCACGCCGCGCTGGAGCGGCGCCTCGTGCTCCCCGCCAGGAAGGACCGCTGATGGCTCGACGCCGCGAGGAGCCGCGCCCGGCTCAGCTCGGGCTCGCCCTCCGCGAGATCGCCGGCAACATCACGCTGACCAAGCGCAGCGCGTACGCCTGGTACGTCGTTCCGCCCGCCCGCTGGGCCTGGCGGGCAGACGGCGACCGGCGCGCCATGGTGGACTCCGCCGGCATCGCGTACGCCGGTCTGGCCGGCCGCCGCCTGCGGATCCGGGTCACGAGCCGGCCGTACCCGGTCGCGGCCTGGGCCCGCGGCCTGCACGCCCGCACGCCGTCCCCGCTGCCCGGGGCGCGCGACAACGACTGGTCGGACAACCTGCTCGCGCAGCAGCGCTACCTGCGCACCTCCGCCACCGCGGAGAAGGAGGTCTACCTCGGCGTCGAGATCGCGCCGCGGTCCCGGATCACCGCGCTCGCCGACGCGGTGCTGGGCAAGGCGGGCAACCGGGAGCTCGCCCACCTCGACCGGGACGTCGAGCTGATCACCGAGGTCGTCCGCTCCCCCGGCATCGGCGGCCAGCCGGCCGACCCGCGCCGGATGGAGTGGCTGCTGCACCGCTCGGTCGGGCTCGGGCTGCCGGCCCCGGGCGGGCTGATGTCGCCGCCGGGGCTGTCCGCGGAGTGGGAGACGACCGACCTGCACGCGTTCACCGAGGGGGTCGTGGTGCGCCCGACCCCGCTCGGCCGGTGCGTGCAGATGATCGACCGCCGGCCCGACCACGACCCGCTGACCTCGTACGTCGCGGTCGTCACGCTGGGCCGGATGCCGGAGCTCGTGGTGCCCGACCCGCGCGGTCCCTGGCTGTCGGCGACCGACGCGCTGCCGTTCCCGGTCGAGGTGTGCTCGACGGTCGACGTGCTGGCCGGCACCGCCACCCGCGGCGGCGTCACCAAGGCGCTGCTGCGCATCCGGGACCAGCAGCGGCAATACCAGATCCACGACGTCGACGAGCCGGCCGCGCTGACCCGGCAGGCCGAGCACGCCCGGCGCATCGAGGACGAGATGAGCCACGGCGACGACCTGGTCTCCACCCGCACCGAGGGCTGGTACCGGCTGGCCGTCGCCGGGCGCACCGAGAACGAGTGCATGGAGCGGGTCCGCGCGGTGCGCGACCTCTACAAGCGCCGGCACATGGACGCGGTGCTGACCAAGGGCCAGGCCTCGCTGGTGCGCGAGTTCGTGCCGGGCGAGCCGATCGCCTCCAGCGCGTACCGCCGCCGGCTGCCGATGCGCTACTTCGCCGCCGGCCTGCCGCAGGTGGCCACCCGGCTGGGCGACCGTCGCGGGCCGCTCATCGGGATCATCGCGTCGAGCGTGCGCCGGCCGGTCATGTTCGACACGCACTACTCGACCGAGGTGAAGAAGGCGTCCGGGCTGGTGCCGATCGTCGGCCGGCAGGGCGCCGGCAAGTCGGTGCTCGAGGCGGCGATCTGCTACCAGGCCGCCCGGCGCGGGATCCGCACGGTCATGCTCGACCCGTCCGGCCCACTGGCCGCGCTGGTCGAGATGCCCGAGCTGAAGGAGTTCGCGGAGCACATCGATCTGGCCAAGGCGCCGGCCGGCACGCTCTCGCCGTGGGCGGTGGTGCCGGAGCCGCAGCCGGGCCACTTCGACTCGCAGGAGCAGTACGACGAGGCGATGGACGAGGCCCGCGCCGAGCGCAAGACGCTGGCCATCGACATCGCCCGGATGCTGCTGCCGGCCCAGATCGACCACAACCCGCACACCGAGCCGCTGCTGCTGCGGGCGATCCGCGAGGTCGGCGCCGAGCCCACGAGCAACTACTGGGCGGTCACCTGGCGGCTGCGGGAGTACGCGGGGCTGCGGTTCGACGGCGCGCCGATGGACCCGGACGACGAGGGCTACAAGCGGCTGCGGGACGAGTCGGCGGCGATGCACGCGCAGACCCTGGCCGACCTGCTCTCCGACACCGCGGAGACCAGGCAGGGCCGGCTGTTCTTCCCACCGCTGACCCCGCAGGGGCAGGAGCTGGCGGCCCGCCCGCTGCACACCGAGGCCGTGCTCACCGTGATCACGATGAGCGGGCTGGTGCTGCCGAACCCGACCGTCCCGCGCGAGCACTGGTCGTTCACCGAACGGATGAGCGTGCCGGCGCTGCACCTCGCCTCCTGGTATGCGACCCGGGCGATCTACGGCCTGCCCCGGCACGTCCGCAAGGTGCTGGCCCTGGACGAGTGCCACTTCCTGGCCATGTGGCCGGTCGGCCGGGCGCTGTTCCAGCGGGTCGGCCGGGACACCCGCAAGTACAACGTGTGCTGCCTGGCCGCCTCCCAGGACCCGGCGGACACGCTGAACATGGACGTCGCCAACCACGTGGCCGCCAGCTTCATCGGCCGGATCGAGGACGAGCGGGTGGCGGCGGACGCGCTGCGGCTGCTCGGCGTGCCGACCGGCGCCGGGTACGAGCACGCGATCGGCACGCTGTCCCAGCCCGGTCCGGACGGCACACCGCCGGACTACCGGGAGTTCGTGTTCCGGGACGCGGACGGCAACGTTGACCGGTTCGTGGCCGACCTCTCGTACAACCAGGGCCTGCTCGCGGTGGTCAACACCGACGCCCGGCAGCCGGGTGAGGCCGACGCCGACCCGTCCAGCGTGGACGACTACGCCGACTTCACCGAAGACCGGGTGACGGTGTGAGCGGCACGCCGACGGCCGTGCCCGGCCGTGTCCTGCGGGCGGCGGCCCGGGCGCTCGACCACGCCGCCGGCCGGGCCGACGCGCCGGCTCCGGAGCCGGTCCGGCCTGCTCCCCTGCCGGCTACGTCTCTGCTCCGACCCGCGCAGCAGAGACGTAGCCGCGCCGGTCGCATGGTTCCGGACCCCGCCGGAGCCGACCGCCCCAGCCCCGACCGCACGATTCCGGACCGCGCCGTAGCCGAGCGCACCGGCCCAGAGCGCGCCGGACCGGATCGCGACCGGCCCGGCGAAGGCCGGCGGCCTCGGTGGGTGCGGGTCACCACGAAGGTGCTCGGCGTGTTCGTGCTGGCCGCGGCGACGCTGTTCGTCGCGCCCGGCACCGCGTCGGCGCTGCCGATCGTCGGCGGGTGCACCACGCCGCCGGCGCCGGAGTCGCCCCAGCAGGGCATCTCCGGCTTCTTCATGTCGAAGCCGAACCCGCTGCCGCCGGCCGAGGACCCGTTCGCGGCGAACGCGAAGACGACGCCGTTCGAGCAGTACGGCCTGGCCGGGCTGTCCTGGTACACCTATGACCTCGGCTGCGGCGGTGCCGCCCGCGACCCGTCCGGATCGATCTCGACCTGGGCCGCGCGCCTGATGTTCATCCCGGCCAAGGCCACGGTCGCGGCGCTGACCGGCGTGATGCAGGCGGCCCTGCACCCGACCTACCTGTCCGCGTTCGACCCGCTGCTCAACAGCCTGGTCAGCCAGCTGCGCCGGGCCGTCTACACGCCGCTGTTCCCGCTCGCGGTGATGCTCACCGGCCTGCTGCTGATGGCCCAGGCGACCCGACAACGGGTGTCCGAGTCGACCACCGCGATCGGCTGGTGCCTGCTCGTCACGGTCATCGCGGCGGCGTTGTTCGCCTGGCCGGTGAAGGCCGGGCATGCCGCCGACACGGTGATCAGCAAGGGCGTGGCCACGGTCTCGGCCGGCATCACCGGCAAGGGCGGCGACCCCGGCGACCAGGTCGCCAACATGCTGTACGGGCCGTTCCTCTACCGCATGTGGCTGATGGGCGAGTTCTGCGACCCGGACAGCACCGGCGCGCAGAAGCACGGTTCCGCGCTGCTGCAGGCGCAGGCGCTGAGCTGGCAGGAGGCCGAGCAGGCCAAGACGGGCGGGGAGAAGGTCACCGACGCCAAGCAGAAGACGTTCGGCGACGTGGCCGGGAAGGTGAAGAGCGACGACCCGTCGGCGTACGAGTGCGTCGCCGGGCACGGCAGCGCGTCGCTGGAGGCGTCGATCCTCGCCGACGTGGGCGTCCTGCTGATGGCACCGTTCCTGCTGGTCGGCGGGTTGATCCTGATCGCCGCGTACCTGGTCGTGCGGTTCGCGGTGATCTTCGCGCCGGCGCTGCTCACCGCGGGCGCGTTCTTCCCGCTGCGCGGCATCGTGCTGGCCGCCGGTCGGGTCGTCGCCGCCGCGATCATCAACGGCATCCTGTTCACGCTCGCGGTGCTGCTGGTGATCCGGGTGGACTCGGCCATCCTCGACCCGTCGACCGCGCTGCCGGCCTGGCTCCGGCTGGTGCTGGTCGGCGTCGTCACGGTCGTGATGTGGTATCTGACCAGGCCGTTCCGGAAGCTCACGACGATGGTGACGACCGGACGGATGGCCTGGGCGATGGGCGACCGGTCGTACTACGAGCGTGGCGGGCTGTTCGGCCGCCGGCGCGGCCTCGACGCGGCGATCGTGGCGGACGACGGGCATGCCGCGGTGCTGTCCCGGGAGGAGGCCCGCGGTCCGGCGGGCATGCCGCGGGGCGCCTCGGCGGCGGTGGTGGCGCCGGTCTCGGTGTCCTCGACCAGGTCGGACGGCGGCGGCAAGGTCGCCGCGGCCGCGGCGGGGGCCGCGGTCGGCGCGGCGGCGGCCGGTTCCCGCGGCGACCCGCCCGGCCGGTCGACGGCAGCCACCGGCGACGGGCCCCGGCGCGGGCCGGCGGGCTCCGGCGCGCGCTCCCCGGCCGGGGCGGCGGCCGGCGCGGCGGGCGGCAGCGGCTCCGGCTCCGGCCGCGGGCGCCCGGCCGCGACGAGCGGCGGGACGGCAGGGGTCGGCGACAGCGTGCCGGTGCACGCACCGCCGCCGAGCCCGCGCCGCCAGCCGGCTCCCGGCCCGCTTCGGGCCAGCCGGCGCCTCGACGAGGGCCTGTTCGACGCCGGTGCCCCCGGCCGGCCGGCGCCCGAGGACGACGCCCGCGGCTACCTCAGCCCGGTGCGGGTCGAGGTCGCCGACGATGAGCTCTACCGCCTGTTCGACCCGGCCCGGCCGGCCCGGCCGTCCCGGAACGGGAGCGGCCGCTCGTGATCAGGCTGCTGCGGCTGGTGT
>Ga0207644_10002671_pt1 | contig 11485 bp, 12 predicted proteins | sample KBSS73metaG_FD_184326 | JGI IMG/M metagenome (GOLD analysis project Ga0207644, IMG submission 184326) | Switchgrass rhizosphere microbial communities from Kellogg Biological Station, Michigan, USA - KBS S7-3 metaG (SPAdes) (version 2) | ecosystem: Host-associated > Plants > Roots > Rhizosphere... | reverse complement strand
AGACGCCGTCGACGGCCGCGACGATCGGCTGCGGGCAGCGGCGCATCGCGAGCACCGGGTCGCCGGTCATCCGGGTGAAGGCGAGGAGCTCCGGCATTCCCATCGCCGTGAGGGGGCCGATGATCTCGTGCACGTCGCCGCCCGAGCAGAAGTTGCCGCCGGCGCCGGTGACGACGACGGCGCGCACGTCGCTCGCGGACGCCAGCGCGCGGAACAGGTCGCGCAGCTCGGCGTAGGCGGCGAACGTCAGCGGGTTCTTGCGCTCCGGGCGGTTCAGCGTGACGGTAGCCACCTTGCCGTCGTCGCTCGCGTCGAAGCGGAAATGGGTCGCCGCGTAGTCGCGCAGCGGCCGGCGTTGCTCGTTCATCGTCATGCCGCGTCCTCCCTCGGGGTGCCCGGCTCGTCTTCGCTCGCGCTGACCGCCGCCTTGACGCGCCCCAGCAATGCATGAAGCCGCGCGCGCTCGGTGCGCGGTATCGCCGCGAACATCTCGATCACCCACCGCTCGTGCGCCGCGGCCATCGCGTCGAACGCACGCTTGCCGCGGGTCGTCAGCCGGACCGCGAACGCGCGCCGGTCGCCCGCGATGGGCCGCCGCTCGACCAGGCCTTCGGCGACGAGCTGGTCGGTGATGCCGGTGACGTTGCCCCCGGTCACCATCAGCCGCCGCGACAGCTCGCCCATGCGCAGGCCCTGCGGATTGCGCTCGAGCTGCGCCATCAGGTCGAAGCGCGGCAGCGAGATCGCGAACCGGTCGCGCAGCCGTGCGCGCACGCGCTGCTCGATCAGCGTCGTGCAGGTGAGGAGCCGCAGCCACAGCCGCAGCGACTCGTGATGCGCGTCGGACAGCCGCGACTCGTGATCGGGCGCCGTCGCCGGGACGCGTGCCCGTGTCATTGCATCACCTCGCCGCCCGACACGGAGACGGCCTGGCCCGTGATCGACGCCGCCTCGGGCAGGCAGAGCCACGCGACGGCCGCCGCGACTTCGTCGACGGTGACGAGCCGCTTCTGCGGGTTGCGCGCCGCGAGCGCGTCGCGCGCGGCCCCCGCGTTGCGGCCGGTGCGCGCCACGATGTTGGCGACGGCGTGGTCCGTGAGGTCGGTGTCCGTGTAGCCGGGACACACGGCGTTCACGGTGACGTGCGTCGGCGCGAGCTCCAGCGCCAGCGCGCGCGTGAGGCCGACGACGCCGTGCTTCGCGGCACAGTACGCGGCGACGTACGGATAGCCGACCAGCCCCGCCGTGCTGGCGACGTTGACGACGCGACCGAACGGCGCCGCCAGCATCGAGGGCAGCGCCGCCTGCGTGCAGTGGAACGCGCCCGTGAGGTTGACGCGCAGCATGTCGTCCCAGAGCTGCGCGCCGGTGTCGGCGAACTTCGCACTGGCGGCGATGCCGGCGTTGTTGACGAGAATCGCCGTGCGATGTCCGGCGCGCCCGATCGCGGCGAACGCCGCGTCCACCGCGGCGCGGTCGCCGACGTCGCAGGTGTGCGCGTCGCAATGGGGCAGCGCAGCCGCGGCGGCCTCGAGGCGCCCGCCGTCGCGGCCGAGCAGCGTCAGCGACGCGCCCAGGGTGCCGAGCCGCGCGGCGATCGCGCGGCCGATACCGCGGCCTCCGCCGGTGACCACGGCGTGCGTGCCGACCAGCGGCAGCGCGGCGCTCATCCGTTCGCCTCGGGCCGCTCGCCGGCCTGCTGCGCGGCGCGCGCGAGGTTGCGCTCGAGCTGCGCCTTGCCGCTCAGGTACTGCACCGGCCACGGCATCGCGGTGTAGCCGAGCTGCGCCGCCGCGTGCAGCGTCCAGTAGGGATCGGCAAGGTGCGGACGCGCGAGCGCGCATAAGTCCGCGCGGCCGGCCATCAGGATGCTGTTGACGTGGTCGGGCTCGAAGATCGCGCCCACGGCCATCGTCGCGATGCCGACCTCGTTGCGGATGCGGTCGGCGAACGGTGTCTGGTACATCCGGCCGTAGACGGGGCGGGCGTCGCGCGTGGTCTGCCCGGACGACACGTCGATCAGGTCGGCGCCGGCGTCCCTGAACAGCGTCGCCACAACGACGGCGTCGTCCGGCGTGTTGCCGCCTTCGGCCCAGTCGTGCGCGGAGATGCGCACGGAGATCGGCCGGTCGGCCGGCCACACGGCGCGCACGGCGCGGAACACCTCCAGCGGGTAGCGGCAGCGATTTTCGATCGTGCCGCCGTAAGCGTCGTCGCGGCGGTTCGTGAGCGGGCACAGGAACGCGGACAGCAGGTAGCCGTGCGCGCAATGAAGCTCGAGCCAGTCGAAGCCGCAGCGGGCGCCCGCCTCCGCCGCGCGCACGAAGTCGTCGCGGACGCGATCCATGTCCGCCCGCGTCATCGTGCGCGGCACCTGGTTGCGCGGACCGTAGGGTATTGCCGACGGCGCAAGCAGCGGCCAGTTGCCCTCGGCCAGCGGCTCGTCGGCGTCCTGCCAGCCGAGCTGCGTCGATCCCTTCGGCCCGGCGTGGCCGAGCTGCAGCGCGATCCTTGCCGGGGTCCGCGCGTGCACGTAGTCGACGATGCGACGCCACGCAGCCGGATGCGCCGGCGCATACATCCCCGCACATCCCGGGCTGATCCGCGCGTCCGCCGAGACGCAGACCATCTCGGTGAAGACGAGTCCCGCGCCGCCGTGCGCCCGGCTGCCCACGTGCACCAGGTAGAAGTCGTCGGGCGTGCCGTCGACGCACGAGTACTGCGCCATCGGCGACACGACCACGCGATTGGGGAGCGTGACGCCGCGCAGCGTGAACGGCGTGAACATCGGCGGCGGCGCCTGCGACCCGGCGCCGTCGGGGCCGTCGGGCGCGCCGCCGGCGAACCACGCTTCCATCCGCGCGACGAACGGCCGATCGCGCACGCGCAGGTTCTCGTGCGAAATGCGCTGGCTGCGCGTCAGCAGGCTGTACGCGAACTGCTCCGCTTCGAACGGCGTGTAGCGCGCGACGTTCTCGAACCACTCGGTCGAGTTGCGCGCGGCGTTCTGGATCTTCAGCACTTCGACGATGCGCTCGGCCTCGTACGCGGGCAGCGCGTGGCGCAGGTCGGCGTGCGCCGCCATCGCCCGCGCGAGCGCGATCGCGTCTTCCAGCGCGAGCTTCGTGCCCGAGCCGACGGAGAAGTGCGCGGTGTGCGCGGCGTCGCCCATCAGCACGAACGGGACGTCGCGATCGCCGACGCGCTGCCAGTGCGTCCAGGTCTGGCACACGACGCGCGGGAAGCGGATCCACATCGCCGAGCCGCGCAGGTGCCCCGCGTTCGACATCAGCGCATGGCCGTCGAGGTGGCGCGCGAACAGCCGCTCGCAGAACGCGATGCCCTCCTCCTGCGACATGGCGTCGAGCCCCGCGCGCTGCCACACGTCTTCCGGCGTCTCGACGATGAACGTGGACGTGTCGCCGTCGTACTGGTAGGCGTGCGCCTGGAACCACCCCCACGGCGTCTCCACGAACGCGAACGTGAACGCCGCGAACTTCTTCTTCGTTCCGAGCCAGACGAAGCGGCAACGGCGCAGCTCGACGTCCGGCCCGTAGGCGGCGGCGAACTTCTGGCGCAGGCGGCTGTTGAGGCCGTCGCTCGCGACGACGAGATCCGCTTCGAACGCCTCCGCGACGGCTTCGCCGTCCGCGACCTCGGTCTCGAAGACGAGCTCGACGCCGAGCGCCTCGCAGCGCCGCTGCAGGATGTTGAGCAGGCGCTTGCGGCCGATGCCGCAGAAGCCGTGGCCGCCCGACGTGACCGTGCGGCCCTTGAAATGGACGTCGATGTCGTCCCAGTGGTTGAACGCGCCGACGATCTCGCGCGCCGTGTCGGCGTCGGCCGCCTCGAGGTTGCCGAGCGTCTGGTCGGAGAACACGACGCCCCAGCCGAAGGTGTCGTACGGACGATTGCGCTCGACGACGCGCACGACGTCCTGCGGATGCGCCTTCTTGGCGAGCAGCGCGAAGTACAGGCCCGCGGGGCCGCCGCCGATGCAGAGTATGCGCAACGTCATGTGCGCGCCGGCGCGCCGGGTCGGCGGTGCGTCGGGCGCGCCCGTGTGGGTTCGCGAGTCAACATTTTAGAACTAAACTAATTGCTGTCAATCCCGTCGCCGGACAGTCCGCCATTCGACCGGTGGCCTAGGCCGTCGGGCCGATGGAGACCCGCCGGGCGCCGCCCTACGCTCCGGTCCATGCAACGCCGTCTCCGCGCTCCGTCCCCGGCCGGCCTCACGCTGGTCGAACTGCTCGTGGCACTTGCCATCGCTTCCCTGCTGATCGCGTGGGCGGCGCCCGGGTGGCAGCGACAGGCCGCCGCCGCGGAGCTCCGCGAGCGCGCCGAGGCGCTGGTGGCCGACATGGCCCGCGCGCGCAGCGAGGCCATCCTCCGCGGCACGCGCGTCGACGTGTGTCCCTCTTCCGATCGCAACGGCTGCTCGGCCACCGCCGGCTGGGAAGCGGGCTGGGTCGCGTTTCCGAACGAGGCCGCCGAAGACATTCCGGCGGCACCCGAGCGCCTTCTGGCGCGCGAGCGCGGCGCGCGCCCCGGCATCACCATCCGCGGCAACGCACCGGTCGCACGCTACGTCTCGTACACGCCGCTCGGGCATGCGCGCCGACACGACGGCGCGTTGCAAATGGGCTCGTTCACCGTTTGCCGCCCCGGGCTCGAGGCGTTGAAGGTCGTGCTTGCCAACAGCGGGCGCACGCGCATCGACGCCACGACGGAGGTCTGTCCATGAGGCCGCGGGCGCCCGGCGGCTGGCGCGCGAGATTTCCGTCGCGAGGGCGCGGCTTCACGACGCTCGAGGTCCTCGTCGCCGTCGCGCTCATCGGTGTGCTCGCGACGCTTGCGCTGCCAAGCTACGGCACCTATGTCGCCCGCGCGCGGCTGATCGATGCCGCCACCCGGCTTTCCGACCAGCGGGCGAAGATGGAGCAGTACTTCCTGGATCGTCGCAGTTACGTCGACGCCGGCGGCAGCTGCGGCGCGGTCGCGCCCGCCGCTGCTCCGGCCGATCCCTTCGACGTCACCTGCTCCGCCACCGCGTCAACCTACCAGATCGTCGCGACGGGTCGCGCGGCCGGCGGAATGAGCGGCTTCGCGCTCGCCGTCGACGAATCCGGCCAGCGCACGACGATCGCGGTGCCCGCCGGCTGGACGCGGACGGCCGACTGCTGGACCACGCGACCCGACGGTACTTGCCTGTGATGCCATCGTCGACCCTGCCGGTTGTGATGCCGCCCGCGACACGCGTCGTAGCGTGGCGATCCCTTCGGTGCCGCGGTGCGCTGATGCTCGAGGCGCTGATCGCGGCGCTCGTCTTCGCCCTCGCCGCCATCGCGATCGTCGGTTTCCAGGCGCGCGCTGCGCGAACGCTCGGCGACGCCCATTTTCGGGTCGAAGCGCAGCAACTCGCGCACGCCGCGCTGGCACGCATGCAATCGGCCGACAATACGACGCTGTACGAGCAGTTCGACATGCGCGCCGGCGGGGCCGGCTACCGCAGCGTCGTGGCGCAGGCGGCGCGGCTGCCCGGCGTCAGCGCCTCGCGCAACGCCCCGCGCGTGCTGATCCGCGACGGCCCATCCAGCGCGAGCCGCACGGCCAGCGTCGCGGTCCAGTGGCAAAGTCCGGGAGACCTCGCCGTGCACCTGTATGCCGCCACGGGCGTCGTCGGAGGTCGATAACGCATGCGTCCGTGCCCGCAGCCCGTTGCGTCACGCGGTACCGGCCTCGTGGAACTGATGGTCGGGATCGTGATCGCACTGTCGGCGATCGTCGGAGCCTATCGCGTATTGATCGCTTCCGAGACGACGCGCCGCGTCGCGCAAAGCGACGCCGAGGCCCAGCAGGCGGCACAGTTCGCGCTGGCGCGCCTCGCGTTCGACGCGGCCAACGCGGGCGCGGGCATCGTATCGGCGGCAGCCTTGCTCGACGCCTGCCCGGTCACCGCCGACGTTGCCGCGATGACGCGACCGGTTTCAGTTCTGGTCACCGACGGCGGCGCGCCGGATGCGCCCGACAGCCTCGTCGTCCGCTACGCCATCGGCGGTGCTATCGCGTTTCCCGTCTATCTCGCCGCGCCCGCGCCGAGCGGCGCGTCCTTTCTGCTGCGCACGACGTCCGGGATCGCCCCGGGCGATCATCTGATCGCCACCGATCGGCGCGGCGCGTGCGCCCATACCACGGTGACTGCGACGTCGAGTCCCGCGCCCGGCCTGCTGGACGTCGGCCACGACATCGTTGCGATCGACCTTCCGGCCGGCGCCGCCGTCGTCAACCTCGGGCCGTCGCCACGGGTGGTGGCGACGCGCTTCGACGTCGTCGGCGCCGTGCTCCGCACCACGGACGTCGCCGGCGGCGACGCCCCGAACCCGCTCGCGTCGAACATCGTGAACCTGAAGCTTCAGTACGGACTCGACACCGATGGCGACGGCGTGCTCGACACCTGGACGCCCGCCGTCGCCGGGGCTGTGGGCGATTGGTCGACCGCGGCCGTCGCGCGCGCCGGTGCGGCAACGCTCGGGCGCATCAAGGCGCTGCGCGTCGGCATCGTGGTGCGCGGCGAGTACGCCGAGCGCAACGCAGCGCAGCCGTACGACTGGGTGCTGTTCGATTGCGACGCCGCCGACAAGCGCCTCTGTCCCGGGCGCCTCGCCGGCACGATCCCGGCGCGGACCACCGCCGGACATCGCTACCGCACGTACGAGACGGTGATCCCGCTGCGCAATCTCTTGTGGAATCGCGCGTGAGGCAGCCCCGCGACCGCCGCGATCGGCGCGCGGCGCGTCGCCAGCGCGGGCTCGTACTGATCGTCGCGCTGACCGTCGTGCTGATGATGGCGATTTCCGCGGGCGCGCTGATCCGCAGCGTCGAGGCGACGCTTGCGGTCGCCGGAAACCTGGCGTCGATGAACGCCGCACGCGACGCCACCGACGCCGCCATCGAGCAGGCGGTCGCCGACCTGTTCGAAACGCGTCGCATCGCCGACTTGGCGGCGGACGACGTCGCGCATGGCTACTCGGCGGTGCGTCTGGGCAGCGACAACGCGCGCGGCGTACCGTCTGTTCTGCAGGCGCTCGCCAACTATCCGCCGGCTGCGCCCGTGCTCGATCTTGGCGACGGCGCCGTGGTTCGCTACGTCATCGAGCGCGCGTGCGCTTCGACCGGCCCGCCCTCCACGGTCGCGTGTCAGCTCGCGCCCGCCGGTCCCGTGCCGCTGGCCCCCGACGCCTCGGCGGAGCCGCCCTGGGTGCCCGTGTACCGCGTCACGATCCGCGTCGACGGCCCCGGCGTGGCCAGCGCGTACGCGCAGTCCTGGCTGGCGGACCTGCCCACCGGGCGCCGCATGTCGTGGCGCGCGCTCGCCGATTGACCGGCCCTGGCGCGTGCGCCGTCGCCGATGCGCCGTGCTCTAACCCATCAGCGGCATGTGGAAGCCCGGCGCGGTGCTGCCGTCGTCGGGCCACCGCGACGTCACCGTCTTGAGCCGCGTGTAGAAGCGCACGCCGTCCGTGCCGTGGACGTTGAGGTCGCCGAAGAGCGAGTTGCGCCAACCCCCGAACGAGTAGAACGCCATCGGCACGGGAATCGGCACGTTCACGCCCGCCATGCCCACTTCCGCGTCCTGCTGGAATCGGCGGGCGGCGTGGCCCGAGCGGGTGAACAGCGCGGCGCCGTTCGCGTAGGGATTCGTGTTGATCATCGCGATCGCGTCGGCCAGCGATTCGACTCGCACCACCACCAGCACCGGTCCGAAGATCTCCTCGCGGTAGACCGTCATGTCCTGCGTCACGCCGTCGAACAGCGTCGGTCCCACGAAAAAGCCCGCATCGTGGCCGGCAATCGCCGGGCGGCGGCCGTCGACGACCAGTCGAGCGCCTTCCTCCACGCCGCGGTCGATCAGCCCGACGATGCGATCGCGCGCCGCGCACGTGATGACCGGCCCCATCTCGATGCCTTGCGCGTCGCCTGGTCCGACCGTCACCGCGCGTGCGCGCTTCGCGAGACGGTCGACAAGGCCGTCGGCCGCATCGCCGACGGCGACCACGGCCGAGATCGCCATGCACCGCTCGCCGGCCGAGCCGTAGCCAGCGCCGATGATCGCGTCGGCCGCGAAGTCGAGGTCCGCGTCCGGCATCACCACCGCGTGATTCTTCGCGCCGCCGAGCGCCTGTACGCGCTTGCCGTTCGCGGCGCCCGTCTCGTAGATGTACCGCGCAATCGGCGTCGAGCCGACGAACGACACGGCCTTGACGACCGGATGCCGGAGCAACGCGTCGACGGCCTCCTTGTCGCCGTGCACGACGTTGAACACCCCGTCGGGAAGCCCCGCTTCCTGCAGCAGCTCCCCAAGGCGCAGCGAGAGCGTCGGGTCGCGTTCCGACGGCTTCAGCACGAACGTGTTGCCGCACGCGATGGCCACGGGAAACATCCACATCGGCACCATCGCCGGGAAGTTGAACGGCGTGATCCCCGCGCAAACGCCCACGGGCAAGCGCAGTGAGTAGCTGTCGACGTCGGTGCCCACCGACGCGCTGTACTCGCCCTTGAGCAGATGCGGAATGCCGGTGGCGAACTCCACCACTTCGAGACCGCGCGTGAGCGAGCCCTCGGCGTCGATCAGCGTCTTGCCGTGCTCCTGCGTGACGATCCGCGCGAGATCGCGCTTGTGCGTGTCGAGGAGCTCGCGAAAGCGCATCAGGATGCGCGCGCGGCGCAGCGCCGGCGCCGCGGCCCATGCGGGAAGCGCCGCTGCCGCCGCCTGCACGGCCGCATCGACGTCCGCGGCGTTGGCGTAGGGAACGTGACGGATCACCTCGCCCGTCGCCGGATTGGTCACTTCGCCGTAGCGCGTCGTCGTCGGCGCGACGGCGCGGCCTCCGATCCACAGCGGCAGCCGCTCGAGAGTCGTCAAGTCCATGTCCGGTTCCTCCATCGCCCCGCGACTTTCGCGAGGCGCGTGTTCAGCGATCGAACTCCCGCAGCCGCGCCACGTATCGCGCCACGGTATCCACTTCGAGGTTCACGCGTTTGCCCACGGCGAGCTCGCCCAGCGTCGTCGCAGCGAGTGTATGCGGGATCAGGTTCACGGCAAAGCGCGAGCCCTCCACCGCGTTCACGGTCAGGCTCACGCCGGCCACGGCGATCGATCCCTTCGCGGCGATCAGCGGCGCAAGCGCCTCGGGCGCATCGACGTCCAGTCGCCAGCTTCCGTGCGCGTGGTTCTCCACGGCGGCGAACAGCGCCACCCGCCCCGTGCCGTCGACGTGGCCGCTTATCAGGTGCCCGCCGAGAAGGTCGCCGACGCGCAGCGCCCGTTCCAGGTTCACCCGTGACCCGGCCGCAAATCCCGTCGTGCAGCGCACCGTCTCCGCCGACACGTCGAAGCCGAGCGCGCCGCCCTCCCGCGAAACGACCGTCAGGCAGCAGCCATCCACCGCGATGCTGTCGCCGACCTTCGTGTCGGTCACGTCGAGCGACGCCGGGTCGACGCGGATGCGCACACCGTCGCCGCTCGGCGTCGACGTACGCACCCGACCCACTGCCTCGACGATGCCCGTGAACATGGGTCAAGCCTGCGCCGGCGTGCGGACGACGCGCGCAATGAGGCGCAGATCGTCGCCGACCCGCTCGACCGCGTGCCACGACAGCGGCACGCGGGCATCCAGCGTAGTCCGCGCCGCCGCCCATTCCGCCATGCCGCGCGCGGGGTCGCCCAGCACGCTGGGCGCGACGTAATGCAGCACTTCATCGACGAGCCCGGCGGCGAAAAGCGCCCCGTTGAGCTTCGCCCCGGCTTCGACGTGAAGCTCGTTGACGCCGCGACGGCCCAGCTCGCGCATCAGCCCCGGCAGGTCGATGCGACCCGCCGCATCCGGCAGCGCCAACACCTCGGTGCCGGCGGGCCAGCCTTCGCCGCGCGAGCCCGCCGTGACGATCAGCGCCCCGCCGCCGGCGAGCACGCGGGCGCCCGGCGGCGTGTCGGCGTGGCGGTCCACGATCACCCGCAGCGGCTGGCGCGGCGTCGGCACCGCGCGCACCGTCAAGGAAGGGTCGTCGGCGAGCACCGTCCCCACGCCGGTCAGCACGGCGCAGGCGCGCGCGCGCCACCGGTGGCCGTCGGCGCGCGCGGCGTCTCCCGTGATCCACCGGCTCGCGCCGTTCACCAGCGCCGTTCGTCCATCGAGGCTCGTCGCCGCCTTGACGCGCACCCACGGCGTGCCGCGCGTCATCCGCGAGACGAAGCCGATGTTGAGCTCGCGCGCCTCGCGCTCGCACAGGCCGATCGCCACGTCGATTCCGGCCGCGCGCAGCCGGGCGGCGCCGTGCGCCGCCGCGGGATTCGGATCGGTCATCGCCGCGACCACACGCGACACTCCGGCGGCCACCAGCGCGTCGGTGCACGGCGGCGTGCGCCCGTGGTGATTGCAAGGCTCCAGCGTCACGTAGGCGGTGGCGCCCCGCGGCGAGCGCCCGGCCGTCCGCGCGGAATCGAGCGCGGCCGCTTCCGCATGCGCGCCGCCGGCCCGCGCGTGGTAGCCCTCGCCGATCACGGCGCCGTCCTTCACCAGCACGCAGCCGACGCGCGGATTGGGCGTCGTCGTGTAGAGCCCGAGCTCGGCCAGCGCGAGGGCGCGCGCCATCGATGTCCGGTCGAGATCGGTCCACATGGTGACGCGTTGGAAACGTCAGGCGCGCGAGGGCGTCGCGGCGGGCGCCAGGCGCGGAGCGTGGGCGCCGTTCAGCGCGGCTTGCGCTTGCCTGCCGCCGGCGGCGTCTCGACCTCGCGCAGCGCATCGCGAAAGTCCGAGACGTCCGAGAACGACCGATACACGGACGCGAAGCGGATGTACGCGACCTTGTCGAGCGCGTGCAGCTCGCGCATCACCATCTCGCCGATCTGCCGCGACGCGATCTCGCGCTCGCCCAGCGAAAGCACCTGCTGCACGATTCGATCGATCGCCGCGTCGACGAAGCCCGTCGGCACCGGCCGCTTGTGGAGCGCGCGCTGGAAGCCGACGCGGATCTTCCCCACGTCGAAGTCCGAACGGTTGCCGTTCGTCTTCACGACCTGCGGCAGCCGCAGCTCGACGTTCTCGTAGGTCGTGAACCGCTTCTGGCACGCGACACAGCGCCGCCGCCGCCGGATGGAGTCGCCCGCCTCCGACACGCGCGAGTCGATCACCTGCGTGTCGGGGCTGCCGCAGAACGGGCATTTCATGCGCGGCCACCGGCGCTCAAGGTCAGCGGTAGACGGGGAAGCGGCGCGTCAGCGCGCCCACGGCGTTACGCACCCTCGAGGCGACCGCGTCGTCCGCGGGCGCCTCCAGCATGTCGGCGATCAGATGCCCGAGCTCCTCGCACTCGAGTTCGCCGAAACCGCGTGTCGTCACCGCCGGGCTGCCGATGCGGATGCCCGACGTCACGAACGGCTTCTCCGGATCGTTGGGAATCGCGTTCTTGTTGACCGTGA
>Ga0207644_10002644_pt1 | contig 11536 bp, 8 predicted proteins | sample KBSS73metaG_FD_184326 | JGI IMG/M metagenome (GOLD analysis project Ga0207644, IMG submission 184326) | Switchgrass rhizosphere microbial communities from Kellogg Biological Station, Michigan, USA - KBS S7-3 metaG (SPAdes) (version 2) | ecosystem: Host-associated > Plants > Roots > Rhizosphere >... | reverse complement strand
CAGGTAGTTCTCGACGATCAGCTTCCAGTTCGCCGCCACCTCGTACTCGTGCCGGGCGCCGGGCACCAGCCGGCCGGCGTCGTACCCGTCGACGACCATGCCGGCGTTGCCGAGCTGCTCGGCCAGGGGCGGCGCGTCGCCGGAGACGTTCGCGAACACCCAGCCGTGCCACTGCTCGACCCGTGCCGGCACCAGGCCGAACCCGGCGCGGTCGATCCCGTCGTCGGTGGACCTGCCGAACCGCGGGGTGGCCCGGCACTCGCCGCCCAGCCCGTACACCCAGTCGTGGTACGGACAGCGGATCGCCCGGCCCTTCCGGCTCGCGCCCGGTGCCAGCAGCTCGTGCCCGCGGTGCCGGCAGACGTTGAACCAGCCGCGCAGCGCGCCGTCGCCGTCCCGGACCAGCAGCAGCGACGTGCTGCCCGCCGGCACCGCCCGCTGGTCGCCGGGCGCGGCTACGTCGTCCGCCCGGCCGACGCACAGCCACGAGCCGTCGAGGAAGTGCCGCCGCTCCCAGTCGAACACCGCCGCCGACGCGTACGCCGCCCCGGGCAGCGTCCGGGCCAGGTCGAGCGGCCGCGTCACCGCCTCCAGCGATGCGGGGTCGATCGGCGCGCGCGTCATACCGGGAGTCTGTCCCGGGGCTCGGTAGCGTGTCGAACTACTGTTCGGTGCGGCGAGGAGGGACCGGTGCGGGTGCTCGGTGTCGACCCGGGGCTGACCCGGTGCGGGGTCGGCGTGGTCGAGGGCGCCGCCGGCCGCCCGCTGCGGCTCGTGCACGTCGAGGTGGTCCGCACGCCCGCCGACGCCGACCTGCCGGAGCGGCTGCTCCTCCTCGCCGCCGCGCTCGACGCCGCGGTCGCGGCGTACGCGCCGGACGTGGTCGCGGTCGAGCGCGTGTTCAGCCAGCACAACGTGCGCACGGTGATGGGCACCGCCCAGGCCGCCGCGGTCGCGGTGCTCGCCGCCGCGCGGGCCGGCGTCCCGGTCGCGCTGCACACCCCGAGCGAGGTGAAGGCCGCCGTGACCGGCTCCGGCCGGGCCGACAAGACCCAGGTGACGACCATGGTGACCCGGCTGCTCCGGCTGCCCGACCGGCCCCGCCCGGCCGACGCGGCGGACGCACTCGCGTTGGCGATCTGTCAGCTCTGGCGGGGTGCCGCCCGGGCCAGGCTGGCCGCCACGCTGGCCAGGGAGGGCGCGTGATCGCCAGCGTGCACGGCACGGTCGCGGCGGTGGGTGCGGCCGGCGCTGTCGTCGAGGTCGGGGGAGTGGGCCTGGCCGTCTCCTGCACCCCGGGCACGCTGGCCCGGCTGCGGGTCGGCCAGCCGGCCCGGCTGGCCACCAGCCTGGTCGTCCGGGAGGACTCGCTGACCCTGTACGGGTTCGCCGACGACGACGAGCGGTCGGTGTTCGAGCTGCTGCAGACCGCCAGCGGTGTCGGCCCGCGGCTCGCCCAGGCCGTGCTCTCGGTGCTGCCGCCGACCGAGGTCCGCCGGGCGGTGGCGACCGCCGACGTGCCCGCGCTGACCCGGGTGCCCGGCATCGGCAAGAAAGGTGCCGAGCGGCTGGTGCTGGAGCTGCGGGACAAGATCGGCGCGATCGAGCCGGCGGCGCCGGCGGAGCTCACCCCGACCGCGCCCTGGCGGGACCAGGTCGGCCAGGCCCTGGTCGGACTCGGCTGGTCGCCGCGGGAGGCCGACGAGGCGGTGACCGCGGTCGCCCCCGAGGCGGACGGCGAGCCGGACGTGCCCGCTCTGCTGCGGGCCGCGCTGCGGGTGTTGAGTCCGCGGTGACACCGTTCAACACCTCCGTACACCTGCTCCCACCGGGGGGTGGGTGAGGGTGGAGGAGACCGACCTGGCCAGCCCGTACGCGGAGCGCGACGAGCGCGAGCTTGAGGCGGCCCTGCGGCCGAAGCGGCTGGCGGACTTCGTCGGCCAGCCGAAGGTGCGCGAGCAGCTGGGACTGGTGCTGACCAGCGCGCTGCGCCGGGGCCGGCCGCCGGACCACGTGCTGCTGTCCGGCGCGCCCGGGCTCGGCAAGACCAGCCTGGCCATGATCATCGCGGCCGAGCTCGGCGCCGGGATCCGGGTGACCAGCGGGCCGGCCATCGAGCGGGCCGGCGACCTGGCCGCGATCCTCACCGCGCTCAACGACGGCGACGTGCTGTTCGTCGACGAGATCCACCGGATCGCCCGACCAGCCGAGGAGATCCTCTACATCGCGATGGAGGACTTCCGGGTCGACGTGGTCGTCGGCAAGGGTCCCGGCGCGACCGCGATCCCGCTCGACGTCGCGCCGTTCACGCTGGTCGGCGCGACCACCAGGGCGGGCCTGCTGACCGGTCCGCTGCGGGACCGGTTCGGCTTCGTCGGGCACATGGACTTCTACGAGCCCGGCGAGCTGGTGCAGGTGCTCACCCGCTCGGCGAGCCTGCTCGGGGTGCGGCTGGAGCCGGACGGCGCCGACGAGATCGCCGGCCGGTCCCGGGGCACGCCCCGGATCGCCAACCGGCTGCTGCGCCGGGTCCGCGACTACGCCGAGGTGCGGTCCGACGGGGTGATCGACCGCCCGACCGCGCAGGCCGCCCTGACCGTGTACGACGTGGACGAGATCGGCCTCGACCGGCTGGACCGGGCGGTGCTCGACGCGCTGGTACGCCGGTTCGGCGGCGGCCCGGTGGGGGTGGCCACGCTCGCCGTCGCGGTCGGGGAGGAGCAGCGCACGGTCGAGGAGGTCGCCGAGCCCTACCTGGTCCGGGCCGGGATGCTGGCCCGCACCCCACGCGGCCGGGTGGCCACACCGGCGGCCTGGGCCCACCTGGGTCTCACTCCGCCCGGACCGACATCCCCGGTACTGTTCGAGTAAAGAAGGAACCGGCGTCGCGCCCGACTCGTTGCGAATGCAGCAGAAGACGCTGTGTATAGACTGCCGCGATTGCCGACCGGTCCGGCCCGGAGCTGGGCGGATCGGCCGCGAGCTGGAGGAGACCCGACCGTCATGGCTGAGCTGTTGCCCCTGTTGTTCATCGCGATCGCGGTGATCTTCCTGCTGGTGCTTCCCATGCGCCAGCGCAACCGGGCGCTGCAGCGTGCTCAACAACTGCAGGCGAGCCTCGTCCCCGGCGCCCAGGTCATGACCACCTCGGGTCTGTACGCGACGGTGGCCTCGATCGGCGACGACACCGTCGAGTTGCAGCTCGGTCCGGGCGTCACCGTCCAGTGGGCCAAGGCGGCGATCGCGGAGATCAAGGCGCCGGCCGCGTCCGCCCCCGACCCGGCGGCCGCGGACGAGTCCGACTCCGTCTGAGCCGGACCAGCACCAGGACCCACCGTGGGCCGGTCCATACTGGCCTGGAACGTTGTTGCCCCGCCGCGGCGGGGACCCGCACCGAGGAGAGATGACACCCCGTGGCCGCCCCGTCCGGATCGTTGCCCATCGGCCGCTACCTCGGCGCCCTCGCCGGCATCTTCGTGATCCTGTACGCGCTGGTGTTCTTCACCGGTGACTCGCCCACCCCGAAGCTCGGCCTCGACCTCGAGGGCGGCACGCAGGTCACCCTGCAGGCGCAGACCACCGACAACAAGCCGCCCAGCAGCGCCGCGCTCGACCAGGCCCGGCAGATCATCGAGCGCCGCGTCAACGGCCTCGGTGTCGCCGAGGCCGAAGTGGTCACGCAGAGCCCGGACCGGATCGTCATCTCCGTACCCGGCGCGAACGGTGACGCGGCCAAGTCGGTCGGCCAGACCGCGCAGCTGCGGCTGCGGCCGGTGATCTACAGCGCTGCCGCGGCGGCGACCCCGCCGGCGACCACGCCCTCGGCCAGCACGTCCGGGTCGCCGAAGCCGACCGCGTCGGCGTCCGCGTCGGCCAAGCCGTCCGCGTCGGCCAAGCCGTCCGGGTCGTCCACCCCGCAGGGCTTCGCGCCGGCCCCGACGCCGACCAAGCCGGACGTGACCGCCACCGTCCCGGCGCGGACCAGCGCCCCGGCCGCGACCCCCCCGGCGGCGACCGCTCCGGCCGCCACCGCCCCGGCCGCCACCGGCCCGCCCACGACCCCGCCGGCCGGCGTCGACCCGAAGCAGTACGCGCAGGCCCTCGCCGAGTTCGACAAGCTGACGTGCGCGCCCAACGCCGGCGCCAGCGCCAGCCTGGACAAGCCGGGCGACGTCATCGCCTCCTGCGACCAGAACGGCGGCAGCAAATACCTGCTGGCGCCCGCGATCATCGAGGGCACCGAGATCGCCGGCGCCTCCGCGGTCGCGCCGACCTCGACCAGCCCGCAGTGGACGGTCTCGCTCGACTTCAAGAGCAGCGGCCAGGCGACCTGGGCCCGCTACACCTCCCAGCACAACGTCACCGTCACGCCGAACGACCCGGCCAACAACGTCGCGTTCGTGCTCGACGGCAAGACGATCTCGGCCCCCGCCATCCAGGGGACGATCAACGGCCAGACCCAGATCACCGGCAGCTTCACCCAGTCGCAAGCCGAGGATTTGGCCAACGTGCTCAAGTACGGCGCGCTCCCGCTGACCTTCCAGCAGCAGGAGGCGCTGACCGTCTCGCCGACGCTCGGCTCCGAGCAGCTCAAGGCCGGCTTGCTCGCCGGCGGCATCGGCGTCGCGCTGGTGTTCATCTACAGCCTGCTCTACTACCGCGCGCTCGGCCTGGTCATGATCGCCAGCCTGATCCTCTCCGGCCTCCTGGTCTACGCGGTGCTGGTCATCCTCGGCCGGCAGATCGGGTTCACGCTGACCCTGGCCGGCATCGCCGGGTTCATCGTCGCGATCGGTATCACCGCCGACTCGTTCGTGGTGTTCTTCGAACGATTGAAGGACGAGATACGCGACGGCAGATCGCCGCGCTCGGCGGTCCCGCGGGCCTGGGTGCGGGCCCGGCGCACGATCCTGTCCGCGGACGCGGTCTCGTTCCTGGCCGCGGCGATCCTCTACTACCTGGCCGCCGGCACGGTGAAGGGCTTCGCGTTCACGCTCGGCATGTCGACGATCCTCGACCTGGTGATCGTCTTCCTGTTCACCCACCCGGTCGTCACGCTGTTCGCCCGCAACAAGGCGTTCATGTCGCCGCGGGTCTCCGGCCTCGGGTCGGTGCAGCGGGTGGCGGCCCAGCGGGCCGCCGCCGAGCGCGCCGCGGCCGCGAACCGACCCCCTGCCCGTTCCGCCGCCGACCGCCGCGGCCGCGTCCCGGCGAAGGAGTCCTGAGCCATGATCAGCTTGTTCCGCCGGCTGGACGCGGGCGAGGCGGTCTTCGACTTCATCGGCAAGCGCAAGCGCTGGTACTGGGTGTCCGCGGTGCTGCTGCTGCTGTCGATCACCAGCTTCATCGTCCGGGGGTTCAACTTCGGCATCGAGTTCGACGGCGGCACCCAGTTCCAGTTCAGGGCCACGACCGCGCAGCCGGCCGAGGTGCAGTCGGTCGCCGAGCAGGCCGGCGCGGACGTGCAGAACACGCCGCAGATCGTCGGCGCCGGCGGCAACCGGTCGATCCTCGTCAAGGCCGGCGAGCTGTCCGCGCCGGAGCAGACCAAGGTGAAGAACGCGCTGCAGTCCCGGTTCGGTGAGCAGGTGACCGTGCAGGCGGTGAGCTCGTCCTGGGGCAGCGACATCACCAAGGCGGCGATCCGCGGCCTGGTGTTCTTCCTGATCGCGGTGTGCATCTTCATCGCGATCAGGTTCGAGTGGAAGATGGCAGTCGGTGCGATCGCGGCGTTGTTCCACGACCTGTTGCTCACCGCCGGCATCTACTCGATCATCGGCTTCGAGGTCAGCCCGTCGACGATCGTCGGCCTGCTGACCATCCTCGGTTTCTCCTTGTACGACACGGTCGTCGTGTTCGACAAGGTCGACGAGAACGCGCGCGGCATCCTCGGCGGCTCCCGGATCACCTACTCGGGGGCGGCGAACCTGGCGGTCAACCAGACGCTGATGCGCTCGATCAACACCTCGCTGATCGCGCTCCTGCCGGTCGCCGGGCTGCTGTTCGTCGGCGCCGGGCTGCTCGGCGTCGGCACGATCAAGGACCTGGCGCTGGTGCTGTTCGTCGGCCTGGCCGCCGGTGCATACTCCTCGATCTTCCTGGCCACCCCGATCGTCTGCGAGCTCAAGGAGCGGGAGCCGAAATACAAGGCGCTGGCCAAGCGGGTCGCGCAGCGGCGGGCCGCCGAGGCCAGGGGCGAGGCGCCGGCCGGCGCCCGCCGGCAGAAGGCGACCGCCCGCACCGCCACGGCGGCGGCGACCGCGACGGCGACCAAGTCCCGCCGGGGCCGCACCGCGGTGGCCGACGAGGACGAAGACCTGCTCGACACGCAGGAGGCACCGGCGGTCGAGGCGGTCGAGTCCGAGGACTTCGTCGACGAGCCGACCGAGGCGCCGGAGGCCCCGGCGCCGGCGCCGGCCGGTCGGGGCGCCGGATCGAGCACGCCGCGCCCGGGGGCCCGACCGCAGAAGCGGCCGGCGCAGAAGCGGGGCGGTGGCGGGCGTCCGTCGGCGAAGAAGCGCCGGTGACCGACCTGGCGGATCGGGTCGCCGCGAAGCTGCGGGACGTGCCGGACTTCCCCACGCCGGGCATCCTCTTCAAGGACCTGACGCCGCTGCTCGCCGACGGGCCGCTGTTCGGCGAGGTCGGCCGGGCCATCGCCGACCGGCACGCGGCGGCCGGCTTCGACGTCGTGGCCGGCGTCGAGGCGCGCGGATTCCTGTTCGCCGGGGCCGTCGCGATCGCGTCCGGGACCGGCGTGGTGCCGATCCGCAAGGCCGGCAAGCTGCCCTGGCGGACGGTCTCGGCCGCGTACGAGCTGGAGTACGGCGAGGCGGTCGTGGAGGTGCACGAGGACGCGTTCGCCGACCACAAGCGGGTGCTGCTGGTCGACGACGTGCTGGCCACCGGCGGCACGCTGGCCGCGGCCGCCGACCTCATCGGCCGGGCCGGCGGCCAGCTGGTCGGGGTGTCGGTCGTGGTCGAGCTGACCGCGCTCCGCGGTCGGGACGCGTTGGCGGACCTCGACATCCAGACTGTGCTCGCCGGGTAGCCGCCGACCACGCTCAGTTGCGCCGATCGGGCGACACGGGCGTCGTCCACGACGCCGTACCCCGGACGCCCGTACACTGGGTGAGGTCAGGTCCGCGCTGGAAGGGGAGCGGCTCTGAGTTCCGACCTCGCCCGTGCAGCGGCGCGTACCGGCTCCGACGAGGACCGGCCGGCCGGCGATGAGGCGCGCCCGGACCAGACCACGCTCACCCGGACCGGCGCCCCCTCGGCATCCCCCAACGGCACGGCGCCCCGGCCTGCCGCGGCGGAGGGGGGCACCGCGTCACCGGACGCCGAGGCCCCCGCGCCCGACGTCGCTGCTGCTTCCGACGGTCCGACCGAGGACGCGAGCGTCTCGCCGGACGGGACCGCCCCGGCGGACGAGGCGGCCCCGGTCCTGGCGGATGGGCCCGCGGTGACCGCGGTCGACGCCGAGGTCAGCGAGGAGGCCGAGTTCGAGGCCGACCCCTACCCGACGCAGCCGCTGCCCGGCCTGCCGCTCCTGCTCGACGACGAGCCGGAGACCACCGACACTGCCGCGGCGCCCGGCATGGTCGACCCCACGACCTACCGGCGCCGTGTCCGGGCCAGGATCGCCCGCCGCCTCACCGCCGGCGGTCAGCGACCGTCCGGGATCCAGGCGGTGCTCGAGCCGCTGGTCGCCACCCACCGGGCCGCGCACCCGAAGGCCGACCTGAAGATCCTGCAGCGGGCGTACGACATCGCCGACGAGCACCACCGCGGCCAGCTGCGCAAGTCCGGCGACCCGTTCATCACCCACCCGCTCGCCGTGGCGACGATCCTGGCCGAGCTGGGCATGGACACGACCACGCTGGTCGCCGCGCTGCTGCACGACACGGTCGAGGACACCGGCTACACGCTCGAGGACGTCAAGCGCGACTTCGACGCCGAGGTCGCCCACCTCGTCGACGGCGTGACCAAGCTCGACAAGGTCAAGTACGGCGACGCCGCCGAGGCCGAGACGATCCGCAAGATGATCGTCGCGATGGCCCGCGACCCCCGGGTGCTGGTCATCAAGCTGGCCGACCGCCTGCACAACATGCGCACGCTGCGCTTCCTCCGCCCGGACAAGCAGGAGCGGATCGCCCGGCAGACCCTCGAGGTGCTCGCACCGCTGGCGCACCGGCTCGGCATGAACACCGTGAAGTGGGAGCTGGAGGACCTGGCCTTCGCCACCCTCTACCCCAAGCGGTACGACGAGATCGCCCGGCAGACGCTCGAGGTGCTCGCACCGCTGGCGCACCGGCTCGGCATGAACACCGTGAAGTGGGAGCTGGAGGACCTGGCCTTCGCCACCCTCTACCCCAAGCGGTACGACGAGATCGTCCGGCTGGTCGCCGAGCGCGCCCCGTCCCGGGACACCTACCTGGCCCGGGTGGTCGAGCGGGTCTCCGCCGACCTGCGGGCGGCCCGGGTCAAGGCGACCGTGACCGGGCGGCCGAAGCACTACTACTCGATCTACCAGAAGATGATCGTCCGCGGCCGCGACTTCACCGACATCTACGACCTGGTCGGCATCCGGATCCTGGTCGACTCGGTGCGCGACTGTTACGCGACGCTCGGCGTGGTGCACGCGACCTGGCAACCGGTCCCCGGCCGGTTCAAGGACTACATCGCGATGCCGAAGTTCAACATGTACCAGTCGCTGCACACGACGGTGATCGGCCCGGAGGGCAAGCCGGTCGAGCTGCAGATCCGGACGCTGGCCATGCACCGCACCGCCGAGTACGGCATCGCCGCGCACTGGAAATACAAGGAGACCAAGAACGAGGTCGCCTCGCCCGCCGCCGCGCAGGGCGGCGAGGACCTGCTCTGGCTGCGCCAGCTGCTCGACTGGCAGCGGGAGACCCAGGAGCCGGGGGAGTTCCTCGAGTCGCTGCGGTTCGACCTCGGCTCCCGCGAGGTGTTCGTCTTCACGCCGAAGGGCGACGTGATCGCGCTGCCGTCCGGGTCCACCCCGGTCGACTTCGCGTACGCGGTGCACACCGAGGTGGGCCACCGCTGCATCGGCGCGCGGGTCAACGGCCGGCTGGTGGCGCTCGAGTCGCCGCTGGAGAACGGCGACACGGTCGAGGTGTTCACCTCGAAGTCCGAGCAGGCCGGCCCGTCCCGGGACTGGTTGTCGTTCGTAGCCAGCCCGCGGGCCAAGACGAAGATCCGGCAGTGGTTCGCGAAGGAGCGGCGCGAGGACGCGATCGAGTCCGGCAAGGACGCGATCAGCCGGGCCATGCGCAAGGCCGGCCTGCCGCTGCAGCGGCTGCTCGGCGGCGACGCGCTGACCACGCTTGCCCGCGACCTGCGCTACCAGGACGTCACCGCGCTCTACGCGGCCGTCGGCGAGGGACACGTGAGCGCCACCTCGGTGGTGCAGAAGGTGGTCGCCTCGCTCGGCGGGTCCGAGGGCGCGGTCGAGGACATCGCCGAGACCGCGGTCCCGGCCCGGGCCGGGAGGCGCCGGCCGGCCGGCGACCCCGGCGTCGTGGTCAAGGGCGCCTCGGACGTCTGGGTCAAGCTGGCGAAGTGCTGCACGCCGGTGCCCGGGGACGAGATCCTCGGCTTCGTGACCCGCGGCGGCGGCGTGTCGGTGCACCGCAAGACCTGCACCAACGCGGCCTCACTGCTGGCCGAGCCGGAGCGGATCGTCGAGGTCGAGTGGGCGCCGTCGACCGACTCGGTGTTCCTCGTCGCGATCCAGGTCGAGGCCCTCGATCGGCACCGGTTGCTCTCGGACGTGACCCGGGTGCTCTCGGACGAGCGGATCAGCATCCTGTCCGCGTCGGTCACCACGTCCCGGGACCGGGTCGCGGTGAGCCGGTTCACCTTCGAGCTCGGCGACCCCAAGCATCTCGGTCACCTTCTGAAGGCGATCCGCTCCGTCGAGGGCGTGTACGACGTGTACCGCCTCACGTCGGGTACGTGACGACGGCCGGTCGACCGACCGTTTTCTGACGTCTTCGATCACTCTGCGTACGGCTTGCCCGGGAGCGACCCGTCATTTGGTAACGCTCTGTCGTGATGACTCTACGTGGCGTGGAGCGGCGAAATTGCTTACTCCCTGCACTTATAACGGCACTCAAAGTCGTTATTGCATTGACTGGCGATAGGTGTCTGAATAAGCCTTGATCGCGCGGGGACGAGGGAGCATCGTGCCCGCCCGACCGAAGTCCACCGACGTACCGGAGATGGAGCGCAATGGCAGCGGGCCGACGGATCGCCTGGTCGTCGACTGACCGCTACAGCCCCGTGCAGGACCGGGTCGGCGTCGTCGACCCGGCCGACGACGAGCTGCCTCCGGTGCTCGCCCGGGTCAACCAGGCGCCGTCTCCCTACTCTCCGGCCTGGCTGGACGAGCGCGAGATCCTCCGGGTGACCTACCAGGGAGACGACCGGTGCAACCTGCGCTGCCCCGGTTGCTACACCGGCGAGCGGCTGGACCGGCCCTCGATCGCGGCGGTCGCCGGAAACGAGCGCCAGCGCGTGCCGTGGGAGGACTTCACCGGTCACCTGCGCGGACTCGGTGCCGGACTGCAAGATTTCTACCTTCTCGGGGCGGAACCGACGATGGACCCGGAGGGGTCCGCCGCCAAGCTGGCGTACGCGGCCGACTCCGGGCTGACGACCATGTCCATCACCAACGGCGCGAGCTCGCCGGCCCGGTTCGACCGGACCTTCGGGCAAGCGCTGGCATCGGGCGACCTCTACAAGGTCATCGTCAGCCTCGACTCGTTCGACCCTGAGGTGAACGACGCGCTGCGGGGCAGCAAGGGTGCCTACCGCCGGACGATCGCCACGATCAAGCGGGCCGTCGCGACCGGTGTCCCGGTGAAGGTTCAAGTCACAGTTTGGCCACGCAATTATCTCACCGTCCTGGAAACAGTGCGCGCACTGTGGGAGATGGGAGTGCGTGGTTTTGCTTTCCACAGCGGTTCAGTGGAGGGCACACCGGATTTCCTGGCCAAGGGGCTCGACCATCTCGACCCGCTCGCCTGGCGTACGCTCTGTGAGCGGCTGTACGAATTCCGGGATACGCACCGTGACGAACTGGTGCACTTCAACTTTCCCCTGATCTACTTCACCGAGAGTGAGCTGCGCAGCCGGGTGATCGGCGACGACGAGCTCGCCGACGCCTACCTCACGCACGTGGCCGCCGTGGAGGAGGGCATCGCGTCGACCAAGCCCTTCCACGCCTGCCCGGCGATGGACGTCCCGCAGGTGTACGTCTACGCCAACGACGGGCCGGCCGGTCGCGGCTCGGTGTCGCTGTGCAACGTGCACAGCCCGGACACCACCGCCGCGTTCGCCGACTGGGACCCGGACGCCGATCGGTGGCGGGTCGTGCAGGACCCGGCCCGCAACCAGATGCAGCGGATGGCCGACTCGCCGCACCTCTGCCCGGCGATGCCGTTCGCCACCGGCGGCCGGTCCTCCGACCGGGTGGTCACCGAGGCCGGCGATCTCTACCACG
>Ga0207644_10002638_pt1 | contig 11557 bp, 4 predicted proteins | sample KBSS73metaG_FD_184326 | JGI IMG/M metagenome (GOLD analysis project Ga0207644, IMG submission 184326) | Switchgrass rhizosphere microbial communities from Kellogg Biological Station, Michigan, USA - KBS S7-3 metaG (SPAdes) (version 2) | ecosystem: Host-associated > Plants > Roots > Rhizosphere >... | reverse complement strand
GGTGAAAGGCGATCGGATCGTTTACGTGGGCACGAACGCCGGCGCAAAACAGTATCAAGGCACGAATACCCGCGTCATCGATCTACATGGTGCAACTGTCCTGCCAGGAATGACTGATGCGCATTATCACTTCATCGGCGTCGGGCAGCGCGAGATGAACCTGAACCTTGAAGGCATCACGAACCTGCAGGATTTTCTCGCCAAGGTGAAATCACGTGTCGACCAGGCGAAGCCTGGCGAATGGGTTACGGGCCGCGGCTGGATCGAAACCTTCTGGACACCGCCGGTGTTTCCGACTCGTTGGGACCTCGACAAGATCGCACCGAACAATCCCGTGTTCCTGACGCGCGCCGACGGTCATGGCGCCGTTGCCAACAGCGCCGCATTGAAAATCGGCGGAGTTACAAAAGAAACAAAAGATCCTTTCGGGGGACAGGTTGTTCGTGACAAAGACTCAGGCGAACCAACCGGAATGCTCCTCGACAACGCACAGGGTTTAGTGTCACGGCACATTCCGCCCGCCGGTGAAGGGAACACTGAGCAGGCGATCCTGCTCGCGGATCAACGCAGCCTGATGCTCGGCTGGACACAGGTCCAGGATCCCGGCGGCAGTTATCGCGATGTCGAGCTCTACAAAAAGCTCTACGGCGAAGGGAAGCTGAACATTCGGATTTACAAGGCTGTGTATGGTCCCGGACCCGAAGCCAACCGGTTGTTGAAAGAAGGTCCGATCATCGAAGCATTCGACAATCATTTCAACTTGCGCACGATCAAAGTCGTATCCGACGGCGCGCTGGGTTCGCGCGGCGCTGCTTTACTCGAACCCTACAGCGACGTGCCGGAGATCAAAACAGCGGATGGCCGGATGGAGCGCAACGTCGGTTTTCTGCGCGTGAAAGACGAAGACCTAATGCCGATGTTGAAAGAGGCTTTGCAAAAAGGCATTCAAGTCGAGACCCACGCAATTGGCGACTGGGCCAATCGCTTCGTCCTCGATGAGTATGAAAAAGCTTTCAACGCTGTGCCGCTGGCAGGCAAGCGAGATCCGCGCTGGCGCGACGAGCACTCGCAAATCATCAATCCTGCAGACATTCCACGCTTTAAGAAACTGGGCATCATTCCGTCCATGCAACCGTCACATGCGATTGGCGATCTCCACTTTGCGCCGAGCCGTCTCGGACTCGAACGCCTAAACGGCGCGTATGCGTGGCAGAGTCTCTTGCGAACGGGCGTAGTGATACCCGGCGGTTCCGACGCGCCGGTCGAGCGGGGCGAGCCGATGATCGAATTCTATGCAGCGGTTGCGCGCAAAGACATTCGCGGCTTCTCGGGCGAGGGCTGGCACCCGGAGGAAAAAGTCACGCGGGAACAAGCGCTGAAAATGTTCACGATCTGGCCCGCGTACGCAGCTTTCGAAGAGAATTTGCGCGGTTCCCTCCAAGTAGGGAAGCTTGCGGACCTGACTGTGCTCTCCGCGGACATCATGAAAATTCCGGAAATGGACATTCTGAAAACGCATTGCGTGATGACCGTCATCGGCGGAAAGATAGTTTTCGAATCCAAATAGGCGCACGCTTGGCGAACTGCCCCGGTACCGCCGAGTGGTTTCGATGCAAGATCGGCTCTTGTCTGTATCGAAGACTTACAACAGGAATGCAATAGAGTGACGCTTTGCTTTCGCGTCATTGGGAATTGCTTAGCATTTGCGAAATTCATGGATGACGACACCGCTGGCACAACCGTTGCTCAACCCTCCCGCGAATAAGAAAAAAGGCAGAAGGTAGGTAATTCGGGTCAGGCTCTGAGACAACAGTGGTAGGTGCTTTGGGGGAGGCGCTTCCCATCTTGAGCGATGGCAGCTCTTTCGGGGGAACAGAGTTGCCAGGACAGTCGCAGGGCAAAAAAGGCAGGGCTGGCGATAAGCGGCTTGCAAGAGGTTAGGGGGAGCCTCAGCAAGATTATCGACAGCCCGTCAGCCTTTTAAGGCGGGGAACGCGGGCGTCTCGCCCGCATTCTTTTTTGGGATTCACCGCCGACCGTAATTCCAAGAAGTTGAGTTTCTATATCGTTTGCGGGCGGGGCGCCCGCGCTCCCAGCGTGCTACACTCGCCGTTCGTTCTTCTATCCACGATTCACGATTTACCATTCATCGGTCAGTGTCTGCGCCCAACATCGAAACTATTGTCTCGCTCGCGAAGCGTCGCGGCTTCGTCTACCCATCATCCGAAATTTACGGCGGGCTCGGCAGCGCTTGGGACTACGGGCCGATGGGCATCGAGCTCTACAACAACGTCAAGCAGGCGTGGTGGCGTTGGATGGTTTACGAGCGCGACGACATTGAAGGTCTCGACTCGTCGATTATTCTGAATCGAAAAGTCTGGAAGTATTCAGGGCACGAAGAAACGTTTAGCGATCCGTTGGTTGATTGCCGCGAGTGCAATAGTCGTTGGCGCGCAGATAAACTGGAAGACGGCAAGTGCGCGAACTGCGGATCGAAAAATCTAACTGAGCCCAAGCCGTTCAATCTGATGTTCCAGACACACGTCGGCGCCACGGCGGAAGATGATCCTGAATCACTGGTCTATCTTCGTCCCGAGACGGCGCAGGGAATCTTCATAAACTTTCTCAACGTGCTGAACACCAGCCGGCGCAAACTTCCTTTCGGCGTCGCGCAAATCGGCAAGTCATTCCGCAACGAAGTCACGCCCGGCAATTTCATCTTCCGCACCCGCGAGTTTGAGCAGATGGAGATGGAATACTTCGTCAAACCGGGCGAAGACGAAGCCGCGCATCAGGATTGGATCGACGCGTGTTCGCAGTGGTTCGCATCGATTGGTATTTCTGAAGACAACCTGCGGCAGTACGAACAGCCGAAAGAAGAGTTGGCCCACTACGCGAAACGGACCGTCGATATTCAGTATCGCTTTTTCCCGGAGCGCGAAGAGGAAGAGCGGCAGTGGGACGAGTTGATGGGTATCGCCAACCGCACGGACTTCGATTTGAAGACGCACTCGAAAAAACCTGAAGATGCAGAAGGGAAGCGCATTAATCCCGATTCGACAGAAGACCTCTCGTATTTCGACGAGCAGACGAAGCAGCGTTTTTACCCTTACGTGATCGAGCCGGCCGCCGGAGTCAATCGCACGGTGCTCGCGCTTTTGATGGACGCTTATTCAGAAAAGACAAACGACAAGGGCGAGACGCGCGTTATTCTGAAACTCCATCATTCCATGGCGCCGATCAAAGTTGCTGTGCTGCCGCTGGCGAAAAACAAACCGGAAATTGTCGGCATGGCCAGAGCTATCAAGCGTTCGCTGCAGCCGGTGATGCGCGCGGTTTACGACGACACTGGCGGGATCGGCAAGCTCTACGCGCGACAGGATGAGATCGGCACACCGTTCTGCGTCACGGTCGATCATCAATCTCTCGAAGACGAAGCCGTGACCGTCCGCGATCGCGACACGTGGGAGCAAGAGCGCGTGAAAGTTGCGGATCTCCCGACGCATCTACTTCAACGATTGATCCCAAGCGCTTGATGCCCTGCTCGAAAAGAGTATCCTAAGCTCGTATCTCTCCCGTTTCCCCATCGAATTGAAAGGAGAAGGTTATGAAGATCTCTTCAAGACTCGCTCTGAGTTTGCTTGTCGCAGTGTTTTTCTCGCTTAACTGCTCATCAGGATCCGGCCAGCAACGTGTTTCTCGAACTCCACTTGGCTCGACGTTGCCGCTGAACGTCACAAGCACAATTACCACCCTCTATGCAAACGATCCGCTCGCACATTCGCTTTGTTTCACTGATGGGAAAGAAGGCAGCATCTTTCAACAAGGGGAGCCGCGCAATCGCTGCAGCCACATCGAGTTCGATGCCTACAAGGCAGCCAGCTTAAGTGTCGGGATTGAAGGCGGCGAACTGGGACGAATCATAGATCTCGGGACAGACGACGAGTTGAGTAAGCAATACGGCTATCAGCAGACAGTTGGTAAGGGTCAGGGCTTCGCATCGATTGAATTTCGCGATGGCCAGCTCGTCATTGTGAAGGACCGCAAAGCCGGCACTCGTCAGGAACTTACGCAGGGAGCATCACTTTTTGAAACCGGCCAGAGCACCGCTTCAACTGAGGCGAAAGCGGGACATATCTATCTCGTCCGCATTACTGAGAGACACGACAAAGACTTTCAAATTCTGGTGAAGCTGTTGGTGTTAAGCGCCAAGCCCGGTGAGTTGGTGACTTTCCGTTGGCAATTACTCTAAGGAGTTTGCATGACAGACATCGCGAATCGAGACCTGGCTATTTCTTTTTTGAAGAATGCCGCGTCAGGAAAGTTGGACGAGGCCTATAGTCTGACCGCGTCAAACTTTCGCCATCACAACGCTTACTTCAAAGCTGATGCTGATTCGCTGAAGGCCGGCATGGCCGACGCGCACAAGCAGTTCCCAAATACGAAAATTGATGTGCAGCGAGCCATCGCGGAAGGGGATCTAGTGGCCGTGCACTCGCGCGTTCAGCATGCGCCGGAGCGCGCGCCGATATCAGTCGTTCATATTTTCAGATTTGAAGCCGACAAGATTGCCGAGCTGTGGGATGTCGGCATGGAAGTGCCGAAGGACTCGCCGAATGAAAACGGAGTGTTTTGAGATAGTTACAGAACCGCGAGCAGTAGCGAGCGGGTCAAGGGTCAATTATCGACGTTCTCATTAATTCATAATCCGCAGCTTGAACCCTTATCCCGCTCGCTACTGCTCGCGGTTCTGTAACTACTGGCCCGTGATCCTAATCAAATGGTAATGCTTCGCGCCCTTTCGCAAGACTAATACTTGTCCATCAATAAAATCCGAAGCCGAAATTGATTTTCGCGGATCGTCCGCGCGGACATTATTCAACGCAACGCCGCCGCCTTGCACCAGCCGCTTCGCTTCGCCTTTTGAAGGCGCGAGACCGGCGAGCACCAGCGCGTCACCCAACGTAAAGCCATCATTGCCAATCTTCGATTTCTCGATCTCGGTGGATGGCACATCAGCGAAGATGTCGACGATCTGATCGACCGTCAAGCCGCTGATTTCTTTGCCGAACAAAACTTCAGACGCACGCACAGCTTTCTCCAACTCAGTCTCGCCGTGCAGCATCGCCGTGACTTCGCGCGCCAGCCGCCGTTGAGCTTCGCGTTTCTCGGGCTCGGTCTTAGCCTTCTGCTCCAGCGCGTCGATTTCTTCTTTCGGCAACCACGTGAAGAACTTGAGGTACGTAATCACGTCGCGATCGTCGGTGTTCAGCCAGAACTGGTAGAAGCGATACGGCGATGTCAGCTTCGCATCGAGCCAGACGGCGCCGGCTTCAGTCTTGCCGAATTTAACTCCGGCAGTCGTTGTCACCAGCGGGAACACGAGTGCATGCGCACGCGCGCCGCGCAGCCGGCGAATCAAATCAGTGCCCGCGAGAATGTTGCCCCATTGATCGCTGCCGCCCATCTGCAGAGTGCATTTGTAGCGATCGAACAGCACCAGGTAGTCGTACGCCTGCAACAGCGGATACGTGAACTCGGTGAAAGAAATGCCTTCTTCCGATTCGAGTCGCCGGCTGATTGCTTCTTTGCCCAGCAGACTGTTGACGGTGAAATACTTTCCGACTTCGCGCAGAAACTCCATCATCGTGATGGGCGCAAGCCAGTCCGCGTTGTTCACAATGCGCGCGGCATTTTCTTGAGCGTCGAAATCGAGAAAGTGACTAAGTTGTTCCTTGATCCCGACGAGATTCTCTTCAACTTGGTCGTTAGTCAGAAGCATTCTTTCTTTTGTCTTGCCGCTGGGGTCGCCAATCAGACCCGTACCGCCGCCGGCAATCGCGATCGGCGTGTGGCCGAAACGCTGCAAACGCGCGAGTCCCATGATCGGCAGAAGCGATCCGACGTGCAGGCTCGGCGCGGATGGATCGAAACCGATGTACGCCGTCACCTTTTCTCTGGCGAGCACGTCGCGCAGATCGGGCGTCGCTTCATAAAGCATCCCGCGCCACTCAAATTCATCGTAGAGGTTCATCTGGGCGGTCATCATAGCAAGATTCCAACAGGCTCAGCACGTCCGGGCCTCCGCATCGTGGCGCAGTTTGGAATAAAGTCCGACAAACTTCAGTTCGTCGCCCGAACTTCGACAGGCTAAAGCTTGTCGGACATCAGGACCACTAACCGCGCGCGTGGGAAGGTTAACGTGGGTCATCGTCTGCCAGTGACCCGCTGCACACAGTACTGACCTTCGTGAGAAACAAGAGTATAGTTCGGCCGACGCGCCTGAAATATTCTCCACTTGAAGGCGTTCGATCATGCGTTTCTCAGCGCGGCGCTCTTCATTAGCCGGGTCGCATGGAAGAGATCATCCCCTTTCTTTTTGTTCTTGGCGTCGTGCTCGTCCTCGTGACGCTTGTCGGCCACGGCATTTGGGTGGCGCTCGCGGCGTTCTTTCGCACGGTCAGCGACACCAAAACTGAGCCTCGTTCGCAGAATCTCCCACTGGACTCGCCATCTTCACCCGCGTGTCTGAATTGCGGATTCGCGCTGACGACCTCCACGAAATTCTGTGGCCGTTGCGGTGCTCATCGCGTCACCCCATCGCAAGAACAGGAGCTGCGCGAACTGGATGTGACACTGCGCCAATTGGAAAAGCTTCATTGGCATGGCGATGAGACCGAAACCGATCTAAAAAACGTCAAAGCCAGGATCGCATCCGCGCGCGAACTCATCCTTTTTCCCAACGGCCGTCCCGCAAGGCGCTCGCAGCCCTCACCGCTCGTGGAAGCACCGGCCGCGCCGGCCAAAGCGGGAACAACCGGAGCGCCGTTTATTACACCCGTGACCTTCAACGAGCCGACGCCAGAGCAAGCGCCGCCTTTTGCTGAATGGTCGAAGGACTCGGACGAGCCACCAGTTGCCGAACCCGTCGTAAAGCCGCCCCGCAAACCGTGGACGGACGTGCTCGCCGCGTTCATGGAACAGAGCAACGTGCGCTGGGGCGAAATTATCGGCGGCCTTTTAATCATCGGCTGTTCGACTGCGTTGGTTATCAGTCTGTGGGCGCAGATCTCGCGCGTGCCGGTGATGAAGTTCTTGATCTTCACGACGGTCACCGCGGCGCTTTTTGGTGTCGGTTTTTATACAGAGCATCATTGGAAACTGCCAACAACCAGTCGCGGCATCCTGACGATCGCGACGTTGCTGGTCCCACTGAACTTTCTCGCGATTGCTGCAGTCTCCGCCAATGTGGCGCCGCCGGGAGCGTTGGTCATCGGCAGCGAAATAATTGCCCCGGCCCTGTTTCTCTGTCTGGTTTACTTTGCCGGCCGGACGATCACATCGAAGTGGCCGCACCTACTTGCGGCAGGAGCTCTCGGATCTTCCGCGGGCCAATTGCTGGTGCGACATTTCGCCGCGCCTGAAATGCGGCCCATCGTTCTCATCGCACTCGCAGCCTTTCCGATCGCGTGTTATGTCGCGGCCAGCGGTTGGATGATGAAACTCGCGCTGGCCGACGGCGAGATCGACGAAGACGAAGCCACGCAGATCTTCACAGCGCTGGGCGCGTTGACCTTCGCGGCCGTGCTCCCGTTCGGTTTATTGCTCTACAAAGCCGGCCCACTCGCGGATTCAATGATGCATCTTGGGCCGCTGGTGACACTCGGTGGAGTGCCCATGGTCGCGAGCGGCATGCTGCTTTGGCGTCGGGCGTCAAAGAAAGAATCGGTAGCGACGCGCACTGCCGGCGCGAGCATCGCGATCGTTGGATCGTTGTTGGCGTTGACCGGCATGGTTCTGGCGTGGCCGAATCCCGCGAGTGTCGTTCCCGCGGCGCTTTTCAACTTCGCCTTGTTCACGGCAATCGCGATTTTGTTTGCCGAATCCCGTGCGCATCTGCTGGCGACTGCGTGTTTGACGTTCGGCTATCTGATCGCATTTCACGTCATCGCCGGCCATGTGCCGTGGCAAAATTTGCAGAACGTTTCGCTGCTGCGGGTCATCAGCAGCGCAGACAGCGGACAGGCATTAACGCTGCCGTTTGTCGTTTTTCTGCTGACATACGAACGGCTTCACACGAAAAGAAAAAACGATGCGCTCTCTTATTTAATGGCCACCTGCGCCGTGGCTATCGCGAGCGTTTTGATTTTAGGTTGGTTCGGCATTGGCATTCCGCGCGATCCCTTTCACATTTCGCAAATCCTCGCGTTGTACTCGGCCGGAGCATTTTGGTTCGCATGGCGCACGCGACGCGCAGCGTTTGCGTGGGCCGGCACGGTCTTGCTCTTCTTCACTTTCGCGCAGATTTGTAACTCGCTCCTTTCACTTCAATTTCCGTGGCAGGCATCATTTCTCTTTTTCTCAGCCGCCGCATCCGTCTTCGCACTGGTCACGCGTCAATTCTTGAAGTCCGAAAGTGATGTATTCGGTAGTCCGCTTAAATTTAGCGCGATAGCCGGCTCGGTGTTCGCCAGCGCGTTGCTGGTCGTGGAACTTGCCTGGTTCGGTTGTGAACCAGCGTCGGTTTTCGCGACACGTCTATTTGTTCTGGCGGCGGTCTGCGCGGGGCTTCTGGTTGTCACTCGGTCACCGATTTATTTCGCGAGCTTTCAAGTGGCGTTCGCGGTCGCCGCAGTCCTTCTGACGAAATCGGTCCTGCAGGGTTTTGGCTGGTACGGTTTTGAGCCGCGGGCGTGGCTGCATCCGTGGGCGCTGCAAACCCAGGGCATCCTGCTCGCGTTGATTTGCCTGATGTGGATCGGAATCCGCGCGTGGGTACGGAAGCGACGCGACTCGTCATCGGATCGAACAGAAAGTGGCTGGGTGAGTCGCATTCTTGGGGAGCAGCCAGTCGGATTCGATCAGCTCCTCGCCGGCGTGTTGGTGCTGGCGTTCGCGGCACTAATGATCTTCGGTTCTGCCACTGGGATAAGCAGAGAACTTACCAGCCCGGCCCGCAATGCTCTGACATACGACCTCGGCGGATTCCCACACGCTTTGATTTTCGGGATCGGTAGTTTGCTGCTGCTGATCGTCTTGACAGTAACAATGTTCGGGAATTATCGCGAGCATCGCAGTGAAGTCTTCGCGCTCGGCTTACTCGTCACGCTCTGGTGCGTTTGTCCGCTAATCGCCGGACGATTCGAGGCGCAAATCGCCACCGCGTCCGCCGGCCGATGGATGCTGTCGATCTTCCTCGTGGCTTTCTCAATTGCATACGCACTGCGCGCAAGGTTATTGCGACAGGAAACGGCCGGCAATGGACTTCTGAATGATCGATTCAACATTGCTCGGGCTCTGCTGCTGTTGCTGACTCTGGCGCCGCTCGTTTTTCTTACGCTCTCTCCCGTCATCGATGACGTGAGTTACGTGCCGGGCCGCGGCCCGCAAGCCGGCGTTTTCCACGCGATGAGCGCGGTCGTTTTGTACGGCGTGCCACTAACACTAGCTGCCGTTGCACTCGCAATTCACGCTGCGCGCGATCGGTCGGCGTTATTCGCGTTCACGACAGGCCTCTTCATCAACTTTGCGGTGACAACGGTTCACATTGTTTCAGTGGCTGAAATGAATGGACCAATGAGCCGTGTCGTGCTCGTAAATTCAATCCAACTGAACGCAATTGCCGCAGCCAGCGTGGCGCTCATTTGGATGGCGACCCGCGGCTGGTGGACTCTCCCTCTCCCTCTGGGAGAGGGCCGGGGTGAGGGCTTAGCGGCGGAAGTCAATGAAACAAATTCTTCTTATCCGAATTTACACGAAGGGTTAGAAAACGAGGGCGCCGTTCGGCCTCGTAGCGACGCCCCTCACCCTAACCGTCTCCCAGCGGGAGAGGGAATCCCGCTCGGAATCGAACGCGCCCTGCTAACCACTCAACAAATCTTCGCGATCACCCTCCTCGCGCTCTTCATAGTTCCACTATTCGTGCATCTCGTCGCGCTTCCGGGTCGAGTCAGTCGCGCGACCTTCGCGGGCGGCGGGTTGATTGGTTGGCTGGCGCTGCTGCTGACAATTGCAGCCGCTGCGGCTTTGAAGAAAGTTTTATCGAAACCGATCAAGCCGGCTGGTGTGGCCATGTCTATGCTCGGCGTGGCGTCAATCGCGTCGTTTGGATTCGCGCAAGTCGGGGTTCGCGGATGGGCGGGCTTTCATTTTCTGCTGGGCGCGCTGGTCGCTATCGCGTGGTTGTTGCTCTTGATCAGAGACGTGCCACGCAACGCGATTCTCGCACGCGAGTTTGCGAATGCGGGCGTGAAGCTCAACGACGGTTGGACACGTGACGCTGAACTGATGGCCGTGTTAGCCGGCTCAATTGCGGTCGTCGTCGCGTGGCGCGGCCCGTTCACCGATCCGCTGGGCGCCTGGTGGTCAATTGGGACGCTGCTGATGATTAGCGCGCTCGCGACGTCGCTTAATTGGACCACATTGCGACGTGCCTATTTGTATGCAGCCGGCATCCTCTTCAACGTCGCAGTTTCGATCTGGCTGGTGAAGTATCAAACGGGCGAAAGCAGCCTCAGCGCCTTTATTGAAGTCAACGTCATCGCATTGAGTTTGACCGGCGTGCTTTGGTTGCTGCTGGAATTGAGAACTCGCCGCGCAACGCCCGAGGCCAAGGGCAAAGCGGTCGTTTCATTCCATCACGTCGCCGCGCTTTCCTCGTTACTCGCGATCGCGGCGATTACGGCCGCTCGTCTCTTCACTGATCTGCTTGGTCTATACCAATTATTCTTTCCACTACTTGACGCGTTTGCAGTGGCCTCGGTCATTGCGTTAACGATTGCGTGTCTTTGGGATCGAGAGGCGAAGTACGCGACCGCGGGCCTTTACCTTCTCGCACTCTTGACCGCCGCCACGTTCTTGCATCATCAGCATCTTTCGCCGCGGAAGCTAATTTGGTCTTTGACGATGGCGGCCGCGATTCAGACTTTGGTAGCCGCCATCCTTTGGCGTGCGCGCGTCCGCGTCATCGGCTGGACGAACCGTATGAAAATCCCGCCGCGACTGGATCCATCAGCGCAGGAGTTGCGATGGCTTTTCGTGTTCAATTCAATGGTAGTTGCCTTCGTAATCGTGGCTGCCTTTTGGATTGGATCGACCTATTTACAACCACCCTTGCGAGTGCTGGCCGCATTCGGCGTGCTGATTCAATGCGTGACACTTGCATTGATGGCCGAAGGCCGGCGACGACGAGCGTTGCAGCGCGCCGCGATTCTGACGTTGCTAATCGGCTGCGTATTTGTGGGCTGGTCTTTCCTGACACCCGGCGTGACCGGCACTTGGTTGAACCGCGCCGTGACTCTAATGGCGATCACGTTCGCTGCCGTCGGTTTGTTCGGACTCGAGTTGGACAAGCTGGTCGAACGCCAGCCGGATTGGACCGCCACGTTTCGCGACTGTATTCCCGCGATCACGATAACTGGAATCGTTTCACTCTTTTTCGTCTTAAATATTGAGGTCTACTACCAAATCGAGTTCGGCGCAGTTCGCGTTAGTTTGCTCGCCCTGGCTGCGGTCGCGGTCACACTGGTTATAGCCATCGCTGTCTCAATCTTCTTCG
>Ga0207644_10002635_pt1 | contig 11561 bp, 11 predicted proteins | sample KBSS73metaG_FD_184326 | JGI IMG/M metagenome (GOLD analysis project Ga0207644, IMG submission 184326) | Switchgrass rhizosphere microbial communities from Kellogg Biological Station, Michigan, USA - KBS S7-3 metaG (SPAdes) (version 2) | ecosystem: Host-associated > Plants > Roots > Rhizosphere... | reverse complement strand
CCCGAAAAAGGTGGCGCTGGTGGTGCCCGACCTGGCCACCCGCGTCTCGCTCGTCCGCTTCGATCAGCTGCCCGCCTCGCGCGAAGACCTCGACCAGCTCATCCGGTGGCAGGTCAAGAAGTCCGCGCCGTTCCCGATCGAGGAGGCCAGCCTGACGTGGACGCCGGGCTCGCAGGCGATCGAAGGCGGACACGAGTTCGTCGTCGCGCTGGCCCGTCAGGACGTAATCCGGGAATACGAATCTGCGTGTGAGAGCGCAGGACTGCACGCCGGCCTGGTCGATTTGTCCACGTTCAGCGTGGTGAACTGCTATCTTGCCGGCGGCCGCGTGCCGACGGGGGACTGGCTGGTCGTGCAGGTCCGATCCGACTACACCTCGATCGCCATCATGCGTGGCGGCGACGTCATCTTCTTCCGAAACAAAGGAGAAGGGGAGGGCGACGCGCTCGCCGATCTCGTGCACCAGACCACCATGTACTACCAGGACCGCTTGTCGGGGCAGGGCTTCACGCGCGTGCTGGTCGGCGGCACTGGCCGTCCGGGCGGCGATCTCGAGATGGCGCGCCGCGGGCTCGAGGAGCGCCTGGGGGTGCCGGTGGAAACCATCGACCCGACCCGCGTGGCCATGCTCACCGATCGCATCACCGTCACGCGCGACGTGATGGCACGCCTGGCGCCGCTCGTCGGCATGATGCTGCGCACGCGGCAGGAAACGGCAGCCGCCTGAGATGCTGCGTACCAATCTTTCGACGCGCCCCTTCTACAACGTCCGCGCCGTCCGCGCGGCGCTGGGGCTGTGTGCGCTCGTGGTGGCGGCCTTCACCCTCTTCAACGTCGTGCAGCTGGTCAGCCTCAGCGCGCGGCAGCGCACGCTGAGCGCCGACGCCGTGCGCGCCGAGAACGAAGCGGCCCGCCTGCGCACCCAGGCGGCGGCGTTCCGGGCCCGCATCGACCCGCGTGAGCTCGCCTCGGTGTCGGCCGACGCCAAGGAAGCCAACGCCATCATCGATCGTCGCGCGTTCTCGTGGACGACGCTGTTCTCGCAGTTCGAGCAGGCGCTGCCGCCCGACGTGCGCATTACCGCCGTCCAGCCGCGGCGCGAGCAGAACGGCACCTTCGCCGTCAACATCGGCATCCAGGCGCGGCGCGTCGAGGACGTCGAGGCGTTCATCGAGGCGCTCGAGGCGCGGACGCCGTTCAAGCAAGTGCTGGCCACAGAAGAGCAGACCGCCGACAACGGGCTGATCGAAGCGATCATCGACGGCAAGTACTTCGTGGAACGCCCCGGTGCCACGGCCGCACCAGCACCCGCATCGGGTCCGGACGCCACCGCCAGCGCCACCGGAAAGCGAGCGTCGCGATGAGCACGACGCAGACCACGCTCGCACGCCGCGTCTTCGCGGAAAACCGCACGCCGATCGTCTGGCTCGCCGCCGGGCTCGTGATCAACGTGCTCGTCTACGCCTTCGGCGTCTACCCGCTGTCGCAGCGCGTGGCCAACGTCTCGGAGCGCAACGACACCGCCGCACGCGCCCTGACGGCGGCGCGGCTCGAAAACCAGCAGGCGTCGGGCGCGCTCACGGGCAAGGACCAGGCGATCACGAAGCTCGCGAAGTTCTACACCGAAGTGCTGCCGCGCGATCTGGCGAGCGCCCGGCAGCTGACGCACCTGCGCCTCGCCCAGCTGGCGCGCATGCACAACCTGCGCTACGGCCGCGCCCAGTCCGAGCCGGTTCTCGCCAGGGACAGCAAGCTCACGCAGCTGAAAGTGGAGCTCAGCCTCTCTGGCAGCTACGCCGGCGTGCGCGCCTTTCTGCACAGCCTCGAGACGGCGCCGCAGTTCGTCGTCATCGACAACGTCGTCCTGGGTGAAAACCAGGAGTCCGCGGACCGCGTGGAGCTCACGCTCGCCCTGTCCACCTACTACCGGAGCACGCCATGAGCGGGCTGCTGCGCCGCGAGGTGCTGATTCCGCTGCTCGTCGTGCTGCTCGGCGGCGGAGCCTACGTGGTGAATCCGTGGTCGGCCGACCAGCCCGCACCGGCGCGCCAGCAGGCGCCGGCCGCCAGCGGGCGCGCCGCACAGGCTGGGGGACCGGTGGCGGACGTGCGCCTCGACCTGCTGACCGCATCCGGCGGCGATACGCCCACCGTGTCGCGCAATCCCTTCCGGTTCCAGGAGCGCGCGGTTCCCGTCGCCCGCCGCGCGGCGGCGCCGCCGCGCCCCGAGTTCACGGCCCCGCCGGTGCCCACCGGCCCGCCGCCACCGCCGCCGATCACGCTGCGGTTCATCGGCTTGATCGAAGCGCCGCCCCGCACGGGCCGCGTGGCCCTCCTGAGCGACGGCCGTGGCGGGCTCATGTACGGCCGTGAAGGCGACACCGTGGACGGCCGCTACCGGATGCTGCGCGTGGGGCTCGATTCGATCGAGATGGCGTACCTGGACGGGCGAGGACGTCAGACGATTCGACTGTCAGGACAATGATGCATTCACACACACGTCGTGCAGGGACGGTCACCGTCGTGCTGCTGGCCATGCTCGCGGCCGGATGCGGGGCGGGCCGTACGTTCGGGAAGGGTGAGGAAGCGGCGCGCTCCGGCGACTGGGACGCCGCTGTGGAGTACTACCGCAAGGCGGTCCAGGCCGATCCGAAGCGCGCCGACTACACCATCGCGCTGCAGCGCGCGATGATCGCCGCCTCGCAGCGCCATCTTGATCAGGCGCGCATCTTCGAGGTCCGCGGTCAGCTCGACGAGGCCCTGCGCGAGTACCGCCGCGCCAGCGAATTCGATCCGCCGAACCGCCAGGTGGCGGGCAAGGTGACGGAGATCGAGCGGAAGATCCGCGACCAGGCCGAAGCCGCGGCGCCGAAATCGAACATCAACCAGCTGCGTGAGAACGCGCGCCAGACCACGCCACCGCCGCTCTTCAACCTGACGACGGTGCTGCCCGGCATCCGCTTCACGAACGCCAGCCTGCGCGACATCCTGAGCTCGATCGGCATGTCGGCCGGCATCAACGTGACGTTCGACAACACCTTCCAGGACCGGCAGTACTCGGTCCAGATGGACAACTCGACGCTCGAGGAGGCGCTGTCGCAGATCACGGCGTCCAACCAGCTCTTTTACAAGGTGCAGTCGCCGCGCATCATCATCGTCGTGCCCGACAACGTGCAGAAGCGCGCGCAGTACGAAGAGCAGGTCATTCGCACGTTCTTCGTCTCCCACGCCGACGCGACAGAGCTGGCCCAGACGTTGAACACGGTCATCCGCGTCGGCGGCGGCCAGGTGGCGCCGTCGATTTCACCGAACAAGACCGCCAACACCATCGTGGTCCGCGCCACCACCGCGGTGATGGCGATCATCGAGCGGCTGATCGACGTCAACGACAACCCGCGCGCCGAGGTCCTGGTGGACGTTCAGATCCTCGAGGTCAACAAGCAGCGAACCAAGCAGTTCGGCCTCGACCTCGGCGACTACACGATCTCGACGGTCTTCTCGCCGGAAGCCGACCCGCGCGGCGGCACCGTCACCGGCGGCGGCACGTCGACGGGTAACGGGCAGACGGCCGGGACCGGAACCGTACTCGGAACGCGGCCGTTCAACGTCAACAGCGTGTCGCGCGGCATCAACACCGCGGACTTCTACGCCGCGGTACCGTCGGCCGCCGTTCGCTTCCTCGAGAGCGATACGGAGACGCGCCTGCTGGCCAAGACGCAGCTGCGTGGCGCCGAAGGGCAGAAGATGACGCTGAACCTCGGCGAGGAAGTACCGGTGCCGAGCACCACGTTCACGCCGGTGGCGCAGGGCGGGGCGGCTTTCAACCCTCTGACCTCGTTCAGCTACCGCAATGTCGGCGTCAACGTCGAGCTCACGCCGCGAGTGACCTACGAGGGCGACATCTCGGTCGAGCTCCTGGTCGAGAACGGATCGCTCGGGAAGGGCCTTAACGTCGCGGGGCAGCAGCTCCCCTCGTTCAACACGCGGAAAGTCGTGACCAAGCTGCGGCTGCGTGACGGCGAATCGAACCTGCTCGCCGGCCTCCTGCAGGAAGACGAGCGTCGCTCGCTGCGCGGGTTCCCCACCTTGCTGCGGCTCCCGGTCATCAAGCAGCTGCTGTCGTCGAACGACAACACCATCGGCCAGACCGATATCGTGATGCTGATGACGCCCCGCATCGTGCGCACGCACGAGCTTACGCAGCTGGACGTCAACCCGATCTTTGTCGGCACGCAGCAGAACCTCGGGCTCCAGGGTCCGCCGCCGATCATCATCCAGGAGGTGCCCGTCCCGGTTCCGGCAGCGGCGGCCGCGCCGGCGGCAGCGGGCCAGGCGCCCGCGGCGGCGGGCGGCGCCGCACCCACACCCACAGCTCCAGCACCGGCGCTCCCGGGCGCGGGCGCGGGAGCACCCGCGGCAGCGCCAGCCGCTGGCGTCGTGGCCGCGCCGGCCGGCGCCCAGGTGGTCATCTCGCCGCCGTCGGCCGAGTTCCGCGTCGGGCAGGGACCGTATACGCTGCCGATCTCGGTGACCAACGCGACGCGGCTCTCGTCGATGTCGCTGACGATCACCTTCAATCCTGCGGTCGTGCGCGTGCGCACCGTGCAGGAGGGCAGCTTCATGCGCTCGGGCGGCGCGCAGGCGACGTTCACCAATCGCGCGGACGCGACCGCGGGGCGCGTGGACATTGCCATCGTGCGTCCGGGCGACTCGACCGGCGTCGCAGGCACCGGGCTCCTGGCCGCGCTCGTGGTCGACGCCATCGGATCGGGTCCGGCCAACCTGCAGGTGACGGGAACCGGCTCGGCGCCCGGCGGCGGACCGATCGCATTGCAGTTCATGCCCGTCACAGCGGTGACGGCCAAGTAGAGCATGCGCGTGTTGTCCACACGACTTCGTCAGCTCGTACGGCGGCCGGCCACCGGGGCCGGCGGCTACAGCTTCGTCGAGCTGCTCGTCGTCGTGAGCATCCTCTTCGTGCTGGCGTCGGCGGCCATGCCGATGGCTCAGGTGGCGTCGCAGCGTCAGCGCGAGATCGAGCTGCACCGAGACCTGCGCGAGATGCGGACAGCGATCGACAAGTTCAAGGACGCGGTCGACCAGGGGCTGATTCCGTCGACCGAAGTGACGCCGGGCAGCGAGGGCTACCCGGAAACGCTCCAAAAGCTCGTGGACGGCGTGAGCGCCGCCGGCGATGCGTCGGGGCGTAAGCTCAAGTTCCTCCGCCGCGTCCCCATCGATCCGATGACGGGCAAGCCGGAGTGGGGAATGCGCGCCTACCAGGACAAGCCGGACTCGACGAGCTGGGGCGGGCAGAACGTGTTCGACGTGTACAGCAAGAGCGAAGGGCAAGCGCTCGACGGCACGAAGTACAGGGACTGGTAATGGACGAACAGCAGGCCACGCCGTCGCCGACATCGGGAACGTCGGGGTTCACCCTGATGGAGATGATGATCGTGATGGCCCTCATCGTCATCCTGGCGGGCATCGGGATGACGGTGTACGGGAACAGCGTGCAGCGGTCGAAGGAAGCGGTGCTGAAGGAAGACCTGTTCCGGATGCGCGATGCGATCGACCAGTACTACGCCGACAAGAACAAGTATCCGGGCAGCCTCGAAGACCTCGTCAGCGAGAAGTATCTGCGGGCGGTGCCGGTGGATCCGTTCACGTCGAAGGCCGATAGCTGGCAGACATCGATGGCGGAGCCGGATCCGGGCAATCCGTCACTCGAATCGGGGATCTCGAACGTGAAGAGCGGGTCTGAACAGACAGGACTGGACGGCACTCGCTACGCCGACTGGTAATTTCGACTGAGACTCACAATGCGCACAGGCACTCGACGATTTGCATCGACCGCTGGACTCGTGGCCCTCGGCCTCACCGCCGTGCTGGCCGTGGCCTGCGACACGGTTCCGCTGACCGCGCCCGGCAGCTCGACCGTCACGATCACGACCGCGCCCAGCGCGGACGGCAATACTCTCGTGACGGCGACCATTCTCGAGCCGGGCGGGACACCGGTGCAGGACGGCACGACGGTTCGTTTCACCTCGAATCTGGGTCGGATGGACCCGGTCGAAGCGCAAACGAGAAACACCGTCGCCGCATCGAAGTTCATCTCGAACGGCGATTCGGGCGAAGCGACCATTACGGTGTCGTCCGGAAGCGCGACGGCCAACGTCAAGTTCAACATCGGCCTCGCGCTCATCGACTCGGTCACGGTTCGTTCGAGCGCCGGATCGGTCCCGGCCACCGGCGGGACGGTCACCGTCACCGCGCGGGTCAACGCGACCGGCGGTGCAGCGGCCAGCGGCGTTCCGGTGACATTCAGCACCACTGCGGGCTCGCTGTCGTCGGGACGTGAGGTGACCGACGGCACCGGCGAAGCATCGACCCGGCTGACGACGGACGCCAACGCGACCGTCACGGCCACGGCGGGCACCAAGTCCGGCACGGTGGCGATCCAGGCGCTCAACCCGGTGGCCACGCCGACGATCTCGCTCGCCGGGGTCGGGGCGACGGCCAATTCGGCCGGCCAGCTCTTCACGTTCACTGCCACCGTCGCGAACAACGCGGCCCTCGGCTCACCGACCAGATTCGAATGGGACTTCGGCGACGGCAGCACAGCAACGACCAACGGTCCATCGATCGGGCACGTGTATTCGATGGAACTCACGACCTACAACATCACCGTGCGGGCCGTGTTCGCCAACGGGAGCGCGGTCTCGGCTCTGACTCAGATCATCACCGCGGACTTCCCGTAAGCCGAGGTCTGCGTTCCATGCGCACGCGCGCCATCGCCGCCGCCCCTCGCCGGTCCCGACGCGGGAGCTCGCAGGACGGCTACGCGATGGCGGCGCTGCTCGTGGCGATGAGCGTGCTGGCCGTGTTCATGACCGTCGCGCTGCCGGTCTGGAACACGCAGGCCCAGCGCGAGAAGGAAGCCGAGCTCGTATTCCGCGGCGAGCAGTACGCGCGGGCGATCATGCTCTACCAGCGCAAGTTCGCCAACGCGCTGCCCCCCAGCGTCGACGTGCTGCTCAACGACCGCTATCTCCGCAAGAAGTACAAGGACCCGATCACCGGCGGCGAATTCCAGCTGCTCTCGGGCGCCTCGGCACAGGCCAACGCCGGCGTGCCGGGAGGGCAGGTGGGCAGCGCCGCGCGTCCGGGCGGCCAGGTGGTGTCGCCGGGCACGACCGGCGCGACCGGCGCGACGGGCAGCACCGCAACATCGAGCGCGTTCGGACGCTCGGGCACGCAACCTTCGACCGGCATGGGTACCGGAGCGGTCGGCGGCGGTGAGCGTGGTGGCGGATTCGGGCTCGGGTCCGGCGTCGGGTTCGGCGCCGGCGGCACGGTACCCGGCGGCATCATGGGGGTCACCAGCACGAGCGGCGCGAAGTCGCTGCGTCTTTACAACGGCCGCGGCGTCTACAACGAGTGGACGTTCGTGGCCGTGCAGCGGAATCTCAATGCCGGCGCCGGGGCACAGAACGCCAACGCGCCAGGCCTCGGGCGCGGGGGCCGCGGCGCACCGACGCCGGGCGGCCGTGGCGCCGACTCGATGCGCCCGGGGGCGGGCACCGGCGGTCCCGGCAGCTCGCCGTTCAGGCCTCCGTCTGGCACCTTCGGCAGTCCGCAGACCCAGCCTGGCGGCCGCCGCTAGGTTCGCCCGGGCAGTCTGACCTCACCCATCACGGCATCGTGCAGCGCCGGACGTACGCGCTGAATGGCGTCGTTGTCGGGCGTCGGGTGCACACGATTGGTCAGGAACACCACGTAGACGCCGGTTGACGGGTCGAGCCACAGCGACGTTCCGGTGAAGCCGGTATGGCCAAACGCCGCCGTCGACATCCGCGTACCGCACGACGACGTCGGCAGCATGGTGTCCCACCCCAACGCGCGTGAACTGCCGGGCACGCCCTCGCGGCGCGCGATGAAGCGGCGCAGCGAGGCTTCGGCGACGACGCCGGTGCGGCCGTCGAGAATCTGAAACAGGTGCCGGGCGAATGCGCCGACCGCCGGCGCCGTTCCGAAGAGCCCGGCGTGACCGGCGACACCGCCGAGCGCCGCCGCGTTGTCGTCGTGCACCTCGCCCACGAGGAGCCGGTGGCGCCACGGGGCCTGCCCGGTCGGTGCCGTGCGCGCGCGCCACCGGTCTGGCGGCAGGAACTGCAGTTCCTCGCCGGTGGCCATCTGCGTCCACATGGCGTCGAAGCGCTGCCGCAGCGGGACGCCGCGCCCGAGCACGATCCCGAGCAGCATGAAGCCGAGGTCGCTGTAAATCGACCGCGAGCGCGGCACGTATTCGAGCGGCGTCGCGCAGATGCCGGCCTCGAAAGCGTTCTCGCCCTGCAGCGTCTGGTAATACGGCCGGTGGGCGGGAAACCCGGCGCAGTGCGCCAGCACGTCCTCGACGGTAATCGCGGCCAGCGCCGGATTGCGGCAACCCGGCAGCAGGCGCGGCAGCACGTCGTCGAGCGCGAGCGACCCGCGTTCGACCTCGCGCATCACCAGGGTCGCGGTGGAGAGGACTTTGGTGAGCGACGCGAGGTCGTAGACGGTGTCGTCGCGGACGGGCGGCGAGCCATCGTCGTAACTGAGCGTGCCCGCCGCGCATCGCCACAGTACGTCGCGGTCGGTGCCCACTTCGACAATGCCGCCGGGAAACGCCCGCCCGGCGATCGCGCGCTCGAGCACCTGCCGGGCGGCGTCGAAGCGCCCCATCGGTGCTACCGCCCGGGAGGCGGGGGAGGGAAGGGCACGCCGCTGCCCGGCCCGTCGGGCGCGTCCACGCTCACGGCGTCGACGAACCGGTTGTCGAGCCAGGTCGGCCAGTCCTGCAGGTAATCGCTCAGCGCCGCCAGCGGGTCTGATCCGACGACGGCGCTCACAATCGCCTCAGGCCGCACCGACTTCACCGCGGTGCGCGCCCGGACGATCAACGCGGTGAGCTGCGTCTGGCGGAACCGCCGCCACGCGTCGGGAAACTCGTTGGCATAGGCGAGCAGATCGAGCGTCTCGATCTCGTCGAGCCGGCGCCGTTCGTCGGTCGAGAGCGTCGGGCGGATCTCGCGTCGCCACTCGTCGAGCGACAGCCGGCTGTAGTCGAAGTCGCCCGACGGATAACGCGCGGTGTCGAACTGGACGCCGTCGAAGGGGACGCGCTCGACGAGCCGGCGGATGGCCCCGGCCACATACGCCGCGACGTCGGTGTGCACGGGCGACAGGTAGAGGCCCGTCGCCCGCTCGGCATTGGCACGCGCCCATCGCGCCAGCCGACCGGCGTAGTCGGGGCTGCGCACATCCAGACGCGACAGTTCGAGCGCCAGCTCGCGCGGCACCATCAACCACTCTGGGTGCGTGTAGACGACGTGATCCCGCGACGCCGGCCATTCGTTTGCGGCGGCGACACGCGTCACGTCGACGGTCGCCACGACGCGGAGCCCGCGGCTGCGCGCCGCCGACACCATGTCAGCGAGCATCGCCGGTGAATCCTCGAAGAGGCCGACCGGTACCAGCAGCGACTGGTCGCCGGACGCCACCGCCGAGGAGAGGACGACGTCGAACGCCTCACGCGACGCCAGCGCCGCAATCGGCACCACGCGCACGCCCGGCAGGGCCACGGCGGGTCGAGCCGAGCCGAGCAGGGCGAGCAGCAGCGCCAGCGCCACAGCGGGCGCGCGACGGTTCATCGCGGCGGCCGCGGCGGCGCGAGACGCCGCTCCTTCGAAGCCGACGGCGTGGGCACGGCATCGACGGCCATGGCTGCCTCGGCGTGCCCTTGCAGCATCCCGCGGAGCCGCGGCTCGATGTCCTCGCCGATCGCCTCGCGCATGGAGTCGTGGGCTCTGCGCAGGCGGGCCTGTGCCTTGGCGAGCGCCAGGCCGGTTTTCTGCATGACGATCGCGACCTTGACGTTCCACTTGGCCTTGGCCAGCAGGCGGTCCGCTTCCTCGTAGTCGAGCCCGGTGACGATGTTGACGATGCGGCGCGCGCGATCCTTCAGCTTCTCCGAGCCTGTCTGCACGTCCACCATCAGATTGCCGTAGGTCTTGCCGATGAGCACCATCGCTCCGGTGGTAAGCGCGTTGAGCACGAGCTTGGTGGCGGTGCCGGCCTTGAGACGCGTTGATCCGGCGATGATTTCGGCGCCGACCGCCGGCGCAATCGTCAGGTCCACGAACGTCTGCAGTTCGGTCGCCGGATCGCAGGTGACGAAGATGATACGCGAACCGGCTTTGCGCGCGCGGGTGAGCGCGCCGCGCACGAACTGGGTCATGCCGCTCGCCGACACGCCGATCACGACATCGGCTTTGGCGGGATGAAAGCGCGTCATCGCCCGCGCGCCTTCCTCGTAGTTGTCCTCGACGCCTTCCTTGGCGCCGAAGATCGCGTCGCGGCCGCCGGCCATCACTGCCTGCACCAGCATGGGATCGGTGCTGAAGGTCGGCGGCATCTCGGCCGACTCGAGGATGCCGAGCCGTCCACTCGTGCCGGCGCCGACGAATACGATCCGGCCGCCCTTACGAAGGGCGGCCGCAATCATCTCAACGCCGACGGCGATGCGCTCGCGCTCGCGCTGCACGGCGGCCAGCACCTTGCGATCTTCATTGAGCATCAGATCGACGAGGTCGTCGGCCGCGAGCTTGTCGATGCCGAGGCTCGAGGGGTTGATCGCCTCGGTCGGCAGCGACTGCCACTTGGAGCGCGGAACCATAAGGCTACAATTCTAGCGAGGCTCGCCTCAAACCACGAAACCTGCACGGGCGTAGTATCTACCAGTGCCAGCCGACGTCACGCCGCTCATCGACGCCTACCTGACGCACCTGTCCGTCGAGCGCCGTCTGGCCGTGAACTCGATCGAGAGTTACGCCCGCGATCTCGACCAGCTGGCGCGGTTCGCCATCGGCCACGGACGGGCGGTCGAGGCGCTCGAGCGTCCCGATCTCGAACGTTTCGTCCGGGATCTGATGGCGGCGGGGCGATCACCTCGCTCGGTCGCTCGCGAAGTGGCCTGCGTACGCGGGTTTTACCGCTTTCTCGTCATCGACGGCCGGCTGCCGGCCAGCCCCGCCGACGATCTGCACCCGCCGCGTGCCTGGCAGGTGTTGCCCACCTACCTCTCGGTGGACGAAGTGGACGCGCTGATCGCGCAGCCGGACGTTTCCACGCCACGCGGGCTGCGCGATCGCGCGCTCATCGAGCTCCTTTACGCCACCGGGCTGCGGGTGTCGGAACTCGTCGGGCTGCGGCCAGCCGACCTGAATCTCGAGGCGTCCTTCCTGACATGCACGGGCAAGGGCGACAAGCAGCGGCTGGTCCCGATCGGCGATGAAGCGGCGCGGTGGGTCAGCCGCTACATCCGCGAGGGGCGAAAGACGCTGCTCGGCCGCCGCACCAGTCCCCGATTGTTCGTCAACGCGCGCGGGGGAGGGTCGGGGCTGACCCGCGTCGGCTTCTGGAAGATTCTCAAGGTCTACGCGCGGCAGGCCGGCCTACGGCCCTCGCTCAGCCCGCACACGCTGCGTCACTCGTTCGCGACCCACCTGCTGGAGCGCG
>Ga0207644_10002633_pt1 | contig 11563 bp, 10 predicted proteins | sample KBSS73metaG_FD_184326 | JGI IMG/M metagenome (GOLD analysis project Ga0207644, IMG submission 184326) | Switchgrass rhizosphere microbial communities from Kellogg Biological Station, Michigan, USA - KBS S7-3 metaG (SPAdes) (version 2) | ecosystem: Host-associated > Plants > Roots > Rhizosphere... | reverse complement strand
ATGGGAGCGCCAAGTCCGAACGCAAAAAATCTGCTGTCGGTTGCCTGCGGTGCCCTCGACGTCTCGATCTCGAAGTCGCTGAGGCGATCCAGTGAAGACAGTTATGAGCGCATGGGCACGCACGCGCGGGAGCGCGAGTCCTGCGTTGGCACGAGTTGGTCTCATGCGCAGGCGAACTGTTGTACTCGTCGGCCTTGTCGCGTGGTCCCTGGGGGGCATCGCGCAACCGGCGGGCAGGATGGCGCGCATCGGCTTCATCGGCGGAACTGCACGTGACTCGCAGCGCACCTGGGTCGACCCGTTTCGCCAGGGCTTGCGCGAGCTGGGCTATGTCGAAGGGCAGAACTTCACCATTGAGTTCCGCTGGCAGGAGGGCAAGGAGGAACGTCTGCCTGGACTGCTGGCCGAATTGATCGCGCTCGCTCCCGACGTGCTCGTGACCATCGGCCCGCGCCCGGCGATGCTCGCCAAAGGCGCGACCACCACGATCCCGGTCGTTGCCGTGGGAGTTGACGATCCCGTCGCGGCAGGGCTCGCGGTAAGTCACGCGCGCCCGGGCCGCAACATCACCGGGCTGTCGGGGGCGTTCCAGGGCATTCTCGAGAAGCGCCTGCAGTTGATGAAAGACATCGTGCCTTCGGCGCGCCGCTTTGCGGTGCTGATGAACCCCTTCTCCTATGGGCGTGCGGAGATCGAAAAGAATCTTCAGGAGCAGAACCTCGAGGGCGTGCTCGGCGTCCGGGTCATGGTGCTCGAAGCGCGCGGGCCGGACGACTTCGACGGCGCCTTCGCGACGATGACGCGCGAGCGGGTGGATGCCGTCGCCGTGCTTGCCGACTCCACGTACTGGACCCACCGCGCGCGGCTTGGCGAGCTGTGCCTCAAGCACCGGCTGCCGTCGGTTTGGGGCGGTGCCGGCTACCTGGATGCCGGGGGCCTCGTCTCCTACCAAGGCGACTTTGCCGCGTTGTCCCGGCGCGCAGCGAGTTTCGTCGACAAGATTCTCAAGGGCACAAAGCCGGGCGACATCGCTTTCGAGCAGGCGACGAAGCTGGAGCTCGTCGTCAACCTGAAGGCCGCCAAGGCGCTCGGCCTCACGATCCCACGGAGCGTGCTGCTCGGCGCCGACGAGGTGATCGAATGAATCGTGACTCTCGAACATTGCGATCGCTGGCGAAGGACTGCTTCTGACACTGCTGAGTGACTCTTCCTGGCCGACCTGAGACCTTTGCCACCGTCCGCTCTCGAGCGACCTGATATTGGGTCGCCTGTTCAGCTATTGACAAATCGGCCGCTTCGATCGCTGCGGTGTCAAGGATTGCGATTGACCGACAGGGCTGCCACCGCCAGATCCCGCCGCTCGCCACTGGCGGCTCTAGGTGACATCCAATCTTCACGCAGGGTCCGTCAGGGAATGAACTGATTCTGGTCTGGTACGCTTCACCAGGTCTGAAACGAGAGAGCTTTCGGCCGGACCTCAATGCACTGCGCTTCGCGCGCTTTCTGCTCGCCTGAGCGCAGGTTCGCCCCCATCAAGGCCACATGTTCCTACGGTTCCTGCTGCACCTGGTGCTCGCTTGCGTGTTGCTCGCTCTCGGCGCTCGAGCAGATGCGGTCCTGGTCGTCCGCTTTTCACATGTGGTGACCGAGGATACCCCGAAGGGTTTGGCAGCGAAGCGCTTCAAGGAACTCGTCGAGAAGCGCTCGCAGGACCGCATACGAGTCGACATTTATCCGCGTTCTACGCTCTACGACGACCAAGACGAAATGTTGGCGCTTGAGCTGGGAGCCGTCGAAATTCTTGCGCCTTCGCTGTCCAAGTTTGGCAAGTTCGGCTTTCCCGCCTTCGAGCTATTCGATCTCCCGTTCCTGTTTCGCAACATCGACGAAGTTCATCGCATCACGGAAGGGCCGGTTGGCAAAGGCCTGTTGAAAGAGCTGAGTCGGCAACAGTTCCTTGGACTGGGCTACATGGACAATGGCTTTAAGCACATGAGCTCGAACCGCCCGCTTCTGCAGCCGGCCGACTTCAAGGGGCTACGGATGCGAATACAGCCGTCGCGTGTCATCGCCTCGCAGATGCAGGCGCTCGGCGCGCGGCCGATTCCCCTGGCGCTCAGCGAAACGCGAACGGCGTTGGCGCGAAAGGTCGTGGACGGCACAGAGAACCCCCTGTCGAATTTCGTCACTCAACGCATCAACGAAGTCCAAACCGACATTACGCTAACCAACCATGGTTACCTGGGCTATGCGGTAGTGACGAACCAGCGGTTCTGGCGCTCACTCAGCGAGGACGACCGCTTGATCCTCGAAGGGGCGATGGCTGAAGCGTTGGTCTACGGCAACGAACTGACGGCGTCGCACGATGAAAGGGCACTTTCCGCATTGCGCGCATCTCACACCACTCGGATCCACGTCCCTAACGAGGCCCAGCGTGCGGGTCTTGAAGCCGCAATGAAGCCGGTCTACGAGAGCGCGAAGGCGAGGATCGGCGTAAAACTGCTTGACCGAGTGCTCTTGGAAGTGTCTGAGCAGCGCGGGCGTTGAGAAGGCGCGTGCCGAAGCAGCCGTCCGACGGTCGACGCTGACGCGGTGTTCCTGCGACCCAGCGTGTGGCGAGTCTGACATGCGGTCCATACCGTGAGTAAGGTCGATTCAACTCCGTCGCTCGATTTCTCCCTGCTGCGGAGCACGTCGCGCTATCAGGGGCCGCGCAATCAGCGCGTACTGCTTCTGCTTGCTGGCCTTCTGTTATTGCTGATCTCTACAGCGATCACTCTTGTCGTCTATCTCCAGACGTTCGAGACGGAAGAGGAAATTCGCACCCAATCAGCCGACGCGCTCTGGCTTGAGGAGAACCTGCGCTTTCATCTGCGCCGCCTGGAAACCGACCTCGAAAGCCTCGCCCAAAGAGTAGTTGACGAGCCCGACTCCTCCGGACGCAGCCCACCTCCTCCGGGAGGCTCTCTCCGCTCTTACGAGGGCGGGTTGCTGGCGCACGCCTGGCAGCCCGCGGACTCGCCCGTTCCACCGCCACTTGCATTGCTCTGGAAGCGCGCCCGGCTGGACGCCCTGAATGAGCAGGCGCTCGACAGCATGCAGGACGTCGCCAGAGGGCTCAGGCGACCAGCCTACGCAGGGCCGCTGTCCGGAGGCAAGCCAGCCGCTGCCGACGAGATGTGGCTGTGCGTTCCGATCTTCGACCGGGGCGAATTCCTCGGCAGCTACGTCGCCGTGTTCTCGCTGCGCAAGACGCTCGAGTTGATCGTTCCTGCATGGTTCCGACAGACCCACAAGCTCGAGGTCCTCGATCCCGGAGCGGAGATTGCTCTGGACGCGAATGACCCACACCGGACGAGCAAGGAACAGCACTTTCTGGCGAGCATCGACATGCCCGGCAGTGACACGTACCTGCAGATCTACGCCATCGACGCGCCACACGCAACGGTTCCCCGAGCTCTGTTGGGCGTAGCGCTAGCCTTTCTGGTCGGGATGATTGCGAGCCTCGTTTTTTTGCGCAGGGACATCGAGAAGCGCCAGACCGTCGAGGACTCCCTTGCAGCTCAGGTCGCCCTGCGGAGATCGATGGAGGATTCGATCGACGTCGGTCTATTCGCCCGAGATCTCGCGGGTGTGGTCTTGTATGCGAACCGCGCTTTTTGCGACATGGTGGGCTGCCGCGACGACGCCTTGGTCGGCACAACCGAGTCCTTGCCAGGCTGGCCCGAGCCCGACCATGGGCTGGAAGAGGCAGAAATCGAGTTCCGTCGCGCCGATGGAAAGGTCGTCACGCTGCTTATCCACATGGTCCCCTTGGTTCATGCCGACGGTCGCCAGATCGGCCGGATGAATTCGGTGCTCGACGTCAGTGACCGCCGCAAAGCCGAGAAGGCGGCGCAAGTGCAGCAGCAGCGTCTCGAATCGGCGGGCCGGTTGGTGGCCATCGGCGAGGTAGCCTCGACCTTGGCGCATGAGCTGAACCAGCCGCTCGGCGCCCTCAGCAGCTTTGCCAACGGCTTGTTGAACCGGATGCGAAAGGGCAATATCGAGCCGCTCCAGGTCGAATCGATCGTCGAGAGAATCAATGCGCTCGCCGAGAAGACTGGCGGCATCATCCGGCGTGTCAACGCCTTCGCTCGCCGACGCGAAATGCAAAAGGAGAGCCTGGACTTGACCCACTTCCTTCGGGCTTGCTACCCGACCGGTGTCGTTGCCTCCGGAGTGCGCCTGGAACTCGGCGTGCCGTCGGGACCCGTTTTCGTCAAGGCGGACATCGTGCTTTTCGAACAAGCCTTGCGAAACCTGGTGCAGAACGCCGCAGAGGCTGCGGTGTCGGCGAGCGCGACGCCGCTGGTACGCGTCGAACTGGCTCTTTCGTCGGACGGTACGGAGGCGTCGATCTCGGTGTCCGATAACGGCGCCGGGATCGATGAAGAGGCGCGATCGCGGATCTTCGACGCCTTCTACAGTTCCAAGGCGGAAGGAATGGGCATGGGACTGGCCATCTGCCGATCGATCCTTGAGGCGCATCACGGTCGCATCGAGCTGCTGGATGGCCCCCTCCACGGAGGCGCTTGTTTCCGCTTCTGGATTCCAGTGAACGAGTGAAATGGATGCGACGATTCACATCATCGACGACGATGCGGACACGCGCGATGCGTTGGCCTGGCTCTTCGATTCCCGCGGTCACACGACCACCGCCTGGCCCGACGGAGAGTCTTTCCTGAATCACGCAAGAGCGTTGCCGGCATGGCCGCTCGCCGTCGCCGTGATGGACATCCGCATGGAGCCGCTGTCTGGCCTCGCGACCTTCGACAAGCTGAAGGAGCTTGCCTGCCCGTGGCCGATTCTCTTCCTGACGGGTCATGCCGACGTGAGTCTCGCCGTGGCGGCCGTCAAGGCGGGAGCCTGGGACTTCCTGGAGAAGCCTTTCCAGAACAACAATCTTGTCGATCGCGTCGAGGCAGCACTCGAGCAGGCCACGCTGGCAGCCGAACGGGATGCCGAGGCGATCCAGTTCAGACGCGCCATGCTGCAGCTCAGTCAACGCGAGCAGGAGGTGCTCGAGGAACTGCTTCTCGGCCATTACAACAAGGTCATTGCCGAGCACCTCGGAATCACTCCGCGAACGGTCGAGTTCCATCGCGCCAACATCTTCCAGAAGATGGGTGTGTCCTCTGCTGTCGAGCTCGCCCACAAGCGCGGTCTGTTCCGGCCCGATCGATAGGCCTGACGTTCGTCTCCCGCCGTCGACCCTCCCTGGGTTTACCCTACTGTTGAACGCAACAGTTGTCCGAGGTACCTCTCCTTCCTAGAGTTCTCCCCATCGTTGGGAAGACAGATGCAAGGGGCGAGGGCAGCGTGACAAGGCCGGTATGGATAGCAGCATCGCTGGTCGTCGCCTGCTTCATGGGTTCGTTCTACGAGACCATGTCGGCGCCGCCGAAGGATGCGTCGCATGTCGGCGGTGCGAGCGCTGATCCTTTCACGTCGCTCGAGACGGACAACGCTCAGGACGCGTCGTCGCGGAGCCCGACCGCGATCAGAGGTGGCGGCGCCGGAGCGGCCTCTCTCGAACGTAAGGAGGGGCGGGCGCGTGTTGTCGCAGCAGGTCTCGACGCAGCGACCGCGACTGCGAGGGCTCCTGTGGGCGGGCCACTTCCCACTGAACGGCGTCCGCCTCGCGACCTGACCACACTGGGTCCCAGTGCGGGCCAACAGTCGATCAAGGAAGTCTTCGCAGAGGACGTCGTCGCCCGCCGTCTCGCCTACGGCAAGCCTGTCAAAACTTTGGCCGAAGACGAAGACCGAGGCAATTGAGCTTCGCTGGGGGGATCGGGTCGGCGGACCTCCCAGCATCAGACAGCGTCACCGATAGTCGTTCACATCAAACACTCTGGAGACAGTCCATGAACAAATCCCTATTCGCCTGCCTGGTCGCTTCTGCAGGCTTGGCCGCCTGCGGAGGCAGCAGCGACGACGGCGGCGCGGCAGCGGCTGCCGCCGCAGCATCGGCGGCAGCCGCGGCATCAGCCGCTGCGGTCAAGGACCCGCTGACGTACATCGACGAGACCAGAATGGTTAGCTCCGCCGAAGCCAAGGAGTGGCTGGTCAACAAGGACAACCTCGGCCCGGCGTACGCAGGCTCGGCGAAATACGACGCCTACATCGCGTTTCTCGAAAAGAAGATGCGGGAATTCGGGCTCGTCGACTTCACCCGGTACACGTTCCCGTATCCCTTCTGGGAGACGACCGAATGGCCCGACAAGTCGGGCTGGTCGCTTACCTCGGACGGCACGAAGATCGACGTCGCCTCGTATGCGACTAACTCCGGCAATACTGGTGCCGCGGGCGTGACCGGCCAGATGATCATCTACGACCCGACGCTGCCGGCCGCGCAGCGGCCGACGGCTGCGCAGATGAAGGGCAAGATCATCGTCATCAAGCATCCGGCGTATTCAACGCAGTCGGCGCCCAGTACTGGCAACTCGCTCTCGGACTACGAGTACCGCAGCGACCCGCAGACCTTCGCGAACGTCAACCAGATCATGCCGCTCAGCAATGACGCGGACTTCCGCAACCGCACACAGCTCAGCACCCCGACCACTTACGGGGCCAATGTGTGCGAGCCCGCCGGCGGGCTCGCTGCCATCTGGGTGCTGGACATGTCGCCGCTTGCAGCGCAAGGTGCGCGCCAGCACAGCACGCCGCGCCAATACACGTGTCCGGGCGTGCTCCTCGACCGGAACGCCGGACAGAAGGTGCTTGCCGACGCCGCGGCGGGCAAGACCGCGACCGTGATGCTCAACGCAACCGTCAAGAACACGCGGCCGGCGCAGGTGATCGCCTATCTGCCGGGCAAGAACTATGGCAAGGCCAATGACCAGAAGCTGCTGATGGTCACCCACACTGAAGGGCCGAGCAACGTCGAGGACAACGGCTCCCTCGGGATCATGGGCGTGCTGCACTACTACTCGAAGATCCCGCAGGCCGATCGTCCGCGCACGATCATGGTGTACCTCGACAACCGCCACTTCGTCGCGGGCGCGGAAGCCGCCTACCCGTTCGACTACATGCAGGATTTCCCGGACGCGGCGAACGGCCTGGTCGGCGGGCTCGCCATGGAGCACTTCGGGGGAATGCAATTCAACGAAGTCGGCGACGAGTACAAGGCCACCGGATGGCCGGCGCACACCAGCGTCTATACCTTCCCCAATCCGCTCGCCATCGAGACCGCGATCGCGATCGTCAAGGAAGTGAAGCAGCAGCGTGCCAACGTTGCCGCGCCGCCCGCCGCCGGCCTGGGCAACGTCTACAACAAGCTCGGCGTGAACGGACAGAGCCAGGGCTTCTGGTACGGCCCCAACTTCATGACGCCGTTCGTCGAGCACGGCCGTCTGCCAGGGTTCCACGTCACCGGTGACTGGCCGAGCGCCGGCTACCAGGCGTACTACCCGTCGGTGGGCGTGCGGGTCGATTCCGAGTACTTCCGAACCAACGTCCGCACCTCGATCCGCCTGCTGCAGACGCTGTCGACGGAGGACCTCACGAAGTACGCGCCCGACTGGGGCATCGTGCGGGCCAACATCGATTCGCTCACGGCTGCGAACTTCCAGGCGGGAGTCAACGCGACAACAGCGAAGACGGACTTCCTCGCCCAGTTCGACACGATCTTCGCGCTCGTTCGCAAGGGTGACTACGCGGGCGCCTCGCTGCAACTGCCAGCGCTGCGCACGAAGCTGCAGACCCAGGTGCTTGCGGCAGCGGCGACCAACCCGCTGGCCAACATCGACCGGGTGATCGCACTGGCGGCGAAGGGCGCCAACCTGCCGCCCCAGTAAGCGCTGTTCGTATCGAAACCAGGGACTGCCTCGCCGAGGCAGTCCCTCTTCAGGGGATCACGGCAGAGTTCATGGCACGCTTTCACATCAGATATCTTGCGGTGCGAATCGCCGCCATGGCGCTCGTATTCCCTGCGCTTTGCTTCGCTGGCCCGACGAGTAAGGTCGAGATCACGGATGCGTGGCTGCGCCCACCGCCGCACGGTGGCACGGCAACGCTCGGTTTCATGACATTGCGCGCCAGCCAGGACATGCGGTTGGTGGGCGTCAAGACCGCGGCGGCGAAGGTGGTTTCTTTCCAGCTCATGACGCGCGAAGGCAGCGTTGTGCGGATGGACCCCGTAGACAGCATCGCGCTTCCGGGAGGTACACCGCTCACCCTGAAAATGGGGCCCGGGCATCACTTCTTGATGCTGAAGCAAATCGGAGCTGGCCTGACGGTCGGAGCCGTCGTGCCGATGATTGCCATCGTCGAGCAAGCCACGAATGGCGCAAAGCGATCGATTCGCTTCAACGCCAAGGTCATGGCGGATCGTGGTTATCGCGCGGCAGTTGAAGAGGATGGTGAGCACTGAGCCGGTGTCTCCCGACAGGGCTGCTCGTTAATCGCGCGGGCCTGCGAGTTGGAGACCGAGCGACTACGCGACCGTTTGTTAGATCACCGTGGTAGCTCGTGGCTCCGTTTGCCGTACGGACGACCTTGTAGAGGATCTCGATGAAACAATTTCTTGTCGCCGCCGCGACGGCCATGCTTTGCGCCACGGCCTTCGCCGACTATCCCGACAAGCCGATCACGATCGTCGTCCCTTTCGCCGCGGGCGGTCCGACCGACAAGGTCGCGCGCGACCTCGCCGAGGCGATGCGCAAGCCTCTCGGCGGCCAGAGCATCGTCGTCGAGAACGTTGGCGGCGCCGGCGGCACGCTCGGCGCGACCAAGGTCGCTCGCGCCGCCAACGACGGCTACACGCTGCTGCTGCATCACATCGGCATGAGCACCGCGCCGGCGCTCTATCGCAACATGCCTTACAAGACGCTCGACGACTTCGAGTACGTCGGCATGGTCAACGAGGTGCCGATGACGCTGATCGGCAAGTCGACGCTGCCGGCGAACAACTTCGCCGAGCTGCTCAAGTGGATGGAAGCCAACAAGGGCAAGATCAACCTCGCCAACGCCGGCCTCGGCGCGGCCTCGCATCTCTGCGGCCTGCTCCTGCAGAGCAGTCTGAAGATCGACATGCAGACCGTTCCCTACAAGGGCACGGCGCCGGCGATGAACGATCTCCTCGGCGGCCAGGTCGACCTCATGTGCGACCAGACGACGAACACCACGGGCCAGATCGAGAGCGGCCGCGTCAAGGCGTTCGGCGTGACGTCGAGCAAGCGCCTGACGACGCCGGCGCTGAAGAACCTGCCGACGCTCGACGAAGCGGGAGTGAAGGGATTCAACGTCAACATCTGGCACGGCCTGTACGCGCCGAAGGGAACGCCGAAGGCGGTCACCGACAAGATCAACACCGCGCTTCGCGCGGCGCTGAAGGACGCGGACTTCGTCAAGCGCGAGGAAGCGCTCGGCGCGGTCGTCATCAGCGACGCGCGTCTCGGCGGAGCCGAGCACAAGAAGTTCGTCGAGGCCGAGATCGCCAAGTGGGGGCCGATCATCAAGGCCGCCGGACAGTACGCCGACTGACCGCCAGCACCGATCGTCGGCACCGCGATCGTCGGCACCGCGATCGTCGGCACCGCGATCGTCGGCACCGCAGAGCGATCGGCGGCGAAGCGGCTCAGTCGCGCACGGTGATCGGCACTGTGACGGGGCCGTCGTTGACGAGGCTCACCTGCATGTTGGCGCCGAATTCGCCGGCGGCGACGTGGCCGTGCAGCCGCCGTGCCGTGGCCAGGGCGCGCTCGTAGACGCGGAGGCCCAGCGCGGCGCCGGCGGCGCCCGAGAAGCCGGGCCGGTTGCCGCGCGAGGTGTCGGCGGCGAGGGTGAACTGGCTGACGATGAGAAGGCCGCCGCCCACGGCGGCGAGATCGAGGTTCATCTTGCCGGCGGCGTCGGCGAAGATGCGCAGGGCGAGCACCTTGGCGACCATTCGATCGCAGGTCGCCTCGGTGTCGTCGGGCTCGGCACACAGAAAGAGCAGCGTACCTCGTCCGATCGCTCCGACGACTCGCTCGCCGACCGTCACCCGCGCCGAGGCGACTCGCTGGACGAGCCCGATCACTGCGATGCCTGGACCGCGTTGAAGTGCGCCTCGATGTTCGACGGCAGCAGCTGGATCGACGCGCGCAGGCCGGCGACCTCGCTCATCAGCGCTTGCTCGACCTCGCCGCGCAGCGCCGCGGCCCGGCCGAGCGTCCAGTTCGCCGGCACGTGCATGTGCATGTCGAGAAAGCGCCTGCTGCCGGCGCGCCGGGTCACCATGTCGTCGAAGCGGACCGAGCTTTCGGCGAAGCGCGCCAGGGTGCGCTCGATGCTGGCCTGCACCTCGGGCTCGAGGGCCTTGTCCATCAAGCCGTCGATCGAGCCCCAGACGACGCGCGCACCTTCGCGAATGATGTTGGCGGCAACGCCGATCGCGACGACCGGGTCGAGCCAGAGCCAGCCGGTCAGCTGGACGAGGGCGATGCCGACGACGACGCCGGCCGACGTCCAGACGTCGGCGTAGAGGTGGCGGGCGTCGGCCTCGAGCGCGATCGACCGGTGCTGACGCGATGCCGCCATCATCCTGTGCGCGAGCAAGCCGTTGAGCAGCGAGCTCGCGACGGTCAGCGCCAGGCCGATGCCGACGCCCTCGAGCGGCTGCAGGTTCATGAAGCGGCGCAGCGCCGCCCAGACGATGGCGATCGCGGCCGCCGCGATCATCAGGCCCTCGAAGGCGCTCGAGAAGTATTCGGCCTTGGTGTGGCCGAAGGGATGGTCGTCGTCGGCAGGCCGCGCGGCGATCGTCACCATCGCCAGCGCGAACAGGGCCGAGGCGAGGTTGACGAACGACTCCATGGCGTCGGAGAGCAGGCCGACCGAGCCCGTGACCCACCACGCTGCGGTCTTCATGATGATCGCCACGACGGCCGTGGCGACGGACAGGCGAAGCAGCGTCGTGACCTGCACGGCCGACCCTCAGCGCAGCGTGACGCGCGCGAACTTGCGTTTGCCGACCTGGACGACGAAGGTTCCCGCGGCGAGCTTGAGTCCGCGGTCGGAGACGACGTTGCCGTCGATGCGGACGCCGCCGCCTTCGATCAGGCGCATCGCCTCGCTCGTCGACGGTGCGAGGCCGGTCGCCTTGAGAAGCGCGCCGATCGCGATCGGCGCGCCCTCGAGCGCGACACTCGGAATATCAGCAGGGATACCGCCGCGCGACCGAAGTGTGAAATCCTCTTCGGCCGATTCAGCGGCGGCCGGACCGTGGAAGCGGGACGTGATCTCCTTCGCCAAGGCGACCTTGGCCTCGCGCGGATTCCGCCCGGCCGCGATCTCAGCACGCAGGCCGGCGACTTGGGCCACCGGCCGCCAGCTGAGAAGATCGAAGTATTTCCACATCAAATCGTCGCTGATCGACATCAGTTTGGCGAACATGTCGTTGGCGGGATCGGAAATGGCGATGTAGTTGCCCTTCGTCTTGGACATCTTCTCGACCCCGTCCAGGCCTTCCAGGAGCGGCATCGTCATGATGCATTGCGGCTCCTGGCCATACTCGGCCTGCAGCGTCCTGCCCACG
>Ga0207644_10002626_pt1 | contig 11570 bp, 10 predicted proteins | sample KBSS73metaG_FD_184326 | JGI IMG/M metagenome (GOLD analysis project Ga0207644, IMG submission 184326) | Switchgrass rhizosphere microbial communities from Kellogg Biological Station, Michigan, USA - KBS S7-3 metaG (SPAdes) (version 2) | ecosystem: Host-associated > Plants > Roots > Rhizosphere... | reverse complement strand
GAATCGCGGCGCCGTCGCGCGCGAGCCAGCGCGCCATCGCCAGGCCCGACGCGCCGAGTCCGAGGACGAGTGCGGTCATCGTCATCAGCGCAGCTTCAGACTCGCCAGCCCGACCAGGCAGAGCAGCATGGTGATGATCCAGAAGCGGACGACGACCTGCGTCTCCTTCCAGCCCGACTTCTCGAAGTGATGGTGCAGCGGCGCCATCCTGAAGAAGCGCCGCCCCTCGCCGTATCGCTTCTTTGTGTACTTGAACCAGGCGACCTGCGCCATCACCGAGAGCGCCTCGGCGACGAAGACGCCGCCCATGATGCCGAGGACGATCTCCTGGCGCGTGATGACGGCGATCGTCCCGAGCGCGCCGCCGAGCGCGAGCGCGCCGACGTCGCCCATGAAGACCTGCGCCGGGTGGGTGTTGAACCAGAGGAAGGCGAGGCCCGCGCCGGCCATCGCCGCGCAGAAGATGAGCAGCTCGCCCGCGCCCGGGATGTACGGGAAGAGCAGGTAGCGCGAGTAGACCGAGCTGCCGGTGATGTACGCGAACACGCCGAGCGCCGAGCCGACCATCACCACCGGCATGATCGCCAGGCCGTCGAGTCCGTCGGTGAGGTTGACGGCGTTGCTCGCGCCGACGATCACGAGATAGGTGAGCACGATGAAGCCGAACACGCCGAGCGGATAGCTCACCGACTTGAAGAACGGGACGATGAGGTCGGCCTTCGGCGGCAGCTCGTTCGAGAAGCCGCTCTGCACCCAGCGGATGAAGAGCTCGAGGACGCGCAGGTTCGACGTCTCGCTGACCGAGAAGGCGAGATAGAGCGCGGCGACGATGCCGATCACCGACTGCCAGAAGTACTTCTCCCCGGACGGCATTCCCTCCGGGTCCTTGCCGACGACCTTCCTCCAGTCGTCGACCCAGCCGATCGCGCCGAAGCCGACCGTCACCAGCATGACGATCCAGACGAAGCGGTTCGACCAGTCGAACCAGAGCAGCGTCGAGACGCCGATGCCGAGCAGGACCAGCACCCCGCCCATCGTCGGCGTGCCGCTCTTCGAATGGTGCGACTCCATGCCGTACGAGCGGATCGGCTGGCCGATCTTGAGCGAGGCGAGGCGGCGGATCACCCACGGCCCGAACACCAGGCCGATGAGGAGCGACGTCATTGCCGCCATCACGGCGCGAAAGGTGATGTACTGGAACACGCGCATGAAGCCGAACTCGGGCGAGTACGCCTGCAGCCACTGGGCCAGGCTAAGCAGCATCGCGCCTCCGATCGGGTGTCGGGTCATGCATGGGCGTCTCCGGCCGGCTCGCCGACGAGCGCGGCGACGACGCGCTCCATTCGCATGAAGCGCGATCCCTTGACGAGCACTGACCTCGCCTCGGGCGCGTCGCCGAGCGCGCCGAGCAAGGCCTCGACGTCGGCGAACGCACGCGCGCCGCCGAACGGCGCGGCCGTGCTCGCGCTCTCCGCGCCCGCGGCCCAGAGCGACTCGATGCCGCGCTCCTTCGCATAGGCGCCGACCTCGCGGTGGAACTCGGGCCCCTGGTCACCGACCTCGCCCATGTCGCCGAGGACGAGCCAGCGCGGCGCCGGCAACGCGACGAGGACGTCGATCGCGGCGCGGACCGAATCCGGGTTGGCGTTGTAGGTGTCGTCGACGAGCGTCGCCTCGACGCCGCCACGAGTGAATCGCTTCGTCTGCGAGCGGCCGCGGACGGCGGCGAATGCTTCCAGGCCGCGGCCGATCGCGTCGAGCGGCGCGCCCGCGGCGATCGCTGCCGCGCTCGCCGCCAGCGCGTTGCGGACGTTGTGCACGCCGGCGACGTGCAGCGCGAACGTCGCCGCGCCGACCGGCGCCTGCATCGTCACGGTCCAGTGGTCGCCGTGCCACGCCCCATGGCCCGAAACCTCGGCGGGGGCGTCGAGCGCGAAGGTGATCGTCCGCCGCGCGCCGGCGAGCTCGCGCCAGGTCGGCGCATGAGCGTCGTCGGCGGGAAAGACGGCGACGCCGTCGGCGCCGAGCGCGGTGATCGCGCTGCCGTTCTCGCGCGCGACCGCGTCGACGCTGGCCATGAACTCGAGGTGCTCGCGCTGCGCGTTGTTGACGAGCGCGATCGTCGGCGCCGCAAGCTGGGCGAGGCGGGCGATCTCGCCGGCGTGGTTCATGCCGAGCTCGACGACCGCGGCACGGCAGCCGTCGCGAAGGCGCAGCAGGGTCAACGGCACGCCGATGTCGTTGTTGAAATTGCCCTGCGTCGAGAACGCGGCGTCGCCGACCCAAGCGCGAAAGATCGCCGCGATCATCTGCGTCACGGTCGTCTTGCCGTTGCTGCCGGTGATTGCGACGAGCGGCATCGCGAAGCGGCGTCGCCACGCGGCGGCGAGGTCGCCGAGCGCCTTGCGGCTGTCGGCGACCTCGAGGCCGGGCAGCCCGGCCTCGTCGAGGCCGCGCTCGGCGAGAGCGCCGACCGCGCCGGCCGCCTTGGCCTCGGCAAGATAGGCGTGCGCATCGAAGCGCTCGCCGCGCAGCGCGACGAAGAGATCGCCCGGCGCGACGCTGCGCGTGTCGCTGTGGACTCGCGCGATCGCCGTCGTCACGCTGCCGACGACGCGCGCTCCGGGCAGCATCCGCGCCGCGTCGTCGAGCGTCATCATGGTCGGCGCGGGCGCGGGCGCAGGCGAACTCACAGTCGCAGTCGGGGACGCGGACGAAGACGAAGGCGCCGGCGCACTCGCAGGCGACGTCGCCTCGCCCGCAGCGGCGCGTGCCGTGAGCGCTTGCGCGGCGTGTGCGGCGTCGGAGAACGGCAGCTTCGTGCCGGCCATGTCCTGGTAATCCTCGTGGCCCTTGCCCGCGATCAGGACGACGTCGGCGGCGGCGGCGTCGACGATGGCGTGGCGGATCGCGTCGGCGCGGTTCTCGATCACGTCGACCTCGTCGTGGCCGATCGCGCCGGCGAGGATCTGCGCCAGGATCAGGTCGGGCGATTCGAGGCGCGGGTTGTCGCTGGTCAGGACGACGCGGCCGGCAAGGCGGCATGCGATCGCTCCCATCAGCGGCCGCTTGGCGGCGTCGCGGTTGCCGCCGCAGCCAAACACGCACCAGAGCACGCCGCCGCGCGCCTTGGCGAGCGGCGCGAGCGCGGCGAGCGCCTTCTCGAGCGCGTCGGGCGTGTGCGCGTAGTCGACGACGACCTCGGGCAGCGTCGCGGTGACGCCGGCAGCCGCGGCGATGACGCGCTGCATCCGGCCCGGCACCGGCGTCAGCGCCGCGCACGCTGCCGCCGCGTCGGCGAGCGGGACGCCGAGCGCGCGCAGGACGCCGATCACGCCGAGAAGATTGGCGGCGTTGTAGTCGCCGATCAGAGGCGTCGCGACGGCGACGCGCTGCTTGTCTTCGACGACGTCGAAGGCGAGCCCGTCGCGGTCGTGGCGGAGCGCCTCGGCGCGCAGCCGCGCCGGCGCGCCGTGGATCGATGTCGTCCAGCAGTCGGTCGCCGCCGCCGCAATCGTGTCGGCGAGCTCGACGCCTCGCGCGTCGTCGAGGTTGACGACCGCCGAGCGCAGACCGGGCCAGGCGAAGAGCTGCGCCTTGGCCTGCCAGTAGGCCTTCATGTCGCCGTGATAGTCGAGGTGGTCCTGGCTGAAATTGGTGAACACGGCGATCGCGACCCGCGTTCCGGCGAGGCGATGCTCGGCGATGCCGATCGACGACGCCTCGACCGCGCATGCGGCGAAGCCGCGCTCGACGAAGTCCTGCAGCGCGCCTTGCAGCGCCACGGGGTCGGGCGTCGTCAGGCCCGTCGAATGAAGCGCCGCGAGCGCGTCGAAGGCTGTCGTGTTCGCCTCGCTGCCGGCCGAGGCGGCGCGCGGCGGCTCGCCGATGCCGAGCGTTCCGACGACGCCGCAGCGCCGGCCGAGCGCCGTCAGCGCCTGCGCCACCCACCACGCCGTCGAGGTCTTGCCGTTGGTGCCGGTGACCGCGACGACGTCGAGCTTGCCGCTCGGCACGCCGAGGAAGCGGCTGGCGATGTCGCCGGCGGCGGCCTTCAGGCCGCGCAGCGCGCCGACCCGCGGCTCGCCGTCGAGCCCGAACGCGGCGACGCCGTCGGCCTCGACCAGGCAACCGCTCGCGCCCGCCGCGAGCGCGGCGCCGACGAAGCGCCGGCCGTCGCTCGCCTGGCCCGGCCAGGCGATGAACGCGTCGCCGGCGCCGACGCGGCGGCTGTCGGCGACGAGCGAGCGCGCCTGGCGCGAGACCAGCCAGTCGTGCGCCGCCTCGCGCGATGGAAGGCGCGCCATCGTCGCGCCCGCGGTCTTGGCCACTTAGAAGCTTTCCTCTTCGGCCGGCATCTCGCGCGAGACGATCTGCGGCTTGACGTCGAGATCGGGCTGGACGCCCATCATCCGCAGCGTCTGCTGGACGACTTCACTGAACACCGGCGCGGCGACGTCGCCGCCGAAGTACTTGCCTGCGGTCGGCTCGTCGACCATCACCGCGACGATGATCCGCGGGTGCTGGATCGGCGCCATGCCGACGAACCAGGCTCGGTACTTCTTGGTCGCGTAGCTCGCGCCTTCCTGCTTGTACGCGGTGCCGCTCTTGCCGCCGACCGAGTAGCCGAGCACCTGCGCCTTCGGCGCGGTGCCGCCCGGCAGCGTGACGAGGTGGAGCATGCCGCGCACCGTGGCCGCCGTCTTCGGCGAGAGGATGCGGATTCCGGAGGCGAGCGGCGCCGGGCCGCTGCCGATCGGCCGCGTCAGCGTCACCGGGATCAGCTCGCCGTCGTGCGCGAAGACGGTGTAGGCGTGGGCGATCTGGAACAGCGACGCCGACAGGCCGTAGCCGTAGCTCATCGTCGCCTGCTCGATCGGCCGCCAGCTCTTGTACGGGCGCAAGCGGCCGGTGACGACGCCGGGAAAGCCGAGCTGCGGCTTCTGGCCGAAGCCGACCGAGCTGTAGAGCTCCCACATCTCGCGCGGCGTGAACGTCATCGCCATCCGCACCGCGCCGACGTTGCTCGACTTCTGGATCACCTCGGTCACGGTGAGGTTGCCGTGGGGATGCGAGTCGGTGATCGTCGAGCCCGTCAGCGTCATCTTGCCGGGCGCGGTCTGGATCACGGTCGTCGGCGTGACGCGCCCGGTCTCGAGCGACCACGCGGCGACGAACGGCTTCATCGTCGAGCCCGGCTCGAAGGTGTCAGTGAGAGCGCGATTGCGCAGCTGCGCGCCGGTCAGGTTCTTGCGGTCCGACGGCGAATAGCTCGGAAAGTTCGCGAGCGCGAGCACCTCGCCGGTCTGCGCGTCGAGGACGACGACGCTGCCCGCCTTCGCCTTGTTGGCAGCGACCGCATCACGGATCCGCTGGTACGCGAAGAACTGCACCTTGGAATCGACCGCGAGGCCGATGTCCTGCCCTTCGACCGGCGCCGTGCTGTCGCCGACGTCCTCGATGACGCGGCCGAGGCGGTCCTTGATGACGCGGCGCGTGCCGCCCTGGCCCGCCAGCTCCTTCTGGAAGGCGAGCTCGACGCCTTCCTGGCCGCGGTCCTCGACGTTGGTGAAGCCGACAACGTGCGCCGCGGCCTCGCCCTCGGGGTACTTGCGCTTGTACTCGCGCACCTCGTGGATGCCCTTGACGCCGAGGTCGCGCACGGCCTTGGCGACGTTCTCGTCGACCTGACGGCGCAGCCAGACGAAGTTCGGGTTGTCGGCGAGCCGCGCCTCGAGCGCCGCGCTCGTCATGTCGAGCAGGGTGGCGAGGCGGGCGCGCGAGCGCGCGTCGCCGTCGAGGTCCTTCGGGATCGCCCAGATCGAAGGCGCGGGAACGCTCGCCGCGAGGATGAGGCCGTTGCGGTCGACGATGCGGCCGCGGCTCGCCGGCAGCTCGATCGTGTGGCCGTAGCGGATCTCGCCCTGCCTGAGGAAGAACGGCGCATCGATGATCTGCACGTAGACCGCCCGCCCGAGCAGGAGCAGGAAGCCGAGTCCGACCATCGCGACGAGCAGCTTCGAGCGCCAGGGTGGCGTCGGCGCGGCGAGCAGCGGGCTGGTCGAGTAGTTGAAGCTCTTGACGCTCGCGGATGCGCGCGCCTTGGCGGTCTTGCCGGCGTTCGGGCTCATGGCCATGTGCGCGCGCTCGCCGCCGCGCTCGCTCGTCGACCCGCGACCGCGCGCCCGCTCACGGACGGCCTCCCCTGCCCGACGCCGGTGCCGCCGCAGCGGGCAGCTCGACGTATTGCGTCACCGCCGGGGTCGCCGCACGCATCGCCAGGCGCTCGCGCGCCGTCCGCTCGACGCGCAGCGGCGTCGCCTGCGACCGCAGCTCGGTCTTCAGCCGCTCGCTGTCGGTGTCGAGGGCGCGCTCCTCGCCTTGCGCCTTGTCGAGCTCGGCGAACAGCCGTCGCGACTCGTACGAGACGCGGACCAGATAGAGGCTGCTCGCGAGCAGGGCCAGCAGCAGCACCACGTTGAGGCGGGTCATCGCGTCGTCCCCGCGGCCAGGGCGACCTCGGTGCGCTCGGCGACGCGCATCACCGCCGAGCGCGCGCGCGAGTTGCCCGTCGCCTCGGCCGCCCCGGGCTTGACGCGGCCGAGCGCGCGCAGCCGCTGCGGGCGCGGCGCCGCGAACGGCGCGCGGCGATCGAACTCGCTGCGGCTCTCGCGGGCGATGAAGGTCTTGACGATCCGGTCCTCGAGCGAGTGGAAGCTGATGACGACGAGGCGGCCGCCCGGGCGCAGCAGCGCGAGCGACGCGCTCAGCGCCTGCTCGAGCTCCTCGAGCTCGGCATTGACGAAAATCCGAAGCGCCTGAAACGTGCGCGTCGCAGGGTTCTGGCCTGCCTCTCGGGTCTTGACCGCGCCAGCCACGACGTCGGCAAGCTCGCCTGTGGTTCGAACAGGACGCCCGTTCTCGCGCCGAGCAACAAGCGCCTTTGCAACCTGTACAGCAAACCGTTCTTCCCCATAGTCCCTGATCACCTCCGCGATGTGGCGCTCTTCGGCACGAGCCAGGAATTCGGCCGCGCTCTCGCCGCGCGTCGGGTCCATCCGCATGTCGAGCGGCCCGTCGAAGCGAAACGAGAAGCCGCGTTCCGGGTCGTCGATCTGTGGCGACGACACGCCGAGGTCGAGCAGGACGCCGCTCACCTGCGTGATGCCGAGCGACGCGAGCGTCGCCGTCATCGCCGAGAACGCGGTGTGCTCGATCGTGAAGCGAGGATCGGCGGCAAGGATGTCGTCGCTCGCCGCGCTCGCCACCGCCGCCGGGTCGCGATCGAGGGCGACGAGCCGGCCCTGCGGCGACAGGCGATCGAGCACCGCGCGGGCGTGGCCGCCGCGGCCGAAGGTGCCGTCGACGTAGACGCCGTCGGGGTCGGTGACGAGCGCGTCGACCGATTCGGACAGGAGAACGCTCAGATGCTGCAAGGCGGAGCCCGACGCGAGATCAGAAGCTGAAATTCTTGAGCGAATCGGGCATCGCCGACTGCATCACCTCGGCCTCGTGCGCGGCATGCCTTTGCGCATCCCAGAGCTCGAAGTGGCTGCCCATGCCGAGCAGCATGACGTCGCGGACGAGGCCGGCCGCGGCGCGCAGCTCGGGGGCGATGAGGACGCGCGACGATGCATCGATCTCGACGTCCATCGCGTTGCCGAGGAAGACGCGCTTCCAGCCGCTCGAGTCCATCGGCAGCGCCGCGACCCGATCGCGGAACTGCTCCCACGCGGGGCGCGGGAAGATGAGGAGCGATCCTTCCGGGTGCTTGGTGACGGTGAGCTGGCTCACCCCCATCGCCGCGAGCAGCTCGCGGTGGCGTGCCGGCATCGCGATCCGGCCCTTGCCATCGAGCGTCAGCGCCGCGGGGCCTTGAAACACAACGTTCGCCACAAAACCCCACCAAAGTGCACTTTGCGCCACTTTAGCCCAACGCCTGGGGAGGGTCAATCGAGCGTTGCGACAAAAATCAATGGAATCAACAACTTAGTTGCGAGTCGTGAGGCCGGTTTCAGGTGCCGGAAATACGTTCAAAAATAAGGACTTGGAGGGGACACTGAAAGACAGGATGAGGAGCGCGCCTCTTTCGGAAGCACTTTCGCGCCGTGGCCTCGCTGGCGCGGAGTGCGCACGAGGTCACGCTCTTGGCATCGGCGTCATCGCGTTCGTCGGCTCTCCTCGCAGCCGGCGTCGAGCTTGTCAGGCAAAGCTGAATTCGATGCTGCCCAGCCGCCCGTAGTCGACCTTGAAGGCATCGCCCCGCCGCGCCGGCGTCGGCCGGGTGAACGAGCCGGCGAGGACGACGTCGCCGGCGTTCAGCTGCTCGCCGTACGCGGCGATCTTGTTGGCGAGCCAGACGATTCCGTTGCCGGGATGATCGAGAACGCCCGCGGCGAGGCCGGTCTCCTCGACGATGCCGTTCTTGCAGAGGATCGCGCCGACCCAGCGCAGGTCGACATCGTTCGGCCGAACCGACTCGCCGCCGACGACGATTCCGGCGTTCGCCGCGAAGTCGGCGATCGTGTCGAAGACCTTGCGCGGCGCCTGCGTGTCGCGGTCGAACTGCTCGATCCTCGCGTCGATGATCTCGACCGCCGGCGTCACGCGGTCGGTCGCGGCGAGCACCTCGGCGAGCGTCACGCCGGGGCCGCGCAACGGTCTGGCAAGAACGAAGGCGAGCTCGACCTCGACCCGCGGCGCGATGAAGCGATCGAACGGGATCGCGCCGCCGGCGGCGAAGAACATGTCGTCGAGGAGCGGCGCGAAGTCGGGCTCGTCGATCTGCGATGCCTGCTGCATCGCCCGCGACGTGAGGCCGATCTTGCGACCCTTGACGACGCGACCCTCTTCGAGCCGCGTCTTCAGCCAGGCGCGCTGGATCGCGTAGCCGTCGTCGATCGTCATTCCCGGATGGCGCTGCGAGAAGTGGCGCACCTGAATGCGCCGACGCTGCGCGTCGTGCAGCTCGGCGGCGAGCGCTGCGATGGTGGCGTCGTCGAGCACTTCAGCGCCCCTCGAACAGCGGATGCAGGTTGCTGTGCTTGGCGTCGAACACCGGAGCGCCTTCGTCGATCTGCAGCGTGATGCCGACCGGCCGGCTCGCGAAGATCGTTGCGAAATGCGAGCGCACTGCGGCGATCAGCGCCTCGCCCGCCGCGACGACGAGGGCGCGCTCGCGTCCTGCCGCGATGCGAACGTTCAGGTAGACAAAGGCGCGGTCGTCCGCGCCGTCGGCGACGGCGAAGTGCGGCGTCGGGTACGCGAGCACGCGCGTGCCGCCGATCGGAAAGACGCGCGCGCCGGCGCCGTCGCGCTGAGCGACGATGATCTCGGCGAGCGTCTTGCAGAGCGCGCCGATCCGAGCCTCGGGATCGAGGTTGGCGGTGTACTGGACGACGACATGCGGCATCTCTTCACTCCTATTCGATCGTCATCGTCGCCACCGTGCAGCCGACCGAGAAGATCGGGATCGGCGCGTAGTGGCGAATCTCGCCTCGCCCGCGCGCGGCGGCGGCGACGGCGATGAACGTCCTGATCTCGAAGCCGCCCTGCCCGGCCTCGCGATACGTCGCCGCGTCGGTGTAGTCGAGCATCGCGTCGCGGTCGTTGCGCGCCCAGCGGTCGAGGAAGTCGCGGTCCCAGGCCTCGTTGATCTTTCCCGAGTCGGGCGTCGCCGGCCAATGCGAGATGCCGCCGGTGCCGACGAGCGCGATCCGCTCCGGCACGGCGTCACAAGCGCGCCGCAGCGCCACGCCGAACGCCCAGGCGCGCTTGAGCGGCGTTAGCGGCGGTCCCTGGCAGTTGATGTTGACGGGGATGACCGGCACGTCGAATCGCGGCGTCAGGAAATGCAGCGGCACCATGATCCCGTGATCGAACTTCCACTCCTCGGCGAAGGCGACGTCGACGTCGTTCATCACGTCGGCGATGAGCCGGCCCGAGAGATCGGCGTGGCCCGGAACAGAGGTGCGCTCGATGCCGAGCCAGCCCGGGTCCTCGATCGGGCCCTCGTAGCGGCCGGCCATGCCGATCGCGTACGCCGGCATGTTGTCCATGAAGAAGTTGGCGAAGTGCTCGGCGGCGATGACGATCAGCGCGTCCGGTCGCGCTTCGCGCATCGAGTCGCCGAGGCGATGCAGCTCGGCATGCAGCGCGTCCTTGCGCGCCGGCTCGGCGAGGTGGGCGCGACCGGTGATCCCCGGCGCGTGGCTGCAGACGGCGGCGAAGACGAGGCTCATTCGATCAGCTCGTCGGCGCGCATCAGGACGCTGCTCGGCACCGTGAGGCCGAGCGATTTCGCCGCCTTCTTGTTGACGACGAGCTCGAACTTGGTGGGCTGCTCGATTGGCACCTCGGCCGGGACGGCCCCCTTCAACAGCCGGTCGGCCATCGCTCCGGCGCGCCGATACAGGTCGACGAGGTCGGGGCCGTACGAGACGAGGCCGCCGGATTGCGTGTGAGCGCGGATGAAGCTCATCAGCGGCAGGCCCGCGCGCGCGATCAGCGCGCCGATCCGCGGCGGGTTGAGGAGCGGATCGCCCAGCACCCACGCCGCATCGCAGCCCTGACGGACGGCCGTCTCGACCGCGGGTTCGATGTCCGCCGCGACACGGACGTCGAAGACGCGAAGGTCGAGACCGAGTCCGCCGGCGGCGGGCCGGGCCTCCTGGGCCACCATGGCACCGTTCACGGAATTGTTCGGGTTGACGAATATCGCGATCCGCTTCGCGCCCGGAACGATCTCGTGGAGAAGCTGAAGCTGCTTGCCCGCGAACCCGCCAGGCACGAGGACGGCGATGCCGGTGACGTTGCCGCCCGGTCGGGCCAGGCTTTGAACCAACCCGAGCTGAACGGGATCGCCGACGCCCGTCATGAGAATCGGAATCGTCGCTGTCGCGGCCTTGATGGCGAGGTTGGGTGCCGAGCTGCTCGCCGTGATCAGGTCCGGCTTCCAGGCGACCACTTCCTGCGCGACGAGCGCGAGCCGCTGAGGGGCGCCGCCGGCGTCGCGCCGTTCGACGGCCAGGTTTCGCCCGACGACGTATCCGCGTCGGCGCAGCTCGTCGAAGAACGCGATCGCGTTCGGATGCTCCGGGCTGACCGGTAAGAAGTCGAAGACGGCGATGCGATAGATCCTGCCCGGCGCCTGTGCCATCGACGGGATCTGCCAGGCGCCGAGCACGGCCGCGGCGGCGGCTTCGGCGACGAACCGGCGGCGGTCGAGCGGCGTCAAGGCAGGCGAACCCGAGATGGGCATCCGATGGTGTCGCTGCAATCCGCCATCTCAGACGCCCGCGACCTTCTCGTCGGTCGACGTCGTCATCGCGTAAATGCCCGCCCGCACCGGCCCGTGTCGGCGAACACCGTCGCGCATCGCCTCGATGTAGTCGGCCCACGGCATGCCGAGCAGCGCCGCGAAGTGCATCAGCAGTTGGCCGTTCGCGCCGAGCACGTAGAGCTTGCCGACGTCGCCGGCGAGGATCGCCTCGCGCTCCTCGGCGTCAAGCTGGTAGTCGTCGAGCAGCGCCGGCAGGTCGTCGCGGTAGCGCTTCTGCACCGCGGGATCG
>Ga0207644_10002625_pt1 | contig 11571 bp, 9 predicted proteins | sample KBSS73metaG_FD_184326 | JGI IMG/M metagenome (GOLD analysis project Ga0207644, IMG submission 184326) | Switchgrass rhizosphere microbial communities from Kellogg Biological Station, Michigan, USA - KBS S7-3 metaG (SPAdes) (version 2) | ecosystem: Host-associated > Plants > Roots > Rhizosphere >... | reverse complement strand
TAGCGGGGTGTCACGCACCCGCTCTGGGCCGAATTCCTCCAGCAGTCCCTTGGATGCCGCATACGTTCCGCCATAGCGGCCGACGTCCTCGCCCATCAGGACGACTCGCGGGTCATCGCGAAGAGCATCGCGCATGGCATCGTGAATAGCTGTACGGTAGCTCGTCTTCATCGGACCTCTCCTGATACGGGAGTGAGCACGTCGCGTTCGAGATCCTCGACGCTTTCCCAGGTTCCGGCCTCGGCGAAGGCGACTGCGTCGCTCAGTTCCTGGTCGGCCGCCGACTCGATCGATGCGATGTCGGCTTCGGTGAGAATGCCGTCGCGCAGGCATTGCTCGCTGAACAGTCGGATCGGGTCGCGCTTGCGCCACTCTTCCACTTCGACCTTCTCGCGATACAGTTCCGGGTCGAACATCGAATGCGCGCGGAAACGGTACGTGCGAAACTCGATGAAATACGGTCCGCCGCTTGTTCGTATGTGCTCGGCAGCCTGCTTGGCTGCGTCGTGGCAGGCGACCACGTCCATTCCGTCGACCGCGAGGGTCGGCACTTTGTACGCCGCCGCTTTGACGGTCAAGTCGGTCTGCGATTGAGCGCGCTCGAGCGCGGTACCCATTGCGTAGAGGTTGTTCTCACAGCAGAACAGGACCGGCAGTTGCCACAGCGCAGCCATGTTCAACGACTCGTGGAATGCACCTTCGGCGACGGCACCGTCGCCGAAATAGCATGCGGTGACGCGGTTTCGGTGCTGCATCGCGTCAGCTAGCCCCAAACCGACTGCGAGCGGCAAGCCACCGGCAACAATTGCGTTGCCGCCGTAGAACCGTGTCGTTGCGTCGAACAGGTGCATCGACCCGCCTCTGCCACGCGAGCAGCCTTCTTGCTTGCCGAACATCTCCGCCATGATCGACGTCATGGGTATGCCGCGCAGCAGTGCATGCGCATGCTCGCGGTAAGTGGCCACCACCGCGTCGTCCGGAGTCAGCGCACGCAGCGAGCCGGTGGCGACTGCCTCCTCACCAACGTATAGGTGCAGGAAGCCACGGATCTTGGCCTCCCCGTAAAGTTCTGCGCACTTTTCTTCCATGTGCCGCACGCGGACCATGTCCGATAGCAGCGCATGGGCGAGGTCGTGGTCAATCATGACGGAACCGCCTGTACGTCGTGGTCGCCCGTCGTCTCCACTGTCGAGATATCGCCCTCGGGCAGACCCAGTTCGCGCGCCTTCAACAGGCGCCGCATGATCTTCCCGCTGCGCGTGTGCGGCAACGACTCAACCAATTCAATCTCTTTCGGAGCGACGGCCGCGCCCAACCGCTTCCGCGCATGGCCGAGCAGCTCTAAACGCAGATCGTCGTCGGGTGTGAATCCGTCCTTGAGCGTGACGAACGCCTTCACCAGCTCGCCGACGGTGGGGTCGGGCTTACCGATAACCGCCGCTTCGGCCACCGCCGGGTGATCGGTGAGCGCGTTCTCCACTTCGAACGGCCCGATGAGATGCCCAGCCGACTTGATCACGTCGTCGGCGCGGCCGACGAACCAGAAGTAGCCGTCTGAGTCGCGCTTGACCAGGTCGCCCGTCAGGTAGAGGCCGTTCGCGAACGTCCTGCGGTAGCGCCCTTCTTGATGCAGATACTCCCGGAACATCGAGGGCCAGCCTGGCTTGAGCGCCAGTTCTCCTTCGACATCCGGCTCATCGATCACCGAAACGGTGCCATCGTCACGCCGATGCACCACATACGCGTCGACGCCCGGCAGCGGCCGCCCCATCGAGCCCGGTTTGATGTCGAAGGCCGGCGTGTTGGCGACCATGATGCCGCCGGTTTCGGTCTGCCACCAATTGTCGTGAATAGGCAAGCCCAGCACCCGCTTTCCCCACCACACCGCTTCAGCATTGAGCGGTTCGCCGACGCTGGCGATGAACCGCAGTCGCGGGAAATGGAACCGCGCCGCAAGCTCTGGGCCGGCCTTGATCAGCATGCGTATTGCGGTCGGCGCGGTGTACCAGACGGATACGTCCTCGGTTTGCAGGATGCGGTACCACCGTTCGGCGTCGAACTCGGCTTCATCGACGATGGACGTCACACCGTGTAGCAGCGGCGAGATCACGCCGTAGGACATCCCGGTGACCCAGCCCGGGTCGGCTGTGCACCAGTAGATGTCGTCGGGGTGGAGGTCGAGCGCATACAGACCTGTGAGGTAGTGCATTTGCACGGCGCCGTGGACGTGAAGTGCACCCTTCGGTGTGCCCGTGGTTCCGCTGGTGAAGTGAAGCAGCGCAGGGTCCTCGGCCGTGGTGTGTTCGATTGGCGCCGTCTCGTCGGTCGCGTCCATCCAGTGCCAGAAGTTCAACGTGTCGCCGGTGTCGTCATTGTCCTTGTGATCATCGACGACGAAGATGTACCGAATCGACTTCAGCTGCTTGCGCATCTTGGCAATCTTCTTCTGGTAGAGCGCCGCGGTGGTGATGAGCACATCGGCGTCACCGAGGTTCATTCGCGTAGCGATCGGTTCCGGGCCGAAGGCCGAGAACAATGGAGATACCACACTGCCGTTGCGCAGCGCCCCCAAGATGCTGATGTACAGCTCAGGCGAGCGACCCATGAGCGTGAAGACGCGGTCGCCCTTGTTGATCCCCAGTGCGCGCAGGACGTTGGTGAACCGCCTCGACAATCTACCGAGCTCCGCGTAGCTGAGGTCACGGGTTGTCACCGCACCGTCCCGGCTCAGGGCTGACACGAATCTCAGTGCGGGGTGTGACCGATTCGGCCCGTCCGCGTGCCGGTCGACGGCCGCGTACGCGATATTGCATTCCCCAGGCCCCATGCCGATGCAGGGGTTGGGCGCCGACTCCCAATCGAACGTCGCGCGGGTTTTTTCGTAGTCAACGAGATTCGGTGCCACGCGCCAATCGTCGGCCGTCTTGTGGATCACCGTCATGGTGAGCTCCTAGTTGTTCTGCGATGGAAGGGTTCCATTGCGTAGCGCGGGCCCGACGTTCGCCATGATCTGTTCCAGCAGCGCGCTGTATGCCGATCCGTCGTTCATGAGCTCGATCGGGCCGTGGTGAAGGAGAAAGGCGTCGACACGCCTGTCGATCGGCCAGTCGGAGTAGGTCGGTTCAGTGAACTCCGAGCGGAGAAACCTCCACGCGATCATGTCGAGTTCCTCCCGGCCCAACTCCTCACGGTAGGTCGGCGGCATCGTCGCCCCTTTCGGTCAACTGCGATGCCCTCATCGTTTTCCAACTGGAGCGCAGTCGATAGAGACGAAAGTCACCTACCCGACCGGCGGTCGTCCCGAGACGGACGCAGCTGCCGTAAGGCCCTTGCTTTGTGGTCGCCTGGCCCTGCCTGAATTCCTCTCCGCGCGAGCAGCATCAAGAGATGACCAATGACACGTTGGCGCCGGTCCGAGACGCCGTGCGCTCGTTCAACAAGCACGTACTCAACCCCGCGATGTTGCACTTCGCTGGACGCAAGCACTTCTACGCGGGGATCGTTCGGCACACGGGGCGCCGATCTGGAAAGGCTTATGACACCCCGGCCGTCATCGACCGAGTGACAGATGGATTCATCCTGCCGCTGCCATACGGCACACAGGTCGATTGGTTACGCAACGTGCTCGCCGCGGGCGAGGCGACGGTGACGGTGGACGGAAAGTCCTTCGATGTCGTCGAACCCGAAATCATCGATGCGGCAGCCGCACTGCCCCAGCTGTCGAACCGGCGGCGACGCGCCTTTGCCCGATTCCGCATTGACAAATTTCTCAAAGTGAAGTTGGCGCAATGACCTTGGACTCGCGGCAGAAGGCTGGAGATGATAAGCGCCGACGCCTGGCACTATTTCGGTCCGCTGCTCGACGGCTGATCATCGGTAAGGGTGAAGTAGTTCTCCTCCTCCTGTAAGAAGTGCAGCCGTAGCAGCGCGTAGAGCCCGTACAGGCATGCGAGCAGATCCTCGACCTGGTCCTGCTGTAATCCGTTGCTGGCCTTGGCAAGGGCGATGTGGGTGGCGATCCGATCCGACAGTCGCTGGATCTCCGCGTGGGTGCGGCTCATCGTTGCCGTCGCTTCACCGCTGCCGAGCGGGCGGGCCAACGCAGGATAGAGCTGCGTTTCCTCGGCCCGTTCGTGGGGCAGGATCTGATCGGTCAGAAATGTGTTCGCACGTGTCAACGCCTCCAGTGCCACAGGGTCGGCGCCCGCGACCAGACGATCAGCGGCATCACGCAGCAGTGCGATCGTGTCGCGCAGTTCATCGTGTTCGGATGCGAAACGCCGCAACATGTCTTCGGTTTCGGCGGGCAGCTCGATCTCGACGTCTGGATTGCCCTTCAGTGCACGCAACGCGTTGAGAATCACAGCGACGTCTATACCCTCCTGTAGTAATGCGCCTGCGGCAGGTGGCAGCCAGCCCAGCGCCGCGATCACCATCGCGATCAACGACAACACCATGCCCACCGCGGCGCTCTGCACGGCAATGCGTCGCGACCACCGTGCGATGTCCATGGCATCAGCGAGACGGTCCAAACGATCCGTGGTCAATACGATGTCGGCGGCCTCTGACGACGCCGTCGTGCCGCGCGCACCCATCGCGACGCCAACCGTTGCTGCGGCCAGTGCGGGCGCGTCGTTGACGCCGTCGCCGACCATCACAGTGGTCGCACGATCCCGTTCACCTCGCACCGCCGCCACCTTGTCGGCCGGACTCTGCTGGGCGTACACCTCGTCCAGACCGAGCACGGCGGCCACTTCGCGCGCAGGCTCGGCTCGATCGCCGGTCAGCATCACCAGGCGGTTCAGCCCTGCCGTTCGCAATCGGCGGATGGTGCGAGGAGCGTGACGGCGCAATGGGTCTCGCAGCAATACCGCGCCAATCGGCTCGTCATCAACGACTACCCATGCGATCGCGGCCGAATCAAGGCTCGCTCGGTTCATCGCAGCACGGGCCCATTCGGCGTCGATCTGGGGGGCGACGAACTTGCCGACTCGCACCCGGTGATCGTCGATCGAGGCGATAACGCCCCGGCCGGCTTCCTCGCTGACGTCTGTCGGCAGGGATAACCCCAGTTTTCGCGTGAGTGCCTCGGTCACAATCGCTTCCGCCAGCACATGTGGTGACATCTGATCGACTGATGCGGCGATCCGGAGAATCTCGGTTTCGTCATGCCCTGGCGCGGACAGGATTTCGACCACGGCGGGGCGTCCCATTGTTAGTGTGCCGGTCTTGTCCATCACGAGAGTCGTTGCGTGACCTAGGTTCTCCAAGGCGCCACCGCTGCGGATCACTACGCCTTGACGCGACGCACGTGACAACCCGGAAACGATCGCCACGGGCGCAGCCAGCAGCAGGGGACAGGGCGTTGCCACGACGAGCACTGCGACGGCCCGCACCGGGGAACCACTCGCCAGCCAGGCGACTCCGGCGATGAGAAGCGCCAGCGGTAGGAACCACGCAGCATAGCGGTCCGCCAGTCGGACGATCGGGGCGCTTTCTGCGCCTGCTTGCTGGGCCAGGCGGACGATGTCAGCATATGTGCTGTCTTCCGCGGTCGCGGTAGCGCGCAGCTCAAAAGCGTTGCCTGCGTTGACCACACCGCTGCGGACCGGCTCCCCGGTGGCGCGCTCCACCTGCAGCGGTTCGCCAGTGAGCACCGATTCGTCCAAGACTGCAAGAGAGTCGGTGATGCGCCCGTCGACGGGCACCACCTCTCCAGGGCCGACGACCAAGAGATCGCCTACGGCGACCTCATCGAGAGGTATGACGCTCACGTCTGAGCCGACGCGCCGGCGTGCAAACCGGGGTGCGTGCTCGAGCAACGCGCGCAGATCGTGAGTGGCGCGGCGTTCGGCCGCAGCTTCCAGCGCACGCCCACCCGCGAGCATCACCGCGATCAGTGCACCGGCGATGTACTCGCCGACGAGCAGGGTCCCGACGAGAGACAGGACCGCGATCAGATCCACCCCCGCCCGGCGATGCCGCAGAGCCGCTAATACCCAGAGCACGGCGGGCACCAGCGCTACCAACGTGCCGGCTATCCAGCACCAGTCGGCTACCGCATGCCATCCGGCGAGCCAGGCGATCCCACCGGCAGCTAGCGCACTGACCGTGAGCGCGACGAGCGCGGGCTCCGCCATCGATCGCCAGTGAACGGGTTCAGGCATTTCACTCCTCAGGTAGGCGATGGCAGGTGGCCAGGATGGCTGAACCGCGCCGCGCGGCGGTGGACGCGATGCTCGTGTCCTCGGGTGCGATGCGGCTGGCCTGCCACACGCATCGGTTCGGCATAAAACACCGTCTTGGTCACCTCCACCAGCAGCAGGTATACGACCGTGAAGCCCGCAAGTGCAGCAAAGAACTGCCACGGCAGCGGTGTGAACCCTAGCCGGTGGGACAGCGGTGACACCGTCAGTGCGATGCCGACCGCGACAACCCCGAAGGTGGCTATCGTCAGCGTGGCACCCGGTCTGCTCCGAAGGAACGGCACCCGTCGCGTTCGGATCGCGAAGATGATCAGCGTCTGGGTGGCAAGCGATTCCACGAACCACCCGGTACGAAATTCCACCGGACCTGCGTGCAGCACGCCGAGCATCAGACCGAAGGTGAGAAAGTCGAACAGTGAACTGATCGGGCCGAAGGTCAGCATGAAGCGTCGAATGAACGCGATGTTCCAATGGGAGGGGGCGTGGAGCTGTTCGTCGTCGACGCGGTCGGTCGGAATCGACAGCTGGGAGCTGTCATACAGCAGGTTGTTCAGCAGGATCTGGCTGGGCAGCATCGGCAGGAAGGTGAGAACCGCTGACGCCGCAGCCGCGCTGAACATGTTGCCGAAATTGCTTGAAGTGCCCATCAATACGTACTTGATGGTGTTGGCGAAGATGCGTCGGCCTTCGGCGACACCCATTGCGAGAACACCAAGGTCCTTCTCGAGCAGCACGACGTCGGCGGCATCTTTCGCCACATCTGTCGCGGTGTCGACCGAGATTCCAACGTCTGCCGAATGCAGTGCCAGTGCATCGTTCACCCCGTCGCCGAGAAAGCCGACCGATCGGCCGGTCCGGCGCAGGGAGGAGATCAACCGCGCCTTCTGCTCAGGCGAGATCCGCGCGAAAATCGTCCGATCACGTGCCGCGGCTTCGAGTTCCGCGTCGTCCATTCGCTCCAGCTCAGTGCCGGTCAAGGTTCCTTTCGAAACCAAACCTATGTCATTGCAGACCTTTTCGGCGACCGTCGGGTTGTCCCCAGTGGCGACCTTGACCTCAATACCCAGGGCGGCAAGCTGGGCAAGCGAATCGCGTGCTGCCTTCTTCGGGTTGTCAGCGAACACCAGGAAGCCGTCGAGTGTCAGCCCACATTCATCGCTGGCCGTGAGGTCCGTCAGACCGGCCGCCCGCCTGCTGGCCACGGCGACGACCCGCCTGCCGTCGGCGAATAACGTTGCAAGCGTGCGCCGGGCACCGCCGGGCAGCCCTGTGCAGCGGGCCATCACTTGCTCGGGTGCGCCCTTGACAATCAGCGATCTGCCGCCGGACTGGTCAACGAGCACGGAGGTGGCCCTGCGGGTGTGGTCGAACGGCAACATCGCGACGCGGGTAACGCCCTCGATACCTCCTCGACCCTCCCATAGTGCCGCGTCCATCTCGTTGGCGCTCGTCCCGCCCATTGCCAGGTCAACGTCGCTTGCCAGCAGGCCGCATCGGAGCACCGACTCCGAGTGGTGACCGGCAGCATCGATCGCATCGATCAGCTTGATCTGTCCCTCAGTCAAGGTGCCGGTTTTGTCGGTGATCAGGATGTCGATGTCGCCGAGATCTTCGATGCACACGAGCCGCTTCACCAGCACCTTGAGCCGCGCGAGCCGCCGTGAGCCCGCGGCCAGGCTGGCGCTCACGACCGCAGGAAGAAGCTGAGGGGTGATGCCAACGGCGATGGCCAGGCCGAACAACGCGGAATCGATGACGGGCCTTCGCAACAGCAGGTTGATGGCGATGATGACGACCGTCAGGGTGAGGGCCACGCGCAGCAGCAGATACGAGAAGCGGCGAAGCCCGGTCTGAAACTCGGTCTCCGGTTGGCGCTCACCCAATCCGGCGGCGATACGGCCGAACTCGGCATTGGCGCCGGTCGCGTAGACGACGGCGGTCGCCTCGCCGGCACTGACCACGGTGCCCATGAATGCCAAGTTGTCTGCGTCGGCAAGGGCAACATCACCCGGTGCGGGTTCGGCCGATTTCTCTGTCGCGGTGGACTCACCGGTCAGGATGCTCTCGTTGCACTCGAGACCATTGACATCGATCAAACGGACGTCGGCAGGGACCAGCTGGCCCAGCTCCAGCTCGATGACATCGCCTGGCACCAGCGTGTTGACGTCGACTTTGGTCAACTGTCCGTCGCGGTGCACCAGCGCGTTGTGGTGAACACGCGAGTGAAGAGCCGCCGTTGCGCGTTCGGCGCGGTACTCGTTGACAAAACTCAGTCCGACGCTGACCGACAAGATGAGGCAGATGATGACGGCCTGCGTGTTATCGCCAAGGAAGAACGACAAGACCGCCGTCACCGCCAGCAGGCCGAGCACCGCGTTGTTGAGTTGGCGCAGTAACACGGCAGCAGCGCTGACCCTATGGGTACGAACGGAATTCGGGCCGACGCGCGCCAGACGTGACGCTGCCTCGGTGCTGGTGAGCCCTTCAACAGAGGTGTCGAGCGTCCGTAACACTTCCCCGAGCGAACCGGTCGGCGCCGTGGGGGCGGCCGGCGACGTGGCGGCCGTGACCGACATGTTCGCTAAACGAGTTCGGCGAAAGCGTTTCGGTCGGCGAGCAACTCATCCCACCGGCCGATGATGCCATCCAATCTCGGATCGAATGCCTGCGCTGCGCCGCTCGCCCGGGTGACGAGCGCGCGGGAGACGCTTCCCAGCCCCACACCGGTCTCCCGTACGGCCGCGGCGAGTTCGTTGAATGCCTGACGTTCAGAGCATCGACGGAGGCCAACCAGGACTCCGATCGCCACATCGATCACCACGCGTGACGATGTGTCCCGGTAGATTTCACGGTGCATCATGCTCTGGCTCCATTCGAACTTAGGATTCCGCTGCGGAGCGCGTGACCCATATTGGTCATGATGCGATCCAGTAGGACGTTACAGACGCCGCCGTCGTTGGCGACCGCTGTCAGCCCGCGGTGCATGAGGTAGGCGCTCAGCCGACGATCGATCGGCCAACCCCGATAGGTCTGTCCGGTGAACTTGGAATTCAAAAACTCCCATGCGATGGCGTTGAGTTCGCGCTGCATCAAGTCGACTTTGCCGGTCCGCGCCATCGCATGCCCTCTCAAATTGGGTGTGGTGACTTCATGGTTTCTGGGGCGGGCCGACCGCTATAGGGGCGAAAGTCCCGACACGACCCGTCGATCGTCCCTCGATCACCAGGCGGTGGTGGTTGAAAGCGAAACAGGGACCTTTGGCCCTGGGACGTGGCGGTAGCCCCGTGCATGCTCGAAGGCTCGAACGCGTCGACGACCAACGGAAGCAGGATGCTGGATCGAGAACATCTTGAGGTCCTTGACCACGAGGAGTGCTTGCAGCTTCTGGGCAGTGTGTGCGTGGGCCGTCTCGTATTCACTGAGAACGCTCTGCCCGCCGTGCACCCCGTGAACTTTCGGTTGCACGACGGCGATGTGGCGATCCGTGTCGCGGGTGGGGCGAAGCTGGAGGCCGCCACCCGCAACTATGTAGTGGCATTCCAGGCCGACGACCTGGAGCCGGACCTGCGGTTGGGATGGACCGTTACCGTCGTCGGGCATGCGGAGCGGATCACCGATATCGACGAAGTGGTTGAACTGTCGGGCACGTTCTTGCAGCCCTGGTTTGACGGCAAACGCGGCCATTTCGTCCGCGTTCGCAGCGAGAAGGTTACTGGGCGACGATTGCTGTCTCCGGCATAACAGTTTGTGCTGTGGGACTACCGTGCTGATTCCAGCAGCACGCGCCGTTCGGCGGCGGCGATGGTGCGCCGGGCGGCCCCGAGCGCATCAGGGTTCACCGAGACCGACGTGATGCCCATCCGGACCAGATGTTCGGCGAAGGCCGGTTTGGTCGACGGTGCCTGCCCACACAGCGATGACGTGATACCGAATTTCCGCGCGGTGCTGATGATCTGGCCGATAGCGTCGAGCACGGCGGGGTCGGATTCGTCGAAAAGCTCGGCGCAGATGTCGGAATCGCGATCGACGCCGAGCACCAGTTGCGTCAGATCGTTGCTACCGATTGAGACGCCGTCGATACCCATACCGATGTACTCCGGCAGCCAATGCACCACCGATGGCACTTCGGCCATCACCCAGCGATGCAGTCCGCGTTGGCGGCCCAGCGGACTCGCGTCGATCAACGACAGACATTCCTCGAGTTCCCATCGGGTCCGCACAAACGGGATCATCACGTGCACGTTCGGCGATTGTTCGCGCACCCGGGCCAGGGCTTGCAGTTCGAGGGCGAACAAGTCAGGTTCTTTGATGTATCGGTAGCAGCCGCGATAGCCGATCATCGGGTTGTGTTCGACAGGCTCGTATGCCTCGCCGCCCACCAAACCACGAAACTCGTTGGTGCGGAAGTCTGTTGCGCGGTAGATGACGGGGCGGGGAGCGAAGGCCGCGCCGATCCGGCCCACCGACGCGACCATTCCCTCGACGAGCTTGCTCTGCTCACCGTGCGCGATCAAGTCACGAGGATGACGCCCACCCAGCGCTTCGGTCAGCATGAATTCGGCGCGTAGCAGGCCGACGCCATCCGGTCCCTGGGCCGCCACGGTTTCCGCGGTGTCTACCATCGCCAGGTTCACGTAGACCTTGGTGCCCGTTACCTCCGGCTGCGGCTCAAAGGATGTCTGTCGTTCTGTCACGGCCACCGTCGGTGCGGATTCAACAACGCCCGCAAGGACGCGACCGTGGGCGCCGTCGACAGTAACGGTCGTGCCGTCGTGCAAATCCTCAGTGGCGCTGCGCGTTCCAACGACGCACGGGACGCCCAACTCGCGAGCCACGATTGCGGCATGGCACGTCATCCCGCCGGTGTTGGTCACCAGCGCGGCGGCGCGGCGGATGGTGGGCAGCCAATCCGGGTTCGTCATCTGAGCGACCAGGATCTCGCCCTCCAACAACCGGTTTCCCTCGTCGGGGCTCTCCAGCACACGGACCTTGCCCGACGCCGTGCCGGGCGCCGCGGCGAGTCCACGTGCCAGTACCGCGTGCTTGTCGGACGACGGAGCGGTGGTATGGCGCAGGGTCGTGATCGGCCTCGCCTGAACCAAATACGTGTTACCTTCCGAGATCGCCCACTCCGTATCCTGCGGGCAGCCGTTGTGCTGCTCTGTCGCGACGGCGAGTTCGGCGATGCGTCGGATTTCGTCGTCATCGAGCACACGCGCGTCGGCCTGCAAGTCGTCAAGGTCGACAGGCTGGTCGTGACCATCGGCGCCACGGACGATCTTGAACGCCTTGTGCCCCAACCGAACATCGAGAACTTCCAGGGTCTCCTTCGAAATGATGTAGGTGTCGGGCTCGACCTCTCCGG
>Ga0207644_10002624_pt1 | contig 11579 bp, 7 predicted proteins | sample KBSS73metaG_FD_184326 | JGI IMG/M metagenome (GOLD analysis project Ga0207644, IMG submission 184326) | Switchgrass rhizosphere microbial communities from Kellogg Biological Station, Michigan, USA - KBS S7-3 metaG (SPAdes) (version 2) | ecosystem: Host-associated > Plants > Roots > Rhizosphere >... | reverse complement strand
GCGACGTTCCTGGCTGTGGGAGGGCTGATGGGCGCAGCGGGCCTCTTCGCCTGCTACCTTCCCGCCCGGCGCGCCACGCGCGTCGATCCGATGGTGGCGCTGCGCGCCGAGTAGGAGCGGCGGGGCGCGCCGCGGACCCGGAATCGCTTACCATGGCGCATCCCGAGAGAGTCCGCCGCGATCCATGAGCCCCGTCCGCCCATGACAGACACCCAGAAGCCGCCGCGCGTCCTGGTCGGGGACGATCAGCCCGACGTCGTCGAGTCGCTGCGCCTCCTCCTGAAGGGCGAGGGATTCCGCATCCAGTCCGCGGCGTCTCCCGCCGGGATCCTGCGCGCGATCGAAGCCGAGGAGTTCGACGCGCTCCTCATGGACCTCAACTACGCGCGCGATACGACCTCCGGCCGGGAGGGGCTCGACCTTCTCGCCCGGGTCCAGTCGCTCGATGCCACCCTTCCGGTGATCGTCATGACCGCGTGGGCGAACGTCGAGATCGCCGTCGAGGCGATGCGCCGCGGCGCGCGCGACTTCGTCCAGAAGCCCTGGGAGAACGCGCGCCTCGTGACGATCCTGCGCACGCAGATCGAGCTGGGGCAGGCGCTGCGCGAGGGCCGGCGCCTGCAGGCGGAGAACCGCGTGCTGCGCGACGAGGGACAGGTCCGCCCGGACATCGTGGCGCGCTCGCCCGCGATGCAGCCGGTCCTCGACGTCGTGACGCGGGTGGGACCGTCCGAGGCGAACGTCCTGATCACCGGTGAGAACGGCTCGGGCAAGGGCGTCATTGCCGGCGCCCTGCATGCGCTCTCGGCGCGCGCCGGCCGTCCCATGATCACCGTGAACGCGGGGGGGCTCTCGGAGAGCCTCTTCGAGAGCGAGCTGTTCGGACACGTCAAAGGCGCGTACACGGATGCGCGCTCCGACCGGGTAGGGCGCTTCGAGCTGGCCGACGGCGGTACGCTCTTCCTCGACGAGATCGCGAACGTCAGCCCGGCACAGCAGACACGGCTCCTGCGGGTCCTGGAGACCGGCGAGCTCGAGCGCGTGGGATCCTCGCGCACCCGCCGCGTCGATGTGCGGATCCTGGCCGCGACCAACGCCGACCTGGGGGCGGAGGTGGCCGCGGGGCGTTTTCGCCAGGACCTTCTCTTTCGCCTGAATACGATCGAGATCCGCGTACCCCCCCTGCGCGAGCGCCGCCAGGACATCCCCGTTCTCGCCGCGCTGTTCCTGCAGGGACACGCCCAGCGCTACCGCAAGAGCCTGGCGGGCTTCGAGCAGGCGGCGCTGCAGGCTCTTCTGGACCATCCCTGGCCCGGGAACGTCCGCGAGCTGGACCATGCGGTCGAGCGGGGCGTCCTCATGGCGCGGACACCGGAGGTCCAGGTGTCCGATCTGGGCCTGAGGAGCGGACGCGACGGCGCCGCGCGGCTCGAGGACATGAGTCTCGAAGAGGTCGAGTCCTTCCTCATCAAGAAGGCGCTCGCGAAGTTCGATGGAAACGTGAGCCTCGCCGCGCAAGCCCTGGGACTCAGCCGGAGCGCGCTCTACCGGCGCCTCAGCCGGTACGGGCTGTGACGCAGGAGCTTCCGGCAAGGCGGCGCGCGAAGCGGCCGCAGCCCGGTTTCGACCAGCGTCTCCTCGCTCTCGCTCTTCTCAGCGGGCTTCCCGGCTCCGCGGTCTCCCTCGTGCTGCTTGCGGCCGGCGGCTACGCGCCCAAGGTCTTCTGGACGCTCGCCGTCCTGATCGTCGCGATGTGGCTGGGCTTCGCCTTCGCGGTCCGGCGCCGCGCCGTCATCCCGCTACAGACGCTCTCGAACCTCCTGGCGGCGCTGCGCGAAAGCGACTTTTCCATCCGGGGGCGCGGCGCGCACCGCGACGACAGTCTCGGCGAGGTCACGCGCGAGGTGAACGAGCTCGCCGAGACGCTGCGCGAGCAGCGTTGGGGCGCGCTGGAAGCGACGGCTCTCCTCGAGCGGATCATGGAGGAGATCGACGTCGCCCTGTTCGCGTTCGATCACAACGGCGCTCTCCGTCTCCTGAACCGCGCCGGCGAGCAGCTTCTCGCGCTGCCCGCGGAGCGTCTCATCGGCCGGAGCGCGGGCGAGCTGGGACTGGACCGCTGCCTCGACCAGGACACGCCGCGCATCCTCGAAGCGGCCTTTCCCGGAGGCGCCGGACGCTGGGAGGTCCGCCGCGGCGAGTTCCGGCAGGGCGGTCTTCCGATGCGCCTGCTCGTTCTCACGGACATGAGCCGCGCGCTGCGCCAGGAAGAGGCGCACGCCTGGCAGCGGCTCATCCGCGTCCTCGGACACGAGATGAACAACTCGCTCGCCCCGATCCACTCGATCGCCGGTAGCCTCGAGGCGCTCGTCGCGCGCCGCCCCCTCCCCGAGGACTGGGACGAGGACCTGCGACGCGGGCTCGCCGTGATCTCGGGCCGCGCCGCATCGCTCAGCCGCTTTCTCGAAGCCTACGCGCGGCTCTCGCAGCTTCCTCCGCCGCGCCGCCAGCCCCTCGACCTGGGCGCTCTCGTGCGGCGCGTCGCGGGTCTCGAGCCTCGACTCACGGTCGGCGTCGATCCTGGGCCTGAATCGATGGTGGACGCGGACGGGGATCAGATCGAGCAGCTCCTCATCAATCTTGTCCACAACGCCGCGGATGCGGCCCTCGAAACGGGGGGCGGCGTCACGATCGGATGGTCGCGGGGAGAAGGAGTCGTCGAGGTCGCCGTTCGCGACGAGGGGCCCGGACTCTCCAACACGTCCAATCTCTTCGTTCCCTTCTTCACGACGAAGCCGGGCGGGTCGGGCATCGGGCTCGTGCTCAGCCGCCAGATCGCCGAGGCGCACGGCGGTTCCCTGACGGTCGCGAATCGCGCCGCAGGGCGCGGCTGCGAGGCCACGCTGCGGCTTCCGGCCGGCCCCTGAGGATCGGAAGCGCCGCCGCGGGGCCGCGCACGGTAAAGGGCGCCGGGGTTCCCCTGGATCCGCCTTTCGTTGCCGGGTCCCGGACCTGGTGATAGATTCCACGGGAATGTTCCGCTTCCTCTGTCTCGTCCTTCTCGCCCTCGCGCTCGTTCAGGCGTCGGGGATCGAGCTCTCCGGCGACGCCGACCATTGCGCCGACCGCTGCCCGGGCGAGCAGAAGAGCGGCCAGTGCCCTCGGGACTGCGCCTGGTGCGGCTGCTGCGTGGGCGCGCGGCCGATCCTCGTCGCGCAGACGGCGGCCCCGGAGACTCTCGAGCGAAGCGGGTCGGTCGCGACGGAGCCCGCCCCGCGCCAGTCGATGCCCGATCCGCGTGAGATCACGCACGTCCCTCTCTTCCTCTCCTAGCCGCTCGCCGAAGCGTCCTCGAGATCCCCCGCGGCCTGGTGTGCCGGAGCGGGGATGTCTTGCGCTCATACGCGAGGACGCCGTCAGCCGTCGTCCGCGCTCCGCCCGGCATCGACCGCACCGATTCCGGAAGATGCGCGCACCCATCCGTCCACGAGAGAGGATCACGATGCGAGTCTGGATCGCCGTAGGGATGATCGTCGCCGTACTCGGCTCCGCCTGCCGGGGAACCTCAACGCCATCCGAGTCGCCGGAGAAACCGGGGCCACCGGCGCCGGCCGCGGCCGCTTCCGCTACCAGCGCACCGGGCGCACCCGGCGACGCGGGCGTCGGTGCCGAGGCCGTCATGTGCGCCGAGCATGGCGTCCCGGAGGCCTTCTGCACGAAGTGCCATCCCGAGCTGATCGCCGCGTTCCAGGCCAAGGGCGACTGGTGCGCGGAGCACGGGTTCCCCGAATCGGTGTGTCCGATCTGCAATCCCGGGAAGGCCGCCGGAAGCGCCGGCGCGGAGGCGAAGGAAGGCGAGGCGCCCGCCGACGGCACGAAGGTCATGTTCAAGACCTACGACACCGCGCGCCTCGCCGGGCTCTCCACGGTCGCGGCCCTGCAAGGAACCGGCGACTCGGCCCTGACTGTCACCGCGACGATCGCCTACGACGCCTCGAGGGTCGCGCACGTGAACGCACGATCCCCCGGCGTGGTTCACGCGGTCCGCGCGGACGTGGGCACGAAGGTGGCGCGCGGCGCCGCTCTCGCGGTGATCGAGAGCGCGGGAGTGGGCGCCGATCAGTCGCGCCTTCAGGCCGCGCAATCGCACGTCCAGGTATCGGAGAAGAACCTCGCGCGCGCGACGAAGCTCCACGACGAGGGGATCGTCCCCGAGGTCGACGTGCTGGAGGCGCGAAAGGAGTCCGACGAAGCCCGGGCGGACCTCGAGTCCGCCCGCTCGGCGCTCCGCATGGTAGGGGGCACCACGGACGGAGCCTCGCTCTACACGCTCTCGTCGCCGATTGCGGGCGTCGTGACGTCGCGCGAGGTCGCGGTCGGCCGGATGGTGGACACCGAGGACACGCTCTTCGAGATCGTGGACGTATCCACGGTCTGGGCCGAAGTGGACATCCCCGAGACGGAGGCGGCCGGCATCCCCGTGAACGCTCCCGTGACGCTGACCCTTGAGGGTCTCGGCGATCGGACGTTTTCCGGCGTCCTGACCTACATCGCTCCCGACATCGACGCCCGTACGCGGACGGCCCGGGGCCGCATCCAGCTCGCGAACCCGGACGGCGCGCTGCGCGTCCACATGTTCGGGCGCGCGCGCATCGCGCGGGTGCGCGGCGGCGCCGGCGTCCTCGTCCCGCGCGCGGCCGTGCAGCGCGCCCACGATGTCCGGCTCGTCTTCGTGCGTCTCTCCGAGCAGGTCTACGAGGCCCGGCGCGTCACGCCCGGCGCGGCGGAGGGCGACCTGGTGACCGTCACCGGCAGGATCAAGCCGGGCGATCGAGTCGTTACGGACGGAAGCTTCCTTCTCAAGACCGAGACTCTCAAGGGGAGCATCGGCGCGGGCTGCTGCGACGCCGAGGCGGGACACTGATGCTTTCGCGCATCCTCGAGTGGTCGCTGCGCCATCGTCTCGTCGTGATCCTGGCATGGGCGGGCATTCTCGTCGCGGGCGTTCTTTCGCTCCTGCGTCTTCCCATCGACGCCTTCCCCGACACGACGCCGGTCCAGGTGCAGGTGAACACGGTCGCTCCCGCCCTCTCGCCGATCGAGATCGAACGGCAGATCACGCGACCGGTCGAGTGGGCGATCTCGGGCCTCCCCGGACTTCAGGAGGTGCGCTCCGTCTCGAAGTTCGGGTTCGGTCAGGTCACCGCGACCTTCGAGGACGGAACGAGCATCTACCTCGCGCGGCAGGTCGTGACGGAGAGACTGCAAGCGATCGATCTGCCGCCGGGCATCCCGCGCCCGTCGCTGGGACCCGTGGCGACCGGACTCGGCGAGGTATTCCACTACCTCGTGAGAGGCGACGGCACATCGCTCGCCGAGCTGCGCACCATCCAGGACTGGATCATCAAGCCCCAGCTCCGCTCCGTGCCCGGCGTCGCGGAGGTCAACGCGTGGGGCGGCGAGGAGAGACAGATCCAGGTCGTCGTCGACCCCGTCGAGCTCATGCGCTACGACCTGTCGCTGGAGGAGCTCGCCACGGCGATCGAGCGGAACAACGAGAGCGTCGGCGGCGGGACTGTGGACGAAGCCGGGGAATCCAGCCTGGTCCAGGGGATCGGGATCGCGACGCGGCCCGCCGACATCGAGGAGATGGTCGTGCGCGCGCGGGACGGCGTCCCGATCCGCGTCAAGGACGTCGCCCGCGTCGTGGAGGGCCACGAGATCCGGCGCGGCGCCGTGACCGCCTCGGGAAAGGGCGAAGCGGTCCTGGGTCTCGCCTTCATGCTCATGGGCGAGAACAGCCACGACGTCACGCGCCGCCTCCAGGCGCGCGTCGCGGAGATCCGCACGAGCCTCCCCGCGGGCGTGACGATCTCTCCCGTCTACGAGAGGACGACGCTCATCGAGCACGTCCTCGCCACGGTGAAGAAGAACCTCCTCGAGGGCGCGCTCCTGGTGATCGCCGTGGTGTTCGCGCTGCTCGGGAACCTCCGCGCCGGCCTCATCGTCGCATCCGCGATACCGCTCTCGATGCTCTTCGCGGGGAGCCTGATGCTCCGCTTCGGGGTCGCGGGAAGCCTCATGAGCCTGGGCGCCATCGACTTCGGCCTGCTCGTCGACAGCGCGGTCATCCAGGTCGAGAACACCGTCAGGCGTCTGGGGGAGGGTCTCCGGGGACGGTCCCGGGTGGAAGTCGTCCGCGACGCGGTCGTGGAGGTCCGCCAGGCGACGCTGTTCGGCGAGCTCATCATCGCCGTCGTCTATCTGCCGATCCTCAGCCTCGAGGGGATCGAAGGAAAGCTCTTCCGGCCGATGGCGCTGACGGTCCTCTTCGCGCTGGCGGGCTCGATGCTCCTCTCGCTCACGCTCATCCCCGTGCTGACGAGCCTCGGGCTCTCGCCGGCGGCCGCGCACCGGGAGAACGCCGTCGTGCGCTGGCTGAAGCGGCGCTACCTCCCGCTGCTCCAGGGGGCGCTCAAGCGGCCGCGGCTCGTGATCGCCGCCGCGGGGATGATCCTCGCCGGCGCGGCTTTTCTGGCGACCCGCCTCGGCTCGGAGTTCGTCCCACGCCTGCGCGAGGGATCGATCGTGGTGAACACCGTCCGTCTGGCCGGGGTCTCCGTGGACGAGTCCGTCCGGTACGGGACCCACATCGAGCGCGCCCTGCTCGAGAAGTTCCCCGACGAGATCGAGCACATCTGGACGCGGACCGGGACCGCCGAGATCGCCACGGACCCGATGGGGCTCGAGCTCTCGGACGTCTTCATGACCCTCACGCCCAGGCGCCGCTGGAAGCGCGCCCGGACCCAGGACGAGCTGGTCGAGAAGATGTCCGCCTCTCTGTCCTCCTTCCCCGGCATGCGCGTGGTCTTCAGCCAGCCGATCGAGATGCGCATGAACGAGATGGTCGCCGGCGTCCGGTCGGATCTCGGGGTCAAGCTCTTCGGAGAGGACTTCGCCGTCCTGAAGGCCAAGGCCGGGGAGATCGAGCGGATCCTCAAGCGCCTGCCCGGCGCCTCCGACGTCGTGTCCGAGCAGGTCACGGGCCAGCCCGTGCTCGAGATCGAGGTCGACCGGGCGGCCGTCGCCCGCCAGGGCATCCCCGCGAGCGAGGTCCTGTCGACGGTCGAGTCGCTCGGCACGAGGATCGTGGGGTCGATGCAGGAGGGGGAGCGCCGGTTCCCCGTCGCGCTGCGGCTCGCCGAGCGCTACCGCACCGACGCCGACGCCGTGGGACGGATCCCGGTCGCGGCGTCCAACGGCGATCGCATCCCGCTCGCGCGCCTGGCGAGCGTCCGGTCCACGAGCGGACCCTCCACGATCGAGCACGAGTGGGGCAAGCGCCGCATCGTCGTTCAGGCGAACGTCCGCGGGCGGGACGTCGGGAGCTTCGTCGCCGAGGCCAGAGCCGCGATCGCGCGCGAGGTCTCCCTCCCTCCCGGCTACTTCGTGCGCTTCGGCGGCCAGTTCGAGAACCTGGCGCGCGCGCGCCTCCGCCTGCTGATCGTGGTGCCCGGGGCGCTCGTGCTCATTTTCCTGCTCCTCTACTTCACCTACGGCCGCGTGCTCGACGCGGCGAGGGTCTTCACGGGAGTTCCCTTCGCCGCCGTGGGCGGGATCCTCGCGCTGTGGCTGCGGGGGATCCCGTTCAGCATCTCCGCGGGCGTCGGGTTCGTCGCGCTCTCGGGCGTCTCCGTTCTCGCCGACATGGTGCTGGTCTCGACGATCCGGCAGCGTCTGAGCGACGGGCTCCCGCTTCAGAGCGCGATCGAGGACGCCGCCGTCACGCGGCTGCGGCCGGTCCTGATGACCGCGCTCGTGGCGAGCCTCGGCTTCGTGCCGATGGCGCTCAATACCGGAATCGGAGCGGAGGTCCAGCGCCCGCTCGCCACGGTCGTGATCGGAGGCATGATCTCCTCCACCCTGCTGACGCTCTTCGTGGTCCCCGCGCTGTACAGCCTGAGGTCCGGGCAAAGCGAGAGGAAACAGAGTGTGCTCGGAGATGCGATCGGATAGGATGATGGAGTAACCTCGATAAGAAGACGATCGCTCTGTCGAGGCTCCGGCGAACAGCCGGGAGGTGGGCGGGCGATGAGTCGCGAGGATCCCGAGGAGACCCGCACCGATCAGACGCGGCCCGTGTCGCCGGGCACGGGCGCCGGCGAGCCGACTAGCCTGCGTCTCCCGCCGCGCTACGAGCTGGGGGCCCGTTTGGGAAGGGGCGGGTTCGGCGCCGTCTTCGCGGCCCGCGACCGGCTGGTCGGGCGCGACGTCGCGGTGAAGGTGCTCGCCGCGCAGCGGTCGTCCGTCCTCCTGGAGAGAGAGACAAGCGCGCTGCGCATGCTGGATCTGCCCGGAGTCGTGCAGCTTCTCGATTCCGGAAGCAGCGACGGGGTTCCCTGGTTCGTCATGGAGAGGATCGAGGGAACGCCGTTTCCGCACGATGATGTGCCCGTTCCCTGGAATTCGCTCGCCCCTACAGTCCTGGAGCTCCTCCGCGCTCTCGCGCGCATCCATCGCGCGGGATTCGTGCACGGAGATCTGAAGCCGTCGAACGTTCTGGTGAAACCGGACGGTGTGCCGGTCATCCTCGACCTCGGCCTCGCCCACTCCTCCGCTGCCGGCGCACCGACCGTTCTCGGAGGTACCCCTCTCTACATGGCGCCCGAGCAGATCGCGGGGCGCGGCGCGGCCGCCGCCTCGGACCTCTACGCCGTGGGACTGATGCTCTGGCGCGCCCTCACTGGCCGCTGGCCCCACGGCGACCTCCCTTTGGGGAAGGGCGTGATGGCCCGAATGGACCGGGACTTTCCTCCCATCGCAGAGTGCGGCGTCCCAGTGCCTCGCGCGGTTGGGACGCTGATCGCGGACCTGCTCCAGCGCGACCCCGCACGCCGCCCCTCATCGGCGCTCGCGTGCGTAGAGCGTCTGGCGCCGGAAGATGCGCGGATCGTGCTCGAGGAGGATCCGGCCGGCCCCGCGGATCTCGCGCGCCTCTTCGCCGGTCGGGAGCGGCTCTTCCACATTCCCTCGACCGCGGCCGCGATCCTCTGGGAGCGCAGCGGCGGAGATCCCGACCGCATCCGCACCACGCTCGGCGCCTGGATCCTGCTCGGCGTCGCCACGCGGACGGACGCCCGCGTCAGCATTCCCCTCGAGGCGCTCGAGAGGCTGCACGCGGGATGGGCGCCGGAGAACGAAGCGAACGCCCGCGATTCAGGCACGATCCCCGGCAGCCCCCTCGCCCAGCTCCTCTCGCTCGCGACCGGCGACGATGCCTCCATCGCCGCCTCGGCGCTCGACCTCGCGGGCCGGGAGCGCGCCCGCGGGAATCTGCGCGGCGCGGCCGTCTGCCTGCGCGAGGGTCTGCGCGCCTGCTGGCGCACCGAGGACTTCGCGCGCGAGGGCGCCCTCATCACGGCGGCCACGGACCTCGCCCTGGCCGACCGCTCGCTCGGCGCCCTCGACGAAGCGATCGACCTCATCGGCCGCGGCCGCGTCCACGCCGGTCGCGAGCTCGAGCTCCTCCGCGCCGCAAGAGCGCTCCAGGACGGACGGAGGGAGGTTGCAATGGCCATCCTCGAAGAAGAGCGCCCTAGCGATCCGGTCGATTTGCAACGAGCGAGGCAGGAATTACGCGTACAGCTCGCAGTTAACGGACCGCTGGATGTCGAGCAACTCGACGCGCTCGAGCGGGACCTCGCGCGGTGGGCCACGACCAGCGGGCGCGACGAGAGCATGTATCTATGCCTCTGGCGCGCACGCTTCCTCTATCGCCAGGGACGCATGCGTGAGTCCGGCCAGGAGGCGGAACGGGCGGCGGCGTTGGCAGACACTCCGTTCGATGAGTTGAGTTTCGTCATACAAGCAGCCGGAGCTTGGATCGAGACCGGAGAGGTGGAGAGAACCACAGCCATCGCGAAGAGCGCACGAACCCTTGCCGCACAACTCCGGATTCGACGCCATGAGGCTCTTGCCGAGTTTTTCCTGCGTGCCATCCTGAACCGGCGGGGCTCAGAGGCGAGCCCCGACATGGACCTGGTGCAGGCCTCGCGAGAAATGCATTCCCCACACATAGAAGGTCTCATCACCGTGACGGAAGCCGCTATCGGCTGGCGATTGGGAAGCGCCTTCGCACGAGATCTCGCCGCTGCGGCGGTGTCGGCATTCACGTCCGCGAACTATCCCGAAGCAGGATCGTTCGCCCGCGCTCTCGAGATCGCCTGCGGCGCGGGAGATCCGGAAGAAGCCACGGCGCTCGCAACGCAGGCCTGCGCGGCACGCCGTCCGGACGTCGCCGTCGAGGTCCTGGGGCTTCTCGCTCTCTCGGGAAAACTGCAGGGTGAGTGGCGACACGCATTCGAGGAGCAAGCACGGCAGATGGAGCTTCGGGACCCTCACTGGCGTTCGGGGGTCCTGTCTGTCAATGAAGCCAGGACCGCTGTAGAATCAATCGACTAATCAGTCCGAAGCAGCTCAAGAGGAGAAGGAGGAAGCATGAAGCTTCAGGCTTTGGTGCTCGCACTCGCGCTGGGGATGTGTATCGGGACGCTCGGGTGCATGAACACTTCGGGGCCGAGCGCCGCGCGCAACGAGGAAGGCCCAATACCGCCGCGCATCAATCAGAAGACACCGCAAGGGAAGGTTGGCATTCGATCTCCCTGGATTTTCGATGGGAAACCGGGAATCTTCACACCTTCGGATGATTTCAAAACAGGCGAAATCAACGGTCTCGTTCATGGGATGAGCGTTATTAGCGGAGAAAAGCAATTCATCATCGAACAGTGGCTTCTGATGAAGGACACTGTCGAGATGCCTTACAACGGGATAAAGCTCGCAAAGTTTCCGAAGTTTCTGCCATTGGTGCAGGAGGATACTGTCCACATCGACAAGCTTTATTGGGGTTTTGGGCGGTATCCCTTCGGATTTCCCTCACCGACGATGACGTACAAAGAGTTCTATGATTGGGCTGTTCCGATTATGGCGCCCAAGGAACATCCGGTGTTCTACGGCTTGGGTGGCGCCCAAGTATTCAAGGGGATACCACCGGATCACTTGGACGGCAGCCTCGGTAAGGATCCTATTGATCTGGATACGGAGGGTTATCTTGAATCGTTCAACGTGACCAACAAGTGCCCGCTCGTTGTTTTCGCCGAACTCAAGTTCTCACGCTACACAAGTTCCAAGAAAATCCTCGATCGCTTCGAGCACTCTCGCCGGTTCGTGCAGGCATACGACACTAAGAACTGCATGAGCCTGTCCGGAATGGGCACCAATTTGAGCATCGCAAGCACCGATGACTCGCCGCACAAGTACTATCGAGACTTCTTGAACGTCATCAAGGGCTGGAAGGACGCCGAGGTCAGCTACGCCGATGGCGATGTTCTCCTCGATGACAACTTCACAGGCGAGCCCTTGGATCTCGGGGACATCAAGAAGGAGGCAGTGCTTTTGCTGACTCCGAAGCAGAAGTAACCCTGACAGCCCGACGCAGCCGACAGTGCCTTCCGCCAAGGTTGGATTCCCGCGCCCGAAGCCTTAGACTGCCGCGCGTGATTTTCCCGACCGAAGCCAGATCG
>Ga0207644_10002623_pt1 | contig 11579 bp, 6 predicted proteins | sample KBSS73metaG_FD_184326 | JGI IMG/M metagenome (GOLD analysis project Ga0207644, IMG submission 184326) | Switchgrass rhizosphere microbial communities from Kellogg Biological Station, Michigan, USA - KBS S7-3 metaG (SPAdes) (version 2) | ecosystem: Host-associated > Plants > Roots > Rhizosphere >... | reverse complement strand
CGCTGGGGCGTGGGCCCGGCCACCCGCACGACGACGGTCCGCGTGGACCGGGTCCGGAGCGGGCCGCGCGCCGCGGCGGCCGACCGCCGCGCGAAGGCGCGCGGGCTGAGCCCGCACACCGACCTCAGCGAGGTGCTCCCCCCGATCCACCGCAGGATCGCCGCGGGCCGCGCAGGCCTGGTGAGCAGGCCGGACGCGTGGTGGACCTGCTGGGACCCCTACGCCGGAGCACCCCATCAGGTCCACGCCGCGGTGGCGGGGCCTGCTGACGAACCGGCAGGCTATGTCTCCTGGTACGTCGAGTACCAGGGCGGGACCGACGTGGCCGCGGCCCGGAGGGTGCTCCACGTCCTGGAGCTCTTCGCCGCCACACCGACCGTCGCGCTCGACCTCTGGGTCCACCTGCTGCACATCGAGCTGGTCGAGGAGATCAGGGCGTCGGGCCGTCCGCTGGACGAGGACGTGGCCCTGCTGCTCACCGACCCACGGGCCGCGACCGTCGGGCCCGTGCTCGACGAGCTGTGGCTGCGGATCATCGACGTGCCCGCCGCGCTGGCGCTCCGTCCGTGGGCGCCGACGGCGGAGGAGAGCGTCGTCCTCGAGGTGGTGGACGATCTCGTCGAGTCCAACGCCGGCTGCTACCGGATCGGTTCTGGCGGTGCGCAGCGCGTGAGCGCCCCACCGGATCTCACGTGTCCGGTGGACCAGCTCGCCGCCCTGTACCTGGGCGACCGCTCGCCGTCCCGCCTGGTCGCCGCGGGCCGCGTCATCGCGCACGACCCGACGGCACCGGCTCGCGCCGACCGCCTCTTCGCCACCGGACCGGTGCCCTGGGCCGGGACGATGTTCTAGGTGTGATGTCCAGGGAGGTTGGTCAGCCTGGTGACCGGTGGGTGGCCGGCAAGGCACCGCCCCGGACTCGTACCGGGCGTACTCGGCCGCGGGCGGCAACGCCGCCAGGCACGATCGGGGCGCGGAGACCGCGATCAGGGACTTCGTCAACACGGCCTCGTGCTCTCGTTGGAGTAGAGGCCGAGCGCGAGGACGCCGACGAGGACGAGCAGGACCGCGACCGCGGCGATCAGCGGGCGACGTCCGCGAGCAGGCTTGGATGGTGCAGCGTCGGGCTGCGGTACGCGCGGCGACGGGATGGTGGGAACCGGTCTGTCGGAGGCTCATGCGTGACGAAACGCTGCTGCTCGGGGCTCACAGTGGACGCGTCGAGCGCCGGATACACCCCGTTCCGGAGGTCCTCATCCTTGATGAGACGGGGCAGCGCAGTCCGGCGGTTCGCCTCAGTCGGAGCGTGCGAGCTCGCTCCAGCTCGGGGCCTCGGTACTTCGTCGGCGGCGATGGTCCGCGAGCAGACCAATCCCGAGGAGCCCGACTCGTGCGAGTGCTGGCAGGTTCAGATGCCGGATCGACATCGACTTGACCGGGAGTACGGCGGCACGCGCAGTGCTCTTCCCGATTGCGGCGGCTGCGGTGATGGCTTGTGCGGCCAGCAGAAGCTCGCCGCACAAGCGACTCTCCTCAGTCGTCAGAACACTGCTTCCGCGGCGGTCTAGAGCCGAGGCGTGTACATGCGTCCGGATGATGATCTCGACTACGGCCGACGAGAGCGACGGGCTGACGAGCCCTGACCGGAGATTCAGTCCTTCGCCGGGTGCCGTTCCTCGGTACACGTCGTGGATGAACCGGCGGAGCTCGCGGTGGGGCAGCTCGTAGAGCTTCGACCAGCCGGGCAGGGGCAGGCTCATGGTCGTGACCATGTCCGCGGCGAGGTGCTTGACCCAGAGCTGCAGTGCGTCGAAGAGGTCGTCGGGGACGGCGAAGCCGTCGACGGTCACCGGTTCCCGTATCCCGTCGACCCAGCGATACCCGACAAATCGCCCGTTCATTATCTGAGAGAGCGCCACCAACGGGCGTCCGATGTCGTGACCCGAGGAGCGGACCCGGTGGGCCGAGCCCCCGAACCCGGAGCCCATGTGATCCATCCCCATGCCCTTGGCATCACGTTCCCACGCTCGCATGAAGCGGGCGGCGCCGAGTCTGCGCAGGGCGAGACGCATCGCCCGATCCGTCGGGCTGTCGAACCACGTCGCCAGAACGCCCGCGATGCCGGCGAGCCCGACAACCGCCATGTCGGCGCCGTCCCAGCGGAGACGCTCACGCGACTGCCACTGCTGGAAGAGTGCTCGCTGGTCGTCGTCGAGCGCGGCCAGGAGGCGGGCCCCGAGGTCGTCTCTGGTCGCAGTCGAGACCGCGACGGAGGAGGCTCCGTCGAGGAGCTCGGCCACGGTGGACTGCTCGGCATCGATCTCATCGCTGAGGGTGGCGAGCTCCTTGAGGAATCGTCGGTCGGTCACGCCGCCGCCTCGGCCTCAGCGTCCTGCAGCGCGGAGCGCAGGGTGGACTCCGCAAGTCGAGCGTCGTCGAGTGCGGCCTTGAGCCACTCGTTCTCCTTCGTGAGCCGCCGATTGTCGGCGGTGGCCTCGTCGAGCTTCGCCTTGAGGGCGTCGATCGCGCCGCTCAGCTGCGCCAGACGCGCCTTCAAGGTCATCACGACTCGGCGGGCCAACTGGTCGTCAGCTTCGTTCTCACGAAGCAGGATGCGCGCCAGGACGGCGAGCCGCAGCGCGTCGGCGAGCACGAGGCCGGTACCCCAGCCGGCCAGGCGCGCCCCCAACGCTCCCAGGCCGAGGCCGGAGAGTCCGCCGAGCCCCGTCAGCAGTGCTGTGCCGCCCGCGACACCGAACCCGCCTGCGGCGATCGAGCCGCCGCCGAGCGTGGCCAGACCGGCCGAGGTCGCGGCCGCTCCGGTGAGGCCACCGGCCAGAAGCGACCCTCCGACGAAGGCGCCGATCACGGGCGCCGCGACGCCCATGGTCACGACGCCGAGCCCGACGCCCACCGCGGAGACCGCAGCGGCGCGACCCCACTTGATCTCCCTACGGGCGAGCCGACGCCGGAGGTCGCCGAACATCCGGTGGACGTAGTCGGCATCCGATGATCGGAGGCCGGGAAGGGCGGCGGCCGCCTCGCGCGCGATGGCCTCCGTCGACCGTGACCGGACCCCAGCGGCGAGCAGTGCTGAGATCAGATGGACGAGCACCACGAGGGACCGACGACGACCTTCGACATGGCCGGCGACCGGCGCCGCGGAATCGGCGAGGACACTCACCCGAAGCTCGGGGTCGGTCTTACCCAGCTCGGCGACGAGCTCCCTCGCCCAGGCCTCGTCTGCGGCTGTGTCGACGACGGAGTCGACGGCCGAGTGGAGGAGGTGCTCGATCGAGCCGGCTCGCGTCCCTTTCGACTCAGGGAGCGCCCGCGCCAGAGCGCGCACGAGCCACGCGGCCGCCACGATCCGCTCCTCGTCGGAAAGAGCATCGAGTTCCGTCGTGACCATCACACGCCAGCCTTCCGGTCGCCTGACTCGCCATCGCCACAGAGCGCACCATGCGTTACCGGTCATCCCCACAAATGATGATCACGTTCCCGGAGTGACCGGCCGACAGGCAGCCATCCGGCCCCCCCTGATCGAAGTCACCTGATAGTGGTACATACTCGGCGGTAGATCACAGAATCGGTAGCGTTCGTGGCGCGAGGAGCACCGATCGGCATTGGGGGGTGTCCGTCCTGGGGTTTCTCGACAGATTCCGATTCGACGCCCCGGCGCCGCCACCGCCGCGACCATCCGGGCCGCGGTTCGCATGGATTCCGCCCGGACGGACCGTCGATGTCGTCGGATTTCGGCTGCTCGGCGGAATGGTCTACCTCGGTGAGCGACTGCAGACTCAGAGCGGGATCACCGAGCCCGCGCTCATCGATCCCACGCTCCCCGTCGATCGGCGGAGGCCCGACTGGGACGGCGAGGACCTCTTCTACTGGCCCAGCTACGCGTCGATCACGCCGGCCTCGCGAGCGGCTTATCTGACCTGGCTCGCGGACGGACGACGCCATCCCGGTGTCCCGCTCGGCTATGTCTTCCTATACTTCTACGGCCTCGAACGCCGGGTGCTCGTCGATGCCATGGGTGGCGACGCCGCCGCCAGAGCAGAACTTCCCGCGATCGACGCCGAGGTTCGCCGACTTGCGGCGCTGTACGGGAACGAGAATGCGTTCGGGCGGTACTGCGAGCGATTCCTGGACGTCCTCGTCCTCCTGCAAAACGGCCCGACCGCTCGTCCGCCCGAATACGGGGTAGGCGACCAGTGGGAGGTGCCACATGCCCTCCGCCTCGGCCTCGCCCGATTCGCCGCGGAGGGCCACCCCGTGCCGCCGGACTGGGCCTTGTCGTGGAGTTGGTTCCACCCGAGCATCTACGCGCGCACACCGCAGACCCGGTGCCCCGCGGAATTCACGAAGCTCTTCCGGATCCGCTACCAGGAACGCCACGGCGAGGGGTTGAGCCCCACCTCGAAGCGGCCTTCGCTGCGGCTGCAGTATTCCCCCGCCAGCGCCGGGCTACTGGGCGCAGACGTGGACCTGCACGGTGTGCCCGACGTCCTCGAGGAACCAGGAGCGACCCGCGCTCTGAAGTCGCTGGTCGACGACGTGACGCAGGAGCTCGAGGCGTACAGCCGCTTCATCGGGCGCAACCCGGATCAGGCGGGCAGCCTCGCCGCGGCGGCGCTGCTCCCCGTCGAACTGGCGACGTCGGGCCCCGCCGAGACGTTCCTGGCCTGGGCCCGCACGTCGCTGGGCGACGACGCCAGCGTGGTGGTCGACGGGGACGAGCTGATCGGCTTCTGGCCCACGGCGCAGGAGGCGAAGATGTCCAAGAAGGAGGTCGTGGCCTGCGCGCAGCTGTTGGAACGACACGGCATCGGCATCGAGCCCGACGTCCGACTCGGCGGCGCCGCGATCTCCGCAGGCGCGGTCGTGCTGTTCGACGCGAGTTACGACCCGCCGCGCAGCGCCGGTACCGAGTACGTCGCCGCGACGACCCTGCTGCAACTGGCCGTCGCGGTCAGTGCCGCCGACGGCGACGTCGACTCCTCCGAGCAGCAGGTACTGCTCGATCATCTGGGCAGCGCACTCGCCCTCACCCCAGGCGAGATCGAGCGGCTCATCGCCCACCTGCACTGGCTCACCGCGACGGGCAGCAAGCTGACCGGGCTCACCAAACGGCTGCGAGAGATGCCCGAGGAGCGACGCCGGTCCATGGCGGACGTGCTCGTGGCCGTGGCTGCGGCGGACGGCGTGATCTCCGCTGACGAGGTCAAGACCCTCGGGAAGATCTACAAGCTCCTCGGGCTCGACCCCGACGACGTCTACTCACGACTGCACTCCCAGACCACCATGTCGGCCCCTGCCGAGCGGACCGGTCGCCGACACTCCCGAGCAGGCGTCGCTGTCACTGAGACCGTCGAGCCCGCCCCACCTGGAACCGTCGACCTCGATCCCGCACTGCTGGCCGCGTCGGCGGCGGGAACCGCCGCCGTCTCGTCACTGCTTGCCGAAGTCTTCGCCGACACCGACGTTCCCGCACCGACCGCGGAGGTCCTGTCCCCACCCCAGGAGGAGAACGGTCAGGTCCCAGGGCTCGACGCGGCGCACGGACAGCTCTACCTCGCCGTGCTGGAACGCTCGACGTGGAGCCGCGCCGAGTTCGCCGAGCTCGCCGAAGACCACGGGCTCCTACCGGACGGGGCCCTCGACGTCCTCAACGACCACGCCGTCGACACCTGCGGCGAACCCCTCCTCGAGGACGAGGGCGATCTCGCACTCAACGACTACGCAGTTCAGGAGATCCCGCGATGACCGACGCGCCCACCGCGACCCGCATCCGGCCGAAGGACCGTGACGCGATCCTCCAGTCTCTGCGGGCCGGGGTCGTTCCTCGGACCGGTCTCCAGCACGTCGCGGTGGGCAGGCCGGACGAGATCAGCTCCCTCATCACCGATATCGCCCGTATCGCCGACGGCGGCTCTGGCTGTCGGTTCGTCATCGGTGACTACGGGTCGGGCAAGACCTTCTTCCTCCAGCTGGTGCGGTCCATCGCACTGCAGCGCAACCTGCTGACCGTGCACGCCGATCTCGCTCCCGACCGCAGGCTCCAGGCGACCGGTGGCCAGGCCCGCAGTCTCTTCGGCGAGCTCATGCGGAACATCGCCACCCGCGGCCAGCAGGACGGCGGCGCGATGACCAACGTCGTCGAGAAGTTCGTCGGGACAGCCGTGACCGAAGCTCGTCGCGACGGTAGCGACCCCGAGACTGTCATCCGCGCGAAGCTGAGCAAGCTCAGCGAGCTCGTCGGCGGTTACGACTTCGCCGACGTGATCGCCGCCTACTGGCGCGGGCACGAGTCCGGCAACGAGCAGCTCCGGGCGGACGCGGTCCGATGGCTGCGCGGCGAGTTCTCCACCCGCACCGACGCCCGCACCGCCCTCGGCGTCCGCTCGATCGTCGACGACTCCCAGGTCTACGACCAGCTCAAGCTCATGGCGCGCTTCGCGCAGCTCGCGGGCTTCAACGGGCTGCTGGTCTGCCTCGACGAGATGGTCAATCTCTACAAGCTGGCGAACTCGCAGGCCCGCAACTCCAACTACGAGCAGATCCTGCGCATCGTCAACGACAGCATGCAGGGCAGCGCCGAGCACCTCGGCTTCCTCTTCGGCGGAACCCCGGACTTCCTCCTCGACCCCCGCCGTGGCCTGTACTCCTACCAGGCACTGCAGAGCCGTCTCGCCGAGAACACGTTCGCCGTCGATGGACTCAAGGACTTCTCCGGGCCGGTGCTGCGTCTCGCCAGCCTGGCCCAGGAGGACTTCTTCCAGCTGCTCAAGAACCTGCGACACGTCCAGGCGGGCGGCGACCCCGCCCAGTATCTACTCCCGGACGACGCCCTGGTGGCGTTCATGCGGCACTGCTCGGAGCGCATCGGCGAGGCCTACTTCCGCACTCCGCGCACCACGATCCGCTCCTTCCTCGACCTTCTCGCCGTGCTGGAGCAGAACCCCGGAACCGAGTGGACCCAGCTCATCGACGCCGTGGTCGTCGAGAAGGACATCGATCCCGCCCTTGCCGCACCCGACACGGACGACGATGAGCTCTCTGACTTCAGCCTCTGACCGGCTCCACTACGGGGTACAGCGCTGGCTGCACGCACAGGGTTGGCCATCGCTCCGGCCGGCTCAGGCCGCCGCGGTCACACCAGTCCTCTCCGAACGCATCGACGTCATCATCTCTGCGCCCACGGCGGGTGGGAAGACCGAGGCAGCCTTCCTGCCCATCTGCTCCCGCCTCGCGGAAGCCCGGGACGGTGGCCCGCCCGCAGCGGGCATCGAAGTGCTCTACGTCAGCCCGCTCAAAGCGCTGATCAACGACCAGTACGACCGGCTCGGCCTCCTCTGCCGCGACCTGGACATCCCCGTCCATCGCTGGCACGGTGACGTACCGGCCTCGGCGAAGACAAAGATCCGCCGCTCACCGGCGGGAATCGTCGTCATCACGCCAGAATCACTCGAGGCCCTGTTCGTCACCGGTGGGCACGACGTGGCCCGGCTTCTCGGCGGACTGCGCTTCGTGGTCGTCGACGAGATGCACGCCTTCCTCGGGACCGAACGCGGCAGGCAGCTGCAATCACTGATGCACCGCGCCGAGGAGACGCTCGGTAGGCGCATCCCGCGCATCGCGCTCTCGGCCACGCTGGCGGACCCGACCGCCGCGCGGGACTTCCTCCGCCCGGGGGAAGGAGAGCGAGTCGAGTACATCAACCCGCCCCAGCCGAGCAACGTCCGGCTGCGCCTGTTCGGTCATCAAAGACGCAACCCGTCCACCGCCGACTCCGAGACGGAGCCATCTGACCTCGTCGCGATCAGCGAGCGACTCTTCAACGGCATGCGCGGCAACGATCACCTCGTGTTCGCGAACAGCCGGAAGAACGTCGAGACCTACACCGACCGGCTCTCACGCCTCGCCGCCGAGCGGCGCGTGCCCAACGAGTTCTTCGCCCACCACGGAAACCTCGCCAAACAGGACCGGGAGTTCGTCGAGCAACGCCTTAAGGGCGGTGTACCGACCACGGCGGTCTGTACCTCGACCCTGGAGATGGGAGTCGACATCGGCTCGGTCGAGGCGGTCGCCCAGATCGGGCCCCCGCCGGGTGTGGCGAGCCTGCGCCAACGGATGGGCCGGTCAGGCCGGCGCAACGGCATTCCCAAGCTGATGGTCCACATCACCGAGGACCAGATGTCGGACCAGATCAGCACGCTCGACGAACTCCGACCGCGACTGGTCCAGACCGTCGCGATGATCCAACTCATGGGCGAGCGATATCTGGAGACCCCCGACCCCCGGCACCCCCATCTGTCGACACTCGTCCAGCAGGTGCTGTCGGTCATTGCGCAGCACGGTGGCGCCTCGGCGGGCTCGCTCTACGCCGTCCTGTGCAAGCGGGGTCCGTTTCGCGAGGTCGACGAGGCGATGTTCGTCGAACTGCTGCGCGCGATGGGATCGGCGGCCCTACTCCAACAGGGCTCGGACGGCCTGCTCCTCGCCGGTGAGGTCGGCGACCGCATGGTCAACCACTACAGCTTCTACACCGCGTTCCACACCGCGGAGGAGCTGCGAGTGCTCCACGGCCCACGCACACTCGGAACCATCACGCCGGGCCCGGGCCTGCACATCGACGGGTTCCTCCTGCTGGGCGGGCGCCGCTGGCGGATCGTGGCACTCGAGCTCGATGCGAAGATCGTCATGGTCGAGCCCTCCTCCGGTGCACGCCCACCGAACTTCGACGGCAGCAGCGGAGTCCTCGTCGCCGACCCGGTCCGCCGGCGGATGCGCCACCTCTACACCACCGACGAGGTACCCCCGTGGTTGGACGACGAGGCGGCACAACTGCTGACCCAAGGAAGGGCGGCGTTCGCACGACTCGGGCTCGCTCGGAGCGGTTTCCTGGAGCGCGGCGGTGAGACGCTCGTCTTCCCATGGCGCGGTGACAAGGTCATGAACACCCTCGCCGCCGTGCTGAACTCGCACGGCGCCGACGTAGCCGATGACCGCATTGCGCTCACCGTCAAAGGTATGCGGGCCGAGCCGTTGCGAGACCTCATGCGCAGCCTGTTCGAGACGCCGGCGGCCGATCCGTTGGAGCTGGCGGGGGAGTGCCCGACCCTCGAACTCGACAAGCACGACGGCTACCTCACCCCCGAGTTGCTCATCCACTCCTACGCCGCCCGCTTCCTCGACGTCCCCAGCGCGTGGCAGACGATGCGTGACCTCAGCCAAGGGACTGCGACGGCCACGAAGGTCGCCGCGCCCATCAGTCACGTTCCCACCGAACAAGTGGTGCTCGGCAAGACACCATTCGCCGTCATCGACGTGGAGACGACCGGGTTCGACGCGGACGGCAAGGACAGGATCGTAGAGATCGCCGTCGTCCGACTCGCCCCTGACGGATCGCTGCTCGACTCCTGGTCGACGCTCATCGACCCTCACCGGCCGCCGGGCCCTACCGGTGTCCACGGCCTCACTGCCAAGCACCTTGCCGAAGCCCCGACCTTTGGTGCTGTCGCCGACGAGGTACTCGCTCGCCTGAGTGGAGCAATCGTCGTCGCACACAACGCGGCTTTCGACCACCGCTTCCTGCGCGCCGAGGTCGGGCGAGCCGGGCGAGTGGTCCCGGACTGGCCGCTTCTGTGCACACGCAGGCTCGCCTACCAACTCGCCAGCGCGACCAGCCGCCGACTCACCGACCTGTGCCGGGCCGAGGGCCTGCGCCACGACGGAGCCCACTCCGCGCTCGCCGACGCCACCGCACGACTCCTCGCGGTCTACCTCAAACGCGCCGACGCGGGCGGGACGAGAACAGCCGTCGAGCTCGGTGTGAGCCCCACGACGCTTCCCCCGTCCGTCGACCCACCCACGATCAGACCGACACTGTGCCTGCGGACGGCTCCCGCGCCCGATGGTCAGGCCGGCACCGGCGAGGCGAGCGGAGATCCGCGCCTTGACGACTACCTCGATCTGCTCGACATCGTGCTGGCCGACCACGTGGTAACAGAGGAGGAGGAGCAGCAGCTTGCGGCTGTAGCGACGGCGTCCGGGCTGACGAGGCAGCAGGTGGCCGCTGCGCGACACAACATGTCTCTGACAGGCCGCCCGGGCGCTACGTCGTCACCCACCGCGTCCCTTGATCGATGACGTGTCCACGCTCCGCCGGATGACGACTCGGCCACACTCGACGAGGTCAAGGCCCCACTTCACAGCGCCGTTCAACTGGGTCGCCTATTCCGTCCTGTACCCCGGGGCGCTCACCCTGCCTAACGGCAGCGTCACCCGGGTCTATCGAGCGGCCCGTCCACCGTCGGCTCCTCGAGACCAGATCGCCGACCTCGGAGCGATCATCGAGTTCACCGCACTGGGCTGCAAGGACATTCGCTCGTTGGACGTCGAGGGCACCCGGCTTGCCGATCTCGCGCAGGTGATCGACGGTGTCGGCGCCGAGCGGTGCACCTTTCGTCCGACTTCGGCTTCGGTGCGGACTTCGGGCGACCCGGCCGTGGGTTCGTGAGCTTCCTGGAGGAGCTCTGGAACGTGGGAGTGTCCGAAGCTGCGATCGGACCGATGGCACGACGGAACCCGGCGCGATTGGTGGGACTCGAAGGCTGGTGAACGGCGTCGGCGATCACAGTCGTTCGACGCACGCTGCGCGATGGGCCCGTCCGAGCACTCGTGGTCACGGGTGCGGTGGCGCGGCCGGTCCTGTGCTGTCTTGCGGCGGGGCAGGCTCGTCGGCCAGCCAGCGCTCGGCGTCGATCGCCGCGGAGCAGCCGGAGCCGGCGGCGGTGATCGCCTGCCGGTAGGTGTGGTCCACGAGGTCACCGGCGGCGAAGACGCCGGGGATGTTCGTGTAGGTGGTGGGGGCCTGCGTCTTCACGTAGCCCTCGTCGTCGAGGTCCACCTGGCCGCGGACCAGCGCGCTGCGCGGGTCGTGCCCGATGGCGACGAACATGCCGCTCACCTCGAGCGTGGACTCCTCACCGGTCATCGTGTCCTTCAGGCGGAGCGCGGACACCCCGTTCTCGCCCACGACCTCGATGACGGCCTTGTTCAGCTCCCATCGCATCTTCGGGTCGTTCCGGGCGCGCTCGAGCATGATCCGCGAGGAGCGGAACTCGTCGCGGCGGTGCACGATCGTGACGCTCGACCCGAAGCGGGTGAGGAAGGTCGCCTCCTCCATCGCGGAGTCCCCACCGCCGATCACGGCGATGGGCTTGTCCCGGAAGAAGAAGCCGTCACACGTGGCACAGGCGGACACGCCGCGGCCGAGCAGCTCCTGCTCGCCGGGGACGCCCAGGTAGCGGGCCGCCGCGCCCATCGCGAGGATGACCGCACGGGAGCGGTGGGTCACGCCGTCGGCCGTGACCTCCTTGATCCTTCCCGTCAGCTCGACGCTGTCGATGTCCTCGGAGCGCAGGTCGGCGCCGAAGCGCTTGGCCTGGCCGCGCATCTGCTCCATGAGCTCCGGGCCCATGATCCCGTCGGTGAAACCGGGGAAGTTCTCCACCTCGGTGGTGGTCATCAGGGCGCCGCCGAACTGGCTGCCCTCGAAGACCAGCGGGGCG
>Ga0207644_10002622_pt1 | contig 11580 bp, 11 predicted proteins | sample KBSS73metaG_FD_184326 | JGI IMG/M metagenome (GOLD analysis project Ga0207644, IMG submission 184326) | Switchgrass rhizosphere microbial communities from Kellogg Biological Station, Michigan, USA - KBS S7-3 metaG (SPAdes) (version 2) | ecosystem: Host-associated > Plants > Roots > Rhizosphere... | reverse complement strand
ATCGCGGGTCAGCCCGGGCATCGAGCAGAGCGACTCGCTCCCGGCGCGGCTCCCCATCGAGAACTCCCCGCCGGGAATCCAGACCATCCCCGAGGGCGCAGGTCCCGGAGCCGCGGCCGTATTGGGTACCGTCGGCCCGAACTCCGTCGCCGTCGCGGGCGGCGGCACCGACGCGGATGCGACGACAGGGGAGCGCTTCGCCAAGAGATGCGGCGGTCGCGACGCCCAGCGCGCCAAGCCGACGACGAGCGCACCCGCCACGCAGAGCGCTGTCACCCAGACGCGGGCTCGCGGCGGTCTCCTCGTGGTGTGCGTCACGTTCCGACTCTTTTTCACGACGCGGAGTATAGAGCGCCGCTGAGCCGCGGGCGTCCGCCGCTCATGCAGGGCGTTGACTCAGGCACGCTAACTCTCTAGAATGGCGCGGTTTCCCTCTAGGTCGGGGCGTAGCGCAGCCTGGTAGCGCACTTGCTTCGGGAGCAAGGGGTCCCCGGTTCGAATCCGGGCGCCCCGACCAGTTCACCCCTCTAGGTATCCACTTTCGTCGTTCCGCGGGCGGTCTCTCGAGGGTGGATTTCCCTCTTGCCCTCGAAGCTATTCGGGGGTAAGAACTGAGACGATTCCGCTGACGGCGGCCCGTTCGACGGAGGGAAAGGGAGGGAACGATGAGGAGCTCTTCCGCAGCGAACCCCTTTGTACAGGTGTGCTCGGCACCCATCGCCTTCTTGTTGCCCGTGCTCCTGCTGGCCCGTGGGACGGCGACGATGGCGGACACGCTCTCCTTGACGGCGGGCAAGGGACCCGGCGCCGGGCAGATCACCTTGAGCTGGACGGGACCGGGCGCTCCGTTCTCGGTCTATCGAGGGACTTCGCCTCCCACGGTTGCGACCCCGCCCAACCTCCTGGGTGTCACCGGCGCCCCTCCCTGGATCGACTCACCCCCTCCCGATGCGCTCGACTGCTACCTGGTGACGCCGGGCTCGGCGGCGGTCTGCGGTAACGGGACGCGCGAGGCAGGTGAAAACTGCGACGACGGCAATCTCATCAATCTGGATGGATGCAGCGAGACCTGCCGCTTCGAGCAGATCCATCGCGCCATCTACTTCAAGATGCAGTTCGCCACCAGTGTCTTCTGCCCGGCAAACCGGCTGGGCTCGGCCTTTGCCTCTGCCGCGCAGAGCCCTGTCCAGGCCGCGATCGACGGCACGGTGAACGACGGCTCCTTCTCGCTCCTCCTGGCGTCGATCGGTCCCCACGACCTGAGCGGCACGAACGACCCCGGCTTCCAGCTGGGCTTCCTCACCGGGACCCCGATCCTCCCGGCCGGCTCTCCCCCCTACAACGGCGCTTCCGACCTCGACTGGTGGTATGCGCCGGACCCGCCGTCCATCGACGGGTCGCGCCATCCCCTCTATGCGCTGAACGCCAGCATCTCGGCAACCGTGTTGAACGCCGGTCCGGGGTCCGTCGTCATCCCGCCCATCCTGGGAACCGGATACCTGCGTCTCTCGAACACCCGCCTCACCATGACGACGAACGCGTCCAGCGCCCCGACGATCTCTTCGGGGTCGACCCCGCCGGGACATCTCGCCTCGGAGAACCTCGATCCGGCGCTGACCAGCTACGCGAGTGCCAGTCAGACGACGCCGGCCGGATCGGGTCAGCTGTGCGGCAACATCGCCGCCGTGTCGCTCGCCCAGACCCCCATCCCCAGTTCGATCCTGGCCAGCTGCGCCCAGTACACGGCACAGAATTCCATGCTCGATCTGATCGTCGGAGGGTGCACGTACCTCGGGCTCATTCCGATCATCATCCCGCGCCAGCCCGATACGGACGATCCCACGGTCGCCCCGGTGGGCGCGGGTCCTCCGTACATCTTTACCGAGAACGCCTCCCACGTCGTCACGGCGTGCCGGGACCACACCAGCGTGAACGTCAATCTCACGGATTGTCTGAACGATGCGGCCTATTCGAGCTTCTTCAGACTGGCCACCGACCGCGTGATCGCCAAGTAGCCGGTGCGCCGGAGGCGCGACATGGTGTTCGCGATCAAGGCCGAGGTTCGCGATCCGCGGGCGAAGACGTTCGTCTTCACCGCGCAGAAGACGATGTACGGCGGCAAGCAGATCTCCGAAGGGGACACGGTCTTCGTGTTCGCGAGCGAGAACGAAGGCGGACAGGGTCTCGTCGCGCGAGGCATCGTCACTTCGGCGGAAGCGATCGCCAGGAAGCGCGGCATCGAACGGCAAACGCCGCGCGTGAGCATCCACGTCAAGCGCACCGGGCTCGCGAAGCGGGCTCTGGGACGGAAGGAGCTCAAGCCTTGGACCGACTGGAAGGACGGGCGGCCCGAGACCGAGCTCAACTTCAAATACTATCGACAGGCCACGAACAAGATCGTCGGCCTCTCAGACGAAGCGGCGGCGTTCCTTCGCGGATTCTTCTAGCGCGGCCCGGGGCGACCCGCCCTGCGGCCGCCCCGCTGTGTCCTTACCGCAGCGACGCGATCCTTCTCGCCGCAGGTCCCGAAGATGGCGGTAACCTCACCTCCGGAGGGCGAGGCCGATGAGGGATCGCTGGCGCATCGGACGGGTGGCGCGTCTGTCGAGCTACCGGCGCGTCTGGCGCACCTGGGAGCGGATCCAGGTGCAGGACGCATTGCTCCGGCGGCCCGAGATCGTCGCGATCGAGGCGCTGCGCGCCCGCTACTTTCCCGATCCGGCGGCGACTCCGAACCGGGCGCCGTGGAAGTACCTGGACGTGCGCCGATCGCTGCGGGCGAACCTCAAGCGCGCGCAGCCCGTGGGTCTGCTGCGCGACTGCGTGCCGCCCGGATCCCGTCGCGTTCTGGACATCGGCTGCGGGGCGGGCTTCTTCCTCTTCATCGCCCAGCTTCACGGCTACGACTGTCTGGGGCTCGACGTGGGCGACGTGCCGCTCTACGACGAGACGCTGGCGATTCTCGGCGTGCGCCGGATCGATGCGCGGGTCGAGGCGTTCGCGTCTCTGCCGAGCTTTCCGCACGCGTTCGACCTCATCACGGCCTTCGGCATGGTGTTCAACCGCACCGAGCGGGGTACGTGGGAGGCTCCGGAGTGGGAGTTCTTTCTCGACGATGCGCGGCGTCTTCTCGCACCGGGGGGACGGCTCTATCTCATGCCCAATCCGCTCGGCAAGGAGGACAGGGGATCGGGGCCCTCGAAGATCCTCACGCCGGGAGTGCGTCGCCTGTTCCTCGGCCGGGGGGCGCACATCGACCGGCACACCGTTCTCTTCCCGCCGCTTGCGCCGGCGCGCGAGACGCCGATTCTTCCGAATCCCGCGCCCCTCCCGTTGCCGCCTCCGGCGCCATTCCCGGCTCCGCTCCCGGCTCGGCCCCCCGCGCCGCTCCCGGCTCCTGTGCGCGCCGTTTCGCGCATGCGTTCGCACCGGCGTCGCCCCGTGCGGCGCGCGCTCACGGCCGCCGCGGCCTCGCTGTTCTTCGTGGCAGGCGCGGAGATCGCGGTCCGGGCGCTCGCACCGCAGGAGATGCGCCTTCGCTCCTACTCACGAGAGGGCGTGATGACCCTGTTGCCGGGCTATCGCGGCTCGCTAGCGACGACCGAGCATGCGTCCCGCGTCGAGATCAACTCCGACGGGCTGCGCGATCGGGAGTACGCGCGTGCGAAGGCGCCGGACACGTTCCGGATTCTCGTTCTCGGCGATGCCCTGACGACCGGGCTTCAGGTCCCGGCCGAGGAGACCTATCCGAAGCGGCTCGAGTCTCTCCTCGCCGCGCTCCATCCGGAGGGCCGGACCGAGGTCGTCAATGCGGCGATCCCCGGCTACGGAACGGCCGACGAGCTGCGCTACCTCCAGACGTTCGGTGACCGCTGGAAGCCCGACCTCGTCGTGCTCGCCTTCTACGACGGCAACGACGTGACGAACAATCTCGAGGAAGGGGGCGTGCGCTACGTCGACGACCAGGTCCACGTCGAGCGGCCGCCCCTCTCCGCGTGGCGATACCGGGTCAAGGCGGCGCGGAGCTGGTTCGCCGCGCACAGCCACCTTTACCACGCCCTGCACGACCCGTTCGGCGGCGAGACCGCGCCGGCGGCTCAGGCGACTGCAAGGCGCCGGAGTCCCGACGACCGCGCGGGGTGGCGTCTCACGTGCGATCTGGTGACGCGTATCGACGAGGTCTCGCGAGCGCTCGGGGCGCGGCTCGTCGTCGTGTCGATCCCCTCAGGGTCGGGGGAGCCCACCGCGGCCCCGGGCGGATCCCCGATTCGCGAGCTCGCCGCGGCGCGAGGGATCCCGAGCCTGGACCTCGCCCCGCAGCTCCAGGCGGGGGCGGAACAAGACTCACCGGCATCCTCCCCGCTCTGGATCGGCGATCGCTACTTCACGCGGACGGGACACGAGAGGGCGGCCGAGGCGCTGGCGTCCTACTTGAGGAAGGAGAGGCTCATCCCTTCCTGAGGGCTCCGCTCGGGGTGGGTCCGGACTGGATCAGCGACTGCGCGTCGTTACTGGTCGCGGCTCGTCCGTCCCGCCGTCTTTCCCGCCGCGCGCGGCTTCTCGTCGGCAACCTTCTCGTCGTAGCGCGTGCACCCGCACACGGTCACCAGGCAGCGACCGTGATACTCGTGCTCGAGCATGACGTGGCCGCAATGACACTCACGCGGAATCATGGGATGAGATCGGGCTACGCCGAGAGAGCGGCGGCAGGCCCGGTCGTGCGCCTCAGTTCGCTACGGACATAGAGCCCGATGGGTCCGAACAGGGCAACGAACAGGACTGGGGCGAGGAGGAGAGACGCGAGCTCCCATCCTTCCGCGAGCCCGAGAATCATCAGACCGAGAAGGAAGACGCCCATCCACGCGGCGTAGATCCGGACACTGGCGGCCGACCCACGCCAGACGGCGACAGCGGCACCGATCGTCATGGCTCCCATGGCCAGGGCCACCCACGAGAACGGGGCGCCGGCGGTGGGCGTGCTCCCGCCTCGGAGCCAGGCGAGACCGATCCAGAAAAGAAAGAGCGCGACCAAGCGGATCCCCACGCGATGAAGCTTCATGGCATCCTCCTTCATGGCATCCCCGTCGGCACGAAACGAAACGATTTTAGCACCGCCCGGCGTGATGGGAGACGAGAATGAGCGAGCCGCGGACCGATCACCTTTCCCATGAGCCCCATGGCCCTTGCGCCGAAGACGTGGCCGCCCTGGCGGTGCGTCTCGACCGGCTCGAGGAGCAGAACCGGCGCCTGAAGCGGCTGGGCACGCTCCTCGTCGTCCTTCTGGCCGGCGCGCTCTGGATGGGGCAGAGCTACACCCGCCGGGCGATCGACGCCGAGTCGATCGTGATCCGGGATACGAAGGGGGGCGCGCGGCTGGTTCTAGGGCGGACCGAAGACGGCGACTACGGGATCCGATGGATCGATGCCGCCGGGGTCGATCGGGTCTGGTTCGGTATGGAGCCCGAAGGCGATCCCACGCTCGAGCTGGACGACGCGAGCCACAAGTCGCGTCTGGAGCTCAGCGTCGGCCATGACGGGGCGCCCGCCCTCACCCTTCGCGACGCCGACGACAAGGCCCGCGCGCTCCTCTATCTGCACGCCACCCAGGCTCCGGCCCTGGAGCTGTGCGACGAGGGGGGGCAGACGCGGGCCCAGGTCCTCGTGACTCCCGAGGGCGCTCCGAGCCTCGACCTGGGATCTCACGAAGGACACATCGGCGCAAGCTTCCGTCTGGACGAGCACGATCTGCCCGAGCTCAGCCTGAACGACGCCGCCGGCCAGACCCGGCTCGCGGCCTCGCTCGCCCCGCTCGGACGCCCGCGCGTCCTTCTCTCCGACGAGAAAACGGTGACGCGCGCCGCGCTGACCCTCAGCGGAGACGGGATGCCCGGACTCGCGCTGACGGACCCGCGCGGCCAGCTCCGCGTGGGGCTTGGCGTCGCCTCGGCCGGCCTGACCGGGCTCGTCCTCCAGGACGCCCAGGGAAAATCGCGCGGAACGATGGGAATCTCGGCGAGCGGGGCGCCGACCCTATCGCTGCTCGACCCCACGGGGAAGGCGCGCGCCGTCATCGGCCCGGCGCAGTTCGGCGCGAAAAAGAACCCCTCCGAGGTGCGCAACGGATTTTCGATGGATCTGTTCGACGAGAGCGAGACGCTGATCTGGAGAGCCCCGTAACGGGCGTGCTATTCTCCACCCGCGTCATGGAATCGGCTCGCCGTTTCATCGTCAGCGGCCTCGTGCAGGGGGTGGGGTTCCGGTACTGGGCGCTCAAGCGCGCCCAGGAGCGCGACCTGGTCGGCTACGTCAAGAACCTGCACGACGGACGCGTGGAGATCGTGGCCGAGGGCTCGCAGGAGTCCCTCGATGCGATGCGCGACGACCTGCGCGTGGGCTCCGGCACTTCGAAGGTCGGGCACGTCGAGGAGTCGGCGCTCGAGCCGTCCGGCCAGTACGCCGCCTTCACGATCGAACGCTGAGAGGAACGAGACGATGGATCTGAAGAAGCTCATCCGCGACGTGCCCAACTTCCCCAAGCAGGGGATCGTCTTCAAGGACATCACGCCGCTTCTCAGGGACGCCGACGCGTTCGGTTTCGTCATCGACGAGTTCGTCGAGCGCTACAAGGGCCAATCGATCGACGTGGTGCTCGGCATCGAGTCGCGCGGCTTCATCCTCGGACCTCCGGTCGCCTACCTGATCGGGGCCGGCTTCGTTCCCGTGCGCAAGAAGGGAAAGCTCCCCTGGAAGACGGTCCACGAAAGCTACGAGCTGGAGTACGGCGTCGATCAGCTCGAGATGCATAGCGACGGCATCGAGAAGGGGCAGCGGGTCCTGATCCTGGACGATCTGCTCGCGACGGGTGGGACCGCGCGCGCCGCCGCGAGCCTCGCCCGCGGTACGGGCGGCGAGGTCGTCGGATTTGCGTTCCTGGTGGAGCTCGGCTTCCTCAAGGGACGCGAGAAGCTCCCGGACGAGGACATCTTCTCGCTGCTTCGCTTCTGAGCTGTAGCGACGGACCGTTCGCTACTGCACGGTCCAGGTGTCCCCCGCGTCGAGGAGCTTGCGCAGGTCCGGTGCGCCGCGCCTCTCGACCGCGTCTCGGATCTGCTTGTCCATGCCGTCTTCGTAGGCCTCGAGCTCCTGCCCCCGGAAGACGCCGATCGGGGTGGGGAACTCGGGAGGCGTCAGGCGGCTCAGCAGGAAGGAGGTCGCCATCGGCCCGCGCTCGTCGTGGACCATGATGTCCTTCTCCATGACGCCGTCCTTGCCCACCGTCACGACCTCGGGGATGGACTCGCGCACGCGGATCCCCTTGTCGTGGTTCTTTCCGAAGAGCAGCGGCTGGCCGTGGCGCAGGGTGAGGGTCGCATCGTCGCGGACTTCCTTCTCACGCATGTAGTCGAAGGCGCCGTCGTTGAAGATGTTGCAGTTCTGGTAGATCTCGACGAAGGCCGTGCCCTTGTGCTCGGCCGCGCGGCGGAGCATCTCCTTGAGGTGCGCGCCGAAGACGTCGACGGTGCGCGCGACGAAGGTCGCCTCCGCGCCGAGCGCGAGCGAGACGGTGTTGAACGGGCGGTCGACCGATCCGTACGGCGTCGACTTCGTCTTCTTGCCGAACTCCGATGTGGGGGAGTACTGCCCCTTCGTGAGGCCGTAGATGCGGTTGTTGAACATCAGGATCTTGAGCCCGACGTTGCGCCGCAGCACGTGGATCAGGTGGTTGCCGCCGATCGAGAGCAGATCGCCGTCGCCGCCCACCACCCAGACATCGAGGTCGGGACGCATCACCTTGAGCCCCGTCGCGACCGCGGGCGCGCGCCCGTGGATCGTATGGAAGCCGTAGGTGTTCATGTAGTACGGGAAGCGCGCAGCGCATCCGATCCCCGACACGACGACAAACTTCTCGCGCGGGATCCCCAGCTCGGGGAAGACCGACTGCACGGCGCTCAGGATGCCGTAGTCCCCGCAGCCGGGGCACCAGCGGACTTCCTGGTCGGTGACGAAGTCCTTTTTCGTGAGAACCGGAGTCTCCGGTCCCTTCTCGCTCGCGCTCATCAGTTCGACTCCAGGAGATCCATGATGCGGACGCGGATCTCGGCTTCTTTGAACGGTTTGCCTTGGACCTTGTTGTATCCGATCGTGTCGATCAGGAATCGGGCGCGGATCAGCATCGAGAGCTGCCCGAGGTTCATCTCCGGGATGAGGATCTTCTCGAAACGGGACAGGATCTCCGCGAGGTTGCCGGGGAAAGGATTCAGGTGGCGCAGGTGGATGCTGGAGACCGCGTGACCCTCCGCGCGCAGAGTGCTCACGGCCCCCACGATCGCTCCGTAGGTGCTCCCCCAACCGACGACGAGGAGCTTGCCGGAAGGCTCGCCGTTCACGACGAGGTCGGGGATGTCCTGGACGACGCGGGCGACCTTCTCGGTGCGCAGATGGATCATGTTCTCGTGGTTGACCGGATCGTAGGAGACGTTGCCGGTCACGTCCTCCTTCTCGAGACCCCCGATGCGATGCTCCAGATCCGGCGTCCCGGGGATCGCCCACGGGCGCGACAGGGTCTTGGGGTCGCGCAGGTACGGCTTGAAGGTCGCGGGGTCGCTCGCGAAGTGCACGGGCACTTCGGGGAGCTCCGAGAGATCCGGGACCCGCCAGGGCTCGGCGCCGTTGGCGAGGTAGCCGTCGGAGAGCACCATGACGGGGACCATGTACTTGATCGCGATCCGCGCCGCCTCGAACGCGATCCAGAAGCAGTCGCCCGGCGTGCAGGGCGCCAGAATGGGGATCGGCGCCTCGGAGTTGCGGCCGAACATCGCCTGAAGCAGGTCCGCCTGCTCGGTCTTCGTCGGCAGGCCCGTCGAAGGTCCGCCGCGCTGGATGTTGTTGATGACGATCGGCAGCTCGACCATCGTCGCCAGACCGATCGCCTCGGTCTTCAGCGCGATGCCGGGGCCGCTCGTCGTCGTGATCGCCAGCGCGCCGCCGAAGGCCGCACCGATCGCGGAGGCGATCCCGGCGATCTCGTCCTCGGCCTGGAACGTGCGCACGCCGAAGTTCTTGAACATCGACAGCTCGTGCAGGATGTCGCTCGCCGGCGTGATCGGATACGAGCCGAGGAAGAGCGGCAGGCCGCACTTCTGGGACGCCGCGACGTAGCCCAGCGCGAGGGCCGAGTTCCCGGAGATGTTCTTGTACCGGCCGGGCGCCAGACGCGCGGGCGGGATCTCGTAGGACTCGTGGAAGACCTCGGTCGCTTCGCAGTAGGCACGTCCGCCCTTGAGCGCGAGCGCGTTCGCCTGCTGGAACTTCGGCTGCTTACCGAACTTCTCGTCGATCCAGCGGAGCGTCGTGTCCATCGACCGGTTGAAGAGCCAGTACATCATCCCCAGCGCGAAGAAGTTCTTGCAGCGGTCGATCTCTTTCGCGTTGAGCTCGGTCTCCTTGAGCGCCGCCTTGGTGAGCCGCGACAGCTCGACGGCGAAGAGACGGTAGCCGGCGAGCGATCCGTCCTCGAGAGGGCTGACCTTCAGGCCGGCCTTCTCCAGATCGCGCGGACCGAAGGCGTCCGTGTTCACGATGAGGATCCCGCCCTTCTTCAGGTCCGCGAGGTTGACGCGCAGCGCGGCGGGGTTCATCGCGACGAGGACGTCCGGCGCGTCGCCGGGCGTGAAGACGTCGGAGGAGCTGAAGTGGATCTGGAATCCGGAGACCCCCGGAAGCGTCCCTGCCGGGGCGCGGATCTCGGCGGGGAAGTCCGGCAGCGTCGACAGGTCGTTGCCCGCGATCGCCGTCGTGTTGGTGAACTGGTTGCCGGTGAGCTGCATCCCGTCGCCGGAGTCGCCCGCGAAGCGGATGACGACGCGGTCCAGGGTCTTGGTTTCGCGGCCGGTGACGGCCGCCGGTGAGGTGACGTCGGTGTCCATCGGGTGATCTGCCCCCAGGGTGGGACGCGCCTTCGCCTCGTGCGGCCGCGTCCGTCGCGGCACGCCGGAAAGGACATGTCCAACCCGGTATTCTATAGTGTCCGCGATGACCGAACAACAACGCCGTCCCAGCCCCCCCCTCGGGCGCCCCGCGGCGCGGCTCGCCCTCGCGGCGGCCGCGCTCCTGGCCGCCCTGCCGCTCTATGCGCACGACTTCTGGATCGAGCCCGATTCCTTCCGCCCGCAGGCCGGGGGCGTCGTCGCCGTGCACCTGCGGGTGGGGCAGAACTTCGAAGGCGACCTAGTACCCCGAGCCGACCATCTCATCGCGCGCTTCGTCCTGATCACGGAGGACGGGGAGACCCCCATCGTCGGCCCGAACGCAGGTGAGCCGGCCGGGCGCGTCCGACCGCCGTCGGCGGGACCGGCCCTTCTCGTCTACCGCAGCCTCACGACCCCCATCGAGCTCGAGGCGGTCAAGTTCGAGGCGTATCTCGCGGACGAAGGCCTGGAGGCGATCGTCAAGATGCGCGAGGCGCGCGGCGAGAGCGCGAAGCCCGGAAAGGAGATCTACTCGCGCTGCGCGAAGAGCCTGCTCGCGGTCGTGCCCGCAGCGCCGGGAGGTGCCGCGGCGAGCGGCGCGGCCGCTCCGGGCCAGGCCGGCGGGCCGGGCAAGGCGGGCGCGCCGGGCCAGGCCGGCGGGACGGGCATGGCGGGCGCGCCGGGCGCGGGTTCGGGGAAGGCCCCCGCCCAGAGGGCCGCCGCCAAGGGCAAGAGCCATCCACTCCCGCTCACTCAGCGTCCCGTCGGGCTGACGCTCGAGATCGTCCCGCTCGCGGATCCCTTCGCGATGAAGCCCAGAGCGACCCTGCCCGTCCAGATCCTGTACGAGGGGAAGCCTCTCGCAAACGTCCTCGTCGTCGCGATGAACGCCGAAGCGCCCATGAACAAGATCAAGGCCCGCTCGGACAAGTCGGGCCGCGCGAGCCTCGCGCTCGACCGGCCGGGCTACTGGCTCGTCAAGGCCGTCCACATGCGCCCCGCCCCCGCGGCCTCCGGCGCGGACTGGGAGAGTCTCTGGGCATCGCTGACGTTCGAGCTTCCCGGGACAGAGGCGGATCGCTAGCGAATGCGCCCGTTACCGGACGGTAAGGTAGAATCCCGGAACGCAATCCGGGCGTGTAGCTCAGGTGGATAGAGCAGGAGTTTCCTAAACTCTTGGCCGGGGGTTCGAGTCCTCCCACGCCCACCAGGTCCGGAATGTCGTATCTTTAGGGATTGTTCGGGCCCCCGGCGGAAACGGCACCGTGGCCCGGCAGGGAATGCTCGAAGAAGGCTCGAAGAAGAATAGAAGAAAAGGAGACGCACCGTGGCCGCACCGAAGATGACCCGCCATGACATGAAGCAGGACGATCTCGTCAGCGTGCTCGGCAAGACGAGGGGCTACATCGACAAGAACCCGGCGACGGTGCGCAACGCGGGGATCGCCATCGCCGCGGTCATCGTCCTCGGGGGCGGGTTCTATTGGTGGCGCTCGAGCAGCGCGGCGGCGGCGGCCGACCTGATGCGCGAGGCGCAGGCGCGTCTGAACGCCCCAGTGGTCGCGACGGGAGCGGATCCGACGAGCCCCACGGGCCCGTCCTTCGCCACCGAG
>Ga0207644_10002621_pt1 | contig 11583 bp, 11 predicted proteins | sample KBSS73metaG_FD_184326 | JGI IMG/M metagenome (GOLD analysis project Ga0207644, IMG submission 184326) | Switchgrass rhizosphere microbial communities from Kellogg Biological Station, Michigan, USA - KBS S7-3 metaG (SPAdes) (version 2) | ecosystem: Host-associated > Plants > Roots > Rhizosphere... | reverse complement strand
ACCTGCACGGCGACGATTTGGTCGAGACGTTGCACGAGCCGCTGGTTGCGCAGGTAGCCGATCGTCAGCGCTTCGGGTGCCGCGCCGAGCGTCATCAGCGTCAGGATCTCCTGCTTGTCGACGTAGACAGTCAGCGGATGCTCGCCGGCGATCGACACTTCGCGCACCGCCCCATGCTCGTCGACGGCCGAGACCTCGAACGTGGAGGGGCGCGCTGCGCGGGAGAGAAGGGGAGCGTCCATTGCGCCATCCGAGCCGGGGAGTTCGCGGTCGAGTGCCGATGCGGCGACCGACCGGCATCGCAGGTCAACCGCCGATATAGGACATCTCGATGCGCGCGTCCCGCGGCGTGCTGGCCGTGCGCACTTCCGAATACCGGTCGTTGCGGCGACGCCAGATCGCGCCGATGGCGTTGGCGATCTGCGCATCCGAGTATCGGTCCCGCAGCAGCGTGCGGAGGTCGTAACCGCTGTCTGCGAACAGGCACGTGTAGAGCTTGCCGTCGGTCGACAGTCGGGCGCGCGTGCAATCGCGGCAGAAAGCCTGCGTGACGGAAGCAATGACACCGATTTCCTCGCCGTTGTCGCGATAGCGCCAGCGCTGCGCGACTTCGCCGGCGTAGTTCGCGCCGATCGGCTCGAGCGGGAATTCGCGGTCGATCGACGCGACGATTTCCGCGGCGGAAACGACGTGATCCATCCGCCAGCCGTTCGTGTGCCCGACGTCCATGTATTCGATGAAGCGCACGATGTGTCCACTTCCTCGGAAGTGGCGCGCCAGTGGGACGATTGCATGCTCGTTCATCCCACGCTTGACCACCGCGTTGATCTTGATCGGCGCGAGCCCTGCCGCGGCCGCGGCATCGATTCCGCGCAGGACCCGATCGACCGGGAAGTCGACGTCGTTCATTGCGCGAAACGTCGGATCGTCCAGCGCATCGAGGCTGACCGTGACTCGCGTCAGGCCGGCATTCCGGAGGGCACGAGCCTTCCTCGCGAGCAGTGCGCCGTTCGTAGTCAGCGTAAGGTCGACGTCGCCGAGCGCTGCGAGCATCTCGATCAGGCGCTCAAGGTTGCGGCGCAGCAGCGGTTCGCCGCCGGTCAAACGGATCTTTCGCACGCCGAGGCGGACAAACACACCGGCTATACGGGTGATTTCCTCGAACGTCAGCAACTCTGCGTGAGGCAGGAACGGAAAGTCCCGGCCGTAGACGTCCTTCGGCATGCAATAAACGCAGCGGAAGTTGCAGCGGTCCGTGACCGAGATGCGCAGGTCGTGCAACGGACGACGCCGGGTGTCGACTGGAAGCGCCGCGGCGCTCGATGCCTCGTCGCGCGCCGCGGCGCGCACGAATGCGTCGAGCTCACGCGCGGAAGTGGCGGCGCGGGCGTCGGTGAGCGGGATGACGGTAGCCATTGAGGCGGATAAGGCGACGAAGCTTGCTCGGCGAGCAGCTTTGGATGTTAGCAGAGCAGCCAAGACCGACGAGGGGCAGGATGTATGATGCCTTCCGGAGGTTTTCGTTGCGCGGTGTCCCTCGCGCGTTGCCTTTCCGTTGCGCGGCGGGCTCGCGCGAGCCGAATTCGATGACGCCGTTGCAGCAGAGTGTTGATGTGATCATCGAGCGCATCCCGCTCGTGAACCGCTGGGCCAGCGAGCGCTGGCAGCCGGCGGCCGTCGAAATCGCGGCACATGGCGAAGCCGGCCCTAGCATGCGCGACGAGGTGCCGGGGCGCTGCGACGTGGAGCCCCTCGGGTCGAACGGCAATCTCTGGCGTTGCAAGGGCTTCGAGATCGAGTTGCATCCGACCGAGGCGGAAGGCTATTTCCTGAACATTACATCGCCCGATCCGCGGATCTTCGTCATGTGGCGCTTCTTCGACGACGTCGGTGAACCACGCGCCCGCCCTGTGCTCGTCACTGTCAGCTACAACGAGGCGGCGAGGTTCATGGACGGGGGGGAACAGGTGGACGGCGTACCGATGCTGCCCGCGATCAACGAATGGATCCGCGCGTTCGTGAACGTCCATTACAAGCCGGAGCCGCGGCGCAAGGCGCGCCGCAACGATCCGCTCGCGGCAGAGGGTGCGGAGAACGGCGGCCCCCGCCGTCGCTGACCTCATCGACATGGCAAACGACGAATCCCGGCCGTCCGGGTTCTCGCTTCGGCGCTGGTCCGCGCGCAAGCACGAGGTTGCGCGCGAAGGTGGACGCACGGTCTTGCCGCGCCGGGATACGGTCCCCGGCGATGTTCCCCGGCCCTCCGTCCCATCCGTGGACATCGAGGCGCGCCCGTCCGAAGCGACGGCGAACGAGTCGGCGATGCACACGGGGGCCGGATCAGCGGTCGGCCTCGCCGATCCGGGTCGAACCGGATCGCCGGCGTCGAACGACGAGCGGCGGCTCGGGAAGCGGGAAGCGAGCGCCGCTTCAGCTGCACAGTCATCCGCCGTGTCGCTGCCCTCGATCGACTCGCTGTCCATCGATTCCGACTACTCGCCCTTCATGCAATCGGGCGTGGATGAGTCCCTGAAGCGTGGTGCGCTCAAGAAACTGTTCAGGGAGCCCCGGTTCAACATCATGGATGGGCTCGACGTATACATCGACGACTACTCGAAGCCCGATCCCATCGATCCCGAGATCGTGCGTACGCTCGTCCAGGCACGCTACATATTCAATCCTCCCGCGACGCGGGTGAACGAGCACGGCTACGTCGAGGATGCGCAGGAAGATGCGACTCCGCGCGAGCCTCCTGCGGAAGACGCGGAGGCATCGGGCGCGGACACGGCGAACTCTGAAACTGCGCAAGCGGGCGCGGTAGAGGGCGAAGCGCCCGAGGTACCACCGGAGGTGACCGAAGCCGCAGACCTTGATCCCGTCATGCGCGGCGATGCGGACGTTGCCACACCCCTTCCGGAAACCGTCGAGGCGCGCCAAGGCGTGCCGAACGACGCGGACCCGCGCGCCCCTTCGATCAATCGCGATCCATGAGCCTCGACGACAAGTCCCTTTCGCTCTGCACGTGCAACGGCACGATGCCGCTCGACCGTGATGCGCTCGCGCGCGCCGGCGTCGAGGCGCCGCCGCTTTACACCGCGATGTGCCAGAAGGAACTGGAGCGCTTCAAGGCGGGCGCGACCGGCGATCTCATCGTCGGCTGCACGCAGGAAGCGCGCCTCCTCGGCGAAGTCGCGCAGGAAGCGGGGGCGGTGCGATCGATTCGCTTCGTGAACGTGCGCGAGACCGCCGGGTGGTCTGCCGAAGCGCCTCGCGCTACACCGAAGATCGCAGCGCTCCTCGCGGCCGCGGCACTGCCCGACCCGGATCCAGTCCCGAGCGTCGCCTACAAGTCGGCCGGCAACGTATTGATCGTCGGTCCCCTCGCTGTCGGGATGCGGTGGGCGGATCTGCTTTCTCCCACGCTTTCACCGACCGTGCTCGCTACGGCGCTTCCCGCGGATGTCGAATTGCCCGCCGCTCGCACATACCCGATCGTTTCCGGGCGGCTGTCGCGACTCGCCGGCTGGCTTGGTGCGTTCGACGCCGAATGGTTGCAGGACAACCCGATCGACCTCGACGTGTGCACGCGCTGCAACGCGTGTGTGAACGCCTGTCCGGAGAACGCGATCGGGTGGAACTTCCAGGTCGACCTCGACCGCTGCAAGGACCACCGAGCTTGCGTCGCTGCGTGTGGCGCCATCGGTGCGATCGACTTCGATCGCAGGGACACGGTCCGCAGCGCGCGCTTCGATGCGGTGCTCGATCTGCAGCCCGAGCGCTGGTTCAGGCAGCACCAGCCGCCCCAAGGCTATTTCGCTCCGGGGTCCGATCCGGCCGCACAAGCGAAGGCCGCGGCTGAGCTCGCGCTCGCCGTCGGCGAGTTCGAGAAGCCGCGCTTCTTCGCGTACAAGGCATCCATCTGCGCGCACAGCCGTTCGCAGAAAACGGGTTGCAACCAGTGCATCGACATCTGCTCGACGCTCGCCATTCGCGCCGATGGAGACCACATCGCAGTCGAGCCTCACCTCTGCATGGGTTGCGGCGCCTGCACGACGGTGTGCCCTTCGGGCGCGCTGACCTACGCGTATCCCAGCGCTGCCGAGACGGGGACGCGGCTGCGGACGCTTCTTTCGACCTACGAGCGCGCCGGCGGACGCGATGGCGCGATTCTGCTGCACGCCGAGGACGCACAGGGCGTGCTCGCGAGCCTCGCCCGACGGCGTCGCGGACTTCCGGCCCGCGTGCTGCCGCTCGAGATACACCACATCGCATCCGCAGGGATCGATGCGTGGCTGGCGGCGCTCGCGTGGGGCGCGACCGGCGTCGCCGTGCTCGCGACGGGCAACGAAGCGCCGCAGTACCTGGACGCGCTGCGATTCCAGATGACGATTGCGCAAACGATCGCCAATGCGCTGGGGTACCAGGGCCAGCACTTCCGGCTGATCGTCGCGACCGAGCAGGACGTCGATCGCGCGCTGTGGGACTGGCCGGTCGCGCTTCCTCCTCGGATCAGCGCCACGTTCGCCGCGACGAACGACAAGCGCCGCACGCTCGCGCTTGCCTTCGATCATCTTGCGCTGCACGCGCCGATTCCGCAGACAGCCATCCCGTTGCCCGCCGGTGCCCCCTTCGGCACGCTCGCCGTGGATCGGGACCGCTGCACGATGTGCCTCGCGTGCATCGGCTCGTGTCCGGAGGCCGCGTTACTAGATCATCCGGAGACGCCGCAACTGCGGTTCATCGAAAGCAACTGCGTTCAGTGTGGTCTTTGCGCGAACACATGCCCGGAGGGGGCAATCACGCTCGTCCCACGGTTGGCGCTCACGCCGGAGGCCCGTGCTCCGCGCGTCATCAACGAGGCGAAGGTGTTCGCCTGCACTCGCTGCGGCAAGCCGATGGGAACCGAGAAGCTGGTGCTCGCCATGGTCGAACGCCTGCGCAACCATTCGATGTTCGCCGGTGAGGACAGTCTCGCCCGCCTGCGGATGTGCGGCGATTGCCGCGTCGTCGACCTGATGACGAGCGAAAAAACCGTCGACATCCGCGAGATCTAGCCCGTCCTCGCTTTCGCCAGGAACATTCGCGGCCATGCATTTGGTTTTGCGGCCAACAATCGCGCGCATGTTTCCGGTTCTGCCGGGAACATTCCGGCTTTTGCCCGCATCTACTTCTTTCGTATGACAGCGGCCACCGTCGCAGCCGTCCCCCTTGCGCACCCGCTTACTCCCGAAGACGGGAGCCGCGCCGACTTCTACGCGCTCCTGGCGCGGCTGTACGCCGACGCCCCCGACGCCGCCCTGCTTGGCGCGATCGCCCGTGCCGATCCCATCGACGGGGATACGGCGTTTGCGAGTGCCTGGAATCGGCTGGTGGCCGCAAGCAGCGGGATGGACGTGGACGCGGCCGACCAGGAGTACACCGATCTCTTCATCGGCGTGGGACAGTCGGAGGTGAACCTGCACGGCTCGCACTGGCTCGTGGGCGCGATGCTCGAGCGACCGCTGGCCGAGCTGCGGTCCGAACTGGCGTCGCTGGGTCTCGCTCGTCGGCCAGAGGTCATGATGCTGGAAGACCACTTGAGCGCGCTTTTCGAAACGATGCGTTTGCTGATCGCCGGCAAGGACGACCGGGCGCCCGCTTCCGTTGCGATGCAACGCGACTTTTTCGAGCGACACATCGCGGCGTGGGCGTTTTCTTGTTGCGCTGCAATACGTGCATCCGCTATTGCCAACTACTACGCGCGCGTAGCAGAATTCACGGAACAATTCCTGGCGCTGGACCGCGACGCACTCGCCATGGAGTAGGAATTATTACGCGTTCGGATTCTTTTGGAGACACACATGAGCGATCCAATGCATCGCGACCCGAGAGGGCCGCAGCTGTCGGCTGCGCCTGCGACGAACAACAATCGCCGTCGCTTTCTGATGCTCGGGGCGAGTGCCGCCGGTGCTGTCGCCGCTGCACCGGTGCTCGCGACACCTGCTGCGCTGGTTGACGCTGCCGGGCCTGAAGCGAAGCCGCAGGGCTACCAGGAAACAGCGCACGTTCGCAATTATTACGCGACAACGCGCATCTGACCGCAATGAACCCCCGGCCGCGGGTGTTCACAGTGGCACGCTTGAATAGCTTAGGTCTTCCTGCAGGAGAAGAATCATGCTGCTGACGCGCAAAACCGATTCGGCCGGCACCCCCGGCTCACGGCTTTACCGGGCAATGGGTGCCAGGATCGCAACGATGGATCGCCGCGCGTTCCTGAAACGCTCCGGCTTGGTCGCTGGTGCCGGCGCGTTTGCGAGCCAGTTGCCGTACGGCACCATGGGCAAGGCGCAGGCGGCCGACGAAGCGAACGTGAAGACCGAAGTGCATCGGACCGTGTGCACGCACTGCTCGGTCGGCTGCTCGATCGACGCCGTCGTCGAAAATGGTGTGTGGACGCGTCAGGAGCCGGTGTTCGATTCGCCGCTCAATCTCGGCGCGCACTGTGCGAAGGGTGCGTCGATACGCGAGCACGGGCATGGCGAGCTTCGGCTCAAGACACCCATGAAGCTCGTCAATGGCAAATACCAGAAGATCACGTGGGACCAGGCCATCAACGAGCTTGGCGACAAGCTGATCGCGATTCGCAAGGAATCGGGTCCGGATGCCGTCTTCTGGGTCGGCAGCTCCAAGCACAGCAACGAACAGGCCTACCTGCTGCGCAAGTTCGTGTCGTACTTCGGGTCGAACAACTGCGACCACCAGGCGCGGATCTGCCACTCCACCACGGTCGCGGGCGTCGCGAATACGTGGGGCTACGGCGCGATGACGAATTCGTATAACGACATGCAGAACACGAAGTGCGCGTTGTACATCGGCTCGAACGCGGCCGAGGCGCACCCCGTATCGCTTCTGCACATGCTGCACGCCAAGGAGACCGGCGCCAAGATGGTCGTCGTCGATCCACGGTTCACGCGCACGGCCGCGAAGGCGGATTACTACGTGCGGATCCGCTCGGGAACGGACGTCGCATTCATCTTCGGGATGCTCTATCACATCTTCAAGAACAACTGGCAGGACGACAAATACATCCACGACCGCGTCTATGGCATGGACAAGGTCAAGGAAGACGTCATGGCGAAGTGGTCGCCTGACAAGGTGCAGGAAGTGACAGGCATTCCGGAGGCCGAGGTCTACAGGGTTGCGGAGATGATGGCGAAGAACCGCCCCTCGACGATCGTCTGGTGCATGGGGCAGACGCAGCACTCGACCGGCAATGCGTTCGTGCGCGCGTCGTGCATCCTGCAACTGGCGCTCGGCAACGTCGGTGTGTCAGGCGGAGGCACCAACATCTTCCGCGGGCACGACAACGTGCAGGGTGCAACCGACGTCGGTCCCAATCCCGATTCGCTGCCGGGCTATTACGGCGTCGCACAGGGATCCTGGAAACACTTTGCGGCGGTGTGGGGCGTCGATTACGACTGGATCCTGAAGCAGTTCGCATCGCAGGCGATGATGGAGAAACCGGGGATGACCGTCTCCCGGTGGATCGATGGCGTGCTCGAGAAGAACGAGCTGATCGACCAGGACAGCAATCTGCGCGCAATCGTCTACTGGGGCCATGCGCCGAACAGCCAGACCCGCGGCAAGGAAATGGTCGAGGCGATGAAGAAGCTCGATGTCATCGCCATCATCGATCCGTATCCGTCGGCGACGGCGGCGATGGCCGCAATGGTGCGCAAGGACAACGTGTATCTGCTTCCTGCGGCGACGCAGCTCGAAACGTCCGGGAGCGTTACCGCATCGAACCGCTCGGTCCAGTGGCGCGAGCGCGTGATCCGTCCGCTGTTCGACTCGCAGACCGATCACGCGATCATGTACGCGTTCGCGAAGAAATTCGGCTGGGGTCCCGAATTCATCAAGAACTATGAAATGTGGAAGCCCGACGGCGACGCGAAATGGGAAGAGCCGACTCCGGAATCCGTGCTGAGGGAGATCAACCGCAGCACGTGGACCATCGGCTATACCGGCCAGTCTCCGGAGCGTCTCAAGCTGCACATGAAGAACCAGCACACGTTCGACGTCAAGTCGCTGCGCGCTCAAGGCGGACCGTGCGATGGCGATTACTACGGCCTGCCGTGGCCATGCTACGGAACGCCCGAGATCAAGCATCCGGGCTCGCCGAATCTGTATGACCAGTCGAAGAACATGATGCACGGCGGCGGTTGCTTCCGTGCGAACTTCGGCGTCGAGCGAGACGGCGTCAACCTGCTCGCGGAAGACGGGTCGTATCCGAAGGATTGCGAAATCACGACCGGCTATCCCGAGTTCGACCACGTGCTGATGAAGAAGCTCGGATGGTGGGACGAGCTCACGGATGCCGAGAAGAAGGCTGCCGAAGGCAAGAACTGGAAGACCGATCTTTCCGGCGGCATCCAGCGCGTGACGATGAAGCACGGCGCGCATCCTTGGGGCAATGCCAAGGCGCGCGCGGTGGTCTGGAATTTCCCGGACGGCATCCCGCAACACCGCGAGCCGCTTTACTCCCCGCGCCCCGATCTCGTCGCGAAGTACCCGACGCACGACGACAAGAAGGCGTTCTGGCGGCTGCCCACCCTCTACAAGACGGTGCAGGACACGAACGTCAAGGACAAGGTCTCGGAGAAGTACCCGCTCATCCTGACCAGTGGCCGTCTCGTCGAATACGAGGGCGGCGGGGACGAGACGCGCAGCAACCGCTGGCTCGCGGAGTTGCAGCAGGAGAATTTCGTCGAGATCAATCCGGTCGATGCCAATGATCGCGGCGTGCGCAACGGCGAATACGTTTGGGTCAAGACGCCCACCGGTGCGCAGATCAAGGTCAAGGCGATGGTCACGGATCGCGTCGGAAAGGGGACGACGTTCATTCCGTTCCATTTTGCCGGCTGGTGGATGGGACGCGACATGCTCGAGTTCTATCCGGAGGGTTCGGCACCGATCGTGCGCGGCGAGGCGGTCAACACTGCGACGACGTACGGTTATGACTCCGTGACGATGATGCAGGAAACGAAGACGACCCTTTGCCAAGTCGAGAAGCTGACGGCGTAACCGAGGATACGGCCATGGCCAGAATGAAATTCCTGTGTGATGCCGAGCGTTGCATCGAATGCAACAGCTGCGTCACGGCGTGCAAGCAGGAGCACGAGATTCCATGGGGCGTCAATCGGCGCCGCGTGGTGACCATCAACGATGGCGTACCGGGCGAGCGATCGATCTCGGTTGCTTGCATGCATTGCTCGGACGCACCCTGCATGGCCGTTTGTCCGGTGGACTGCTTCTACAAGTCCGAGGACGGCGTCGTGCTTCACGACAAGGACCTGTGCATCGGCTGCGGCTACTGTTTCTATGCGTGCCCGTTCGGTGCGCCGCAGTTTCCGCAAACCGGCGCCTTCGGCGTCCGCGGCAAAATGGACAAGTGCACCTTCTGTGCAGGAGGCCCGGAACCCGATCGATCGGCCGCGGAATTCCAGAAATACGGCCGCAATCGCCTCGCGGAAGGGAAGCTTCCCGCGTGCGCCGAAATGTGCTCGACGAAGGCCTTGCTCGGTGGAGATGGCGACATGATCGCCAACATCTATCGCGACCGCGTGACGCATCGCGGCAAGGGCGGGGAGGTGTGGGGCTGGGCCACCGCGTACAAGCTTCCGGCAGGAGGAACGCCGGGCGCTCAACCTGGCGCGCCAGGCGCCGCGCCGCCTGCCGCCCCGCCGCCAGCCGGAGGAACCAAATCGTGATGCGTTCGTTCACCTTCGCGGCCCTCGGCATCGCCGCCATTGCGTTGCTCGTCGCAGGTTGCGGCGAGCGTCCGCAAGTAATCAATTACAAGCAGGGCACCTACCAGGGCAAGCCTGACACGCCTGCGTACTCGAACGCGCCGTTCAATGGAAACAGACAGCAATGGGACAACGCGATCGACACGCGCGCTCAGGCGCAGAACGAGTACGTGCGCATTCGCGATTGACCGGACGTCATTTACCGACTATAAAGGCCGCGCACCACGCGGCCTTTTTTACATGCACATGCGCAAAGCCAGGGAGGCAGCATGGCAGTCGAACCATCGGGGACGAATCGAGCAGGCCCGGTAGCTCGGGGGTGGCGAGCCCTTACCACGCCGAGCGCTCGGTGGTCGGTCCTGGCGCTTGTCGTCATCGGACTGCTGATCGGCGCAGGAGGCGTCATTGCGACGCAGGTCATGGTAGCGGCGACCGGATCGAACGATTTCTGCAGCACTGCATGCCATTCGATGCAATGGGTAGCGCGCGAATACCAGGCGAGCGGGCACCACTTGAACCGCACCGGAGTTCAGGCGAGCTGCCACGACTGTCACATTCCGCATCGCTATCCGGAGTTGCTCTGGTACAAGGCAAAGGCGGGTATCAAGGATGCCATCGGCGAAATGCGCGGCGTGATCTCGACCGAGGACAAGTTCAACAAGGAACGCGCCCGGATGGCACAGGCAGTGTGGGCGGAATTCAAGGAAAACAATTCGGCCAACTGCCGCGTCTGTCACACCTTCACGGCCGAGACGATCGCGAAGCAGAAAGACTTCGTGCAGCCGATGCATCAGACTTTTCTCGCCAATCAGGCGACTTGCATCGACTGCCACAAAGGCATCGCGCACAAGGCGCCGGAATGAAGGCGCTGCTGCCTGCGAGAAACTCACCGGTGTGAGCGACTGAAGACCGAGACCACGCCCAGAAAAAGAAAGGGCCGGCGGTGCCGGCCCTTTCTCCTTCAAGCAGGGCGATCACATGGTCAGGATCCAGGACACGAGCGACTTCGTATCGGCTTCGCTCGTCTTCACAGCCGGATGTCCCTTGCCTTCCTTGAGCTTGGCCACGAGCTGCGCCTCTGCGTCGCTCTTGCCCTTGTATTTGGCCGAGATGTCCTTGAACGAAGGGCCGACCTTCTTGGTGGCAGCGGCATGGCAAGTGAGACACCCGCTGCTTTGCGCAAGGGCTTCCTGCGCTTGCGCGGCGGCGGCACCGAGCCCGAATGTGGACGCTACCGCGGCGATCACGACCAATTTCATACTGCCTCCCATGAAATGAACTCGACGCCGCCCCCGGGCGACAACGGCGAGATCATCCTAGTACGCCGAACGGTCGTCAATAGGCGTGCACATTTCACCGCAGCAGGCTTACCATTGGAGCTCGAATTCGGCTTCGAGGAGCCTCAACAGGCGACTCGTCGAAGGTATCGATGGAAGTCATCCGATCGGCGCTCGTTCCTTACCCAGCCTCGGACATGTTCGACATCATCGAGCGCGCGGAGCACTACCCGGCTTTTCTGCCGTGGTGCTCCGAAGCGACGATCCTCTCGCGCGACGAGTCCTCGGTTGAAGCGATCCTCGGTGTCGCCTGGCGCGGTGTGCGCTTCAAGTTCCGTACGCGCAATCCAAAGCGGCGACCGGAATGGCTTGCGGTGAAGCTCGCGGAAGGACCCTTTCGCCGCTTCGAAGGCGAATGGCACCTGCGGGCGCTTGCGCCGTGCGCGTGCAAGATTGAATTCGCGCTTGGCTACGAGTTCGACAGCTTGCTGGTACGCTCGGCAGCCGGTGTCGTCTTC
>Ga0207644_10002619_pt1 | contig 11584 bp, 13 predicted proteins | sample KBSS73metaG_FD_184326 | JGI IMG/M metagenome (GOLD analysis project Ga0207644, IMG submission 184326) | Switchgrass rhizosphere microbial communities from Kellogg Biological Station, Michigan, USA - KBS S7-3 metaG (SPAdes) (version 2) | ecosystem: Host-associated > Plants > Roots > Rhizosphere... | reverse complement strand
ACTCGAAGAGCAGGCCCTGGCCATGTGGGAGCACTGCCTCACCGCGCTCGGCAAGGATCCGCTGTCGCTCGACCGTGAGTGCGACTGGGTCATCAAGCACAACCTGCTCGAGGCGTACCGCGCCAAGAACGACCTCCCGCTCACGCATCCGAAGCTCGCCTTGATGGACCTGCAGTACCACGACGTGAACCGCGAGCGCGGCCTCTTCTACAAGATGCAGGCGCGCGGCATGGTCGATCGGGTCGTCACCGACGAGGAGATCGATCGCGCCGGGCCCGGTGGCCTGGAGCCGCCGCAGACCACGCGGGCGCGGCTGCGCGGCGAGTTCATCCGCAAGGCCAAGGAGCGCAAGCGCGACTACACCGTCGACTGGGTGCACCTGAAGCTCAACGACCAGGCGCAACGGACGGTGCTCTGCAAGGATCCGTTCAAGGCGAAGGACGAACGGGTCGAGCGGCTGATCGCTTCTCTCTGACATTCCCGTGACCGCTCCACGGGTCCTGTCACCGAGAAGATCCTCCCACCCCGACTTCGTCGTGGCGGGCCCCTCCTTCCTCGGCGCCACCCGTTCCGCTCGTCGCGCGCGCTGATGCCCTCGTTTCGCACCGCGACCATCTCGGGCGTCCTTGTCGAACGCCGCGGACTTCAGCGCGTGGTGCTCGACGATGGCGCGTCGGCTTACGTCTTGACCGAGCTGATCGGGCCCGTGGCGGTCGGGGATCGCGTCGTGGTGAACACCACTGCCGTCAACCTTGGCTTGGGCACCGGTGGCTCGCACGTGGTGCACTGGAACCTGGCGCGGGAAGGGTGGTCGGCGCCGGCGGCGGGGCACATCATGAAGCTGCGGTACACGAGCCTGCAGCTGGAGACCGACCCCCTCGAGCCTCGTGATGGCGGGTTGGCGGGGCGGCCGGTGGTGGCCTGCACGGTGCACAGTCAGGTGCCGTGTGTCGCGGCGGCGTTCAAGCAGGCGCGGCCCGACGCGCGGGTGGCCTACGTCATGACCGATGGCGGGGCGTTGCCGATCGCCCTCTCCGACCTCGTGCACTCGATGTGTGCCGTCGGCCTGATCGATCGGACGGTCACCGCGGGGAACGCGTTCGGCGGCGACGAGGAGGCGACCACCGTTGCCGCCGCGCTCTCGGCGGTCGACGCCGATCTGATGATCGTGGGCATGGGGCCGGGCGTGGTCGGCATGGGCCACCCGCTCGCCACGACGGCGTTGGAGGTGGCGGCCGTCCTCGACACCGTCGACTTCCTCGGTGGGCGCCCGATCGCCGCGCTTCGGTACTCGGACGCCGATGCCCGGGATCGGCATCGGGGGGTGAGCCATCACAGCCTCACGGTGTTGGAGCTCACGCGATCGGTCGTCGACGTCGGGGTGCCGATCGGTGTTGACATCGAGATCGAGGGGCATCGGGTCACCGCGGTGCCCGACGTGGATGTGCCCGCCCTGCTCGAGGGGTTGGGGCTGCGGGTGACGTCGATGGGACGAGGACCGGAGGACGACCCGCTCTTCTACGCGGTGGCAGGTGCTGCAGGAACGCTCGCGTCCCTAGTCTGAGGCGATGGCCAACCGGCTGGAGCGCCTCCTCAACCTCACGGCCGCGCTGCTGAACGCGTCGCATCCGCTCACGTCGGCCGACATCGCCGAGCAGGTGCCCGGCTATCCCGATCCCGAGGACAAGGCCACGTTCCGGCGGGCGTTCGAGCGCGACAAGGAGTCGTTGCGAGACATGGGCATCCCGCTCGACCTCGTCGAGCTCCCCGGCATCGATCCGCCCGAGCAGGGCTATCGGATCAAGCGCGACGCCTACGCGCTGCGCGACCCCGGGCTCGACCCCGACGAGCTCGCGGCCATCCACCTCGCCACCGCCGCCGTGCGGATGGAGGGTCTGCCAGGCACCGAGGCGATCTGGAAGCTGGGGGGCGCGCCGACGGCAGCCGCCGACGGCGCTGCCCTCGCCGCGCTGCCGACGATCCCGCAGCTGGTGCCGCTGTTCAGCGCGGTTGCCGACCGCGCGCCCGTCCGCTTCGGGTACCGCGGCGAAGGGCGCACGGTCGACCCGCACCGGCTCTCCTTCTCACGCGGTCGCTGGTACCTCGACGGCTACGACCACGACCGCGCCGCCGAGCGTCAGTTCCGCCTCGATCGCATCGAAGGCGACGTCACCGTGGGCGCGTCAGGGAGCTTCGAGCGCCCCGACGCGCCCAGCGACCGCGCGACCCAGCCGTGGGAGCTGGGCGTCGATCCGCCCGTCACCGCCCTGGTGCGGATCGAGGGCGATCAGGCCGGCTGGGCGCTCGACCACCTCGGTGACGTCGTCATCGTCGAGCGCGGTGACGACGGGTCGATCGTGGTCGAGCTCACGGTGACGAACCGCGACGCGTTCCGGTCGTTCGTCGTCGGGTTCCTCGAGCACGCCGAGGTGCTGGCACCGCCCGAGCTGCGCGACGAGCTCATCGCCTGGCTCGAGCTGGTCCCGTAGGTGCCGCGCATCTCCGCCGACGATCGGCTGCGACGACTCCTCGCCCTCGTGCCGTGGGTCGTCGCCGCCGACGGTCCCCGCATCGAAGACGTCTGCACGCGGTTCGGGCTCACCGAGTCCGAGCTCATCGCCGAGCTCGACCTCGTGTGGTGCTGCGGCGTCCACCCGTTCACGCCCGATTCGTTGATGGAGGTCACGATCGAGGACGGGCGGGTGTGGATCCGCTACGCGGACTGGTTCGATCGCCCCTTGCGTCTCACGCCCGAGGAGGGGCTCGCCCTCGTGGCCGCCGGTGCGGCGCTGCTCGCCGTGCCCGGCGCCGATCCCGAAGGACCGCTCGCCCGGGGGCTGCGCAAGCTCGCCGATGTGCTCGGCATCGACGCCGAAGGCGCCATCGAGGTGTCGCTCGGTTCGGTGTCCGAGAGCGTGCTCGCGTCGCTGCGTGAGGCGGTCTCGGACCACCACCAGGTCGAGATCGACTACTACGTCTACGGCCGCGACGAACGGACCCGCCGGGTCGTCGACCCGTACGCCGTGTTCGCGGCCGAAGGGGAGTGGTACCTCACCGCGTGGTGCCACCTCGCGCAGGCCGAGCGGCGCTTCCGGGTCGATCGCATCCGCTCGCTCACCATGCTCGACCGGACGTTCGAACCGCCCGCCACCGCGCCCACCGCCGAGGTGTTCGAGCCACGGCCCAATGACCCGCGCGTGGTGCTCGACCTCGCGCCCCGGGCCCGCTGGGTCGCCGAGCAGTATCCGATGGTGTCGGTCCAGGAGAAGGGCAAGGGGCGCCTCCGCGTCACGTTCGTGGTGAGCGAGACGGCCTGGCTCGAGCGTCTGCTCCTGCGCCTCGGAGCGGACGCCACGGTCGTGTCGGGGGCGGCGGGTGTGGGCCGGGCCGCCGCTGACCGGGTGCTGGCCCGCTACGGGCGGACGGTGACCGCCCGCTAGCGTCTCGCCAGTGACCGAAGCCGTCGAGGACGCTCTGCCCCCGGATGACGGCTCGGAGCCGACCCCGCCGACCCCGCCGACCCCGAGCCCGGGCCGTTCGACGCGCAACGCGGTCGAGTGGGTCGCGATCGTCATCGGTGCCCTGCTCGTCGCGCTGATCGTCAAGACGTTCCTGATCCAGGCCTTCTACATCCCGTCGCTGTCGATGTACTCGACCCTCGACAAGGGCGATCGGGTCCTCGTCAACAAGGTCAGCTACCACGTCCACGACATCCACCGCGGCGACATCGTGGTCTTCAAGCGCCCGCCGGGCGTCCCCGACACGGGGATCAAGGACCTGATCAAGCGGGTGATCGGCCTTCCGGGCGACACGGTCGAGGCCCACGGGGGATCGATGTACGTGAACGGGAAGCAGCTCAAGGAGGGCTACCTCGACCGGGGCACCGTCACGAGCGACTTCCCGGTGAAGACGGTCCCCAAGGGCGACATCTTCGTGATGGGCGACAACCGGGGGAACTCCGAGGACAGCCGCGTCTTCGGGCCGATCGCGGAGAAGCTGGTGGTCGGCCGGGCGTTCGTCCGGGTCTGGCCGATCCAGGACTTCCACCTGCTCTGACCGGGTAGGCAGCCGCGGTGACCGACGTCGCCGAGCAGCTCACCGAGGTCGCCGACCGCTACCGCCACGGCCATGAGCGGCCGCTGGGCACCTATGGCCTCCTCGACGTCGTGTACGGCGGCCTCGTGGTCGGCTTGGGGGTGATGGCGCACCGGCGGCGCAAGAAGGTTCCCGAGCTCTCGGTGCAGGACCTGGCTCTCATCGGCGTGGCCACGCATCGGCTGGCGCGCACGATCGCCAAGGACCCCATCCTGAGCCCGGTGCGGATGCCGTTCACGTCGTACCAAGGCGTCAGCGGCCCGTCCGAGCTGCGCGAGGAGGTCGTCGCCAGCGGCGTGGGTCACGCCCTCGGGGAGCTGGTCACCTGCCCGTTCTGCCTCGCCCAGTGGATCGCCACCGGCTTCGTCGGCGGCATGATCTTCGCCCCACGCGCCACCCGCCTGGTGGCCGCCACCTTCGCCGGCGTCGCGCTCGCCGACTTCCTGCAGTTCGCCTACGCCGGCGCCCAGCAGCTCTCGTCCTGACGGCGCCGGTCAGACGACGCGCTCGGGGCGGCCGGCGATGGCGTCCATCATGCGCTCGACGTGGTCGGAGTAGACGCCGTCGACACCGGCGGCGAGGAGGGCGTCGAGCTGGCGCCGGTACTGCGCATCCCAGCCGAAGCAACGGCGCCCGAAGCGGTGGAACAACGTGGTGAGACCCCCGCTCCAGTCGTCGACATGGAGGTTGACCACGTCGATGCCGGCGTTGGCGAGGGCCGCCGCCCGCCGCTCCGTCCCTTCCTTGATGCGCCGCAGCCGGGTCGAGTCGACGAGCTGCACCCCCTCCGAGAGCGCCCGCCACCTCGCCGCCTGCTCCCACAGAGGAGCGCACAGGTACAGGTTGGCCTCGGCCTCGCCGCCCGCCTCCCGGGCGAGCGCCACCGCGACGGGCGCGGCGGCCCCGTCCTTGACGTCGAGCGACAGGGCGTAGCCCGTCCCGCAGGCCTCGTACAGCTCGCTGAGCGTCGGGATGTGGGCGGGCAGGGCCGACCGGGGCAGGTCGCCGATCCGCCGCTTCCGCAGCCCCGACCGCACCTCGCCGTCGTGGTCGAGGACGGCGACGCCATCGGCCGTCAGCCACACGTCGCTCTCGAGGCCCGTCGCCCCCAGCCGCAGGGCGAGCTGGAAGGCGGCGACGGTGTTCTCGGGCGCGTGGGCGCGGGCGCCCCGGTGGGCGAACCCGAGCGGGGGACGGGTGGGGTCGAGTCGGTCGGCCACCCGCCCATGCTGCCCGCGAATTTGTTCCGGCCGGGGCCGTCGATTGCTCAAGAGGAACCCGGCCACAGCCGATGGTTTGGCGTAGCCGGAACCGCGGAGGGAACCCCCAAATGGCGACGATTCGTGCAAGCTGCCCCGAATGTGGCGACGTGGAGCTCACCACGAGGCAGATGACGGTCCGGGTGTGCGCCGAGGACAACCGCGGCTCGTACCTCTTCCGTTGCCCGAGTTGCACCATGACGGTCACCAAGGGGGCCGAGCAGCGCATCATCGACCTGCTCGTCTCCTCCGGCGTCGAGGTCGAGATCTGGAAGCTGCCCCTGGAGCTGCGGGAGCGGCCCGTGGGCCAGCCCTTCTGCCACGACGACATGCTGGCGTTCCACGAGCTGCTCGAAGGTGACGACTGGTTCGCCACCGTCGTCGCCATGGTGGAAAAGTAGGGACATGAGTCCCGTCTGGGCGGTCCCGGTGGTGATGCTCCTCGTGGGCGGCGCCGCGATGATCGCCCTGCTGCGCACCACCTCGGAATCCGCTCGAGAGCTGGCCGCCGAGGTCGCCCGGTTCGGTGAGCTCCACGCCGCGCTCGCCCGGGTGCGCACCGACCTGCAGGACACGAGCAGCAACATTCGCGACATCAGGACGACTTCGAACCGCCGTTAGCATCGCCCGGTGCTCAACGTCGGCACCCCCGAGCTCCTCGTCATCCTGCTGGTCGCCCTGATCGTGCTCGGGCCCGAGAAGTTGCCCGAGGTCGCGCGCCAGGTCGGCAAGGTGGTGGGCGAGCTGCGCCGCATGAGCGCCGGGTTCCAGGCCGAGATGCGCGATGCGATCAAGGAGCCCCTGGACCTGCCGCCCGTGGACACCACGCCCGACGAGGCGGCCCCGCGCGAAGCGGATGCCGGCGACGAGGTCCCCGCCGACGGCCCCGCCGAGGGCGACGCCCCGACGGCCGGCTGATGCCGAAGAACCCCTTCCGGCGAGCTCGCCCCTCGCCCGGCACGGAAGCTGCCATGCCGCTCGTCGCCCACCTGGCCGAGCTGCGCCGCCGCCTGATCATCGCGGTGCTCGCCGTCGGCGTCGGCATGCTGATCGCGTTCTTCCTCTACGACCGGACGCTCAGCTTCCTCGTCCACCCGTACTGCACCGTCAAGCACCACTACCAGCCCGGCGCGTCGTGCCGCCTGGTGGTCACCGATCCGCTCGAATCCTTCTCCATCCGGCTGAAGATGGCGGGCTACCTCGGCCTGCTCTTCGCGTCACCGGTCGTGCTCTGGCAGCTCTGGCGGTTCATCACCCCGGGCCTGTACGACCGCGAGAAGCGCTACGCCATCCCGTTCGTCTTCTCGTCGGTGGTGCTGTTCCTCATGGGTGCCGCGCTGGCCATCGTCACGTTCCCCAAGGCCTTGACCTTCTTCGCCCAGTTCGGCGGCCAGAACCTGGAACTGCTCTACACGCCGGGCAAGTACCTCGGGCTGCTCGTCCTGATGATGTTGATCTTCGGCCTCGCCTTCGAGCTGCCGGTGGTCCTCGTCTTCCTCGAGATCGCCGGCATCCTCCGGTGGCAGCAGCTCGCGAAGTGGCGGCGGTACGCCATCGTGGGCATCTTCGTCGTCGATGCGATCATCACGCCCTCCGGCGATCCCATCACGCTGACCGCCATGGCGGTGCCCATGTGCCTCTTCTACGAAGCATCGATCCTCATCGGGCGGTTCGCGCTCCGCCGACGCTGATGGCCCTGCGGCTGCCCGACTACGACTTCGAGCTGGACGACTTCCAGCGCCGAGCGGTCGGGGCGCTGCAGGCCGGGGAGTCCGTGCTGGTGGCCGCGCCCACGGGCTCGGGGAAGACGGTGGTCGCCGACCACGCGGTGGCCGATGCGTTGGCCCGTGGCGGCAAGGCGTTCTACACCACGCCGATCAAGGCGCTCTCGAACCAGAAGTACGGCGACCTCGTGCGGGTGCACGGGGCCGAGAACGTCGGGCTCCTCACCGGCGACAACTCGATCAACGGTGATGCGCCCGTCGTCGTGATGACGACCGAGGTCCTGCGCAACATGGTGTACGCCAACAGCCCGGCGCTGCGCGGCCTGCGCTACGTCGTGCTCGACGAGGTGCACTACATCCAGGATGCCTACCGCGGCCCGGTGTGGGAGGAGGTCATCATCCACCTGCCGCGGTCGGCGCGCCTGGTGTGCCTCTCGGCCACGGTCTCCAACGCCGAGGAGCTCGCCGACTGGATCAGCACGGTGCGAGGGCCGACGACCGCGGTCATCGAGGAGAGGCGGCCCGTCGAGCTCCACAACCTCTACCTCGCCGGCGACCGCGGCAGCGAGCGCCTGCACCTGCTGCCGACGCTCGTCGACGGTCGCCCCAACCCGGAGGCCAACCGCCTCGACGCCGCCGCCGTGCGCATGCCTCGTCGCCAGCAACGCGGCAGCGGTGGCAGGCGGCTGTTCACGCCGCGCCGGGTCGAGGTGGTCGACCGGTTGGAGGAGGAGCGGATGCTCCCCGCCATCTACTTCATCTTCAGCCGCGCCGCGTGCGACGACGCCGTGTCGTCGTGCCTCGATGCCGGTGTGCGCCTCACCACGCCCGAGGAGCGCGACCGGATCCGCGCCATCTGCGACGAGCACACCGACTCGCTCTCCGACGCCGATCTCGACGTCCTCGGCTGGGGTCGCTGGATCGCCGGCATGGAGGCGGGCCTCGCCGCGCACCACGCCGGGATGGTCCCGCCGTTCAAGGAAGCGGTCGAGGCCTGCTTCGCCGCCGGCCTGGTGAAGGTCGTCTTCGCGACCGAGACGCTCGCCGTCGGCATCAACATGCCGGCGCGCGCGGTCGTGATCGAGAAGCTGTCGAAGTTCACGGGTGAGCGGCACCAGCTGCTGACCGCGGGCGAGTACACGCAGCTGACGGGGCGGGCCGGTCGTCGCGGCATCGACGAGGTGGGCTACGCGATCGTGCTGTGGTCGCCGTTCGTCACCTTCGAGCAGGTGGCGAACCTGGTGTCGACGCGCACGTTCGCCATCTCGTCGCGGTTCCGCCCGACCTACAACATGGCGGCGAACCTCGTGCGTCGCTACGAGCCCGGCGAAGCGCACCACCTGCTCAACCTCTCGTTCGCGCAGTACCAGGCCGATCGCGACATCGTCCGCATCGAGACGCGCCTCGAGCGCACCGACGAGCGAATCGCCGCGGCGCACGACCAGTTGCGCTGCGAGCGTGGTGACGCCGAGGACTACCTCCGCCTCCAGCGCCAGCTCAACGACGTCCGTGCGTCGCGCCCTTCGCTCACGCGTCAGGTCGACGAGGTGCTCTCGCAGATGCGACCGGGCGACGTGTTGCGCATCCCCGGCCGCCGCAACGCCGGACCTGCGGTGGTCCTATCGGCGACACCTCGGCGCGGGGCCATGCAGCTCAAGGTCCTGACGACGCGCAAGCACCGGTTGACGCTCGGGCCGGACGATTTCGAGACGGTGCCGCAACGGCTGGGTCGGATCGAGCTCCCCGAGCCCTACCTGCCGAACAGCTCCAACTTCCAACGGGAGGTTGGCGAGCGACTGCGCCGGGCGCGTCTCGCGCACGGCGATCGCGACGAGCCGGTGACCGGGGACGACGAGGTCGACGGCTTGGCGTCATCGCTCGACGTGCATCCCGTGGCCGACTGCCCCGAGCTGCCGATCCACCGTCGGGCCTGGTACCAGCTCGAGCGCCTCGAACGTGAACGCGCCCAGCTCGAGCGCCAGGTGCGCGGGCGCTCGGCGAGCCTGGCTCGCCTCTTCGACCGCGTGTTGCAGCTGCTCGAGACGTGGGGCTACCTCGACGGGTGGTCGCTCACGCCCGCGGGTGAGCGGCTCACCCGCATCTACCACGAGGCCGACCTCGTCATCGCCGAGTGCCTCGAGGCGGGCGTCTTCGACGACCTCGACGCGCCTTCGTTCGCCGGTCTGGCGTCGGCGTTCACGTTCGAGACGCGTGGTCCGGGCGACAACCCGGTCCCGTGGTTCCCCTCCGCCGACCTGCGCAAGCGGTGGACGCGCATCGAGGCCACACACGCGCGCGTCGAGGCGGCGGAGGAGCAGGCGGGCCTGCCCACGACACGTCCGCTCGACCCCGGCTTCGTCGGTCTCGCCCACGCGTGGGCGACGGGGGAGGGGCTCTCCGACGTCCTGGCGGACGAGGAGCTGTCGGGTGGTGACTTCGTGCGCAACATCAAGCAGCTGATCGACCTGTGTCGCCAGCTCGCCGAGGTCGCGCCGTCGCGCACGACGCAGCGGACGGCGGCGGCCGCTGCCGACGCGCTCTTCCGCGGTGTGGTCGCGGCGTCGAGCGCGGTGGGTGCCGGTGGCGAAGATGACCATCCGGAAGGGTGAACCGTGGGGCGCGGTCGCCCCGTTGCCCACCGACGGGGTGATCGTGCGCAGCGACGCCGAAGCACGCGCCGTGCTCGAAGCGGCGCGCCTCGCCAAGGAGCCGTTCCCGACGTTGGGCCTGCTCGGGGGCGACCTGTGCCGCACGCTCGGCGGGCTCGGCGACGAGGCGCGCCTGCGATCCGCCGAGGCGATGACGTTCCCCGTCGATCTCGGCGAGGTCCTGCTCGACGGAAGCCTGCACCTCTTCGTCGCCCACCTCGTGGCGCGCCGACGCCTCTGGCGCGGCCGATCGCTCGTGGCCATGAACGCGGCGTGGCTGGGGGACTGGAACCTCGGCCCGAAGGCGCACCCCGATGACGGTCTGCTCGACGTGAGCGAGGCGACGTTGCGCGCGAGCGAGCTGCTCGAAGCGCGGCGCCGCGCCCGACTCGGTGCGCACCTTCCGCACCCGCGCATCCACACGAGTCGGGTGCCGGCCGTGCAGATCCACTTCGACGTCGCGACACCCGTGCGCCTCGACGGTGTGAGCGTCGGTTCGCATGTTGACGTGAGTGTTCGAATCGAGCCCGACGCGTTTAGTGTCGTCGTGTGAAGTCATGGATCCTGCGGGAAGCACCGGGTAGCTACGAGTGGGGCGACATCGACGCCCGTGCGCCAGGTCCGCTCGACGTGCGCGTGCGCGTCGTGGCGAGCGCCCTGAACCACATGGACCTGTGGCTCATGCAAGGGATGCCGAAGCCCCACGTCCCCCACGTGCCGGGCTGCGACGTCGCCGGCGTCATCGAGTCGATCGGCGCGCTCGTCACCACCGTCGCCGTGGGCGACGAGGTCGTCGTCAACCCGGCGGTCGCGTGCGGCCACTGCCGTCAGTGCCTCGGTGGCGACTCGGCGCTCTGCGCGGAGTTCGGGATCCTCGGCGAGCACGACTGGGGCGGCCATGGCGAGCTCGTGGTGGTGCCGGCGCGCAACGTCACGCCGAAGCCCGCCAACCGCAGCTGGGAGGAGTGCGCGGCCTTCGGTCTCACCACGCTCACGGCCTGGCGCATGCTGCGCCGTGGGCGACTCCGGCCGGGGCACACGGTCCTCGTCGTCGGCGTCGGTGGCGGCGTGTCGTCCTCCGCCCTCGCGCTCGCCAAGTTCGCCGGCGCACGGGTCATCGCCACGTCGCGCGACGACGCCAAGCTCGAGCAGGCGAAGGCGCTCGGTGCCGACGAGGTGGTGAACTCCGACGCCGATCGTTGGAACGTCGAGGCCGACATCGTGATCGAGTCCGTCGGCCCGGCCACGTGGGACAAGTCGCTGCGCTCGCTGGTGCCCGGTGGTCGCCTCGTGATCTGCGGTGGCACGTCGGGCCCAAAGGTCGAGGTCACGCTGCCGCGCCTCTTCTTCAAGCAGCACGAGATCATCGGTTCGACCATGGGCTCCTACGAGGAGTGGGCCGAGGTGGCCGACCTGGTCGCCCAAGGGTTGCCGATCGTCGTCGACCAGACGCTCCCGCTCGCCGACTACCCCGACGCCCTCGAACGCCTCGGCAAGGGCGAGCAGCTCGGCAAGCTGGTCCTCCAGCACTGACGCACCACCGAACCGGCGACGGATTCGACACACCGATGTGTCGGATCCGTCGCCAGTTCGCGTGTCGTAGCCTCGGCGCATGGACGGGGCGACGCTCAAGGCACGGATGGTCGAGCGGATCGACGCGCTGGCCGACACGCTCATCGAGGCCTCGCACGACATCCACGCCCATCCCGAGCTCGGCTTCGAGGAGCACCACGCCCACGCCCTCCTGACCGATCTGCTCGAGCGCGAGGGCGTCGAGGTCACGCGCTCGGCCCACGGTCTCGACACCGCGTTCGACGGGCGCGTGGGCACCGAAGGCCCCGACATCGTCGAACGCGGT
>Ga0207644_10002606_pt1 | contig 11609 bp, 10 predicted proteins | sample KBSS73metaG_FD_184326 | JGI IMG/M metagenome (GOLD analysis project Ga0207644, IMG submission 184326) | Switchgrass rhizosphere microbial communities from Kellogg Biological Station, Michigan, USA - KBS S7-3 metaG (SPAdes) (version 2) | ecosystem: Host-associated > Plants > Roots > Rhizosphere... | reverse complement strand
AGCGGCGTCTTGCAGTGCGGACAGTGCGAGCGCTCGACCACGATGCCCGGCGGGGGCGGATCGTACAGCTCGGGTTCGCCGAGCACTTCGAGGCTGTCGCGCTTCCACTGCCACTCGAGGCGACGCGGCAGGCGCAGGATCACCACATTCAGGAAGCTGCCCACCAGCAGCCCGAAGCCGGCCGCGGCGGGAAAGCCGAGGCCGGGGTTCTGGTCGAGGAACGCCATCGAGCCGTCAGATCGCCGCGGCGAGCTTGAAGATCGGCAGGTACATGCCGATCACCATGCCGCCCACCACCACACCGATGATGATCATGATCATCGGCTCGAGCAGGCTCGACAGCGCATCGACGGCGTTGTTGACCTCGGACTCGTAGAATTCGGCGACCTTGAAGAGCATCGCATCGAGGGCGCCCGCCTCCTCGCCGATCGCCACCATCTGGACGACCATGTGCGGAAATAGGTTGACCTGCTTCATCGCCAGGTTGACCTGGTAGCCGACCGCGACGTCGTCGCGGATGCGCCTAACCGCTTTCTCATAGACTGTGCTACCGGTGGCGCCGGCCACGATGTCGAGGGCCTCGACCAGCGGCACGCCGGCCTTGAAGGTCACGGCCAGCGTGCGGGAGAAACGCGCGATCGCCGAGTTGTGCAGGATCTGTCCCACGACCGGGATTTTGAGCATGGCCCTATCCAGAAAGTGGGAAAAAGCCAGAGACCGCTTCTTGAAAAAGACGAAGGCGACACCCGTTCCAACCACGATGAAGAGCACCAGCCACCAATAGCTGATCATGAAATCGCTGGCCGCGATGATCATCTTGGTAAAGGCCGGCAAGTCCGCGCCGAAACTCTGGAAGACCTGCTGGAACTGCGGCACCACGAAGATCAACAGGATGGCGCTGACCAGGATCGCGACCGCGATGACGGTCGCCGGGTAGAACAGCGCCTTCTTAATCTTGCCCTTGATGGCTTCGATGTTTTCCTTGTAGGTGGCGACGGTGTCGAGCACCGTTTCCAGCACGCCCGCCGACTCGCCCGCGCGCACCAGGTTGCGATACAACTCGTCGAACTGAACCGGGTGCTTGGCCAGCGCTTCGGACATCGACGTGCCGCTTTCGATGTCGGAGCGCAGGCTGTTGACCAACTCCTTCATCTTCGGATTCTTCTGCCCACCGGCGATGATTTCGAGCGACTGCACGATCGGCACGCCGGACTTCATCATCGTCGCCATCTGGCGGCTGAAGATCGCGATTTCCTTCGGGGTGACGCGCTTGCCCTGACCGCCGAACAGCGGCTTCCCCTTCGGCTTGACCACCGTCGGCGTGATGCCCTGGCGGCGCAGTTCCGCGCGGACGAGGTTGGCGGTCTTGGCCGCGTGCTCGCCCTTCATCTTGGTGCCGCGCTTGTCGGTACCTTCCCAGACGAACAACTGCAGCGGTTCGATCTGGCGGGCGGTCGCCTGCTTCGCGGCGGTACGGGTCACGGCCATGGGTTAGTCCTTGGTGACGCGGTTGATTTCGGCGAGGTCGGTGACGCCGTTGCGGAGCTTCATCAGCGCCGACTGGCGCAGGTCGCGGACGCCTGCGCGCTGCGCGGCTTCGGTGAGCTGCTGGACGTTGCCACCTTCCAGGATGATGCTTTGGATCTCGTCGGTCATTGGCATGACCTGGTAGATGCCGGTGCGACCCTTGTAGCCTTCGGTGCAGTCCGGGCAGCCCACCGCCTCGTACAGCTTCAGGCCGGCGTGGATCTCGTCAGCGGTGAAGCCCTCGGCCAGTAGCGCATGTTCGGGCAGGTGCACCTCGCGCTTGCAGTCGTGCAGGCGGCGGGCGAGGCGCTGGGCAATCACCAGAGTCACCGAGGAGGTGATGTTGAACGGCGCGACGCCCATGTTCATCAGGCGCGCGATGGTCTGCGGCGCGTCGTTGGTGTGCAGGGTCGACAGCACCATGTGGCCGGTCTGCGCGGCCTTGACCGCGATCTCGGCCGTCTCCAGGTCGCGGATTTCGCCGACCATGATCACGTCCGGATCCTGGCGCAGGAAGGAGCGCAGGGCCGCGGCGAAGGTCATGCCGCGCTTGACGTTCATCTGCACCTGGTTGATGCCCGGCACGCGGATTTCGACCGGGTCCTCGACCGTGGAGATGTTGCGGCTGTCGTCGTTGAGGATGTTGAGCGCGGTGTACAGCGACACCGTCTTGCCGGAACCGGTCGGGCCGGTCACCAGCACCATGCCGTAGGGCTTGCGGATCGCATCCAGGAAGAGCTTCTTCTGGTCTTCCTCGTACCCGAGCTTGTCGATGCCGAGCTTGGCGGCGCTGGCGTCGAGGATGCGCAGCACGATCTTTTCGCCGAACAACGTGGGCAGCGTGCTGACGCGGAAGTCGATCTGCTTGGTCTTGGAGATGTTGAGCTTGATGCGGCCGTCCTGCGGGACACGCTTCTCGGCGATGTCGAGCTGCGCCATCACCTTCAGGCGCGCGGCGATGCGTGCCTGCAGCTTCACCGGCACCTTGGCGACCTGCTTGAGCAGGCCGTCGATGCGCAGGCGCACGCGGTATTCGGTCTCGTAGGGCTCGAAGTGGATGTCCGAGGCGCCCCGGCGGATCGCATCGACCAGTACCTTGTTGACGAACTTCACGACCGGCGTGTCATCGCCCTTGGCGTCGACGCTCGCCTCGTTGGAGCCCAGTTCATCCTCGCCGCCGGAATGCTCGAGGCTATCGAGCCCGTCGCTGCCGGCGACGGCGTCCGCGAGCGCGTCGGCCGACTCCAGCCACTGGTCGATGGTGCGCTTGATCTTGTCCTCGTCGACGAGGATCGCTTCCACCGTCAGGTTGACGTGGAACTTGATCTCGTCGAGGGCGCGGGTATTCGTGGGATCGGCGATGCCGACGAACAGCCGGCCGCCGCGCTTGAACAGCGGCAGCGCGTTGTGCTTGCGGACCAGCTCCTCGTTGACCAGCTTGATGGCCGAGTGCGCCGGGTCCAGCGAGGACACGTCGAAGATGGGCATGCCGAACTCGATGGAGTTCGCCGCGGCCAGCTCTGCCGGCGCGATCAGCTTCTTCTCGAGCAGGTAGCCCGCGAGCGGACGCTTCTCGCGGGTCGCCGCGTCCATCGCCTCGCGGGCGGCGGCTTCCTCGAGCGCCCCGTCCATCACCAGCCGGCGGGCAATGCCGGTGATCCCGACCAGGTTCGCGGCCATGTCGTTGCTTCTCAGGTACTTCCCCAAGGTCGACTTTACCCCAATCGCGCCTGTGGACAAGCGGGCTGCGGTCGCGTTTTACCGAATGTTTCAGGCGCCTACAGCTGCCTTCACGCCCGCTTCGGGATACCCTACCCGGACGGGGAGGGCGCATGCACATATCGGTGATCCTGCCGGCCAAGAACGAAGCCGAAGGCCTGCGCAGGACGCTGCCTTCCCTGAGGGCGTGCCTGCCGGACGCGGAAGTCATCGTCGTCGACGACGGGTCGACCGACGAGACGGCCGCCGTCGCCACCAGCCATGGGGTCCGCGTGCTGGCCTCCCCCTATTCGATGGGCAACGGCGCGGCGATCAAGCGTGGCGCCCGGGCGGCCACGGGCGACGTGCTGGTGTTCATGGACGCCGACGGCCAGCACGACCCGGCGCTCATCCCGCAGATGCTGGCCCGGCTCGAGCAGGGCTTCGACATGGTGGTGGGCGCGCGCGATGCGGCGGGCCAGGCCAATGTCAGCCGCGGTGCCGCCAACGCGTTCTACAACCGGCTGGCCACCTGGATGACCGGCCACCGGGTCGCGGACCTCACTTCGGGATTCCGCGTGGTGCGGGCCGAACGGTTCCGCGAGTTCCTGTACCTGCTACCCAACGGATTCAGCTATCCGACCACCAGCACGATGGCGTTTTTCCGCAACGCGTATCCAGTGGCCTACGTTCCCGTTCCAGTGGCGCCGCGGATCGGCCGCAGCCACATCCGTCCGCTGCGCGATGGCCTGCGCTTCCTGCTGATCATCTTCCGCATCGCCACGCTCTATTCGCCGCTCAAGCTATTCGCCCCAGTGAGCTTCAGCTTCCTCGGACTGGGGTTGGGCTACTACGCGTGGACGTTCCTTACCGAGCATCGCTTCACCAACATGAGCGCGCTGTTGCTGAGCGCGTCGGTGGTGGTGTTCCTGATCGGACTGGTGTCCGAGCAGATCACGGCACTGACGTATCGACGCGATGCGTGAGGACCAGGCGCGCCGGCCCCGCATCGTCCTGGTAACGCGCAACCTGCCGCCGCTTCGCGGAGGCATGGAGCGCCTCAACCTGCACATCGCGCTTGAAGCCTCGCGCTGGGCCGACCTCGTCGTGATTGGGCCGGAAGGATCCCGGCAGCATTTGCCACGCGCCATCGAAGTGATCGAAATACCGGTCAGGCCTCTCTGGCGATTCCTCCTGCGCTCCGCGTCCGCCGCGTGGAGAGCAGCAATGGGAGCGGACCTCATCCTCGCTGGCAGTGGGCTGACCGCGCCTGCCGCGCTGCTCGGCGCCAGGCGAAGCGGCGGCAAGGCCATCGCTTATCTCCATGGGCTCGACCTGGTGACACCGCACCCGATCTACCGTGCGTGCTGGTTGCCTGCGATGCGCCATCTGGCGGCCGCCATCACCAACAGTCGGAACACTGCGCGGATTGCGCAGGACCTTGGCGTGGCGGGCGGACGAATCGCCATCGTGCACCCGGGCACGAAGCTGCCGTCCGCGGGCGCCGATGCGGGAGACTTCCGTGACCGCTTCGGCCTAGGGGACGATCCGCTGCTTCTCAGCGTCGGCCGGCTCACCGAACGGAAGGGATTGGCGGAATTCGTCGAAGAGGCACTCCCACGAATCGTTGCGACGCATCCCGGCGCGCGTCTTCTCGTGATTGGCGACGATGCCCCAGACGCCCTGAAGCGAAGTGCCGGACCCGACCCCGGATTGCGGTTGCAGGCGGCCGTTCGCGCAACGAGTCTCGAAGCCCATGTACGTCGCTTGGGAGCCTGCGATGACGCAACCTTGCAGCAGGCGTATGCCGCCGCCAACGTGCATGTCTTTCCGGGCAAGAACGTGCCCGGAGACGTCGAGGGATTCGGCATGGTGGCCATCGAAGCGGCGGCCCAAGGCCTGCCCACGGTTGCGTTCGACGTCGGGGGCATCGCCGATGCAGTGGCCCAGGGAGCCAGCGGCTACCTGGTCGCGGCTGGCGATTACGAAGCGTTTGCTTCCCGTGTGTGCGACCTGATCGCTGCAGGCCGAGGTGGTCCAATGGACGCAATGGCGCGCGGTTTTGCCCAAGGGTTTTCGTGGGAGGTCTTTGGCGAACGCCTCCGGACCGTCCTCGAGCCAATGGTGTCCGCCGTGACCGCCACCGCGTCGGGGCAGGGCTGATCCGCATGCGCGTCTGGCTCCCCGTGGTTCGGGCCGGCTCCGGCAGCGACGTTTTCTCGGAGCGGCTGGCGGATGGCCTGCGCGCGGTCGGCGTCGACGTCAGGCTGGACTGGTTCCCGCTCCGCTACGAATTCCTGCCTGAGCTCCTCCGCGCGCGGGTGCCTCACGGCACCGATGTCATCCATGCGAACAGTTGGAACGCCTGTGTCTTCACCGGTCGAGGCATTCCGGTCGTGGCGACCGTATTGCACCTCGTGCACGATCCCGCATTCGCCCCTTATCGATCGCGGGCGGAAGCGCTGTACCACGACATGAACATCCGCTGGCGCGAACGGCGTGCGCTGCGGCGTTGCGACCGGGTCACGGCGATTTCCCACTATGTTGCCAGGACCGTCGAGCAGTTCTCGGGACGCCGCGACGTGATCACGATTCCCAACTGGGTCGATATCTCGCGTTATGCACCCGATACGCATGTCGATGCGGGCGTCGATCAACCCTTCCGCCTCCTGCTCGTCGGAAACCAGAGCCGCCGCAAGGGCGCGGACCTGCTTCCACGGCTGGTCTCCGAACTGGGCGATGGCTTCGAGATCCGGTGCACGGGCGGGTTGCGCAACAAAGTGGACGATGCGCACCCCGGCGTGCATTGGCTGGGGCGTCTGGATGAAGCCGACCTCATCCGCGAATACCAGTCCTGCGATGCGGTGATAACCCTTTCGCGGTACGAAGGGTTTGGCTATACCGCGCTCGAAGGAATGGCGTGTGGCAAGCCTGTCGTTGCATTCAGGACATCTGCTCTGTCCGAAGTGATCGAGGATGGGAAGACAGGCTTGTTGGTTGAGTTGGAAGACATTTTGGCGTTTGCATCGGCTTGTCGACGTCTGCGCGATGACCAGGGCTGGAGCCGTTCCGCGGGGCAGCGAGCGCGACGGCGAGCGGAGTCCGTATTCGGGCAGTCACGCTCGATTGAGATGTACTGCGACCTCTATGCCGAGGCAATCGCGCAACGCGAGCACGCTGAAGGCAGATCCGCATGATGGGCCGTGCCAGATCTGCCATGCCTGATGTGACGGCACTGATACCGACGTTTCGCCGGCCCTCGTTGCTGAGTCGAGCGTTGTCGAGCGTGGTCGAGCAGGATGGCGCCGAGGCCTGCGCCGCCGTATTCGATAACGCCTCGGGCGACGAAACCGGCGACGTGGTAGCAACGTTCGCGGCCCGATATCCGCATGTCCGATATGTTTGTCGCGAGCAGAACATCGGCGGGCTGGCCAACATGCTGGCAGCCGTACAGACCGTGGACACGCCTTATTTCTCCTTGCTCTCTGACGACGACTATCTCCTTCCAGGGGCCTACCGGCATGCGATTGCAGCGCTCGAACGCCACCCTGAAGCAATGTTCTGGACAGGTGTGACCCTCGAAGTCGACGAAGATGGCCGCATCTGGAATGCCAGAATGCAACGATGGACACGCGAGGGCCTCTACAAACCACCAGAAGGCGCGCTTGCGATGACGCACGGTCGTGCGCCGACATGGACGGGCGTCGTTTTTCGACGTGAGGTCCTCGATCGGGTCGGCTTCATAGATCCCAGGGCTGGTGGACCCTCGGATCTCGATTACCTGCTGAGAGTGGCGGCGCGTTTTCCTTTCGTGTTCGAGCGACTTCCGGCCGCAGTTTTCACGCTCAATCGCCAGTCATTCAGCGCGACCCAGCCTCTTTCATCATTTTGGCCTGGTTGGATGCGCCTGATAGAAAACATGGATGCGCTTCCCGGCATTGGTGATGCCGCCCGTTCGCAGCTGGTTGCTGCGGTTCGCCAGGATGCGGAGCGCATGCTGTTTCGGCGCGGCGCGAATGCGATCGCGTGTAGGCGTGGACAGTTCGCACGTGAGTCGGCGGCAGCGCTGACGTCCTATTTCGACCGCCGCGGAAAGGCCGGCCTTCTGCGTGTGTTGGCAGGCGCCTGCGAACACGTCGGTGTTGCGCAGCGGCTGGCGACCTGGACGTACCGTTTGCTAGAAGATCGCATCGTCCGTTCGCGCAGCCGCCTGCAGGACGACTACGGTCATTTGTTGCGGTCCGTCTAGCGACGTGTAATCCGGGTCCCGAGCAGGATGGCGCGCGCTGCTTCCATGAAGCGTGCCCGTGCCGCGGATGCTGCCATCGCGGCGGCCAGCAACGCGACTCCGGAGGCCACGATCAGGCGTGCCAGCGGGAACCAGCGGGAATTGCCGTCCGGCAACAAGAGTTTGCATGCGGCCGCGAACAGCATCGCCATGACGAGCGGTGGCACCACGTCCGTGACGAACCAGCGCACGGACTGTCCGCGCAGGAGCGGCGCATGCATCAGGGGCGCACCGATGACGATGTAGGCCAGGTTGAAGGCGAACCAGGTCCCGGCGGCGCCCGTCATCCCGAATTTCCCGACCGCCCACCAGCTTGCGGGCACGACGATGGCCGCACCCACCAGGTTCAGGCGCAGGCTCAGCGACGTCTGGCCGAACGCAAGCTGGAGCGCGTACGGTAGGTTGAGCAAGCCGTTGAGCGCAGACCCGAGCACAAGCAGGCTCAGGGGTGTCGCAGCGATCGCCGCGACATGCGCATCCTGTGTCCACAGCATGAGCAGATCACGCGCAAAGAAAGCCATCACCACGGCAGCGGTTCCGGCCAGTACCACCAGGTACTGGGTGCTTTCGTGATAGAGCTGTCGTAGTTGTGCTTCCTCGCCCGCGCCCACCAGACGGCTGTAGCGCGGGAACAGCGCGGTGAAAAACGGCTGGACGAGCCGGCCCAGGCCCGCCGCCACAGTCACGGCGAGCGTGTAATAGCCGAGTTCCGCGAGCGGGCGCTGGCTGGAGAGCGCGATCCGATCCGCCTGCATGATCAGCAGGCCCAACGCCGAGACCGCGAAGGTGCCCGCGGCGAAGACACCGCTCTGCCGCAGGAAGCGCGGCCGGAACACGGGTCGGCGCGCAGGCGAGGGAAGCGCGCGCCAAAGCACGACGTGCGATGCGGTGGATTGCGCGATCGACACTGCGATCTGCCACCACACATAAGCCTCGATGGTGGACTCCACGCGCCAGAGCACCAGCACGGCGCCGCCTGCGCGCAACGTCGCGAACAGCGCGTTGAGAAGATTCAGTTGCAACTGCCGCTCGAGGCCATTGAGGCCGCCGGCATAGAAGCTGCTCGGCCACTGCAGCGCGATCGCCACGCCCATCAGCTGGATCGCGTGCTGGGTGCGGACTGCGCCGAGCGAGGTGGGCTGCAGCCAGCCATGGGCGATCGGGCCGCTCAGGGCGACGATCGCCAGTGCGCTGATGGCGCATGTCGGCAGTACGACCCATTCGAAAGTGCGCAGCAGGTCATGTGCGTCCGCAATGCCGGCGGACGCCAGGCTGCGCCGCGCCAATTCACGATTCAGTGTGGCCGACAACCCGAGGTCAAGTACGTACGACAGCGCCTGCAGGCTCAGCATGAAGCCCACCAGGCCGTACGACTCCGCGCCCAGCAGGCGTATGTAGAACGGAACGAAGACGAGGCTGACCGCCACCGTCCATGCCTGGCCGGCGAAGTTGGCGAGGATGTTGTTGCGCAGCCTGGCCACTCGGCGTCTCTCCCTTCGCGTCAGGCGATCCGGCGCAGGTATCCCCCGGGCGCAACCGTGATCGAGATCTTCGCCTCGGCGGCGTCATCGACGACGAAGCCCGGGTGTCTCGACAGGAATTCGCGGACCGCCGTCTTCGGATTGTTGCCGACGTCCCACGGCCGGTTCGGGTAAAGGCCGGCGGGAAGATCCTCGACCACGGTGTCGAAAACGACGCAATAGCTGCCGACCGCCACCAGTGGCGCGTAGGCTTTCAGCTCCGCGAGCACATGCTCATGCGTGTGGTTGGAATCGAGCACAACGAGCACTTTCTTTCCCGCTGCGGCGGCGGCGACCTGCGCGATGACCTCCGGCGCGATGCTCGAGCCTTCGATCATGCGGATGCGTTTCGCCATCGGGTGCGCCTCGATGGCCTCCCGGTTGTGTGCGCGGATGTCGATGTCGATGCCGAGCACTTCGCCGTGGCCCATGAGCTCGCAGATCGACGCGTAATAGACCAGCGAACCGCCATGGGCGATGCCCGTCTCGACGATCAGGTCGGGCCGCACATCCCACAGGATTTCCTGCATGGCGACCATGTCCTGCGGGTACTGGATGATCGGACGCCCCATCCAGCGGAAGTTGTAGGAATAGCCGTGCGGCAGCGTGTGCAGCAGCCAGGCAGTCGACTTGGCCTTCAGGTCCGCGTCGTTCCGCAGCGACTCGATGTTCCGGGCCACCTGCTGGCGGAATTCATCCTCGGGGGTCATGCGTCGTCTCGCTTCTGAAGGAAATCGTGGGGACGTGCGGGCGTGCCGATGACCGTCGTGCCTTCCGGCACGTCGCGTGTCACGACCGCGCCTGCGCCGACGGTGGCATGCGCTCCGATGCGAACGCGGGGCAGCACGACGGCGCCGGCGCCAATGAAGACGCCATCGTCCACCACAACCTCGCCGGCGAGGCGCGCACCGGGGCCGACATGCACGCCGGCGCCGAGCGCGCAATCATGGTCGACCGATGCGCTGGTGTTGACAATCGTTGCGTCGCCGAGGCGTGCACCCGTGCACACGGCGGCCATGGCCAGCACCTGGCAACCGCGCCCGAGGTGCGCGTCGGCCGCGACGAAGGCGCGCGGGTGGACGACGGTCAGCGGCGGGTACCCCCGCACTTCCAGCATCCGCTGCATGGCCAGGCGATCCGCGCCATGCGCACCGCCGATCGCGACGCAGGCCGTAACGGGATGCGGGCCCGCGTAAGAGGCTCGCCAGTCTTCCAGCCCGCGTTCGCCGCGGAAGATCGGCACGTCGGCGAAGGGCGAGGGAATCTCGCGGTTGTCGAACACGGCCACGATGCGCGCCGTGGTGCCCAGTGCCTCGCGCAGGACGCGTGCCTGTCCGGTGCCGCCCCAGACGATCACCGGCGTCATGCGAGTTGCCCGAAGACGGCGGCCACATGGGCGATCACGCGGTCCATCTCCGCATCCGTCAGGTCGTGGTAACTCGGCAGGTTCACAGCGCGCGGCGGCAGCCCGAGGCTTACATGGTGCGCCGGATGCGGATCGAACATCGGCAGCGAGGACAGCGGCCAGAAGAACACGCGACCGTCGACGTTGTCGGCGCGGAAACGTGCCAGTAGTGCTTCGCGGTCGAACCCGGAGTCCGGGTCCGCCACGATGGTCGGCATCCAGAACCCATTCGTGGTCCCCACCGGTTCGGGATTCATGACGAGCGGCAGGCCGGCCAGCCTGGTCCGGTAGTACTCGAACACGCGACGCTTGCCGGCGACGAGTTCGTCCACGCGCTCGAGCTGGGCGCAACCGATGGCTGCTTGTGCGTTCGACATCTTGTACTTGTATCCGATGGCCTCGGGCCAGAACTGGCGCGTCTCGTGGCGCGCACGGCCGTGGTTGGACAGCGTCAGCACGCGCTCGTACAGCGCATCGTCGTCGGTTACGAAGATGCCGCCTTCGCCGGTCGTGATCGTTTTCGTGCCATGGAAAGAGAACGCGCCGAATCGGCCGAGCGAGCCCGCGCGACGGCCGTGCCAGACGGAACCGATCGCCTCGGCCGCATCCTCGATCACGGGAATGCCATGCCGGCGGCCGATGTCGAGCAGCACGTCCAGATCGCACAGGTTGCCGTAGAGGTGCACGGCGAGGATGGCTCTCGTGCGCGGCGTGATCGCTTCCTCGACCCGCGCCGGGTCCAGGCACCAGCTCGTCGGATCCACATCGACCAGTACCGGCGTGGCGCCGAGGTGGACCACGGGTGCGACCGAGGCGATCCAGTTGATGTCGCCGAGAATCACCTCGTCTCCCGGACCGATGCCGAGTCCGGCCATGCCCAGATGCAGCGCGCCGGTGCCGCTCGACGTCGCGATGGCATGTCGCACGCCGAGGTGGGTGCGGAAGAGTGCCTCGAATCGGTGGATGTAGTCGTAGCAGCGCTCGCCCCATCCGGTGGCGGCGGCGTCCGTCGCGTATTCCACTTCGCGTGCGGTGATCGATGGTTTGGTGTAGTGGATGCGGCTGGCAACGGGCGCGTTCATGCGATCACCAGTTCGGGCACGGCAAAGACGAAACGTCCGCCCCATTCGCGGATATAGGACAGTTGCGCCATGATTTCGTCACGCAGGTT
>Ga0207644_10002605_pt1 | contig 11616 bp, 21 predicted proteins | sample KBSS73metaG_FD_184326 | JGI IMG/M metagenome (GOLD analysis project Ga0207644, IMG submission 184326) | Switchgrass rhizosphere microbial communities from Kellogg Biological Station, Michigan, USA - KBS S7-3 metaG (SPAdes) (version 2) | ecosystem: Host-associated > Plants > Roots > Rhizosphere... | reverse complement strand
GGGACGTAGAACCCCGACGTTGCCATTGGGCAGACGGTGCGCACACCTTCGCTGACACAGCGGCTGCGCATCATCTGGCGGGGGAATTTACGCCACATGTCTTTGCTTGCGAGCCCGGCTTTGGCGGCGCGTGCGGCGTCCCAGGTAATGCGGATGGTGCCGCCGGCCGGGTGGCTGAACGTGGCATCCGCCGCCTCGTCCGAAAGCGCGTGCCACTCGACCCGGCCGCCGGCATGGATGAAGTCGCGCATCATCGCTTCGGAGGTTTTTGCCGGGCGGCCCTGGATGATGTTGTAGTCCCGTGCGGCTTCGGCCGGATGGCGGCCCTCGGCCTGCGATATGCTCATCAGCACAAGGGCTTGCTCCTTTGTGGTGATGCCGAACATGCGGGATTTGGCAACCGCATCGGCGAGCTTTTCGATGTCTGTCATGCGGTGCATGGCACCGGGCCGCGCGGGGAGTGTCACCACGTCATTCTGCGGCATCGGTAGTCTCCTGTTCATCGACGGCGCGCACCCGCAACACCCGTATGTCGCGGGCTGGCAGCAGCACTTCCTTGCGGTGTTGCGTGGCGAAGGAAATGTTGTAGCCGGGCAGCCACCCGCGCGACGCGCGGCCCATCCGGTTTTTGATTTCGTAGTCGAGTTCTTTCAGCCGCCGCTCGGCTTCGCTGGTGGTGGCCTTCAGCGATTGCCGCTCGTCGAGAATGGCGGGCAGCGCGTTATCCTGAGAAAGGTCTATCCAGCTTCCATCATCGAAGTCGCCGGCAAGCTCGGTGGCACCGGCTGCGGTGCCCGGCAGGGCACCTGAGTCAAACTCCCGCCACCATTCAGCCGCGGCAGCAACGATGCGCTGCTCGGCCTCGGCATGGCGCGGTACGGCGAAGTAGTGCGTGGGGTAGCTGTCGCTCATCACCATAATGACGAGCCATGCCCACGCACAGTCACAGACGACGGCCTCGGTTAAAGTCTGGATGATGTAGGGCAGAGGTGCCCGGCCCTGCCAGCGCTCCCAGACGCGCGGCGCGGCGGTCTTTATCTGGATGATGCCGCGCCCGGGTTCCTTCGGCAGCGTGGATGTCGCGAAATAATCCGGCGTGCAGCCGATGCGCAGCGACGGGATGCGGTGGTAGGTGGTGGCCTTCTCTAGGGTCCACTCCGGCCGTTCTTCGGCGATGGCGGCGGCGACGGCAGCCTCGAAGATGCGCCCGCGGCGCATCGATGCATTGTCGGGCACCGAGCCGGTGCCGGTGCCGGTGGTGCCGCGCATGAGGTCGGCGAGTTGCTCGCGCGATAGGTATGGGTGCAGGTTCCAGATCGCCGGAATGCGCGATGCCGTCAGATCGGCACGCCTCCATTCGAGCCAGGCCCCGGTGGATTCGATCTCGCGGACTTCGCGCGCCGGCTCGGTCATGGCGTGCCCTCGAGCTCGTCTACTTCGGTGAGGGTGCGCGCGGCAAACTCGGCGGTACGAGGGTCGCCTATTGCAGCGATGTTCCGCAGTGCCGCACGGAGCATGCCGGTGGTGCGGAGCATCTTTAGCTCACGCGACGAACGACATGCTGCCGGCACCACATTGGCGAGTTCGAGGTAGAGACGGCAGAGTATCTCCATCTGGTGCGCCGGCTCGGTCATGGCGTGCGCTTTCGCGGCAGCATCACCCAGGGGTAGCCGTCCTCCTCGTCGTAGTCGCCGCGCCGTGTCCCGACGATGCGCCCGGTGCGCTTGTCGACGATTTTGGTATCGCCGGTCAGGGGTTCGACGAGTTCCACCGTCTCCTCCCACGGCCCGGCGCGGGCCTGCTCGATGGCGTTGGCAAACCACCCAATCATCCATCCTTCATCGAGGTCGTGCCCGTGATCCCGGGCGATCCGGCAGAACTCAGCCGCCCACTTCGCGGCATCGGTGCCCATGTAGGCGAGCAACTCCCCGTCGCTCATGGTTTCTGACCACGGCCCGGTGCGGGCGGCCTCGCGCAGCCGGCGGGCGAGTACCGCCTCTATGGCGACGGCGGTGGCGGCTCGTAGCGCGAGCCACATGCGCCGCCTGTCGCCGGGGTCTTCGTGGAAGGGGAACCGCCACATTTCGAGCGCCTCGTCGACGCTGGCCTCGCTGGTCAGTTCGTCATAGATCTCGGCGGCGAGGTTGCGGTCGTGCACTCTCATGCCGTCGACCCACGCGCTCATGCTGCCACCGCGTGGATGATGGCGGGCCGAGCCCAGCGGCGCTGAAAAGCTCGCCATTCGGGTGCGGGCCGGTGGCGCTCCTGGCTGGGTGTCTCGGGTCGCCAGAGCATCGCCATCGGGGTGAAGCCGATCGCCACCATCTGGTCGAGGCGGGCTGTCGCTGCGGCGAAGGTGTCTTTCGGAAAGCCGATCAGGACGTAGCAGCGCAGTCGGTGCGAACACCGGGTAAAGCCGGCGTCGAGGAGCCGGCGGGCAGCGCTCTCCAGCGTCTCGAAAGCATCGCCGGGGTCATAGGCAAAGAACATGCTGGGCCGCGGTGTGAGCGAGGCCAGCAGGTCGACCTGGTAGTCTTCGAGCGAGAGCGCTTCCAAACCGCCGGTAAACTCGACGCGACGCCCTTGTCGGCGCAGCATGGCGAACACCGCTTCGACATGTTCGCGCGGGCAGGCCAGCAGGTTGTCGTCGAGGATGTTCCAGCCGTCGTGGATCGGCAGCAGGTTCGGCGTCGGCCATTTCTTCCAGACACCGCAGAACCAGCAACGCCGCGGGCAGCCGCGGGACGTGATCGTGTAGCCGGGCTTGACGTAGCGGCCGGGGATAAACTCTAGGCTGTCGTCACCGTAGGCGACGCCACCGACCTTTACCGGAGCCACCCAGCGCCACTGCTCGGCAAGTTGCTCAGCGTAGGTCTTATCGTAGGTGAACGACACGCTGACATGCACCTCGTCGCCTTCGGCGAACAGGTCGGGCGGGCCGACATAGGCGAGCGCGTCGTCGGGCGTTGCCTTGGTGCGCCGCGGAAACACGCGAATGATGCGCGGCTCGCTCATGCTGCCTGCCCGCGTGCAACGGTGTGGAATGTCCGTATGCCAAAAAGCGCGATGAGGGCGGCCTCCGCGCGGCCGATGGCGTGCGCCCTGGTGCAGTAGCCGCGGCGCGCGGTCCACAAGCCGGCGTCCTCGGGCAGCAGCCGCCCGGCGCAATCCAGCGCGAGGGCCTTGTCAGCCTTTATGCCAAAATGCCCCTTCCACTTGGCCGGCGACACGACCTCGTAGGGCCAGCCATTGCAGGCAGCGATGGCGCACAGCGCCATGTAGCGCTGCCCGAGGGCGAAGGCGCTACTGGCGCCCATGCGGCGTTGACCGCTGCCGGCAAACGGCGCCTGCTTCTCAATCCACAGATGGCCGCAGCGGCGCTCGTCGAGGGCGGCCACGAGATCGGCCGCCAGTTCGCGCACGCGCAACTCGCCGGCCGACATGGGCATGTCGACGATGTGCAACACGCGGCACGTCTCGGCGTCGAGAAAACAGACTGCGCCATCGGCGCCGGGGTCGCAGCCGGCCACGATCATCGCCGGCTCCGGGGGAGGCCAACCCGGCAAGCACCGGGTTGACCATCCTCGCCTAACGACCCAACTTGATTCTGACGCGCAGAATCACGATGATGCGAAGCGAGGGTTTGCGATGAGCTACCATCGCATCCTCCTCCGAAGCGCCGGGCCTCCAACGCCCGGCGTTTCATTTTGCCAGCCTCAATCCAGAGGCCGATAGAGTTCAGCGCGGGCAGGCAGACGAATAGAGCTACAAACGACGTCACCCAATGGTGCCGAGGGGCCGTAGGGTCTGACATTTCCCCCTGGAGCACCCACCAGCGGTAGCGGAGGCCGTGTGAGTTGCTCATAGCGCCAACCGCTCTTGTTGGTCGAATACCCATGGACGCGCGTGAACGGTCCCAGCGAAGACGGAAATCACCAGCCATGAATTGCGAAAGCGGTTCAGATTGCCGCATAACAATGGCGGCGCGGTGCTAAGGTTAAGCGCATCTTCAAGATAAGCGGCACAAACTTTCGACGGCTGTTTGCGCATCAATTCATAGCAACCCCAATCGCGGAGCATGAAATCGTGCGCGCCGTCGTCGTCCTTAAAGCTTAACCGGGGATGAAGGGGAAACCGCTGCTTTACCGGCATCGCCGGCATACCGCCGAACAAATCAGGCGTTGGCGCCATCTCAGCGGTGTCGCCGCGTTCAAAGTCGAGCGTCGGAATGTGCTTCGGCAGAATGACGCATAAAGACAGGCGCCGTTGATTCGCCTCTTTAATCGATGCAACGGTCAGCGCCTCAACGATCTGCCTTTGCTCTTCGGGCTGAAGCTTGTCGGCAACCGGATGAATAACGTCGTTAATCCGATAATGCGCGGCGGGCGAGCGGTTGCCCTTGATTTTCCAGCTTTCAAACCGGCTGTCTTTGGGGTTCCGCTCTAGCGGGATTTGTGATTTAGACCATCGCTTCGGGCAATGCGCCCGCGCCATCGGGTAGATCCGCACCGGCTGGCGCAGCTCCATGCTGAACCCGGCGGTGCAAACGAACTCACGGCCGTCCGAGTTTGCTTCCGGCACGGTCTTTCCGAGCATGACGAAATCGTCGAGGGTCATCCATCAATGTCCGCGAACTGGTCTGCGATTGCTTGCGGCGTCCCCTCGCCCCGCAGCGCGGCATTAACAGTGTTGGCGATCACGTCGGCGTGGCACGCCTCGGGATGGCACCAACAGACGAGTACCTTGCCGCGCCAATCTACAATCTTGTCGAGCAGGCCCGGCTTGTGTGGCCAGTAGAACTTTTCAAATTTCGCGATAACCTCGCCGCGGTCGCCGTCGTCCGGCATGACGAACGGATTGCCAAACTCGCTTTGCCTATCGACGCGAACCAGGCGGCCTTCGTCTTCCGCCCATCGAAGCAACGCTTCGTCGATGCGCTGCCCGTCATCGTGCGCACGCATACTGGCAACAACGCACTCGCCAGCTTCGGCACGCGTCTTTCGGTCAAGCTGGCATTCATCCCAATAATCGCCTTCGTCGATTTCGGGTTCGTCACGGCGAGGTTTGGCGATGGCGTTCATCGCCGCCTCAAGCCCCAAATCCGCAAGCCTTGCGGATTCCTCCGGCGAAAGCCGCGCCATTCGCATATAGAGTTGCGCGGTCCGATCAGGCAGCCCGACAGTTTTGAGCCACGGCAACCACTTACCGCCGGCTTGTCGTACTAGTTTCTTGGCCTCGTTTAATTTCGCGCCGGCATCTTTCGCTCGCTGCACGCTGGTGAGCTTCGCCGCTTCGCTGGCCTTGTGCGCGTCCATGATCTCCGCGCCAAGAACGGCCAGCCGGTTGCTGCCGGCAGTGTCATCATTCATCGAACGAGAACGCCTTCTTTTGCAGTTTTTCGTGTGCGAGCCGGCGGGCAACGTCTGCGACTTGTTCGTTTAGTGCGTCGATAATCCGGCGTGCTTCGTGTTCGCTGTATTCGTTGGCAGATGACGACAGCCTGCCGACCATCTCTATTGCATTGATGGCCCGTTGTACCCGCCCAGTAGCGAGCCGAAGGAAACGGTCGTGCTTGTTTTCGCGGTGGGCAGCGCCATTCCCCATTCGTGCTGTTCGGTAATGGTCAATCGCGGCGTCATACGGTTGCGGCATGCGTCCCTCCTGTTTTAGTTATTTGTCCTCGGACAATTAAACCCGGCGATACACATCGCCCCCGCCGGGAACGCATTGCCCCGCCGGCAGTCCATCGCGACCGGCGGGTCGTCGCCGAGCCACCGCCCCTCGCGGATAGCGGCGACGGCGGCCTCGCAGGTCGCCCGGCTGGTGGCGGCGACGGTCTCCTGCCGCTCGCCGGGCCACGTCAGCAGAAGGACGTGGGGATCGAATGCCAGCGCAGCGGCGAGCGCGATCGGCGCGGCCCTCACGACAGCACCCGGTGGCGCGCGTATTTCGCGGCGATGCCTTCGGCGATGTAATCGTCAGCGGTGCGCCGCTGCCGCTCTCGAGCCCGTTGGATGGCTTCGCGCGCCAGCTCCATTTGCGATGCCGGTTCGAGGCGCATCGGGCAGATCGGGGTATGGGTGATGTTGCCGAGGAGGTCGCCCGGGCACGAGCAGCCGGCGATTGCCTGCATACGGGCGCGCTGGATCTCGGCCAGCCGCTCGGCGATGGCGGCGCTGTCTTCGCAGGCTGGGGTACGGGCGGTCATTGCACCGGCTCCGGCCGCGGCACGCCCTCCGGCCATTTGACACCGTCCGGCCAATTAGCCGCAAACCACTCCGTAGCCCGCATCATGGTCAGGACATTTGCCCCACGTCCCGCCGCCAGCCGGGTAAAGACCTTGTTATTTCCGCAGGCCCGCAGCCCAACGCCGGTAAGCGTCAAGCCGGTTTCTTCGCTATAGGCACGGGCTAAGGTGAGCAGTTGCTCGATGCTGACCGCGGGCATGCCTGCGAGTTTTCATGAAAATTTTCATGGCTGCAACCCCTCTTGCGAGGTTGGGAAAACATTCCCATGTCCATTGACACGGTGGGCAGATTGTCCACAATGTCACGCTAGTCGCGGTAGTCTGAGGTCCACGTACGTGATCATCGAAGCGGGGGATTCTCCGCCCGACGATTCCGCGTCAACGGCGAAAATTCATCACATCCGCCGTTGGAACGACCGCGCCTATAAGAAGTTCGTGGCTGCCTGCGCAGACGAAATGGGTCTCTCGATCCACATGCTTTATAAGCGCGCGGGGGTTGATCCTAGCTCGCACTCTAAGTCGGCCGGGAAATTCGGGCGTAGCATTGAGCAGATACTTGCGATTGCCGATGCGGCTGGCAAAGACCCGGCGCTGTTCATTGCCGCCGGCATTCTCGGCCGAGACGACAAACGCGATAGCGATCTAGAATTGGCGAAGCTAGCCGTCGTCTCGACTCTGGCATCGCACCTTTACGTCGCGTTATCGCCGTCGCAGCTGGTGTCCAGCGACAGTAGCGCCAAACTGCTGAATGCAGTTCTAACCGCTATAAAATCACGCGATTAGCAGAAAAAATCGTCGGGGAGATCCGGCAATATAGCCCAAACCTGCGGCTCTCTCGGCAGACCATCCGCGCCAAACCAGCCTTCGCCGTTCCAGTGGGCTATCGTCCACTTATCATCGCCGCCGGGGGCAATGACGCACCAGCCGAACTCCTTGCCCGGTTTTGTCGGCGCCTCCCTGATGTCGGAAAATTCTAATATCGGCAGCGCTTTAACCGCGTCGCGTTGCATCAGGGCGTCTCTCCCCATGCGGGCGTTAACCATATCAAACCGTCTGTCGTGAAAAATTTCAAGCGTCCTATTGGCGATGAAAATTTTCACGTATAGGATGCCGAACGGCTGCCCCCGGCCAACAGCGAGGCAGGCATCTGATGTCGCGCGCCCCATCGAAATTCCGCCAACGCGACGTGACGGCAGCCGTCAAGGCGGTCGAAGCCAGCGGGCACCCGGTGCGGCGCGTCCGCATCTCGCACGACGGCGACATCGAGGTCGAGATCGGCACGCCTGCCGAGCCGGCGCCGGCCGCGCCCGCCAACCCTTGGGATGAAGTGCTGACCAGATGACGCAGATCAGACTGAAGTACGTTCACGAGTTCGCCGACAGGCACGGCAAGGTGCGCCGCTATGTGCGCCTGCCGGGCGGGCAGCGCATTCCGCTGCACGGGCGCCCCGGCTCGACCGAGTTCATGGCAGCTTATCAGGCAGCGCTCGACGGCATCGCCACGCCGGCAGCCAAGGCGGGCGCTGGTGCCATGCGGACGCTCTCAGGTAGCATCGACGCCGCCATAGTAGGATGGTACGGGCACGAGAGCTTCACCTCACTGGCGCGCACCTCGCGCGATACTCGCCGGCAGTCGCTCGAACTGTTCAGGAAGGAGCACGGCACTAAACCAATCGCCGCGCTCCGCCCGCAGCACATCAACAGCATCCTCGCCGCGATGAAGCCGGGCTCGGCTCGTCAGATGCTCTACGCGCTGAAGGCGCTGATGCACTATGCGATGCTCACCGGGCTGATCGCCGACGATCCGGCCGCCGCGATGAAGCCGCCGCGCAAGACGGGCGGCAAGTCGGACGGTATCCACTCGTGGACTGAGGACGAGATCGCCGCCTATCGCGCCTACCATGCCATCGGCACACAGGCGCGCCTCGCGCTCGAGCTGGCGCTGAACACCGCGGCCCGGCGCAGCGATCTCGTGAAGGTCGGGCCGCAGCATATCAGGGCGGGGTTGTTCACCTACACTCAGCAGAAGACGGGCGCCGCGGTGGCGATGCCGGTGCATCCCGACTTGTTCGAGGTGCTCGCCGCCACGCCGACATCGGGGCACGCGCTGTTCCTCGTCAACTCGGCCGGCAATCAGCTATTGCCTGATGGGCTTGGCAACCGCTTCCGAGTGTGGTGCGCCGAAGCCGGGCTGCCGGGTTGTTCGCTGCACGGGTTGCGCAAGGCGCAGGCTCGGCGGCTCGCCGAAGCCGGGTGCTCGATGCGCGAGGTCGCGGCGATTACCGGGCACACGACGCTCGCCGAGGTGCAGCGCTACACCGATGCGGTAGACCGCGAGCAGTTGGCGAAGACGGCAATGCGCCGCCTCCGCGGAGGAACGTGAGCGGAACCAAATTGGCAAACCTGCCAAAACCAAATTGGCAAACCCGTCGCAACCCATTGGAAACGCCAGCTAAATTTCGGGCGTTGCCGATCAACCTGAAGGACTACTCTTGAATGAAATCAATGCGTTCCAGTGGCAAACCGGCCTATACGCGCGCATTGAAACTAAAGGGCTTTTCGGGCGATTGGCAAACCGGCCTCGACGCCCTGCTCGCCGGCCTCGTCCTGGCCGGGATCATCCTCGGGCTGATGGTCTAGGGCGGAACCTGAAATCAAGTTTCTGGCCGCTCTTATCAAGACGGCCCGGCAACCTCTGCCCCATCTAGGGGCGGCGTCAGGGGGCGCGTGAACGCCCGCGCTGACGCCTGACCACAACCGAAGCAGGTGTTTCGATCATGGCTTACCGCATTTTATCATTGGCTGTTCTCGGCTGTCTCGCCGCCGTGCCGGCATCGGCCGAAACCGGCATTCGGCTTTGTGACGAAACGCCCGTCGCGAAACTAACATTGGAACAACTCAGAGACTGCCAGGACTTCCTGAAGGCCTCGAACCATATCAAAACGCTACTGGCGCGGCCGGAAAAGCCACGAAACTGCACCACCTTGGTTTACCGGGGTCCGACTGATCATCCCGAGAAAGTCAGCAAAGTTTGCGAATAAAAAAAGGCCCCGCCGAAGCGGGGCCACAACACCTACCGTCTCAGCAGCCGCCGCCTGCGGCCGGGCGTTGCCGCCGCTGGCGGCGGCTCGGTCAAGGGGACGGTGGGGTTCCGGGCTGTGGCTTGCCCCCAGCCATCGGGAAATATCCCCAGCCGTACTCGGTCGAGTAACCCCAGCCGCCATCCTCGGGAGGCGGTTTGTTGTCGACCGGCGGCTCTGGCATCGGCGGAATGACGATCGGGTGCGCAGGATGCCCCGGAGATGGCCAGATCTGCACGGGCGGCCCACCCGGCTCAACCGGCGGCAACACGATGGGATGGGTCGGATGACCGGGACTAGGCCAAACACCCACGCCGCTTGGCGGTAAACCCTGGTCAGGGTACGGCGGGGCGACGCCACCCCAGAAGCCCGGAGGCGGACCTCCTGGCGCAATGGGATGCGCAGGATGCCCCGGAGATGGCCAAATGCCGGGAGGCGGTCCACCCGGCGCAATGGGATGCGCGGGATGCCCCGGGCTCGGCCATATACCCGGCGGCGGCCCTCCCGGCGCGATCGGGTGCGAGGGATAGGGACCGCCCGGCATCGGCCCGCCACCAACGCCCACGTCCGAGTAGAACAGAACGCCTTGAATCGTCACCGGCACTGCGGCCATCAGGTTTTACTCCTTCAGTATAAAGAGGCGGCCCCAATGGCCGCCCCGTCGTTCTTAATTGTTCTCGATGAGCCTGCGCACCGCGGCGCATGGCTCGATGACGCTGGCGAACTTGCCGTCGACCAGCCCCACAACGCAGCGCGAGCCCGGCGCCACCAAGCGGTTCGGCCGGCCGGGGATCGCCGCGTAAAGGCTCGTAATCTGGCTGGGGTTTATTAAAACTTCGCGACCATCGGCCTGGTGCAGCACAATCAACTGGATTGCGGCGATCCAAACGAATTGCGCCACATCACCGCATCGCCGGCAGGAAAATGTACAACCCCAGCAGCAACACCGCTACGAAGGCAAAGTACACATTGCTCGCCGAGAACGGCGCCATTGGTGGTAGCGGCAGGATCGTGAGGAGCCACAGAAACATCACGACGACGAACAGGATCTCTAGGATCATGTCACCCTCCCCGGCTCGAGCCGGTTGGTAAAGCTCAGCTTGACAATCACGGCCTGGCCCCCGGCGCGGTTATCACTGCGCCCTGAATGCGATCAGCGGCGCGCCGGTCAAATTTGCCACCGGGGTCGCAATCGACCCCGGCAAGGCGCCGGCCGCAAACGTCCAGCTTTGTCGATAGTGCATGACGCCGGTAAACCCGGTGCCGATGTCTGAGGAGCCACCGATAATATGCGCCATGCTACAATCCGTAGAGGCGCTGCTGATAATACTCGGCGTGCCAGAGAACCCGACCGCAAACCAGTACCAACCGGCCGCTGCGCTGTAATTGACTCCGGTGATCTCCTTGACGCCGGTGCTTCCGGTCGAGACCGTGCCCACGTCCCGCAACAGCGTCGTCGGTATGCCGTTGGCATTGGCATAAATACCGATCTCGGCGTTCCCCGCCGACAAGCTGCCCACATTTATCTGCAACCCCGTCATCACCACTGGCAGAGCGATGAATATCGGGATCAAATACAATGAATTGGCCGAAACCGCGTTGTTGACGCCTGCCACCGCGATCGGGCGGGTATAAACAAACGAGCTTTTATATCCAGGATGCGCCACGGCGCCGGCCGCACCACTGGCCGCCGCGGTAAGTCGCCCCTTCGCATCGACGGTTATGTTGGCATTCGTATAGGCCCCCGGCGTCACCGCGGTTGCCGCCAGCGTCGCCGACACCGAGCCGCTGCCTGGGCCGGCCGTCACGTCGCCGGTTAGTTGGGTGATCCCGGCCGCCGCCGCACCGGAAACGACCCACTTCGTGCCGTCCCATTTCCAACTCAGCGGTGGCGTGCCGGTCGTGTACACGTCATTGACGGCGGGGCTGTCAGGAAAATTTATCACTGCACAACCCCCGGCTGCTCCAGCTTGTCCAGGCGTGCCGACAATTCTTTGACCGCATTTACAAGGGCAAAGAGAAGTGGGCCGCTTTCAATCCCCGCGACCTCCACCGTCTGGTGCCCCGGCGGAACCCCACCGGGCGGCGCCTGCGGGTCCACGATAACAACATCGGCCGGCACCGAGACCGTGCGGCCCATCTCCGGGATCACTGCCGCCGCATCCTCGGCATCGACGCCGACGTAGTCCGTGTCTTCCAGGTTCCAGGCGGCGTGGTTGTAGCGATAGATGATCGGCTCTAGCTGAAGCACCTCGGCGAGTCCGGTGTGCCACGGCGCAGCGCCAGATTT
>Ga0207644_10002599_pt1 | contig 11632 bp, 16 predicted proteins | sample KBSS73metaG_FD_184326 | JGI IMG/M metagenome (GOLD analysis project Ga0207644, IMG submission 184326) | Switchgrass rhizosphere microbial communities from Kellogg Biological Station, Michigan, USA - KBS S7-3 metaG (SPAdes) (version 2) | ecosystem: Host-associated > Plants > Roots > Rhizosphere... | reverse complement strand
CGGCACCGGCGCCTCGAACATCGCGGGCGTGCAGGTCGAGGTCGGCGAGAAGCAGGCCGCCGTCGACCTGGACCTCGTCGTCGAGTACGGCGCGTCCATCGTGGACCTGGCGCGTGCGGTGCGCCGCAACGTGATCACCGCCGTCGAGCGGATGACCGGGCTCGAGGTCATCGAGGTCAACATCGCCGTCAACGACATCCACCTGCCGGAGGAGGACGACGACGTCACCCCGACCCCCGCCGCCGTCCCGGCTCCCTCGCGCGTCGAGTGAGCCCGCTGTCCGACGACGATCTCGCCCGCACGCTGGCCGAGACCGTCACCGCGGACCCCGCGGTCGCCCGCCTCGACGGCGGCGTCTTCGGGGCCGTGGCCACCTATCTGCCCGGCGGGCGGCTGGTCGGGGTCCGGGTGGACCCGGACCCGACCGCGCCCGTCGAGGTCGCGGTGGTGCTCCACCTCGGTGCGCCCATCCCCACGGTGGTCGCGGGCCTGCGGGCCCGGATCGCCCGGGTGCTGGGCGACCGGCCCGTGGACCTCACGGTCTCCGACGTGGTCCCGGGGCCGGTCGACGTGCAGGTGGAGATCTGAGTGACCCCCGGGGACGAGGCCGAGCGGGCGGCGTTCCGGGCGTTCGTCCGCGAACACCACCCGGACCGCGGCGGTGACCCGGAGGTCTTCACCGCCGGGCTCACCCGGTTCCGCGCCGGTTCGCCCACCCCTCCCGCCGTCCCCCTCGACCCCGACGACCGGCGCTACGACGCCCCCGTCGTCGTCGTCGACGTCCCACCCCTGCCGCTCCGGATCGTCCTCGCGGCGGTCCGGACGGCACGCCGCCGGGCGCGCACCCGCGTCGACCGGCCCCCTTCGTAGTTCAGTGGAGTGAAGATGACAGCCACCCAGACCGGTCTGCTGGCCGGGCTCCTGCTGGGCCTCGCGGCCGCCTTCGGCGGTTTCGTCGCCTTCGTGATCGTGCTGGTCCTCGGGGCGATCGGGCTCGCCGTCGGCCGGTTCCTCGACGGCCAGCTCGACCTGTCGGGCGTCCTCGGCCGGGCCCGGGACAAGTGATCCCGCCCGCGCCCGCATCGCGGGCGGCGGCCGAGGTCGCCCTGCCCGCGTGGGCTCCCGACGCCGACGAGCGCGGCGTGCTGGACGTCGATCCCGTCGTGCTCCGCAAGATCGTGGAGTACGTCAGCGACCAGACCCCGGGCACGTTGCACCGGGAGCGCCGGGTCGCGGGCCTGGACGTCGGCGACGCGGGCCCGCGGGCCCGGGTCAGTGCGTCGACCGGGGAGAACCCGTCGGTCGACGTCCGGCTGGACCTGACCTGCGCCTACCCCACGCCCGTGAGGACCACGGTCGCCGCGGTGAAGGAGCGGATCACCGAAGAGCTGGACCGGCTCGCCGGGTACCAGGTCCGCTCGCTCGCCGTCACCGTCTCCGGGCTGCGCCCGCCCGCCGGGCCGGTCAAGCCCAGAATCCAGTAAGGAGGCCCGCCGTGCGCGTGTTGCTCCGCACCCTCTCGCCGCTGCTCGGGCTGGCCCTGGCCGCCGTCGGCGTGCTGTTCGTCGTCGAGGTCGTGGCCGCCTGGGTCCGACCGAACGCCACCTCCGGACTGGTCGTGCCCTGGCAGGCCTGGCAGGCCGCGCTCGGCGACCTGACCTGGGCCGACGGGCCGGTGCGCGTCGTCTCGATCTGTGTGGGTGTGCTCGGGCTGCTCCTGCTGCTCGTCGCGCTGCTCGCGCGCCGCCACGACGTGGCACTGACCTCCCCCACCCCCGCGATGACCGTGGCCACCACGCCGCGGGTGCTCGCCCGGATCGTCGGCAGGCACGTCCGGGAGTCCGACGACGTCGCCGCGGCGACCGTGTCCGCGTCGGCCCGCAAGGTCGTCGTCCGGGCCGAGGGCTGGCCCGAGTCCGACGGCGGGCTCGGCGGGCTCCGCTCCGACGTCCGCGCCCGCACCACCGAGCTGCTGGAGACGCTGCCGCTGGCACGCACCCCCCGGCTCGCCGTGACCACCCGTGGTCGGAAGGACCCCCGATGACCGTGCTCGAGACCCCGCCCAAGGGGGTCGTGCGGCGCTCCCGCAAGGCCGTGGCCCGCTCCGCCTTCGGCGACCGCAGCAGGCTCGCGCTGCTGGGGCTGCTGCTGCTCGCCGCGGGCGCCGGGGCCGCGCTGCTCGGCTGGGGTGTGTTCGGCGGTGGCCGGGCCACCCGGCCGCTCCTGGACCCGATGATCGTCGACACCCTGCGGTCCCAGCCCCTGCTGTGGCGGTGGGTGGCGATCGCCGCCGGTGTCGTGGTGTTCGTGATCGGGGTCGTGTGGGCGGTGCGCTCGCTGCGCCCCGAACGCAGGCCGGACCTGCTGCTGGAGTCCGCCTCGGACACGACCCTGCTGGTCACGGGGTCCGCGGCCGCCGAGGCGGTGGCCGACCGGGCCGCCGAGCTGCCCGGAGTCTCCCGGGCACGGGGCCGGATGGTCGGCAAGGACGACGACCCCGCGCTGCGGCTGACCGTGTGGCTGACCGACGAGGCCGACGTGGTCGCCGTCTGCCGGGCGCTCGACGAGGAGATCGTCACCGAGGCACGCGAGGCGCTGGGCGTCGCGCACCTCCCGGTGGCCGTGCGCCTCGAGCTCGACTCCGTCACGCACGGGCCGCGGGTGGCGTGAGGGCCGCCTAGCCTCGACCCATGATGCTTTCGGGGAAGACCGCGCTGGTGACGGGTGCGGCCAGTGGGATCGGCGCCGCCATGGCGCGGAAGCTGGCCGCCGACGGCGCGAAGGTCTACGCCGTCGACCTGTCCGAGGCCGTGCACGAGGTGGCCGCCGAGATCCCCGGGGTCGAGGGGCTGACCTGCGACCTCACCGACCTCGACGCCGTGGACGCGCTGCCCGGCGAGATCGACGTGCTGGTGAACAACGCGGGCCGCCAGCACGTCTCGCCCATCCAGGACTTCGACCCGGCGCTGTTCCACCAGATCCTCACGATCATGCTGGAGGCGCCGTTCCGGCTGGTCCGGCGCGTGCTCCCGCACATGTACGCCGAGGGCTGGGGGCGGATCGTCAACGTCTCCAGCGCGCACGGGCTGCGGGCCTCGCCCTTCAAGTCCGCCTACGTCTCGGCCAAGCACGGCCTCGAGGGGCTGTCGAAGGTCACCGCCCTGGAGGGCGCCGCGCACGGCGTGACCAGCAACTGCGTCAACCCCGCCTACGTCCGCACCCCGCTGGTGGAGAAGCAGATCGCCGACCAGGCCCGCAGCCACGGGATCGGCGAGGACGAGGTGGTCGAGAAGATCATGCTCACGCCGGTGGCGGTCAAGCGGCTCATCGAGCCCTCCGAGGTCGCCGAGTTCGCCTCCGTGCTCTGGGGACCCGCGTCCGCGTCGATCACCGGGGTCTCCCTGGTCCAGGACGGCGGCTGGACCGCCCACTAGGTTTTCACCCGGCGTCGGTCAGACTGTGCGGGTGGGGGTGTTCTGGCGGTCCGTCGTGCTCGCGGTCGTGGGCGTGCTCGTGCTCGCCGGGTGCGCGCTCGGGCCGTCGCAGCGCCCGCCCGTCGCGGTCCGCGGGGCCGAGACCGCGGGCCCGCCCACCGGCGCGGAGGCCGCCCCGGCCGATCCCAACACGCTGCCCGCGCCCGAGCCGCAGAACCCGCTGATCGAGTACTCGGACTGCACCGCGGACACCCTGGAGGCGATCGGCGCGGCGGGGGCCGCCGTGCCCGCGGGGCGCGTGCTGTCCGCCAGCTGCGGGCTCCTCGAGGTGGACAGCGACCCGCTGCGTCGCGGCGCCGAGACCACCCGGCTCGGGGTCCTGCGGGTGTCCGCCGCGGACGCGCCGCGCAACCGGCCCGCGCTCGTCGTCGTCGGGGACAGCGCGGGGGGCGGCTCCGCGCGGCTCGCCGCCCGGCTCGCCACCCTGGTGTCCGACGAGGTGCTGGCCACCTACCAGCTCGTCGGGCTCGACCGCCGCGGCACGGGCGCCGACCTGCTGGACTGCGCCCCGCCGGACTCGCGGGCCGCGCTCACCGACGTGCCGCCCGTGCCGGACGCGGCGCTCCTCGACGGCGTCCTGGAGGACGCGCGTGCGGTCGTGCAGGACTGCTACCTGTTGCTGGACAGCGACATCGCCACCTACCGGACCGCCGCCACCGCGGCGGACCTCGAGATCCTGCGCACCCAGCTGCGGGTCACCCACCTGGACGTCCTGGGCCTCGGGGACGGCGCCACCGCGGCCGCATCATGGGCCGCGGCGCACCCGCGCTCGGTCGGACGGCTGGTGCTGGACTCCCCCGTCGACCTCGCGGGCACCGAACCGGACCGGACCGAGGCCCGCGCGGCCGCCGCCGAGACCACGTTCGACGCCTTCGCCGCCGCCTGCCTCGCCCGGGGTGACTGCCCGCTCGGCCCGGATCCGCGCGGGGCGGTGGCGGCCGTCGTCGCAGGGTTGGGGCAGCGGCCGCTCGACTCCGCCGACGGGGACCGGCTGACCGCGGGCGGGGCGCTCGCGGCCGTGCGCGCGGGGCTGCCGGAGCCTGCGCGGTGGCCCGCGCTGGCCGCGGGGATCGCGGCGGCCGGGGCCGGTGACCCGTCCGGGCTGTTCGGCTTCCTCGCCCCCGTGATAGGGGCGAGCGGGAGCTTCGACGGTGCCCTCGCGACCGCCTGCAACGACTCCGCGCAACGGCTGGCGCCCCCACAGGTCGCCCAGCTCGCCCAGCGCTGGTCCACCCAGTACCCGCTGTTCGGAGCCGCGGCGGCCCACGGGCTGCTGGCCTGCGGGCCGTGGCCGACCTCGCCGGGCGAGCCCGAGATCGGTGCGCTGCCGCCCGAGGCGTCGCCGGTGCTCGTGCTGGGCACCGCGGCGGACCCGCGCGCCCCGGTCACGGGGTCGCAGCGGATCGCGCAGCTGTTGGGCCGCAGCGCCTTCGTGTCATGGCAGGGGGCGGGGCAGGGCGCCTACCCCCGCAACGCCTGCGTGGTGGCTCTCGTCGAGCAGACCCTCGTCACCGGCACCCTCCCCCGAGACGGCACCGTCTGCCCCGCCTGACCCCCGGTGCAGGGCTGGGGCTATGCGGTGTCGGCGCCGATGAAGCCCTTCTCCACCATCCAGTCCCTGGCGACGATCCCGGGGTCCTCGCCGTCGACGTCGACGCGCTTGCCGAGCTCGATCATCTCCTCGTTGTCGAGCGCGAGCGCCACGGGCTGCACGACCTGCTCGATCTCCGGGTGCTGCCGGTAGAAGTCCTCGCGGAGCACCACCGAGATGTTGTACTGCGGGAAGAACTTCTTGTCGTCCTCCAGCACCCGCAGGTCGAGCCCGGCGATCCGGCCGTCGGTCGTGAAGATCTCGCCGAAGTTGCAGGTGCCGTTGGCCACGCCGGCGTAGATCGCGCCGGTGCCGAAGGTCTTCACGTCCGTCGTCGGGAAGCCGTAGGTCTTCTGGACCCCGGGCAGCCCGTCCTGACGGCTGGCGAACTCGGTCTCGACGCAGAACACGGCCTGGTCCGGGTTCTGGAGCAGGAACCGCGTCATGTCCGAGGTCGTCTTCAGGTCGTGCTCCTGCGCGTAGGCCTCCGTGACGCCGAACGCGTAGGTGTTGTTCAGCGGGGAGTACGGCAGCCAGCGGATCCCGTTCTGCTGCAGGTCCGCGTCCCGCACGGCCTCGTACTGGGCCTTCTCGTCGGGGATGGGGGTCGTCTCGCCGAGGTAGTTGATCCAGCCCGTCCCGCTGTACTCCCAGGTCAGGTCGATGTCCCCGGTCTTGAGCGCCAGCCGGGAGTTCGACGAGCCCTGGATGTTGGTCAGGTCCCGGACGTCCGCCCCTGCGGCCGACAGCGCGAGCTCGGCCATGTAGCCGACCAGGATCTGCTCGGTGAAGTCCTTGGAGCCCACCGTGATCGTCACGCCCTCCAGGGCGGGCACGGGCGTGATCGACCCGGGCGTGACCGTGAACGGGACGGCCGCGTTGGTCGACAGCCCGCAGCCGGTGAGCAGGAACGCGCCGGCGAGCAGCGCGGCGGCGAGCTTCCTCATTCGCTCGCCCCCTTCGGCGCGAGCCACAGCTCCGCCATGCCGCCGAGCCAGTCGACCAGCAGCGCCAGCCCGATCGCCAGCACCGCCCCGACGTACATCACCGAGTCGAGCTGCAGCTTGTAGCCGGTGTCGATGAGCTCGCCGAGCCCGCCGCCGTTGACGAAGAACGCCAGCGTGGCGGTGCCGACGGCCAGCACCAGCGCGGTGCGCAGGCCGGCCAGGATCAGCGGGACCGCCAGCGGCAGCTCCACCCGGAACAGCACGCCGGAGGCCGACATGCCGATGCCGCGGCCCGCGTCGATCAGCGACTTGTCGACCTGCTGGATGCCGACCATCGTGTTCCGCAGCACCGGCAGCAGCGTGTAGAAGATCAGCGGGATCGCCACGGCCCAGAGGCCCTCGATGCCGGACCAGAGGAAGAACAGCACGATCACGCCGAGCGCGGGCGCCGCCTGGCCGATGTTCGCGATGGCCAGGAAGACCGGGCTGAGCCACTTGAGCCCCGGCCGGGTCAACGCGACGCCCAGCGGCACCGCGATCGCCACCACCAGCACACTGACCACCAGGGTGATCAGGATGTGCTGGCCGGTGAGGGTCAGGATCGTGGGCAGGTTCAGGGTCTCCTGCTCGTTGGCGTTGAGGGTGCCGGACAGCACCCAGACGAGCACCGCCGCGACGATCACGACGACGGCGATCGGCTGGATGAACAGCCGCAGCCGGTCCGACCGCCGCGCGACGCTGGGCTTCTGCTCGACGGACCGGGTCTCGCCGGCCCCGGCCAGGCCCTCGGCGACGGCGGTCACTGCGCGGGCCCGGGCTCGGGCGCGTTGTGCTCCTCGCGGACGTTCGCGATCACGCTGGTCACGGTGTCGATGTCGATCGTGCCCAGCAGCTCGCCGCGCTGCCCGGTCACGACCGCGCGGCCGCCCTCGGTGAGGATCGCCTCCAGGGCGTCCTGCAGCGTGGACGCGGTGGACACGGAGTCGCCGACCGGCTTGCCGACGGTCGCCAGGTCCTGCCGACCCGCCAGCTCGCGGATGTGCACCCAGCGCTGCGGGCGCTTGCGCGCGTCGAGCACCAGCGCATAGACCCGACCGGCCGCGGCCAACTTCTCCGCGACGGCGGCGGGGCGCTCGTGGTCGCCGACCGCCAGCACCTCGTCGGTGTGGTAGTCGACGTCTCGCACCCGCATGAGGGTGAGCTGCTTGAGGCTCGCCCCCGCGCCGACGAACCCGGCCACGGTGTCGTTGGCCGGGTTGGCCAGGATGGCGTCCGGGGTGTCGTACTGCTGGATCGACGACCGGTCCCCCAGCACCGCGATCTTGTCGCCGAGCTTCACGGCCTCGTCGAAGTCGTGGGTGACGAACACGATCGTCTTGCCGAGCTCGGACTGCAGGCGCAGCAGCTCGTCCTGCAGGTTGCCGCGGGTGATCGGGTCGACGGCGCCGAACGGCTCGTCCATCAGCAGCACCGGCGGGTCCGCCGCGAGCGCCCGGGCCACCCCGACGCGCTGTTGCTGGCCGCCGGAGAGCTGGCGCGGGAGTCGGTGCGCGAAGGTGGCCGGGTCCAGCCCGACGAGGTCCATCATCTCCTCGACCCGCGCGTCGATCCGCTTCTTGTCCCACTTGAGCAGGCCGGGGACCACGGCGATGTTCTGCGCGACCGTGTAGTGCGGGAACAGCCCCGCCTGCTGGATCGCGTAGCCGATCCCGCGGCGGAGCTGGTCGGCGTCGAGCTTGAGGGCGTCCTCGCCCCCGATGGTGATCACGCCGGACGACGGCTCCACCATCCGGTTGATCATCCGCATGGTGGTGGTCTTGCCACAGCCGGACGGCCCGACGAACACCACGACCTTCCCGGCGGGGATGGTCATCGTGAACTCCTCGACCGCCGGGGCCGCGGTGTTCGCGTACCTCTTGGTCACCTTCTCCAGCTGGATCTCGGCGCCGGAGACGCCCTGTCCGGTGGGCTGCTCGATCGTCTCAGTCACGGATCCCCCTCGGGACGGTCAGACGGGAGATCAGGACGAAGATCCCGTCGAGGATCAGGGCGAGGATGACGACGCCGAGCGTGCCGGCGAGCGCCTGGTTCAGGGAGTTGGCCGAGCCTGCGCGGGTGAGGCCGGAGAAGACCTCGGACCCGAGGCCGAAACCCTTGGCGTAGGCCGCGATGACCGCGATGCCCATGAGCATCTGGGCCGAGACGCGCATACCGGTCAGGATGGCGGGCCAGGCCAGCCGCAGCTCGACGCGCGTCAGCACGCCGGCCCGGCTCATGCCGATGCCCTTCGCGGCGTCGGAGATCGCCGGGTCGACGCCGGCCAGCCCGACGATCGTGTTGCGCACGATCGGCAGCAGGCCGTAGAGGGTCAGGGCGATGACGCTGGGGGTCACGCCCAGGCCGACGATCGGGATCAACAGGCCCAGCAGGGCGAACGACGGGATGGTCAGGATGGTGCTGGACAACGCCGTGGCGATGGCCGATCCCGCCGAGCTGCGGTAGACCATGATCCCGACGGCCACCCCGATGATGGCGGCGAGGACGGTGCACTGCACGACCCCGCTGACGTGCAACCACGCCTGCAGGGAGAGCCGGTCCCACCGTTCGGCGACGTACTGCCAGAGGCTCACCTGGTGACCTCCTTCCGGGTCGTACGCCCGCCGCGGACGGCCGAGCGGTTGGCGGAACCCTACGGGGACAAGGCCCGATGCGCCGGTCAGGAATGCGCACCTGCGGGTGGGCACTGCGCCGATCGGCCCGTCCCCAGTCCTGATGAAACGGGCGTTCGGCCGATACACCGGCGGCGACCGGAGCGACACGTCTCCTGGAAGTCACGCACGAGAACCTGTCGGGGGTATCAGTTCATGACCGCGATCCTGCCGGACCGCTTCGTCCCATCGGTGCCGATGTCCGCCCTGGTGGCGGGGGTCGTCACGACGCCGTGCCGCTGCGGGCACGGCGCCGAGACGCACGAGCACTTCCGCGCCGGGAGCGACTGCGGCACCTGTGAGTGCCGCCGGTACCGCGCCGTCCGCGCTCAGTCCTGGTTGCGCGCCCGGCTGGGCTGAACGCGCATCGGCTCGCCCGGCATCTTCGGGTACTCGGGCGGGTAGGGCATCTCGCCCAGCCCGTCGCTCTCGTACCACTCCAACGCCGTCTCGCAGCCGCCGCGCTCCTCCCCCATCGCCGCGTGGGCGTCGCCGCGCTCGGCGAGCAGGCCGGGGACGGTGCGCAGGGTGAAGTCGTCCGGCTCGGCGTCCGGGAGGTCGTCCCAGCTCAGGGGCATGGACACGGTGGCACGGGGCAGCCCGCGGACCGACCAGGCGCTGGCGATCGTGCGGTCCCGGGCGGCCTGGTTGAAGTCGAGGAAGACACGTTCGCCGCGTTCCTCCTTCCACCACGCGACGGTCGCCTTGTCCGGGATCCGGGCCGCGACGCGTCGGGCGATCGAGATGACCGCGCGTCGGACCTGGATGAAGTCCCACTCGGGGCGGATCGGCGCGAAGACGTGCAGGCCGCGGCCGCCGGAGGTCTTGGGCCAGCCCGTCAACCCGGCCTCGGTGAGAACCTCGCGCAGGACGGCCGCGACCTCGACGGCGTCGGCGAAGTCCGTGCCGGGCTGCGGGTCGAGGTCGATGCGCAGCTCGTCCGGGTGGTCGGTGTCCGGGCGGCGGACCGGCCACGGGTGGAAGTCCAGCGTGCCCATGTTCGCCGCCCACGCGATCGCCGCGGGCTCGGTGGGGCAGAACGTGTCCGCGGTGCGCCCGCTGGGGAACGTGACCTTGGCGGTCTCGATGTAGTCGGGCGCGCCCTTGGGCAGGCGCTTGGCGAAGAAGGGCTCACCGTCGACGCCGTCCGGGTAGCGCTTGAGGTTGGTCGGGCGGTCCCGCAGCACCCTCAGCATCGGCTCGGCCACGGCGAGGTAGTACTCCATCACCTCGCGCTTGGTGATCCCGAGCTCACCGAAGACGACCTTGTCCGGGCTGGTCAGGCGCACCTCGCGCCCACCGACCTCCAGCAGGATGACCGACTTCGCCGCCATGGCACCGGAACCTACCGGCTCCGGGCGATCACCGGCGCTACCCTGTCGGACATGAGCGAGCGCTGGGCCCGTCGGTTCGACGACGAGCTGTGCGGCCTCGATCCCGAGGACCCCGAGGCCAGGGCGTTCGCCCAACACCTCGACCGGATGCAGCGGGACCGGCCCGCGTTCACCGTGGAGGGCTACCTCGACGGGGTCTCGGAGTTCGCCGAGTCCGCGACCCGGGCGCAGGGTGGGCGGTACTGGGCGGCCGTCACCGTCGTCGTGCTGTTGTTGGTGGGCGTGGTGTGGGTCGTCGGACGGGCGCTGCTGATCATGCTCGGCACCTGGTCGTAGCGCGAAACATCTGGGCCCGCGCCGGCGTTGACCCCCACGGCATCCGATGCCGGGAAGGGTTAGCGTGAGAAGCATGGGTCTGTTCAGCCGTGAGTCGTCGTCCGAGACCGAGCCCGCCGCGGCGGTCGTGAAGACCGAGGCCGAGTGGCGCGAGCAGCTGAGCCCGGAGGAGTACGCGGTGCTGCGCCAGGCAGGCACCGAGCGGCCGTTCGTCGGGGAGTACACCGACACGAAGACGGTCGGGGTCTACTCGTGTCGCGCGTGCGGCGCGGAGCTGTTCACGAGCGAGACCAAGTTCGAGTCGCACTGCGGGTGGCCGTCGTTCTACGCGCCGGAGGACGCCGCCGTGATCGAGAAGGTGGACACCTCGCTCGGCATGCGCCGGGTCGAGATCCTGTGCGCGTCCTGCCACAGCCACCTGGGCCACGTGTTCGAGGGCGAGGGTTACCCCACGCCCACGGACCTGCGGTACTGCATCAACTCGATCTCGATGAGGCTCACCCCCACCGAGTGAGATCGCAGCCCCGCACCGCACGGTGCGGGGCCGTGGTGCCCCTACGGCAGGGTCGAGACGAGGTCGCCGACCTCGACGCGCGGGCCGGTGAAGAACGGGATCTCCTCGCGGACGTGCCTGCGGGCCTCGGTGCCGCGCAAGTGGCGCATGAGGTCGACGATCCGGGCCAGGTCGTCCGCCTCGAACGCCAGGATCCACTCGTAGTCGCCGAGGGCGAAGGCGGGGACGGTGTTGGCGCGGACGTCCGGGTAGCCGCGGGCGGCCTTGCCGTGGTCGGCGAGCATCGTGCGGCGCTCGTCGTCCGGCAGCAGGTACCAGTCGAGTGAGCGGACGAAGGGGTACACGCAGACGTAGCGCTTGGGGTCCTCGCCCGCGAGGAACGCGGGGATGTGGCTCTTGTTGAACTCCGCGGGGCGGTGCAGGGCGACCTGGCTCCACACCGGCACGCTCGCGCGGCCCAGCGAGGTCTCGCGGCGGAGGTCGGCGTACGCGGCCTGCAGGGCCTCGAGGTTGTCCGCGTGCCACCAGATCATGTAGTCCGCGTCCGCCCGCACGCCCGCGAGGTCGTACACCCCGCGCACCACGACGCCCTTGCCCGCGAGCGCCTCGACGAACTCGGCCGCCTGGGTCGCCGCCGCGGCCCGATCCTCCCCCAGCCTCCCGGGTTCCACCCGGAACACGGACCACATGGTGTACCGGATCGTCGCG
>Ga0207644_10002598_pt1 | contig 11633 bp, 10 predicted proteins | sample KBSS73metaG_FD_184326 | JGI IMG/M metagenome (GOLD analysis project Ga0207644, IMG submission 184326) | Switchgrass rhizosphere microbial communities from Kellogg Biological Station, Michigan, USA - KBS S7-3 metaG (SPAdes) (version 2) | ecosystem: Host-associated > Plants > Roots > Rhizosphere... | reverse complement strand
TTGGCAGATTTTCTCCGTCGGTGACGAGGGCTTTTGCCCCGCTATCCCGGAGCCGATGTTCAAGCGCCTCCGGCCCGAACTGCGTGAACAGCGGCAGGGCAACCGCGCCCATCTTGTAGATGGCGATGTGCGAAAGGGCCGTTTCCGGACGTTGCGGCAGCAGAATGCCGACTCGATCGCCGCGCTTGATCCCATGCGCGACAAAGACGTTGGCGAGGCGATCGGTTAACAGCTTCAGGTCGTCGAACGAAAACGTTTGCACGATTCCGGCTGGGTCCTCGTATATCAATGCCGGCTTGTTCTCATTCGTTGCCCACCGGTCGCACACGGCCACGCCGATGTTGAACTCGGCTGGGACCTGCCAGGAAAACCGACTGCAGATCTCAGCGTAGCTGCCGGGTGCGAGCATGGGTGTTCTCAAGATTTGGAGCAGCTAGACATTCTTCATTTTCACCAGCAGGGTCAAAGTCCCTTCCTGAATCGCGGCACCGTGCTGGTTCTTCACCTCGAACCGCAAAGCGACAATCCCGCACCCCGGCTTCTGCGTCGGTCGTTTCTGCACCGGCGTCACCACGGCGTGTATGGTGTCGCCTACGCGCACGGGACCCCGGAAATCCCAATGCAAACCGAGGAGCCCGAGCGCAGTTCCGTCGATAAGGTTCTGCTGAGACATAAGGCCGATCGCCATAGACATACTCATCGGACCATGGGCGATACGCTCACCGTAGCCGGCGCTTTTGCTGAATTCCTCGTCTACGTGCAATGGATTCCAGTCGCCTGAAATGCCCGCGAAAGTGACGATATCGGCCTCGCTGACTGTACGTCCGCGCGTCGTCAGCGGCTCGTTCAACCTGAACTCCTCGAAGTAAAGACCCATGCCCGCGCCCTCGGCCGGCGGCCGCGACAAGTCCGCCACGCGCCCGCGGCCGACATACCGTCGATTGCCGCGTCGTTCAACACCGCGCCAAGTTTGCGTTCATGACTCTTTCGTCGGGAGGGAGTACTGAGTCGCCGCGCCGCAGTCGTCCTCGTTCATGATCGAAACGTTGCGGTGCAGCAGGCGGCGTGCCAACTCACGGAGAGCGATGCAATGTCATGCAAAACACTCGCAGCTTTCAGCGCCTTGTTGGCGTCGTCCTTTCCGATGCAAGCATTTGCAGTCGAGGGAAAGTACGACGGCCAGTCCTGCTATACCGTGCAAACCCAACTCATTTCGCACGCTGACGGGTACGTCGCGGGTTCGGAGGCCTATGTCGGCATGGTCCCCGACTGGCAAGGTGGCCCGTTATTCAAGATGTTGTCGGCGCAATGTACCGGATCATTTGTGAACACTGGCGATCAAGTAGATGAACATGGTGCGTGCGAGTATATGAACGCGGCAGGCGACAAGTTTTTTGGCGTCTACGCCCGCAAGGGCGATGCGGCGAAAGCCGAAGGGACTTGGCGCGTGGTGCATGGCACAGGCAAGTTCGAAGGCATGACCATGGAGGGGAAGTACATGTCAATCGGTCCCTTTCCGGCCAGCGGCGTACCGAACACGACAGTGGCCTGCTATCACGATTGGGGAACCTACAGCGTCAAATGATTCCGCTGACGGTGGTTCGAGCCCAGCAGCGAAGAAATGAGTCCGGGTCGCGATGCAGGAGAGGGTACCTTGGCTGGAGCGTTTTCAGGCGATGCCTAATCAAAAAACCAATCAAGTGTGGGATCCAAAACGCTACGCCAAGGAAGCCGGTTTTGTTTCTGCGCTGGGTTTGCCCGTTGTCGAGTTGCTGGCTCCGAAGTCCGGTGAGAGAATCCTTGATCTGGGATGCGGCGACGGAACACTCGCATTGAAACTCATGGAAATCGGCTGTGAGGTCGTCGGCGTCGATGCCAGTTCGGAGTTTGTTGCCGCGGCCCGGGAAAAGGGTGTCGATGCTCGACGTATGGATGGACAAAAACTTCTCTTCGATCATGAGTTCGATGCCGTATTTTCCAATGCCGCACTGCACTGGATGACAAACCCGGAAGCCGTCATAGCCGGCGTCCATACGGCACTGAAACCATCGGGACGATTTGTGGGAGAGTTTGGTGGCCGCGGAAACGTAGCCCGTATCGTCGAGGCCTTGAACCAAACACTACGCGAATACGACGTCGACCCTGGACCGCTGAATCCCTGGTATTTTCCTTCAGCCGACGAATACGGAATGCTCCTCACCGAAGGCGGCTTTTCGGTGAGAGAGCTGACTTTGTTTTCACGCCCTACACCGCTGTCGGAAGACATCTTGGGGTGGTTGAATACATTTGCCTTGAATTTCCTGGCCTCCGTTCCTGCGGACGACAGGGCTGCCTTTCTTGAAAGGGTCAGGGAGAAGCTGACCAGAAGCATCCAAGACGCCCGCGGCAAATGGATAGCCGACTATGTGCGCCTCCGATTTTACGCAACCCGCAGCTAAGTGCGCGGGGACTGCGCCTCGATTGACGCTGGTACTAGGTGCTGGAGCAGCAAACGGCCTGGGAAGAATTTTTCGGCCCGCGGCGGCGCCGACACCGTACCGCTTCAGCGCCGGTGCATGGTTAGATCGGCGCGACGAGGGGCGTGAGAAACGGGCCTGAGCAACGGAGCGAGGACAGACGATGCGGGACATGCCCACGAATAAGCGGCCGCAGGGGCCGAATTACTCGGTAAAGAGTGCGGAGACCGTGGCGGCGGGGAATGATCTTCGCGTGCGTCTCTTCACCCTCGCCCCGGGTGAAGTTATCCCTTGGCATTTCCACAGCGAAATCGTCGACGAGTTTTTCGTACTCGAGGGCGAATTGACCGTGGAGACGCGCGCACCTGACGATTGTCGCGTCCTTGGCATCGGCGAACGCTTTCGAGTCAATGCTCAGCACGCGCACCAGACTGTAAATCGTGGCGCGAAGGATTGCCGGTTTCTCATCGTCCAAGGTGTGGGTAAGTACGACTTTAAACGCCTTCCGGCGGGGCAAAACGCCGAAACCCGCACCGAGGGCGCATGACCGGCTCCTCATAGCCTCGTAGCAAACGTCTCCCATGCGAGATTCGACGAACGAGCAGCGTTTTTGCAATCAGTCGCTGAAAGACAAGCCACTCTCTTAGCTTGGCGTATTGTTAGCGTGCGCGCGGGCTGTTCGAATACACGGTCCTTGCGCAAGCGGCGCCGCGGATAGGACCGCCGCGATTTACGAATTCTGCCCGCGGCTATAGGCTGCAGTCGAGTAACCATTGCATGGGAGAAGGGCATGCCATCCCCAACGGTTGCAGCACCTGCCGCAGAAGCGAGGAGCGCCGGCACGGCGAACATGGTGGACGTTGCGGTGGTTGGGGCAGGGTTTGCCGGCTTGTACCTTCTCCATCGCCTGCGCAAAGCCGGCTTCACCACGGTGGTGTTGGACGAGGCCGGCGATGTCGGCGGCACCTGGTACTGGAACCGATATCCTGGCGCGCGCTGCGACATTCAAACCGTCGACTACAGCTACACCTTCGATCCGGAATTGGAAAAAGCGTGGACCTGGTCTGAGAAGTACGCAGCGCAGCCCGAGATTCTGCGCTACCTCGGCTTCGTCGCCGACCGCTACGATCTGCGTCGCGACATCCGCTTTCGTACAAAGGTTACGGCGGCCACCTGGGATCAGACGGCGGAGCGCTGGCTGCTCACGACCGACAATGGCTCAACTGTATCCTGCCGCTACTACATCATGGCCACGGGCTGTCTTTCCTCGCCCAAACCACCGGAGATCGATGGCGTCAAAGACTTCAAGGGGGAGATCTGTTTCACCGGGCGCTGGCCGCATGAGGACATTGCGTTCGCCGGCAAACGCGTTGCGGTCATCGGCACAGGATCGTCAGGGATCCAGGCGATCCCGTTGATTGCCGAGCAGGCAGCTCATCTGACCGTCTTCCAACGCACGCCGAACTTCGCGTTGCCCGCCCATAACGGTCCCACGCCACCGGATCGTATTGCGTTGCTGGAAAGCGACCGCGTCGGTTACCGCGAGCAAGCCCGCTGGTCGCTCTCAGGCGTGCCGTGGCAAAGAGAAACGGTCTTCAGCTGGCAGCTCAACGATGCGGAGCGTCGCGAGCGCTTCGAGAAAGCATGGGCAAGGGGCGACCTGGTCTATACGTTGAGCCGGCTGTGGGCGGACCAGGCAGTTGACGTCGATGGCAACAAGCTGGTTGCCGACCTGATCCGCGAGAAAATCCGCGCGATCGTCAAAGACCCTGAAACGGCAGAAGCGCTGAGCCCGCACGACCATCCGGTGGGGGCCAAGCGTCCCTGCCTCGATACCAACTACTACACCACTTACAATCGTCCCAACGTCACGCTGGTGAACCTGCGCCAGGAGCCGATCAAGTCGATCGCGGCCTCCGCGATCACGACCAGCAAGCGCACCTTCGACGTGGATGTCATCGTGTTCGCCACCGGCTTCGACGCGATGACCGGCGCGATCATGGCCGTTCATCCGATCGCTGGCCGTGATGGAAAATCACTGTCTGACGTCTGGGCCAACGGCCCGAAGACCTACTTGGGACTGACCGTGGCCGGCTTCCCGAACTTGTTCATGGTCACGGGCCCAGGCAGCCCGTCAGTGCTGTCCAACATGGTCGTGTCGATCGAACAGCACGTCGACTGGATTGTCGATCGCCTGATTGCGATGCGCGAGGCCGGCTTCACCACAATCGAGGCGACCGAAACAGCCCAGGCGGGTTGGACGCGACATCTGGCCGATTGTTCGATGGTTACGCTCCATCGGTTGGCCAACACCTGGTACACGGGCGCCAACGTCCCCGGCAAGGCGCAGGGAGTGATGCCCTATACCGGCGGCGTCGGGCCCTACCGTGGCATCTGCAACGAGGTCGCCAGCCGCGGCATGCTGGGCCTCAAGCTCAGCGGCCCCGGCGTTCCCGACCAGTGCAACGACGGCGAGATCGTCAGGCTGCAACCGGATGTGCGGCTGGTCCTGAACATGATGGCGGATATGAAGTTGCCGCCGATCGAGTCGCTTGGCACCCACGGGGCGCGCGCCTTCTCGGCTCAGCTCAGCGCGAGCCGCCCCGCCGGCCGGCCAGTCGGCGAGGTCGTCGACGGCACACTGTTCGGCAGCGATGGTCCCCTGCCCTACCGTCTTTATCGGCCGGCAACGCCGGGCCCGCATCCGATTGTGGTCTATTTCCATGGTGGCGGCTGGGTATTGGGTGACCAGCAATCCGACGATCCGTTCTGCCGCGACATGTGCCGGCGTAGCGGGATGATCTTCGTCAGTGTCGGGTATCGTCACGCGCCTGAACACCGCTTCCCGACGGCCGTGGAAGACGGATATGCGGCGACGCGTTGGATTGCCGAGCACGCGGCTGAACTGGGCGGCACGCCAGGGCCGGTTATGGTCGCGGGCTGGAGCGCTGGCGGCAACATCGCAGCGGTCACCTGCCAATTGGCGCGCGATCGTGGGGGGCCGCCAATCGCGGGCCAGCTTTTAATCTGCCCGGTCACCGACTGTATATTCGATCGCCCATCCTACAATGAAAACGCGACGGGCTACTTTCTGACGCGCTCCTTAATGTATTGGTTCTGGGACATCTATTGCTCGCCCGCCGATCGCACCGATCCGCGCGTTTCGCCGCTCCGCGGCAAACTGGCTGGCCTGCCCCCCGCGTTCGTGGCGACCTGTGAGTTCGACCCGCTGCGTGATGAGGGCATCGCCTATGCCGAAGCGTTGGGGGCAGCCGGGGTGCCGGTCGAGCAATTAATGGCCCGCGGCCACTTCCATGCCTCCTTCACGATGGTCGACGTGGTGATTACAGCCGTCAGCGGCCGCGCGACGATGGCTGAAGCATTACGTCGCTTCGCCGGATTGCCCCAAGCTCGGGGACAGAGTGAGGAAGGCGCGCGGCCAGATCGGAAAGCGGCGCGGCCAGCAGCACGCGCCGCTTCCGGGTAAGGTCGATGTTGCCGGTGAAGGGCATCGAGCGACCCAAGTATTAGGGGACGGGCATGCCCGTCCCCCCTGTTTGAACAATCTGCTCGATGACCGAGGCTACCGCCCCACGATGGGCGCGGCGCTTAGGCGTTGCCGAGCGGCATGGCAACGAACCTCGTTCCCTCGCCCATTTTCACGCGCATCAGAACCGTGTGTTTGCCGCTCGTCTTCGCCTCTTTGAGCGCGTCGCGCACGTCGCTGACCTTGGCGACGCGCTTGCCGCCGACGTCCAGGATGACGTTGCCCGCCTGGAAGCCCTGTTCCGCAGCCGGCCCGTCCGCTTCGACGTTCATAACCACGACCCCGGTGTCACCGGCGCCGGCCACGTCGCTCGCCGGTGCCAGCGAAAGACCGAGGTGCGGAACGTCGCTGCTCGGCGTGGCATGCTCGGTGTCTGCCTTCGCTTGCCGCTCTTTCGCCATCTCGCCGAGCGTCACCGTCACGGTCTTCTCCTGACCCTGGCGGATGATGTCGAGCTTGATCTCGGTCTTCGGCGCCAGCATGCCGACCATTCGCGCCAGTTCGCGGGCGTCCTTCACCTTGGTGCCGTTGACGGCCCTGATGATATCGCCCGATTCGATGCCGGCCTCAGCGGCCGGGCTTCCCTTTTGCGGCTCGTCGACCATCGCGCCTTCGGCCTTCTTCAAGCCCAGGCTGTCGGCAATGCCCGCGGTCACCGGCTGGATCTGAACGCCGAGCCAGCCGCGCGTGACGTGGCCGCTGTCCTTGAGCTGGGCGACCACGAGCTTCGCCGTCTCGGCCGGAATATCGAAGCCGATGCCCACCGAGCCACCGGACGGCGAGAATATCGAGGTGTTGACCCCGATCACGTTGCCGTCGACGTCGAATGCCGGTCCGCCGGAGTTGCCTTTGTTGATCGGCGCATCGATCTGCACGTAGTCGTCATAGGGGCCGGCGCCGATGTCGCGGCCGCGCGCGGAAACGATACCGGCGGTGACCGTGCCGCCGAGACCGAATGGATTTCCGACCGCGACGACCCAGTCGCCGACTCGCGGTGCACGATCGGCAAACTTGACGAACGGGAAGTCGCTTTTGCCCTCAACCTTGATCAAGGCGAGATCGGTCTTTTCGTCGGTGCCGATGACCTTGGCGGCGTAGCTTGCTCCCTCGTCAGTCGTGACTTGGACCGATTTGGCATGATTGACGACGTGGTTGTTGGTCACCGCATATCCATCAGCGGTGATGAAGAAGCCCGAGCCCTCACCAGTGACCATTTCGGGGCGTTGCCGCATGCCCGGGATATCCTCCTGGCCGAAGCGGCGGAAGAACTTGTACATCGGCGAATTCTGATCGAAGGGATTGATGTGCTCCCCCTTGTTCTCCTCCGTCATTCCGTCGTCGGCTGCCGCATCTACCTTGACGCGCACCGAAATCACGGCGGGCTTCACCTTGGCGACGACGTCAGCAAAGCTCGCGGGATGTTGCGCGGCGGCTTCGGTCGCAATTGCAGGCGAGGTCAGAGACGAAGGCCAGTAACCGAGCGGACCGGCGAACAGCGTGGCTGCGCCCAGCGCGGCGACGGACGCCAGCAGCGTGACGCGCCGCGCCGTGAGGACCTCGTGTTTGGCTGAAGTGGGGGCTTTCAGAGTCATCGTTAATCTCCGTTCATGGAAAGGGGTCCAGCGGACCTTGCGACCACAAATGGAGGCGCGCGACTTACAAGAACCTGGAGAGCGCATTAACTCGGCGAAAGAGTCCATCACATGTTTTGAACTCAATCGTGATCGCACAAGACGACGGGGCTGCCATTGCGCGCAAGCGCTCACTGGCGACCTCTGGTGATGATCCAGACACATCAACGAAAATGTTGGCCCGACCCTTCGTCGGACCGCGTCTGTAACCACTAGGCGGCGTGCTGTGCGATTGAACACGCAGGTACCGAATTTTCTCTCGATCCAACCGACCACCTTCGACACCGTCGCTTTCGAGCGCCTCCGCGCATCGAACGGGGAGGCTTGAAAACGAAGCATTTTTCCCCAAAGCTTCTGCTCGATCGCGGCCCCGCGCTATTCCTGATTCGGAGGAACCTGGTGAAGCTACATCTCCACTCCGCCGCACTAACCGCTTCGCTGGCTATGGCAACCATTTCGCCGCCTTCTGGTCACGCGGCTGATCGCGAGCTTTACGACCTGCGCCAATCCATCCAGCGTGGCGAAATTCGGCCCCTTTCCGAAGTACTTTCGGCCATCCACCACAAACTGCCGGGCGTGGTGACCAAAGCAGAGATCGAAAGAAAGCACGGCAGCTGGCTCTACGAGTTAGACGTCATAGACCGCAACACAGGGCGAGAGTTCGAAGTCGAAGTGGATGCCCGCAGTGCGGAGATCAAACGGATAAAGAAGGAATAATACTGATCCGAGGAGCGGGCGCGTCATTGGGCGTGAGCGCCTTTCGTGCATTTGTCGTATTGTGGCCCTGCCATCACGACGCTAGGCTTTGCATAATAACGAATCGCGTCGCCCAAGGCCGCCGATCGCGGCGAATTTGGATCAGCGGCATCGCCTGCGCGGTTGCTTCCGCAAATCATGAGAGAGGCCCCATGTGGCAGCCGACCCGTCGCGGCATTCAATCGGTGATCTTTTTCAGCCGTTGGTTGGTGGCGCCGTTTCTGCTGGGCCTGGTTTTCTGCATTCTGCTGATCATCTACCGGTTCTTCGCCGATCTGTATGTCCTTGCGATCAAGGTCCCCACTATGGGGTGGCACGATCTCCTGGTCGACGAGCTCAATCTGATCGACCTGACGCTGACGGCAAATCTCGTCCTCATCGTCATTTTCTCAGGCTACGAAAATTATATCCGCAAGGTCGATCCGGCCGAGCATCGGGACTGGCCCGATGGACTCGTCGACGTCAATTTCAGCGTGCTGAAGCAGAAGCTCCTGGGCTCGATCGCGAGCATCGCTGCCGTTGATGCGCTGGCATGGTACTTCGATCTCGACAAAACTACCGACACCTCGAAGCTCATCTGGGCGATCGCATTCCCGCTGATGTTCGTCATCGCCATGGTCCTGGTCGCACTCGCCGACAGGCTCTCGCACCGCCCGAGCGAGGAGAAGTGAAAGCCGCGCGTGGGCCACGTCCTTGCCGCAGCTCGGCGTTAGACGCCGCCATGGGAGCGTAGACAACGCCGCCGCGCTCGTGAGCATCGATCTGGCTGCAGCGCTAAAATGGCACAGGCCTCATAGTCGCATTTCGGCATCAATGGTAAAATGCTTTCGGCAGGCCCCCCGGAACAATGTCTTTGAGAAACGACAATTGGTGATCGCGAGCGCAGTCATAGACGTGAGCATATCAGGCGTGACACTGCCCGCCGCGAACCGCTGCTGATGCTTATCTGAAGAAGAATGGGCGGCATGTTGCACAATGCTAATAGATTGATTGCAGGGTTGCTGCCGAACCATGTCGCGGTTGCCGAGGGAGTGATTGCAGATTGGCAGCCAGACCTATGGCCGGAAGAGGCGGCCTATGTCGCCAATGCCGTCGAGAAGCGGAGGAGGGAGTTCGCGTGCGGCAGACATTTCGTTCGCAGTTGCCTTCGTGCTCTTGGCCGACCTGATGAGCCGCTGCCGGTACGCGCTGATCGCTCGCCGCGATGGCCAGACGGCCTCGTCGGTTCGATCACTCACACCGATACGTATTGCGCGGCAGCGGTCGCACGCACGGACGACGTAGACAGTATCGGGATTGACGTCGAGGACCTGTCGCGCTTCGAGCCCGAGCTTTTGCGGTACGTGTTGTCGCCTGGCGACGTCACCAGGAATTTTCTTGGAACGTCGGCTATCGATTGCAGCCTTGGTGCGGCGCTGTTCAGTGCCAAGGAGACGTTTTACAAGTGCCTGGCCGGCTTGGCCCAAGCCCAATTCGACTACGGCGATGTCGGTATCGAATTCATCGATGGTTCGAATGTCTTTTATGGTCGATTGTTACGGCCAGTGGGCCGTCTTTCCGTGGCACGAGCGTTCACCGGGCACTACGTCGTCGTGGGCGATCAGGTGGCGACGGCAATGATCCTGCCACGCGCGGGGAGCGATATCCGGGCATAGTTCACCCCGACCCACGTCAGGGCCAGCTCAGCCGGAAAGTATTGGGCTGAACGGGTATCTCCGCGCGATAGCGCCGATTGCCCGGCGCTAAGTGAGTAGCGGGAATTGTGTCGTCGGGTTATACGCCTGCGGATGCCGCTTCTGCCTCTGCACAAGAGGAAAGGGCGCGATTGCGCAGCGACGCAGCAGCGCAGCATTGACATTGATTTCGATCAATGCACCATTCGCAAAGTAAGTGATCTATCTCTCTTCGCCTTCCCCGATGCCACAAAGATGAACAGCCGATGAATATCGCGGACGCAGTGACCGGGCTGGCGCGCCGTGCGCCAGTCGATCGAAGCAGGCCGAAGCGTCGCCAACGATCGATGAAGTACACTACCTCACTCCCGCGGCGTAATCGGAGGGAGCAGGCGGTCGCCCTGCTCAAGGCATCGTGCCATGATCGTCGAGTCACCGCTTGATCTGATTTTTCCCGATCTGTTTTATCGTCTTCGGTCCTTTGCCGGAGCGCACGACGTATTTTTGAAGCTGGAAGGGTTCAATGTAACGGGATCGATCAAGATAAAGACAGCGATTGGGTTGATCGACGACTTGGAGCGTAGAGGCGTGGCCCGCCCCGGCAAGACCGTAATAGTTGAATCATCATCCGGGAATCTCGGGCTGGCACTTAGCTTGGTTTGTGCCATCAAGGGCTACCAATTCATTTGCGTGACAGATCCAAACGCCAATCGTTCCACCAAGAAAGGGATGCAGCTCTACGGAGCAAGGGTCATCGTGGTGAAAGAGCGCGACCCCGCCGGAGGATTTCTTGGCAGCCGATTGCGGAGAATAGAGCGGATATTGCAGTCGGAGCCCAATGCGATCTGGCTCAATCAATACGCGAACATAGCCAACAAGAATGTTCATGCCGAGCAAACGGCAAATGAGATTGCCCGCGAGTTCGAGAAAGTCGACTGGGTTTTCGTTGGCGCTGGTACCACCGGAACTCTCGCCGGAATCTGCGAGCGACTTCGTCAGGTATTTCCGGCGGTCAAGATCGTAGCCGTCGATCCGGCGGGCTCGGTCACCTTTGGCGGCGCACCCGCGAAGCGAAACATTCCAGGTATCGGCACGAGCGTGCGGCCGAAGCTCGCCGAGTTGGCGAACCCCGATAGGGTAGTAGCGGTCACCGAGGAAACGACAATTGAAACCTGTCTCTCTTTCGTTCGAGATTATCATCTGCTCGTCGGAGGAAGCACTGGGACAGTCCTGGCCGCCGTACAACGGCTGGCTCCGGAGTTCTTGCCTGGAGACACGATAGTGGCGATTTCTCCCGACCTCGGTGAGAAGTACCTCGACACAATATATGACTCCGCCTGGGTACGGGCCGTTGTTTCATCTCAAGGCAAGAAACTGGCGGAAACTAACGAGGAGAGTAAGTCGTGGCCGCTGCGCCGACGTTCTACGTCGTTCCGGGATCAACGGTTAAGAGTGTGATCGAGTCCCATCGAAATCAGATTTTCGACGCTGTACGGGCGGCATATCATCTTCACGCGTCGGGCGAGTCAATCAATCCAGACAGCTACTTCCTCCGATATCCCCAAAACCC
>Ga0207644_10002596_pt1 | contig 11635 bp, 4 predicted proteins | sample KBSS73metaG_FD_184326 | JGI IMG/M metagenome (GOLD analysis project Ga0207644, IMG submission 184326) | Switchgrass rhizosphere microbial communities from Kellogg Biological Station, Michigan, USA - KBS S7-3 metaG (SPAdes) (version 2) | ecosystem: Host-associated > Plants > Roots > Rhizosphere >... | reverse complement strand
CCTTCGATGGTCCGGGGCTCGCCCTCGATTCCGTCGGCCAAGGTCCCGTGCGCCCGAGTCTTCGCGTTCTTGGCTGTCGCGACCTCGACCTCTGCAGGCGGTTCCGCCGACGGCAGCGGAGGCATGGCGCGCGTCGCCTGCACCAGCTTCGCCTCCCCTTCCGGGGTCGCCTCCTCTTCCACCGAAGAGCCCACCTCCAGCAGAAGGCCGCCGTGGACGCGTTCGGACTTCGCGTAGGGATTCGTGGCGAGCGCCTGTCCTCCCTGGCGAGCCTCCTCCTCCGGTCCGAAGAAGTTGAGCCACCACAGCCCGTCGGCATGGAACGTCCGCAGGGCGCTCGCGTAGTGCTTCTCGTAGATCTCCAGTCCGCGATTGATGAGATGGACCCTTCCGTATGTGGCTCCCAAGGCTTCCACCAGTTCGAGGAACAGGTCGCGGATCTCCGACGCCGGCCGGCCGAGGCGGAACTGGACCGTGAGGTTAACGCCGCTGTAGAGCCTGATGAACGTGACGAGGAGGCCGTCGCCCTTGATCTCGAGTGCGGTCTCCTTCGCGAGGGCAGCCGCGATCATCGGGTCCTGCCATCCCGTGAGGGTCTTTTCGCGCTTCCCCGGGATCGCGAACGACGCAGGCCTCTGAAGGAACGAGCGTTCGAGGCACGCGACGACGCGCGAGAGGTCCTCTGGCTCACCCTCGCGGACGACACACATATCGACTCCGTCGTTGAGGATGATCGTCACGGCACGGACCCTCCGAGCACCTTCGCGACGCCGGCATCGTCGATGAAGTAGATGCGCACCCTCTTGAGCAACGTTCCTCTCAGGATCGACGCGTTCTTCACCGCCGCCGCTTCGGTGCTGAAATAGTAATGCACCTCCTTGAATACCTCCCCGTTCTTGTTCTGCACTCCGAGCCGGACGAGCTCCGCGTAGTTCCTCGCCTGATCGATCTCCTGCTCGGCGAACAGGTGCGCGGTCTGGAGGTGCTTGGCGTCCACGATCGCCGCCTCGCCCTTGCCGATGCTCATCATGTTGTCGGCTTCGATCTCGAGCTTCGTTCCGGAGAACCTGGGTGGAGGCTGCACGGCCTTGAAGGCGCTCTCCAGCTCGGCCTTGGTCGCCCCGAATCGGCCCGCGGGGTTCTTGAGGACGTTCTTCGCCAGCCATTTCTCGAAGATGATCCCGGCCTGATTGGGATGCAGGCCTGCCGTCGCCGCCCTCAGGCTCTTGATCCCCTCCGCGCCTCCGGGAAGCGTGTCCGCGATCTTGTCGATCGCGAGCGTGGCGAACTTCCTGCCGATCTCCCTTTGGGACTTCGTCGTGGCCAGCGCCTTCGCCATCGCCTCGAACGCCTCGTCGCTCACGCGAGCGTCGGCCAACGCCCTCAGCAGGTTCGGCGATGACGCGCTTCGCGTGAGCAGGTATTTCTTCATCACGGCCTTGAACTGGGCCGGCATCTTGGACGATATCTTCTCGACGGTCGCCGCGATCTGAGGAGCCTCGTCGATGAGGCGGCCGAGACGCTCGACGGCTGCGGGAGCGTCCTTGAGCTCCTGGAGGAGCTTGGTCCTCACACCCGCCTCGAGGCGCAAGAGGCCCGACAGGGCCTTCTCGTCCTTGGCGACGACCTGCAGCGCGGCGACCACCGCGGGTTCCGCCTTCCGGGCCTTCGCGATGATCTCTTGGCGGGAGAGGTGGCGCTCCGCGCTCTTCTCGACGACCTCGCCGAGCTCCTTGGCCGTCTTCCCCTGCTTGGCGAGCTCGCCCGCTTCCTTCCTGCCGACTTCCTCGGCGATCTTGCCCAGGTCCCGTGGCGTGAGTGCCTTCGCGCCGCCCGCGGCCGTACCCAATCCCTCTGCCGCGGGCGCGACTGCGCGAAGGGCCTTCACGGTCATGCCCAGGTCGAACCCCGCCGCCACGATGTCGAAGACGAGCCAGAACAGGCTCGGCACGTCCTGCGAGATCGCCTTGGCCTGATCGAAATGGGTCCCCGCGGCCGCGGACTTGATCCGGTATTCCTGAATGTGGGAGATCGCCGTCCCGACGCTCACTCCGGCACCCGCCGCTCCTGCAAGGACCGCAGCCGTTCCCTCGCCGAACGTCAGGAGACCGAGGCCGATGGCCAGAGCTCCTGTCATCACCTTCTTGAAGGTCTCCCACTCCTTTTCCTTGAGGATCTTGTCTTGAACGAGCAGGTCGTAGATCGAGCCCTCGACGATGCCCAGGCCCACGTAGGCACGTTGAATCGCCAATGGGAACGTCCACACCAGATGGGGCTTCTCGACGAGGTAGGCGCGAGTCTGGCGCACATCCTTGACGCGGTCATTGGCGGTCTTCTGGACGCGTGTCCTGATCCGATCGGGCGAATCCAGCGCGGCAAACAGATCCACGATGTCCAGCGAGGAATCCAGGACGACGGGAAAGCGTGCGGCGAAACGCTTTCGCATCGCATCATAGAGAGCCTCGCTGCCCGGAGAAGGACCCCGATCGATCGCCCCGCCGAGACCCTTCCTTCCCGCGACCCGAAAGGCGATTTCCCCGCCGAGCGCTGGGTCCGAATCGAGCACCTGCTGAAGCGCTCTTCGAAGCGCGTCGACGTCGGCCGCGTTGTCATAGCGATCCCGTTCTGCGCGAAGGAAGGTCTCGTTCTCCTCGAGGATGGCGAAGGCGCTCGAGATCGCCTGTCTCTTGAAGAGCTCCTCGAAACTACGAACCTTCCCTTCCCATTGCTGCAAGGATGAGAAACCCTCTGCCTTCGCGGCACTCTCGAGGGCATTGATACGCCTGATGTCGATGTCTGACTGGATCGAGCCCGCCGGGCCACTGGCGACGAGAGAGTGGCCCCAAGACCTCATGCTGCGATAGGCCGCAACGAATTGAGAGCCGAGCTCCTCCGTTCCCTCGAGCTCGTCCAGAAGCGAGACGTCCGCCGCCGACAGGTCGAAGTCCTGGACGACCTCCTCCATTCCCAAGGGATCCGGCTTGCACGAGCTCAATCGCAGGGGCGACGCGGCGCGGGGGGTCGTCCCCCGTCCCAGAACGACGCCGAGAGCCGCGCGCGTGGCGTCCCTCTCCACGGCCGCGTCGCTCCCCTGCGCGACACCGGCGGTTCCCCGCTGCTGCTCGACGTGCGCCAGCTCGTGGGCGAGGACCGCGTCCCCTGCGAGCGTCCCCGCCCGAGGAACGTCGCGGCCCAAAACGACGTGGCGGCCGACGGCGAAGGCGAGGGACCGCTCGCGCGACGCCGCCTCGGGGTCGCCGTGGACGCGCACCGGACGGAAGTCCGATCCCAGGGCGGACTCCATGCGCCGGCGCGTGGTGCTCTCGAGCGGCAGTCCGGGTCCGAGCCTCTCGAGAGCCCCCGCAGGTCCGGGCTCTGGCGAAGGGAGGAGGACGAGCGGGGACTCCTCGGGGAGCCCGACGAGCCGCCCGGTCGCGGCCCAGGTGCGCGCCGCGTCCGCAACCCGCGCCACGACCGCCTCGATCAGCGAGCCGGCGTCCGTGTGGTCGGGCTCGGCCCAGCGCAAGATCGCGCCCTCGACGTGCGCGGCGCTCCGGCGCCGGTAATAGCGGAGCCAGCCCGTGACGTAGGGGCAATCCTCCGTCGTGCGGCCCGCGACTGCGAGCTCGCGGTCCGCGGCCACCCGGATGCGCTCCTCCAGGCGATCCAGGAACTCCGCGAGGGCGATCTGTCCGAGCCCGGGCTCGCCGTCCGCGAGGAGCCCGATCGGGGGTGCGACGGATCGCACAGCTCCGGCGGCGCCGGCGATCTCGGCGCCAGGCGAGGGCGAGGGACCCACCGCACGCAGCCAGCGCGGGGCCGCCTGGAGAGGGTCGGGCTTGGAAGGTCGTCTGGCAGGAATCGCGGAGCGGGGGGCCAACTCCATCGTACGCGCTGGACGGCGCGGCTTCATCCTTCGCGCGCGAAGTAGCCCTCGCGGACGAGCGCGGGCCGCGGCCGTGCGGGCTCGGGCTCGTCGCTCGGCTGGAGGTAGCGGGCCGCCTCGGCGTAGAGGCGGCGGCCGTCCCGCGACGCGTCCGGCCCGCTCTCCGCCGGGACGACCAGGTGGAGGATCGGACCGGGGCCGACGTGGCCAATCCGGGCATCGGGGAGCAGCGCTGCGGCGAGAGAGCAAAGGAGCGCGAGGTCCGGAGGGCCCGAAGGGAGAGAGCACGAGGCGTGCAGGTGCCGTCCGTCCTCCGCGCGGGACAGCGCGAGGACCAGGCCCGCGGACGTGCGCAGAGACGCGACGCCTTCGGCTCGAGTCGACCGAAGCTCGTTCCACGTTGCGACCGCCTCGGTTCGGTGCCTTCTCGACAGAAGCCGCCGCTCGCGGCCGAAGAGCCAGCGGGCGATCGCCGCGACGAGGAGCGCCGCGAGGAGGAAGGCGGGGGCGAGGGTGCGCATCGACAGGTCGAGACCGCCGCGACGGCGCTCGACGAGCGCGATCGCGACGGCGGCCTCCGCGATCGCCATCCATCGGGCCTGCGACAGGCCTAGGAGGTGCGGGCGGGCGTCGCCGCGGATCCCTTCGAGGCCGAAGCGCAGCACGGCGTACGCGATGAGGAACCAGGCGAGGACGTCCCCTTCGCGCGCGTACGGAATCGCGACGAAGCCCGCGAGGCCGATCACGGCGAGGCCGAGCGCTTCGATCGCGGCGACGGGAAAGAGGCGCACGCCGGCGAGGCACCCGACGGACTCCGCGTCGTAGACGATCCCGATCGTGGAGGACGGTCGTCCGTGGCAGCAGCCGACGAGCGTGCAGCCGATGCGGCCGGCGGCGAGAAAGCCGCAGAGGCCGACTGCGACGGCGTCGAGGTGAGCGAGGACCGGGACGCCGATCGCCCCGAGGAACGCGGCGCTCGCCGCCTCCGCGAACCAGACGTGCTCAAGGAGGACCAGCTCCTCGTGGCCGGTGACCGCGCGGCGGGCGAGCGCCCAGACGAAGAAGGACAGCGCGCAGACGGCCGAGACGCCGGCCAGCGCGAGGAGCGAGCGACCGCCGACGAGCCCCGCGCCCATCGTGAGGATCACCGCCGCGTAGTAGCCGGCGATCCCGCAGGTGCGGAACGCCGGAGCTTCACGGCCGCCGAGGCCCACGCGGGTCCTCGGCAGCCGGTCCAGCCATTGGTTGAGGATGTCCATGCCTAACCTTGAGCCCATGTCAGGATTACCAGATCATCTACCTTCGTCGGGACCCCAAGCTTCGCAAGAAGCTGAGGCGGCAAGGTATTCGGAACATTGGAGTCAGCGGCGGCGAGAGCGTCCTTCCATCCCGAGCCCATGATGGACCTCAGACGCGCGGCACGTGAGGCCTTCTCTTGTGGGTTGCTTGTCGTCGGACCACCGAGCTCGATCCGCCTTGGGCGGAAAATGCTGAGAACCCGGTCGTGGAGAGCTCGAAGCATAGGAGTGTCCTGCAATTCGTCGTCGATGAAGTCGAGGACTGGGTCGTCATGGAATTCAGCCGCTTTGAAGACTTTCGCGGTGATATCCTTATGGCCCTCCAGGAGCACCACGCGCGCTCTCGTTCGAACGTGGACGACCTCGGGCGCGTCGACGAACCCGATGGTCACGGCGGCGCAACCAGGGCGAAGATCTTCGGTGGTCTCACGGACACCCTGCTCTCCGGACGCCGGCAGGCCGATCCGCGAGGCGATGCCGATGTGCCGCTGCTTGCTGAGCTGGACCGTGCCGATCCGCTCGTCCTTCGGATTGAGGAACGTGAAGACGCGCGTCGGAGGCGTCGCCAAGCCATCCCCGGCCTCGGCCCACAGCGCGCCGAGGTCCTGGATGGGCGCGATCTCCGTCATCGTGTCGCGCTCCCAGACAGGCTCTCCCTTGAGCTTCCGCGCGAGGGGCAGGCCCGCGTCGCTGTCGAGTTCGAGGATGTCGCCGACCTTCCCGGCGTCGATCAGCTTCTGTAACCGCCCGGGGACACTTCCGTCTCGCGGGACGACGAACCGGTAGACCTCGTGGCACGTCGTCTCGACCTTGCGGACGTTGGTGACGAGGACGATGTACCCGTCGGTCCCGACGGGCGCGAAAGCGGCGAGCGGATCCGCGACCGAGCGGGTCTCGTGCTCGGGCGTGGGCGTGCTGACCGAGGCGATGACCCGCTCTACCCTGGCCAGGCGCGGGACCTCGATCGTGTCGTCCTGGCTGCCGCGCGTCGAGACGACGCCCAGGACGAGCTGGTCGCCGGGCGAGGCGTTGATCCAGTCCTGGCGGATCGTCGCCTCGTTCGACTGGAGCGTCGGCAGCCCCCCGTCGAAGGTGACGTCCCCGACGAGCTCCGTCTGTCGCATCAGGAGCTGCACGTCCGCGGACGTGCCGGTCTTCAGCGTCTCGAACACGAGCTCGCGCCCGTTCGGGAGCTTGCGCTCGTCGATGCGCCAGACGCGGTAGCGCACGGGCGGCAGGGCCACCGGCACCTCGGTCGGAACGCCGCAGTTCTTCTCGCGCCGGCGCTGGAAGAACACCCAGTCCTTCGTCGCGCGCACCGTCGTCTCGTCGGTGGGGAGCGCGAGCGGAGGGAAGAGGGTCTGCCGGCCCGTTTCCCGGAAGAGCGGCTCGTTGAGGGAGGCGGCGAGCAGGTCGATCGCGGCGATCGACAGGTTGTAGGGGGGACTGTTCACCTGGAGCGCCGTGGGGCTGGCGTCGAGCTTGGCGGTGAGGAACGCGAAGGCGTCCTTGTCGGGCTCGAACAGGGTCCCCGTGACGTTGACGGTCAAGGGGTTGTCGCCCCACAGCGCGCTCAGCTCCGCGCGGGTCCCGTTCGGGTCCTCGTCGGAGGAGAGCGCGATGGTCAGGCTCGGGATGGACCCTTCGTCCATTGACTCGACGACGACCCTCAGCCAGAGCCGGGGACAGATCTCCTCTTCGTCCCCGGACGGCCTCCGGATCCTTCCGCTGAGCGCGAGCGAGAGAACGCCCTCGACCCGCTGTCGTTTCCCGACTTTCTGCGAGGACGCGATGCGCAGCTCCGCGTCCGCGCGCAGGTCGTAGATCGTCTCGGGATCGGTGGGCTGCTGGACCGCGAGGCGCCCGTGGATGGGAGTGGTTTCCGCGAAGCCCATCTCGAGGGGGTTGCGATCGCAGCGGAGCGAGAGCCAGATCGCGCCCATGGTCTTGGCGATCTTGGGATCGATCGCCGCGCGGACGATGTCTCCGAGCACGGGCTGCGTCCGAAGGACGTCTCGCGTCATCAGGACGCGTCGCGCGCCCGCGGCGAGCGTGTCCAGTGCGTCGGCGTGCCGATCCACGAGGAGAGAGCCCAGGGTCCCCGCGTTGACGGGCGTCTTCGGGGTCGCCCGCTTCACGTTGCCCGCTCCGGCGAAGTGAACCGCCGCGCCGCCCGAGGGGAGCACTTCGGCGCGCGCCGCGCCGGTCCCGGACAAGGATCCCTCCTTCGGATGGGCGACGCTGACCTTCGCGTCGAAGCCGGAGCCTTCCCGCAGGCCGACGCTCTTCACGATCACGCCGTCGGGCACGAGGATGTCGACCTTCGGTTTGTCGTCGGGATGGTCGAGCCCGTGCAGGAGCGAGATCCGCTCCATGTGCTGCGCGGTTTCGAACGCGTGCCCGACGTAGTCGGGCCGGACCACGCAGTAGCGCAGGTCGACCCCGTCCCCGAGCAGCGCGCGGACCTGGCGGTTCACCGAGAAGGCGACGCTCGGCTGCACGGGAAGCCAGCCCGCGGACGGCAGCTCGATCATCCCCGCCCGCAGGAGGACCTTGTCCCGCGGAGCGAGCCCCCGCCTGGTCAGGTCGAAGAGCCGGTTCTTCAAATCCGTGACCCGGGTCAGACCTCCGAAGGCCTCGAAGAGGTCTTTCCCCTTCGCGCGGACCGCCTTCAACTCGTCGCGGTCTCGCAGACCGACGAACAGGCGCTCGAGGTGGGTGATCGTCTCGGAGGCGTCGCGTATCGCGGCGTGCTCGTCCGGGCAGTCCTGCGTCGGACCTCCGTCCGTCCCGCCGGCGAGGACCTCCGCGAGCTGACACTGGAACTGAAGGACGTGACCCAGAAAGACGTCCCAGGGACGCATCGCCATGCGCCAGGCCCAGTAGCGCTTCGCGGGCGCCTCGATCCGCTCGCGCCGGGCCGTCCAGGCGTCGAGGAAGCAGACGGTCGGGCCGGTCAGCCCGACGACCGCGATCGGCACGTCGAACCCGCCCTCGAGGTCGGCGCCGAGGCACCAGCCCTCGCCCTTCAGGCCTTCGCCCGAGATCCAGCTTCCGACGCGCGCCGCTTCGTCGCGGAAGAGGGACGACGCGACGCGCGAGCGCAGGTGGCGCTCGCCGAGCGGGAAGGCGCGGCTCGTGGGCAGAGGGCTCTGCAGGACGAGGGGTCGCAGCCGGACGAGGATCCCTTCCTCGATCCAGGGCCGGTCCTGGCTCGTGATGCAGGCCTCCTCGCAGAGCTTGCCGAAGACGTCCTCGAACCCGCAGTAGCGCTCGGCGTGGGAGATCGTGAGGAGCCAGAGCGCGCAGCCGCTCGCGGAACCCGGCTCGGTCTCCTTGCCGGGGACGCACGGCCCGAACTCCCCCGTTCGGTCCGCGGTCGGCAGGCCCGCGTCCACGGGCAGGGTCGCGACGTCCGGGGACACCTCCTTTTCGTGGGGGCCGAGCCTGCGGACGGACCTGGCGAACGCCGTTTCCGCCGTCCTCGACGCGACGGCGATCCGCAGCGCGCTTCGCGACGCGATCGACGCGACGTCCGACCGCAGAAGGCGGGAGTGGGCCTTCGGCGGCGAGGTCGTCGTCCGGCCCGCCTGCTCGATCAGCTGGGCGAGGTCGAGCGTGACGGCGCTGGGGAGCAGGAGCGGACGACCCTGAGGGTCGATCGCAAGCCCCGGACCGAGATGGACGCTCGTTCCCGACTGCAGGACCGTGTCGTAGCCGTGGACGACGCCGGCGCCTCCCGCCTGATTGGAGAGGTGGACGATCGCGCGCAGGTAGTCCTGCTCCCGCGTCAGGTGCTCGGCCCGCAGGTACTTCCCGTCGAAGTAGTGGAGCCGCGTCAGCGGCGTCGGCTCCGGAACGATCGTCAGGCCGCCTCCCGCTGTGCCGGCCACCACCTGCGCGCCCGTCTTGGTCGGAACGAACATGTCATGTCCTCCTGAACATCGCGACGAAGTCACTGCCGTCCGCGGGCGACGGGTCACCGGCGCCGGCCAGGGGCGCGAGGTCGGCGCCCAGGAGCGGGGTGGATCCGGTCCCGCGGGCCAGGAACCGGACATACTCTCCCGCGGGGAGCTTGCTCAGGCGCACCGTGAGCGCGTAGACGCCATTCTCTTCTTCGTAATGAGCGCTCGCGACGCCGGCGTGGGTCCAGCTCCCCGCGGTCGATTTCAGGACCTGCACGTCGAAGGCGTCGCGGTGCACGGTCGCAGGATGGAGCGGACGATCGACCTGCAGCGCGATGAGCTTCTTGTCTGCGTCGAGGTGCGCCGAGCCCGGCACGACGCGGGGACCCCGCGGCCCGCCCGGCGGCGCCCCGAGGCTCAGGATCGCGGGCCCCGTGCCGTCGGGGGCGGGACCGTCGATGGACGGAGGAATCGTGCCCGCCAGCAGCGCGAACAGCGGTCCGCAGAGCAGCTCCTGGATCGTCGCGGTCGCGACGTGCGAGGGACGAACGGTGACGTCCAGCTCCTTGACCGACCTCAGCCGGAAGGTGCCGTCGCCGGGATCGTCGAGCAGGATCCCGCGGAGGTTGGCGAGGACCACGGGCGCGTGGTCCGTCCCCGGATAGAGCGGGATCGGACCGGCGTCGGCGTCGTACGGATCGACAGGACGCAGCTCGATCTCGTCGAGGGCGGCGAAGTCGCGGAACGCCTGCAGGTACGCCTTCGGCTGCTCCGCCGGTGGCAGGGCGAGGATCCCGTCGCGACGGGCGACGACGTCCTTGTCCGAGGGGATCACCACGCCGTTTTCGTCCTGGGCGGGGTCCCGCAATGCGAACAGCAATCGCAGGCGCGGATACGGGGCGTCGACGCTACGCTCGGGCGCGGGGCCGGCGAGCATCAGGACCTCGACGGTCTCCTGGAGCCGGGACGCTACCGTCGCGCCGCCGCTCCCCTCGCACGGCTCCGCAAACGCCGGGATCTCGCGTGAGCTGCAGGCGTGATAGCGGATGACGACGCGCGCGTCGAAGACGGCTCGCCGGTCCGCACCGAACCGGCGGAACACGGCGAGGAAGTCGGGATCCTTCTCTTCGAGCCGCTTGGCCACCCACGCGGCGACGTCGAGACAGGAGTCCCCGTCCAGGTGCAGCTCGTGGCCCGCTTCGTCGAGCGCGAGCCCCGGCTTTACGCGGACCTCGCCGCGCGCAGGATCCACGGAGACCCCGTATCCCCACACGACGCCCTCGCGATGGAGCCACGCGTTGTGAAGGCGCGACTTTCCCCAGGGGTGCCCCTGGAGCACCCGGAAGTCGTCGACTCCCAGGAGCATCCCGAAGTGGACCTGCAGGGCCTGGAACGGGTCCGGCCGCACCGAGGCGGCCTCTGGACAGGTGGTGAGATCGGGCGTTTCGGTCACGTCGTCCTCCGGTCTCTAGCGGTCCCCTCGCAGCGCCGCGATCCCGCGTCGCCGCTTGGAGTCCAGGAGCAGACCGACGTATGCGGCCCGCAAGGCATGATCGTCTTCCAGCGTCCGCGCGCGCCGCTGCGCGTCGGCGGCCTCGGCGAGCGCGGCGGCGTAGTCGGACTCGGCAGCGTTGAACTCATCGACGAGGTCGCCCGGGACGATCGCTCCGAGACGCTCGAGCGTTCCCTGCGCCTCCTCGAGCGCGTACAGCGACGCCCAGGCGTCGTCGGGGATCGCGGCCTCCCAGACATCGAGATCGCCCTGGACCGCGTCGAGGTCCGTCTGCTTCGCGGTCAGGTCCGCCTGCGCCGCCGCGACCTTCCCACGAAGGTCGACGACCTGCGCGTCCGTGTCCGGGTCTCCACCGCCGGTCCGGACCACGGCGATGCGCGCGTCGAGCGAGGCCTGCTTGGCCGCGAGGTCACCGCGCGCCGCATCGCGCGCCTGCTCCTTGGGGATGGCCGCGACCCCCTTGGCCTTGAGTGCGCCGATCCGGGCCCTCACGGGCGCGCTGAGCGGCGGTGCCTTGGAAATGGCCTGAAGGGCCTTGAGGGCCTGCTCCATCTCGTCGCGGGCGTTCAGGGCGAAGGAACGCAGCGCTGTTTCCGCGCGCGTGAAAGTGACGAGCCTCTCCGCCACTTCGCCCGTCTTGCCCCCGTTCAAGGCCAGCTCGACGGCCAGCTCATCCTCCTTCGCGTCCGCCTCGGAGGCTGCGTCCGCATCTGCGGCGCGCAGGCTCGTCAAGCGCTCGCGGGCGCGGGCCAGCAGCTCGGCCGGGATGTCCCCCTTCACCCGTGCCTTGGCTGCGACGTAGTCCTGGTTCCTGGCGACGTCGTGGAGGAGGTCCTTGGCGTCCTGGGGAAGCCCGGCGAGGTCGGTGGTCGCGGTCGGCTTCCAGCCCTTCGGTTTCTTCGGGTCGGCGATGTTCGCGTACTCCGCCTGCTTCTTCTCGGCTTCGGCCTTGGCCGCGCTCGCGCTCGCGACGTCCGCGGTGGCCCGTGCCACGTCCGCGGCCGCACGATCCGCCCTCGCCCGCAGGGTCGCG
>Ga0207644_10002588_pt1 | contig 11647 bp, 9 predicted proteins | sample KBSS73metaG_FD_184326 | JGI IMG/M metagenome (GOLD analysis project Ga0207644, IMG submission 184326) | Switchgrass rhizosphere microbial communities from Kellogg Biological Station, Michigan, USA - KBS S7-3 metaG (SPAdes) (version 2) | ecosystem: Host-associated > Plants > Roots > Rhizosphere >... | reverse complement strand
CCCCCGCACGCCCGGTCGACATGACTTCGATCGAGCCCCTGACCTTCCACAGGCAAATCTCGGTGGAAGGGGTCAGTTTTGCTTATCCCGGAACTCAATCGACCGTGCTTGATAACGTATCGCTGGTGATACCATCAGGTTCAGTCGTCGGTTTTGCCGGTCGAACAGGAAGCGGAAAGAGTACGCTGGCCGACCTCATCATGGGCTTGATCGAGCCCACGAAAGGCCGGATCGCAGTAGACGGCGTGCCGCTCGAGGGCGTGGACCGCCTTCGCTGGCACCGCTCCATCGCCCACGTGCCGCAGTCCGTTTTCCTGGCCGACACGACTATCGCGAGGAACATTGCCTTTGGGATCGAGCCCAGCGACATCGACCACGAGCGCGTCCAGGCCGCTGCCGCGACTGCCCAGCTCCACGACTTCGTCGAATCGCTGAGTAACGGCTACGAGACTTCGGTCGGCGAACGCGGCATCCGCCTGTCGGGTGGCCAGCGGCAGCGGCTCGGGATCGCCCGCGCAATCTACAAAAAGTCTGCCGTCCTCGTCCTCGACGAAGCGACCAGCGCCCTGGACGAGGCCACCGAGGCCGCGGTGATGGCTTCGCTGTCGGCGCTTAGCGAAGAAGGCCGGACGATCATCGTCATCGCTCACCGAAGGTCGACGCTCGCGTCGTGCGAGCAATTGGTGCGGATCGAAAATCATAGGGTCTCGGTGACGGGAGCCGACGCGGGAATCGTAGCTCTCAGACGGCATTGATCGCCTCTCGTTCCGGCAGTGCTGTCGCTTTCTCGACTTTGCGGGAAGCGTGTCCTAACCTGACGACTGAAACATTGCCGGATTCAGAATGCTAGCTGTAACCGAGACCCCCAGGGTCAGCGTGGTCATGCCGGTCCATAACGCGATGCCCTATCTCGACATCGCGGTCGAAAGCATACTCACCCAGACCTACCAGAGCTTCGAGTTTGTCATTCTCGACGATGCCTCGACCGATGGCTCGACCCAGCGGCTGCGCGAATGGGCGAAGCGCGATCCGCGGATCCGGCTGCTCGAGGAGAAGGTCAATCTCGGCCCGGCGCTGAGCTCGCAGCGCGTGGCGGAAGCGGCTCAGGCGCCGATTGTCGCCCGCATGGACGCTGACGACGTCTCCTACCCGCGTCGACTCGAAGAGCAGCTCGACGTTCTAGACCGCTTTCCGGAAACCGGCGTCGTCGGCGGCCTCTACGACATCATCGACGCCGCCGGCCGCCAGATCCGCCGGCCGGAAGCCTGGCGGCTGATCCATCCGGGGTCGGTGCCGCCCTTCGGCAACGGGCCCCTCATGTATCGCCGCGAAATCTTCGACGAAGTCGGGGGCTACCGGCGCCAATGCGAGTTCTGGGAAGACCACGACCTCATCATCCGCATGTCGGCCGCAACCAAGATCATGATAGTCCCCCATGCGGTGTACCAAGTCCGGCAATCGCCGGTCAGCACCCGTTTCGCGTCCGAACAGGGACGGGTCGAGCGAGCGCTTGACCTCATGTACCGCTGCCGCCAGCGGCTCGACGAGCATCGCGGCTACGACGACCTGCTCGAGTTGAGCACCGAGGCGCATGCCAAGATCGATCCGCGGGTCTTCATCTCCATGGGCTCCATGGCCTTATGGTCAGGGGGTAAGCCGCGGCTCTTCCGGCGACTGCTCCGCCAGGGCGACCTGCGTCCCGGAATACGTACGTTGAGCGCGCTTGTCTGGACCGCCTGGGCTTCGGCCGAGCCACGATCGCTGCGCGCCTTCATCCGCTCACTTCTGCTCGGCCGCCGGCTTCGCGCATCCTTTGCGGTGACGACGACGGATCCGGTGACCTGGGCCGCGCCCGCGCTGGCCTCGCACGAAGCGCCGGTTCGGCGGTTTGGAGATCGCGCCGATCGCTTGCGGGAACTCACGCCAGAGCACGTGGCGGCAACAGCTGCTACAGGTCGGGCCAGAATGCTGGCCGAATAACCAAGAACTCAGCTCACCACGACGTGCCGTGTCGGTCGCAGGTCTGCCGGGTCTTGTCTCGCGACCGGGCGGCGGTCGATGAGTAGTCCCAGGCACATGGCGAAGGTGGCGCAGACGGCGGCAGTGCGAAGCGGAAAGTCAACGAGGCTGTGGACGAGGACTACCGCAGTCGCGATCGAGGCGGCACGCGCGTAGGGGCCGCCTCCGCCGGTTCGCCAGGCCGCTTTCGTCGCCGCTCCCCACCAGACGAGGAATGCCACGATCAGCAGAATTCCCGCCAGCCCAAGCTCGAGCACCAGTTCGGCATAATCATTGTGGGCGTGGATGACATATTCGGGTGTGACCCGGTCGGCGCTCTCATAAAGCGGATAGACTTTCACGAACGAGCCGAGCCCCGACCCGAACGGCATGGTGTCGGCGATTCCCTTGGCCGTAGTTTTCAAGATCACCCCGCGCGACTGCACGGACCCGCTCGCCTCCTGTCCGATCCGTGAGCTTCCGATCGACGTAGAAGCGATCGCCGCAGCGGCCGCGAGAAGTGCAAGCCCGGTGAAGATCGCAATCGGCACGCGCACGTTCCGACGCGGCGGCACAGCGATCAAAATGCTTGCGCCGATGACGGGCACCGCAAGCGCATAACCCGCCAGCGATCCGTTCAGCGCAATTCCTGCCACGATCAAAAGTGCGGCGGCTGCAAGGATGATAAGCAGGGCCGAGTAACGCTGGATGTTTCGGCTTCGCCCGGCCGAGGCGAGCGCAGCGATGAACGGCAGGGCACAGACGAGGAGGTCCGCCATGTGGTTTGCATTGGCGAAGAAGCCCACTGCGACCCCGCGGTTGGTCTGCGGATAGAGGTACCACAGCGAGCTTGGACCGGGCGCGACCACCTGCAAGGCGCCGAGGGTGATCCCGGCAACCGCTCCGGCCAGAAGAGCCGCCGCAAGCCAGCTTGCCCGATAGGCGCCGAGACGCATGATCGCGCAAAGCACGGCAAGCGCCGGGATGATCCCGAACAGTGTGTTTAGCCCGGCGTAGGGTGCCAATGAGATCGGAAGCGGCGGAGGATTGAGGCCGAGGATGGCATAACCTTCGACGATCCGTCCCCGTAACCCGCCGGTCCACAACGAAGCCGGCAGCGGAATAAGCTGGAGGATGACGACCGCCAGAGCAGCGACGAGGATCATCAACAGCGACTGGGCCGCTTTGGGCAAAGGCTCCTCGCCAGTTGCCGCCGACCAGGCGATGATTGCGAGGCCCGCAAGTTGCAGCAGCATGTTTTGCCAAATGCCCTGGGCGCTCCCGCCGAGGAGCAGGCAGGCCAACAGATAGGCGGGAGCGACCGCGCTTTTGACCGCGCTAGGCACCTGACGGCTCCTTCGCCAAGGTCAGCCCGCCAATCGATATATCTACTTGCTGGGGCACATCTGCCGAGACGCCCGAAAGTCTGAGCCACTGCGCCTGGCACCCCGCGGGGACGGTGAAACTCCATCCACGCGCAGCCGCCGCGTCCAAGGTCGCGGCGGAAAGTGCCTGTGGTGCCTTGTCGCACCAGATCGCCCAAGTCAGCGCATGCGCCCGCGCCGCATCGCCGCTGAGGCGGAAAGAAACTTTGTAACCACCCGGAGGCAAAAGCAGCAGTTGGCTCGCCAGCGTCCCGTCTTCGTCGCCATAGAACAGGACATGGAGTTGTCCGTGCTCCCGCTCGGCAAGACCGACGGTAGAGCTCGTTAATAGCCAGTTGAACGGGGGCGGTGAGCTTTTGTCACGAAAGTCGGCATCATGAACCAGGGCATGGCTGGCGTCCCTCCCGGCCATTCGCTGCCACACTGATAGTGCCTTGGGATAGTCGCCCCCCTTGATCAGCGAATCGACGACCTGTCCAAGCCAGGGCTGATTGCCGGTCTCGCGCGGATTGCCGAGCGCGAGCGCCGCTGGAACTGTCCTTATGTCCGACGCAAGCGCAATAAGGAGGGGATGCTCAAGCTGGGGGCTCGTCACGAATAGCGATCGAAGCGCGGGCCAGTTCGCTGGGCTCGAAGCATATTGGGCGAGATAGGGCACTGCTGCCGTCCCCCCGTCCGGCGACAGTCGCGCCAATGCGCCGACCTCGCGCAGGCCGCTCGTGACGTTGCCTGAGCGGAAATAGCGGTCGGCCAGGAAATAGGCTGCTGGCAGCGACCTCGGGTCGCGCCATTGCGCGGCCTCGAAGGCACGTTGCGCCAATGCGGTGTTGCCGGACAGCCCAGCCTGCACGCCGCGTACCAGGAAGGGATCCGGAGCAAGCGGTGACTTCGTCGCGGCACTTGCAATATCGTCGAACGCCCATTGCGGCACGGGCCGGCGAGCCCGGGTTGAGCGGGCGATCTCGGTCATGCCGGAGCTGATTTGGCTTGCCGGGTGGCCCCTCCACGCCTTGGACGCCGCTCCGGGATTCACGGGGGCCAGAGCGTTGACCGTGGCGTTCCTGACGACCTGCACCGCAATCAGCAGTGCGGCGACGATGGCGAGGACGGCCCTCACGGGCATCAAGCGCGCATCCCCCGGTTGAGCTTCAGGCGTCGGACTCCGCCGGACTTTCTTCCTCGGCATGGTCGTCTGCCTGCGGGATCATCAGGATCTCCGTCTTGTTCACCCGTCCCTTGCCGTAGCCGTAACCATACCCATAGCCGTAACCATAGCCGGCCCGGCCGTAACCGCCTGTACCGTCTTCGGACTTGGTCAGGGTGCCGCCAATAATTCGACTGCCCGTGGCCTCGAGGCGGTTGATGGCCTCGATCGCCGCGCGGGTGCGGGTCTTGCCGCTTTCGATAACGAACAGCGCGGAGCCGGCGGCAGCTGCGAGCAGTGGCGCGTCCGCCAACCCGAGGGTCGGCGGACCGTCAATGACGACAAGGTCGAAAGCATCCCTGGCCTCGTTGATGATCTTGCGAATGCGGCCGGTCGACAAAAGGTCAGCGGGATTGGGGGGCAATGGACCGCTCGGCAGCAGCCACAAATTGCCATGCTGCGTCTCAACGATGTGTGAGGAAAGCTGGTCGTCGGTGGTCAGCAACTTGCTGAGCCCTTGCCGGTCGCTCGCGGCCTTGAATGCCGGTTTGCGAAGATCGCTGTCGATCAGGAGGACGCGCCGGCCGCGGCGAGCGAAATTCTGGGCGATCGCCAGAGCCGACGATGACTTGCCCTCGCCCGATCGGGTGCTCGTGACAAGAAGCACCTTGGGCGTCCCCTCTTCGGTGCTGAAGCGGAGCGCCGCAACGATTGCCGAATAGGCCTCTGAAATAATCGACGTCGGATTCTTGAGGTCGTCGACGAACGTATCCTTAGCAACCGTTTTTGGGACGGTTCCCAGGCACGCCAGCGACAGCTTTCGGCGGACGTCCTCGCGGCTCTTGATCGTGTCGTTGACAAACTCCAGGCCGACCGCGGCGGCGACGCCGGCGGCAATGCCGAGACCAAGCCCGATCAGAAGGTTGAGCAGCAGATTCGGCTTGTAGGGGAACGTCGGCGCTTGCGCGCGATCGACGATCGACACCGGCGCCATGCCAATGCCCCCGGCGACTCCGATCTGCTTGTAGCGCTGCAAGAGCGCGTCGTAGAGGCTCCGGTTGGTGTCCACCTCGCGCTGCAGGATCGTGTACTGAATGCTGCGCCCGCGGAGGTTCAGCACGTCACCCTTGAGCTGGGCGACGCGAGCCTGAAGGGCCTGCTCTGCGGAAAGCGCGCCGCGATAGTCAGCGAGCAAACCGTTGATCCGGCCAGACGAAGCCTGGGAAACCTGGCCCGAAATCTGCCGGCTGAGCTCGTCGATCTGCGCCTTGAGGCTCTGCATCTCCGGATGCTCGGGCTTCATGAACTGGCGCTTTTCCTGATACTGGGCCTCTAGCTGGGCGAGCTGTTGCCGGAGTGGCAAGACAGCGGTGTTGACGTCGCTCGTCGGCCCCGTCGACAGCGCCTGTCGGTACGCCCCTTCGGCGGAGACGCGGCGAGCTGTCGCTGCGGCAAGCGCCTGATTCAACTGGACGAGCGATTCGCCCTGCAGGGAATTGGTGTCACTGCCGTTGGGCTGGCCGTCGGCGCCAGTTCCCCCTGGAGTTGTGATGATGCCTTCTTGCTGCGCGTAGGCAACCACTGCGCGTTCCGATTTTTCAAGATCGCCCCGCGTCTTGTTGATCTGCCGCTCGAGGAAGTTGCGGGCGTAGGCCGAAGCTTCATAGCGCCGCTGGAGTGACGTGTTGATGAAGCTGTCAGCGACACCGTTGGCGACTAGCGCAGCGAGCTGCGGCGAAGTCGAATCAAAGCTGAACTTTATCAACTGACCCTGGTCAGGCGGAATGACCTTAAGGCTTCCCTGGATGAGGGCAGTGGCCACCCTCAGCCGCTGCGATGCGTCGCGGTCCTGCGGAACGACGTCCGGATTGTTGGCGAGATTCAGTTCCTGAGCGGTTCGCTCGGCGACAGCCCGGCTGTTGAGAAGCCCAACCTGCGTCGCAACGAAGTCGTACGTGTCAGTCTGCTGCTGGTCCTGCTGTCGAGACTGCTCATCACTGATCGCGACCGCCGGCGGGTTAGCCTCAAGCGTTACGGAAGCGCGGTAGACTGGCGAGGTCAAAAGGGAGGCCAGCACCGCCCCCAATAGCCCGACCGCGATCGACCCCAGCACCAGCCAACGCCAGTGGTACAGGATCCGCATCAGCATGTGGAAGTCGAGGATGTTGACCGCGGAGTAGGAACGCTGACCGCGGCCGAGCGCTGCGTCGGGAGCCGGATACGGCGCGATTGGCCACTGTCCCTCGTTTCTTACGGTGAGGTTGGTGTTCACGTGCGCCTCTTGTCAGCCGACTGCTATAATGGCCCGAAGATCGCGAGAAGCGGAATGCTCTGGAGCACTTGCTTCTGCACAGCCTTCACGCTGGAACCGTCGACGACAATGATGTCGCCGGGATAAATTTGCGGATCAGGCGCCTCGCCACGCCGGATCGAAGTCAGGTCGAATGCCGCAGCCTGCCGCTGGCCTCCAATGGTACGGAAAACGGCCACTCGGCGGTTATTGGCGTCCTCAGTCGTGCCTTTGGCCATGGCGATCGCCTTGATGAGCGAGGTCGGGCCGCCAACCGGGAATGAGCCGCCCTCCTTCACCGCGCCATCGACCGTCACGACATGTGCGGTGGACGACTTGATGGCGACGCTGACATCCGGATGCTCGAGATATTTATCGCCGAGCTTCGAGGTAAGCTGGCCGTCGAGTTGCTCGGTCGTCAGGTTGGCCGCCTTGAGCTGGCCAATCAGCGGCAGGGAGATATTGCCGGCGAGATCGACGTCATAATCGCCGCTCAGGTCCTCCATCTTGAAGACTTTGATCGACAGCTTGTCCATCGGCGCGATCTTGTAATCCGAAGCAAGCGTCTGGAACGTCACCTCGTCCGGCGCGGCCAGCGGCCGGTCATAGGGTATCGAGCCGCCCCGCGTGTCAGCGCAAGCGGCAGCGAACAGAAGACCCAGGATAGGAAACAGGCCCCCGATCGAACGGAGCATACGACTAAGCACCACCAACGCTCCTCGAATGTACCTAACCCGACAAATTCAGGACCATAACGCCTATTCCGCCGATGAGGTCAAATCAATCGCCAGCGGCCTACCCGGCGCGTGAACCACCGGTGTCGATCAACCACCGGTCTGTTCCTTCGATTGCGAGAGCGGTCAGTATTCCGGACCGGTAGGCGCCGGTGTCGATCCCGATGCGGTTGGGTCGCTCTTCGACCTCGTCCGTAATCGTGTGGCCATGAACGACGACAAAGCCATGATCGCTTTCGTCAAACAGGAAGGGCTCCCGAATCCAGCGCAGGTCTGCCTGGCTCTGCTGATCGACCTCGACTCCCGGCCTGATACCGGCATGGACGAATAGATAATCGCCGAACCGGCAGCTATCGACGAAGCTCTCAAGGAAGTCCACATGCTCCCTAGGCACGCTGGCCTGGACAAGCTCGACGACCTGCTCGGCAGAACGGCCACGGATCCTGGCAAGCGTCACCCCATAGCTCTGAAGGCACTGAAGCCCGCCGAACTTCAGCCAGCTTTCGACCACCGAGGCGTCTCCCGCGACAATCCGCAGCAGGACCTCCTCGTGGTTGCCGAGTAGGAAAACCGGCTGGACGCCGTCCCGCCGATAACAGCGCAAGCGCTCGATGACCTGCGCCGAGCTTGGCCCGCGATCGACCAGGTCTCCCACGAACACGAGCAGCGTTTTGCGCGCCGGGTGGTGCTGAAGGTCGGCGTGTATCTTTGCGAGGAGATGCTCGAGCAGGTCGACGCGGCCGTGGATGTCGCCCACGGCATAGGCGCGATAGCCACGCGGCCCGGCCGGCCCCTGATCGCGTCGATTAGAAAAGTTGAACATCAAGATCCCGGTTTGGCCGGGTCCAGGCCGGCAAGGACGTCGAGATACGCTTGCACTACGAAGGCCTCGCTAAACCGCTCCTGAACCTTGCTCCGACCTGCTTCACCCATGGCAATCTGCTGTGGCCGAGGCAAATGCGCCAGTCGCCGCATTCTATTCGCAAGGGCCGACGCATCACGCGCGGCGCACAGGAAGCCATTCGTTCCATCATCGACAACCTGCCGACATCCAGGCACGTCACTGGCTATGAGCGGGCGGGCCATGGCGGCCGCTTCGAGTAGCGAGCGGGGCAGGCCCTCTCGGTAGGATGGCAGCACCACAGTGGTTGCGCCAGCGATGAAGGGGCGAACGTCATCGGTCGTGCCGAGATACTCGACGACCCCCTCGCCGACCCACGCCGCGAGTTCGTTGGCGCGGATTCCCGTCCGGTTACCCTCGTCCAGTCCGCCAAGAAGCTGGAATCGAGCACCTGGAAATTCCGAGCGAAGATTGCGCGCCGCCTCGACGAACTCGACGACGCCCTTGTCCCGAAGCAATCGTCCTATGAATAGGAACACGGGTCCGCCTTCGGGCAATGGTTTTGGACTAAACCGGTCGAGGTCGACTCCGGACCCCGGCAGAACCTTCGATTGCGCTAGCCGGACGATCCGGCGGCTGACGAAAAGATCGCTATCTTCTTGATTCTGGAAGAAAACCACGGGAGCGCGAGCGAACCCGATGCGATAGAGCCAAGTGACGAACCGCTGCAGCCCCCCGCCCTGAATGAAAGCGGTTCCAAGGCCGCTAACGTTCGGAATCGCCGGAATCCCCAGCGAAGCCGCAGCAAAAGAGCCGTAAATATTGGGCTTGATCGTATAACTGAGATAGGCGGCGGCCCTAAGTTGCTGCAAAAGCGAGCGATATTTCAGCAGGAGCCTGAAGTCGGCGAGCGGGTTGAGGCCCGCGCGGTCGATGTGGAGCGGTATCCGCTCGACGGCCAGATCCCGCATCCGCTTGTCGGCGGCAGGATCCTGCGGCGCGATCACGACCGGTTCGTAGCCCGCGGACCGCAGCCCCCGGATCAGGCCTTGCCGGAAGTTGGCGATGTTCCAGTCGCTGTTCGCGGAAAGGACGATGGTCCGCGCCGTCATCCGCGCCGTCAGGCGCTAAGCAGCTGGAAGCGCGGAATCTCGACATCGAAGGCGCTGCCGTCCTCGTCGACCATCCGATAAGCGCCGCTCATCGAACCGCTCGGCGTGTCGAGTGGACAACCGGAGACATAATCGAAGCTTGCAGCCGGGGCGATCAGCGGCATTTCGCCAACGACTCCCTCGCCCACAACCTCGTGAACGGTCCCGCGTTCGTCGATGATAGTCCAGCTGCGTGACAGGAGCTGGACAGCGACCTCGGAGCCGTTCTCGATCCGCACATGGTAGGACCAGAACCAGCGGTTGCTGGTCGGATCCGACTGCTCCGCCAGGTAACTGACGGCGACGCGGACGGCGATGCCGCGAGTCACCGCAACGTTGGGGAAGAGCATGGCCAGAGCGTCGATGGTCACGGAGCGGAGCCTAGGCGAGACCACCGGCGCGGCGCAACCGCTCAACGAGCCGGTCCCGCGCTTCCGCGACCGGCCGGGCGCGATCGGTCAGAATGTCGCGCAACAGGAAATGGCCGGTGAGGTCGAGGCCCGCCATGATTTCGACCCATGATGCGGCCCCTCCTGCACGGACGAATGGAGGCAATGGCAAAAGCTTGCTGGCATAGGGCTCGGCCTCGGCGGCACTCACGGCGCGGCCCGACTTGGGGCTGACCGCAACGAGATTGTCATTGCCGCCGGTGACCGCACAGCGCTCCAGATCGAGCCCGAAGCCCAGCTCGGCAAGCAGCAGCAGCTCGTACTTCACCAGCGCGGCGCCCCAGCCCACCGCGGAGGGAGCGGCCTCGATCGCGTCGAGCAATCCTTCGAGCGCCTGATAGAGCCGTGGATAGGGCTGGCCTTCGGGCAGCGCGGTCGTGGTCAGCACCGTCGCCCAATCAATCGCCGCCGCAGGCAAGGGCTCGGACAGGAGCGGCCCGCGGCTGTGGACCAATTCGATGGTCGCCTGCGGCAACTGGCTCTCGGTCCGCGCCGACAGCTGGGCCTGGACGATGTTGCCGGCAATCAGAACCGGCCGCATCCGCCGCCCCCGCGCGCCGCGGACATAGGCTGCGATCAGGCCCTGTTCGGGCGTCATCAGGCGGACAATCGCGCCATGTTCGCCGTGGCCGCGCAGCGCGCAGACGATGGCGGTGCTCTCGCTCCTCATCCGCGCGGGTGGAAATAGTCGTAGAGCTGGCGCGCCATCGCTTTGCTTATCCCAGGCGCCTTCTCGAGGTCATCGAGCGCCGCACCCTTGACCGCTCGCGCCGTGCCGAAATGCATCAGCAGAGCACGCTTGCGGTTGGGACCGATGCCGGGAACCTCGTCGAGCGTCGACGTGGTCAGGCTTTTCGCCCGCTTGACGCGATGAGTGCCGATGGCGAAGCGGTGCGCCTCGTCGCGGAGGCGCTGGAGGTAGAACTGGATCGCCGAGTTGGGCGGAAAGGTCACCTCACGGCCGCCTGGGAGGTGGAACACCTCGCGACCCTCGCGGCCATGATAGGGCCCCTTGGCGACCCCGACGACGGGCACGTCGTGGACGCCCATTTCCTCCATGACCTCGCAAACCGCGGAGAGCTGGCCTTTGCCGCCGTCGACCAAGATGAGGTCGGGCCATTCGCCGCTTTGCCGATCAGGGTCTTCCTTCTCGAGCCGCCCGAAGCGCCGTTCCAGCACCTCACGCATCATCGCGAAATCATCCCCGGGCTTCGTCTCCGGACGCTTGATGTTGAACTTGCGGTAATTGTTCTTGCGGAAGCCCTCGGGACCCGCGACGATCATTGCGCCGGTCGCATTGGTGCCCATGATGTGACTGTTATCATAGACCTCGATCCGCTTGGGCACGTCGGCGAGCTCGAACGCGTCGGTCAGATCGCGCAGGATCTTGCCCTGCGTCGTCGTTTCGGCGAGCCGGCGGTCGAGCGCTTCCTCGGCATTCCGCTTTGCGTGCTCCATCAGCTTGCGACGCGCGCCGCGCTGCGGAATTTCGATGACGACCTTGCGCTCAGCGCGCTCGGAGAACGCCTCTTCGAGCAGCTCGCGGTCGGTGATCTCACGGTCGACAAGGATCCGCTTCGGCGGCGGCATGTCTTCATAGAATTGGACCAGAAAGCTAGATAAAACCTCGGCTTCCGGCACGTCATTTGTATGCG
>Ga0207644_10002586_pt1 | contig 11648 bp, 6 predicted proteins | sample KBSS73metaG_FD_184326 | JGI IMG/M metagenome (GOLD analysis project Ga0207644, IMG submission 184326) | Switchgrass rhizosphere microbial communities from Kellogg Biological Station, Michigan, USA - KBS S7-3 metaG (SPAdes) (version 2) | ecosystem: Host-associated > Plants > Roots > Rhizosphere >... | reverse complement strand
CGAGCCGGGACTGGCGGCCGACGACGTGCTGCTCGCCGTCACGACGCTGTCGTTCGACATCGCCGGTCTCGAGCTGTTCCTGCCGCTGTTGCGGGGCGCGACCGTCGTCGTCGCCACCCGCACCGACGCGTCCGACCCCCAGCGGATCATCGAGCTGTTCGCCGCGCACGGCATCACCGTCATGCAAGCGACGCCCGCCACCTGGCGGATGCTCGTCGACGCCGGCTGGGACGGCACCAACGGCGTCGGCACCCCCGTCACCGTCCTGTGCGGCGGTGAGGCGATGCCGCCCTCGCTGGCGGAACGGCTCCTCGCGCGGGCCGACGAGGTGTGGAACCTCTACGGCCCGACCGAGACGACGATCTGGTCGACCGTGCAGCGCATCGAGCCGGACACGCAGGTGTCGATCGGTGTGCCGATCGCCAACACCACCCTCTACGTGCTCGATGCCCGGGGGGAGCCCGTGCCCGTCGGCGTCGCCGGTGAGCTGCACATCGGTGGCTCCGGGCTGGCGCGGGGCTACCTCGGTCGGCCCGAGCTCACGGCCGAGAAGTTCATCCCGGATTCCTTCGCCGGCGGCGACGCCCGCCTGTACCGCACCGGCGACCTGGTGCGCCGGCGCGGCGACGGCCGCATCGAGTTCATCGGGCGCATCGACCACCAGGTGAAGGTCCGCGGCTTCCGCATCGAGCTCGGCGAGATCGAGGCCGTGCTCGCCCGCCATCCCGCCGTCGACGAGGCCGTGGCCCTGGTCCGCCACGACGCCAACGAGGAGGCCCGCCTCGTCGCCTGGGTCACGTTCGCGGGCCCGCCGGTCACGCCGAGCGAGCTGCGCCGGTGGACCCAGGACGCGTTGCCGGCGTACATGGTCCCCTCGATCGTCATCGTCTGCGAGTCGATGCCTCGCACGCCGAACGGCAAGACCGACCGCAACTCGCTGCCGGACCCGGACTGGACCATCGTCGAGCGCGACCGACCGTACGTCTGCGCCCGCAACCCCTTGGAGGGGCGGCTCGTCGCGCTGTGGGAGGAGATCCTCGGGATCTCCCCGATCGGCATCGACGACGACCTCTTCGAGATGGGCGTGCCCTCACTCGTGACCGCTCGCCTGTTCGGTCGGATGGAGCGCGAGCTCGGGCAGCGCCTACCGGTAGGTGACGTCTTCCGGGCGTCGAGCGTGCGTGCCGTTGCCGAGCTGCTCGACGCCGGGGTCGACCGGCAGGCACGCTGGCGATCGCTCGTGCCGATCACGCCGCCCGTCCCTGGCGGCCACCAGCCCGCGCTGTTCGGCATCCACGGGGGTGCCGGCACCATCCTGCTGTTCGGCGAGATGGCGCGCCGGCTCGGCCCCGACCAACCCGTGTACGGCCTCCAGGCCCAGGGGCTCTACGGCGACGCTCCCGTCCACACGTCGGTCGTCGACATGGCCCGCACGTACGTCGCCGAGATCCGCAGCGTCCAGCCCCGCGGGCCGTACCACGTGGCCGGCTACTGCTTCGGCGGCATCGTCGCGTTCGAGGTGGCCCAGCAGCTCCGGGCGCTCGGTGAGGACGTCGGCGCGGTGATCATGCTGAACGCGCCGAGCCCCAGCTACAACGAGCGCTACCACCCGACGTTCAACAACGAAGGCGCCGTCGACCTGACGCCCGTGCCCGCCAACGAGCTCTTCCGGCGGGCGTGGACCTCGCACCGCGGGCCCGCGGCGCGGGTCCGGGCGACCGGGAAGGTGGCCTCCCGGCTCGCCCGGCGCTCGATCGGCGGCCGGCTGCGGCGAGCCCAGCTCGCGCTGCTCGTCCGGTCCGGGCGACCCCTGCCCGAGTCGATGCGCGACCGCTACTTCCCGGTGATCTGCGCCCGGGCCCAGCACGACTACCGGCACCACCACTACGACGGCGACGTGACGGTGATCGCGGCGACCGGCCTCTACGAGGAGGACGACCTCGGCTGGCGCGACACGGTGCGCGGCCACGTCGAGACATACGTGGTGCCGGGCGAGCAGCGGACACCGAGGCTCACCATGCAAGAGCCCCACGTGGCCCACGTCGCCCGCTTCGTGGCGGAGGCCATGGCCGCCGGGTCGAGGGCCGGCGCGACACGATGAGCACGGGCCTGCCCGGCGCCCCCCGCCGGCCACACGAGAGAGCACAGCGCTGATGAGCGGACCTTCCTCCATGCGCGGCGCGAGCCGCCGCGCCATCGACGTCGACGCGTCCACGCAGCTCGTGACGGAGTCGTTCCTGCCCGGCGGCGGGACCATGCCGCTGGTCGTCGAGCCGGCGGTGCCCGGCGTCGATCTCGCGGCCTGGGCGTCGGCCAACCGGTCGACGCTCGAGCAGCGCGTCACCGCCCACGGCGCGGTGCTGTTCCGCGGGTTCGGGTTGACGACGCCGGGGGACTTCGAAGCCGTTGCGTCGGGCATCTGCCCCGACCTGTTCGGTGACTACGGCGACCTCCCCCGTGAGGGCGAGTCGCATCGGATCTACCAGTCGACGCCGTACCCGAACGACATGACGATCCTGTACCACAACGAGTCGTCGCACCTCCCCACCTGGCCGTTGCGCCAGTTCTTCTTCTCGGAGGTGGTCGCCACCGAGGGGGGCGAGACGCCGATCCTCGACTGCCGCGCCGTGCTCGATCTCATCGATCCTGCCATCGTCGAGAAGTTCGAGACCAAGGGCGTCACCTACGTGCGCAACTTCGTGCCCGGCGTCGATGTCGCGTGGCAGGACTTCTTCAAGACCGACGACCCCCGTGCCGTGGAGCGGGTGTGCATCGACTCCGGCATGGAGTGCGAGTGGACGGGCGCCGACCGCCTGCGCGTGAAGAACCGCACCGAGGCGGTTCGCACCCACCCGGTCACCGGCGAGCGCATCTTCTTCAACCAGATCCAGCTGCACCACGTGCGCTGCCTGCCCGACGCCGTCCGCTCGGCGCTCGTCGACGTCATCGGCGAGGACGACATGCCCCGCTCCGTCACCTACGGCGACGGCTCCCCCATCTCGGACGACGAGATGGACCACATCGGCGAGGTGTTCGACCGGACGGCCGTGAAGTTCCCGTGGCAGGTCGGCGACCTGATCATGATCGACAACATGCTCGTCGCCCACGCGCGGCTGCCGTTCTCGGGACCACGCAAGATCGTCGTCGCCATGGCGCGCATGACCAACGGGTCCGGCCCGCTCGTGGCGTCGACTGCCTCGTGAGCCGCGGCTCCTCGATGGCCCCCCCGCCCCCCGGGCGCCGACGCGCGCCCCGCCTTCGCCTCAGAAAGGTCACGTCGTGACTGCCTCGAACTACGTCCTCTCGCCGCAGCAGGAACACGCGTGGCGACTCGGACCGGCCGGGGACGAGCTGGCCGCCCGCACGCAGGTCGCGGTGGAGATCGGCCGCGACCTCGACGCGGCGACGGTCCAGCAGCGCCTGACGGATGCCGTGGCCCGCCACGAGATCCTCCGTACGACGTACGCGCTGCCCGCCGGCATGCGTTTCGCGGTGCAAGCGGTCCACGACGAGCTCCCGGCATCCGTGGTCACCACCACCGCACCGCTCCCGGACGTCCTCGCGTCCGAGCAGGCCTTGCCGATCGCCCCCGGATCGTCCCCCGCGCGCGTCGTGCTCGTCGAGGGCGACCGGCGCCACCTCGTCCTCACGCTTCCGTCGCTGTCGATCGACCTGCCGTCCGCGTTCGCACTGGCGGCGGAGCTCACCGGCGGCGCGGTCGAGGTCAGCGAACCGCTCCAGTACGCCGACTACGCCCAATGGCAGCGCGACCTCGCGGGCGGCGACACCGCGGAGAAGGGTGCCGCCGTCTGGGCCGAGGTGGCCGGCACGTTCGCGCCGCGCCTGCCGTTCGAGGCGACCGACGTGCCGCTCGCCGGCGGCGGTGCCCACGCCCCGCTGCCCCTGGACGCGGCGACCATCGACGCCGCCGCCGCGCTGGCCTCCACGCTCGGGGCCGCTCCCGAGCACGTCGCCCTCGCCACGTGGTACGCGTGGCTGTCGCGGGCCTCGACCGACACCGACGTCGTCACCACCGTCGCAGTCGACGGCCGGATCCACGACGACCTCGTCGGCGCCCTCGGGTCGTTCTCTCGCCACGTCACCATGCGGGCCGACCTGGACGCCGACCCTACTTTCGCCGAGCTCGTCCAGCAGGTCGGCGCCCGACACCACCGGGCCGTCGAGTGGCAGGACCTCGCGCCGATGCCGGTCGACACCGATCCCGCTCGCCGGCATGCCTTCGTGGCCTTGGCGCCCCCGCCCGGCACGGTGCACGCGGCCGCCGGGCACGACTCCTTCTCGCTCGAGCTGCGGTGGCTCGGCGACCGGGCCGAGCTCGTCGCCGACGCGGCCGCGTTCCCGCCCGGAACGGCCGAGCGGTTCGCCGCCCACCTGGCGGCGATGCTCGCCCACGGGGCGACGGCCCCGGACACGCGCGTCAGCGCGCTGCGCACCTGCGCACCAGACGACGAGGTCGCGTTCGGCGCCGCCGACGGCGAGCGCACCGCGCTCGGCGACGACACGCTTCTCGATCTGTTCCGCGCGCAGGCCGCCCGCACGCCCGACCGGGTGGCCGTGGGCTGCGGCGCCGACCGCCTCACCTACGCCCAGCTCGACGCCCAGGCCAACGCGCTGGCCCACCTCCTCGCCGGGCGAGGGGTCGGCCGGGGCGACAGCGTGGCCGTCGTCGTCGACCGCTCTCCGGCCCTGCTCGTGGCGGTGCTCGGCACGCTCGCCGCCGGCGCGGCCTACGTGCCGCTGAACGCCGACCATCCCGAGGCCCGCCTGCTCCACCAGGTGGAGGAGTCAGGTGCCTCGACGGTCGTTGCCGACGAAGCGCTCGCCGCGTCGCTCCCAGCGGCGCTGCTCGACCGAGCGCTGATCCTCGAGCAGGAGGCGGCGACGCTGGCCGCCCTGCCGACCAGTCCACCCGGGAGCGCGCCGGGCCTTGGCGACCGCGCCTACATCCTCTACACCTCCGGCTCGACCGGCACGCCCAAGGGCGTCGCCGTGACCCACGCCAACCTGGTCAACTACGCACGTCACCTCGCCTCGGTCCTCACGACCTCGGCGGGCGGCGACGAGCTCCGCTGCGGCGTCATCAGCGCCATCGCGACCGACCTCGGCAACACCTGCATCTTCCCGCCGCTGACCTTCGGCGGGACGGTCGAGCTGGTGCCGGCCGCCGTGGCCATGGACCCGTTCGCCTTCGCCGATCACGTCGCCGCGCACCCGCAGGACGTCCTCAAGGTCACGCCGTCGCACCTCGAGGCGCTGCTCGTCGCCGGCGCCGAGCGCGTCCTGCCGGGCAAGGTCCTCATCACCGGCGGCGAGGCGATGACGTGGGACCTCGTGGCGACGGTGCGAGCGGCCGGTGGGTCCCGCGTGCTGCTCAACCACTACGGACCGACCGAGACGACGATCGGTTCGTGCGTGTTCCCCATCACCGACGGTCCCGGACCCTGGCGTCCGACCGTCGTCCCGATCGGCACCCCGATCGCCAACACCGCCTGCCACGTCGTCGACGCCGCCGGCCAACGGGTGGCCGTCGGGATCCCCGGTGAGCTCTGGATCGGCGGCGCCGGCGTGGCGAGCGGCTACGTCAACCAGCCGGAGCTGAGCGACGAGCGCTTCGGCGCCGATCCGTTCCGGCCCGGCGAGCGGCGCTACCGGACCGGCGATCTGGTGCGGCGCCTCCCCGACGGCGTCCTCGAGTTCCTCGGCCGCACCGACGACCAGGTGAAGATCCGCGGATACCGCGTGGAGCCGAAGGAGATCGAGCAGCTCCTGAGCGCGCTCCCCGACGTCCGCCAGGTCGCGGTGCTGGCGCGGGAGGACGCCAAGGGCGATCGACGGCTGGTGGCCTACGTCGTCGCCGCCGGGCGCCCGGCGGTCGACGACCTCCGCCGGGGGCTGGCCGCCCAGGTGCCCGAGCACATGATCCCCTCGGCGTTCGTGTTCCTCGACGCCCTGCCGTTCACGCCCAGCGGGAAGATCGACCGCCGCGCCCTGCCGGAGCCGGAGGCGGTCGACGAGAGCGGCCGCCACCACGTCGCGCCCCGCACCGCGGTGGAGCAGACGATGGCTGCGATCTGGCAGGACGTGCTGGGTGTCGAGCGGGTCGGTGTCGAGGACGACTTCTTCCAGCTCGGCGGGCACTCGCTGCTCGCCGCCCAGGTCGTCGCTCGGGTCCGCGCCGCCTTCGGCGTCGACCTCCCGCTCCACTCCCTGTTCCTGACCCCGACGATCGGCCTGCTCGCCGTCGACGTGGAGCAGCTGCAGCTCGAAGGCGTCGGGGACGAGAACCTCGACGACCTCCTCCTGGCCCTCGAAGGCCTCTCCCCCGAGGAGGCCCAGCGCCTCCTCGACGAGGACGGGTGACGGGCTAACCGCCGGGGATGATCGGGATCGGCACCGTGTCGTAGTCGTTCGCCGTGCCGACCGGCGCCGACGCGGGAGCCGCGTACTTGCCGGCGAAGAACGCAGCGATGGCCGCCGTCGCCGACATCGCCTTGCACGCGGCGCCCGACCCCGGCTCGCCCGGCCAGCAGTGGGGCCCGTTCTGGATGCTCGAGTAGCGCACGCCGGTGCTCCCGGAGCACGACCCCCAGTCGCTGGTGGTGACCGCACCCGACGTCGAGCTCGACGACTGGGAGGGGCAGAGGTCACGGTCGTGCCAGTACTGGGCGAGCCCGGACGACGAGGGGTGGTAGCTGACAGCGCCCTTGTAGCAGTACGGGAGGGTGCCCGACCGGCAGCCCTCGGTGTCGTTCACCGTGCCGTGCACGATGTAGGTCGACACCGGGTGGGTCGGCTGGCACCGGTGGTCGAGCGCCTCGGCCCCGTTCACCGGAGCGACCGCGGCGACGAGGTCGGCGGCGTCGCAGGCGACCCGGTCGGCCATCGAGGCCCCCACCGAGAAGCCGGTGACCCACACCCGCCGGGGGTCGGCGTTCTGCTGCGCGACGAGCTTCGCCACCAGATCCCGGAGGAAGGTGAGATCCTGCGTCCCCTCGTAGGCGGCCTCGCAGCAGCCGTACTGCCACTGCTTCACGTCGCCGCTCGAGGTGTGCAGCACCTGGGAGTCGGGATACACGACCAGCCAGTTGCGGTTGTCGGCGACGGCGTCGAAGCCCGTCTGGGTCTCGAACCCGGCCCCGCTGCCCCCCGCCTCGTGCAGGGCCACGATCAGGGGCGCCTTGGTCGTGGTCGCCAGGGACGACGGGCGGTACATCCGGTAGGTGCGGGTCAGCCCCGCGGAGACGATCGAGCCCGTGGTCACCGTCCCGGTGGCCGAGGCTGGTGGGGCCACCGTGACCATGGTGCCGAGCACGACGGTGGCGGCCAGGACAGCGAGCGCGACAGATCGGCGGAGTAGCACGCCTCACGTTTTCTACGCCCGCCGGCCAGGTCCCTCTCCGTGGTGGGATAAATTCGCTCCGAGTCAGAGCGACGCGTAGACCCGTTCGTAGTCGGCGGTCATGCGCTCGGCCGAGTAGTGGTCGGCGACGAGGCGACGGGCCTGCTCGGCCCGGCCCGACCGGTCGGAATCAGCGGCGGCCGCGCTCATCGCGGCCATCATCGACTGGGGATCGCCCGGCGCGCACACCCAGCCCGCCCCGGTCCGCTCGACGACCTTGCGCACGCCCCCCACGTCGGTGGCCACGACGGGCAACCCCGACGCGATCGCCTCGAGCAGGCTCAGCGGCAAGCCCTCGCTCTTCGAGGGGAGTGCGAAGACGTCGAGACCGCGCAGGAACGCACCGACGTCGTGGCTGAACCCGCCGAACTCCACCGCGCCGTCCAGCCCGCGCTCGGCGGCGAGCTCCGCGAGCTTCTCCTCGAGCGGGCCGCCTCCCAGGAACCGGAGCCGGATGTTCGGGTGGTCGGCCCGCGCCAGTGCGAACGCCTCGATCAGCAGCTGGTGGTTCTTGACGCCCGTCATCCGGCCGACGGCTCCGAAGACCACCTCCCCCGACGGCTGGCGCGACGGCAGCGAGAGGTAGCGAGAGAGGTCGATGCCGTTCTCCACGACGGCGACCTTGCGCGAGGGCACGTGGAACCGCCGACCGACGATCTCGCCGACCTCGTCGCACACCCCCACCACCCGATCGGTCAACGAGAGCGCCGCCCGGTACCCCGCCTTCTCCCGACGCCCGAACCGAGGGAACATCGCGGTGGCGTGCAAGGTGTTGACCACCTTCGTCCCCCGTCGCAACCGACCGGCGAGCGCGCCGTGCGGGCAGTACTCGAACGGGTTGTGGATGTGCAGGACGTCGAGCTTCTCGGGCCCGAGTCGCGTGCGCAGGGCACGGAACGACGACAGCTGACCGTCACCGGACTCACGGGCCGGACCCACCGCGATGCCGGCGGCGGCGAGCTCCTGCTCCACCTCCGGGTGGTTGCTCGGCGACCGCCAACACAGGATCGAGACCGTGTGGCCCAGCGAACGCTGGCCCAAGGCCAGGTTCCTGACCACCTCCTGCAGCCCCCCGAAGTTGAGGTCGGGCACGAGGTGGGCGATGCGCATCGGTTCGGTCATCGCCGATCCCGGGTACCCGTCACGACCCGTAGACGCGTTCGTAGTCCGCCGTCATGCGTTCGGCGGAGTAGTAGTCCGCGACGATCTCGCGCGCCCGTTGCGCGCGGTCCGGTCGATGTGCATCTTCGACCGCCGAGCCCATCGCCGACTTCAGCGCCTCGGGGTCGCCCGATGCACAGACCCAGCCGGCCCCCGTCTTCTCGACGACCTTGCGCACACCGCCCACGTCGGTCGCCACGACCGGCAAGCCGGACGCGATCGCCTCGAGCAGGCTCAGCGGCAGGCCCTCGCTCTTCGAGGGGAGGGCGAACACGTCGATGCCGCTCAGGAACTCGACGACATCGTGGCTGAACCCGCCGAACTCCACGGCGCCGTCCAACCCGCGGGCGGCCGCGAGCTCCTTGAGCTTGGGCTCGAGCGGGCCGCTGCCGAGGAGGCGGAGACGGATGTTCGGGTGCTCGGCCCGGGCCAGCGCGAACGCCTCGATGAGCAACGCGTGGTTCTTCATGTCGACCATGCGAGCGACGCCGCCGAAGACGATCTCGTCCCGCGGCTGGCGCAGTGGCATCGACAAGAAGCGCGAGGTGTCGATGCCGTTCTCGACGGTGACGAGCTTGCGCGATGGCACGCGGTAGCGGCGCCGCAGGCCGGCGCCCGTCTCGTCGCAAACGGCGACGATCCGGTTGCTGAGCAGGATCGCGGCTTGGTAGCCCACCTTCTCCTGGCGGCTGAACCGGTTGAACATGTAGTCGACGTGCAGGGTGTTGACCACCTTGGTGCCGCGCTTCAGGAGCCCGGCGACCGCTCCGTGCAGGCAGTTCTCGAACGGGTTGTGCGTGTGCAGGACGTCGACCTGCTCCGGCGCGATGAGCGCCCGCAGCTTGCGGAACGAGGTGACGCGCCCGTCGTCGTTCTGCCGGGTGGGCGCCACCGACACCCCCGCGGCGACGAGGGCCTGCTCGAGCTCCGGGTGCTTGGCCGGGTACTCCCAGCACAGGACCGAGACGTCGTGCCCGAGGGCGCGCTGGCCCAGCGCCAAGGTCTTGACGATCTCCTGCAGGCCCCCGAAGTTGAGGTTCGGCGCCAGATGGACGATGCGCACGCGATCAGCCCTGCTGGCCGGCGACGGGCAGGGTGACCGTGCGGTCGGGCAGGGCCTTGCCGTTCATGAACCCGAGGCGGGCGAAGTAGAGATCCTTCGGCAACCCCTTCAGGTTCAGGTCGACCGACGTGACGCCGTGGTCCTCGGCGTGGAACCGGAAGGTGATCCCCGGCGGCAGGCCGACGATGGAGAACGTGTCGTCGTCGACCTCCTGCAGCGCGAACGTCGGCTCGCCGTCGAGCAGCACCGTCAACCTCTGGTCGATGAGGCGGACGCTGGCGCGCGCCCCCTTGGTCAACGTCTTCAGCTCCTTGCCGAGGACGAACAGCGGCATGAACTCGCCCGGCAGGTCGAAGTCGCACAGGAAGCGGCGGAGCTCGGCCTCGGACGCGCTCAGCGCCTGGCGCGTCACGGAGATGCCCTCCGCCCGTCGCCGCTCGATGTAGTCGTCGGGGAACAGGCCGAGCACGAAGTCGTTGATCTGCACGTCGATCACCAGGTGCACGCGCGTGATCGGGCTGTTGTTCTTGACCGAGTGCACGAGCCCGAAGTCGCCGTACCAGAGCTCGCCCGCGCCGAACATCACCCGCTGGCCACCGATCATGAACTCCACATCGGGGTGCGTGACGATCGGGACGTGCAGGCGGAGCAGCCCGAACTGGAAGTTGGTGTGGTAGTCGTAGTGCTCCTTGATGTGACCGCCCGGCGGGAGCGTCAGGATCCGCACGACCTCCTTCGGGCAGTCGAGCCCGTCGAGGATCTCCTGGAAGTAGGGCGCGCTCCGCAACGCGTCGGTGGGCCGGTACGCGTCCATGCCCGCCGCGCTCGGGTCGGCTGACTGCTTGCCGCCCATCGAGTGCAAGGCGATGCCGGTCCACTCGCCACCGTGGTACGGGCCCGGCTGGGCGGCCTGATCGATGTCGCGGAGCGCCTCGAGATCGCGGACCATGAGATCGACGTCGTAGGTCCTCGGCAGCCGGACGGCGACCAGCTCCGTCTCGGTCGTGGCTTCCATCAGTGATCCTCCAACTGGCTGAACACGGTGCTGAGAGGCGAACCCGGCGAGGCTACGAGCAGGCGAAGCAGCGCGATGAACCTCGCGACCATGGCGTCGACGGTCGCCCGCTCGAACAGCTCGGTGCTGAACTCGGTGAAGCCGGTGAGCCCTTCGGGCGACTCCCACAGCTCGAACGCCAGCTCGAACTTCGCCCGCCCGTTGTGGATGTCGACCGGTTCGACGGCGAGACCGGCCATGGCCGGCTCGACCTGCGGGATGTTCCGCAGCCGGAAGTTCACCTGGAACAGCGGGTTCTGGTTCATCACCCGCGGGTTGCCGACCGCCGCCACGACGCTCGAGAACGGCAGCTCGTGGTGGGCGTGCGCCTCGAGCACGGTGGTGCGCACGCGCCGGATCGCCTCCTCGAAGGACGGGTCGCCGTCGAGCTGCGTGCGCATCACGAGCGTGTTCGAGAAGAACCCGATGAGCGGCTCGAGCTCGGGCCGGTCGCGCCCGCTGATCGGGCTGCCGACCACGATGTCGGTCTGCCCCGAGTACTGGAGCAGCAGCGCCTTGAACGCGGCGAGCACGCCCATGAACAGCGTGGCGTTCTGCTCACGCGCGACGCCCTTCAACCGCGCGCCCAGATCGCCCGCGGCGTGGAAGTGGATGCGGTCACCGGTGTACTTCAGGAGCTTCGGACGCTCGTGGTCGAACGGCAGGCGCAGCGAGGCCGGCGAACCCGTCAGCTTCTGCTTCCAGTACGCGTTGAGCTTGTCGAGGACCTCGCCGGTGAGACGTTGGCGCTGCCAGAAGGCGTAGTCGGCGTAGCGCAGCGCCGGCGGCGCCAGGGGCGACTTCCGTCCCTGGGCGTAGGCGCCGTAGAGCACCTCGAGCTCGCTGAACAGGATCCCGCTCGACCAGCCGTCCATCATGATGTGGTGCATGGTGAGCAGGAGCATGTGATCGCTCTCGCTCAGGCGCACGACGTGCGGCCGGAAGACCGG
>Ga0207644_10002585_pt1 | contig 11649 bp, 10 predicted proteins | sample KBSS73metaG_FD_184326 | JGI IMG/M metagenome (GOLD analysis project Ga0207644, IMG submission 184326) | Switchgrass rhizosphere microbial communities from Kellogg Biological Station, Michigan, USA - KBS S7-3 metaG (SPAdes) (version 2) | ecosystem: Host-associated > Plants > Roots > Rhizosphere... | reverse complement strand
GCGTCCTGCCGGGGCTGGGCGTAGGCCTGGTAGCCCTGCGGCGCCGGGCCCTGCGGGATCCCCGGGCCCTGGAACGGAGCGGCGGGGAACGGTCGGGGATCCGACGACGGCGCGGGACCCGGGCGCGGTCCGTTGCCGTAGGCCGTCGGGCCCGGTGAGTGCGGCTGCGCCGGGGAGCCCTGCAGCGGCGAGCCCTGCACCTGGCCCTGCACCTGGCCCTGCGACTGGCCCTGCGACGGAGCCGGGGCGGGAGCCCGCGGCGGGGTCGGCGGTCGGGGTTCGCCGGGCGCGACCGTGTCGGGGGCCGCTCCGCCCGTCCGCAGCCGTGCGGCGAGGGCGTCGACCCCGAACTGCTCGGTGTCGGCGTCGTCCCGCGCGTGTCTGCCGCGCGGGTTGCGGGCGCGGGCGTCCATCCGCCTGCGCATCTCCTCCTGCAGCCACATCGGCCCGGAGTCCTCGTTCCCGGGCGCGCGCCGACGCCGCGGGCCGCCGGAGGGGTCCGTGCGGTCCGCGTCTCCGGGGTCCCCCGGGTCGGCGGAGGGTGGGGAGCCGTCGAGCGAGGTGCTCACCGCACCCACTCCGGACCCCGAGGGGTCACCGCTGGCTCCACGCCTGCTTGGTCGCGCGGACCAGGCGGTCCTTCAGCTCGCGGGTGTGCCGCCGCGACACGGGCAGCTCGGCGGTGTCCGGGCCGGACCCGACCCGCACCACATAACCCGACCCCGACAGCCGCAGCTCCGTGACCAGCGGCAACGCCACCAGGAACGAGCGGTGGATGCGCACGAACCCGGCGTCACGCCAGCGGTCCTCGAGCACGGACAGTGGGATCCGGACCAGGTGGCTGCCGTCCGTGGTGTGCAGCCGGGCGTAGTCGCCCTGGGCCTCGACGTAGCGCACCGCCGACCGCGGGACCAGCTTCGTGGTGCCCGCGAGCTCGACGGGGATGACCTCGTCCTCGTCCCGCTCGGGCGCGGGGGCCTCGGCCGGGGCCGCGGTGGCGCGGTTGTTGATGATCCGGTCCAGCGCCGCCGCCAGCCGCTCCTCACGCAGCGGTTTGAGCAGGTAGTCCTTGGCGCCGACCTCGTAGGCGTCGACCGCGCGGTCGTCGTGCGCGGTGACGAACACGACCTCCGGCGGCTGCAGCATCGAGGAGAACACCCGCGCGAGCTCGAGCCCGTCCAGCCCGGGCATCCGGATGTCGAGGAACACGACGTCGATGTCCGTGCGGTCGGCCAGCCGCGCAGGCGACGACGTGGGCAGCGGCTGCCCGGCCGCGCGTGCGGCACTCATCGTCGCGTGCGTGTGTTCGCGGGTGCTGCGCGCGCTGAGCTGGCGTAACGCCTCCGTGGCATCGGAGGCCTTGAGGACCTCCGCGACCCGCGGGTCCTCGTTGAGGAGGAACGCCAGTTCTTCGAGGGCCGGCTGCTCGTCGTCCACAGCCAGGACCACCAGACCTCCGGAGCTGTCGGTGCTGTCCACGATCTCCTCATCCTGCGTACCCGATGCCCGGACCGGATACGTCGCCTCGCGCCGCCATCCGTGTCCGCGAGGACCATGGTGACGGTGATCGGTGCGGGATGCCAGGGCATCTCAGCAATCTGCGACCGATCGGCTACACATCGAACGGGTGACGCGGTTTCCGCGTCGTGGTGCGCCCACCGCCGGCGGCGCTACAGACCGTAGCGCGCCCAGCTCGCTCTGATGTCGGCCGCCTGGGCCAGCCCGAGGGCGACGTCGGCCGCCGTGACCTGCGACCATCCGGTCGAGAGCGCCGCCGCCGGGGCCCCCAGACCCAGCCGGGCCAGCAGCGGCTTGCGCCCCTCGACCGAGGTCAGCCTCGCCTCCGGGAAACGCTCGGTGAGAATCCCCCGAGGGGTACCCAACCCGTCGACCAGGCCGAGGGTCGCGGCCTTCGCTCCCGTCCACACCTCACCGGTGAACAGGTCCGCGTCCTTGGCGAGCCGGTCCCCCCGCCGGACGGTCACCCAGTCCCGGAACATCTCGTGGAGCTCGTCCTGGACCCCGCGCAGCCACGCGACGTCCTCCTCCTTCTCCGGGAGGAACGGGTCCAGCCGCGCCTTCGACGTGCCCGCGGTGTGCAGCCTGCGCTCGATCCCGAAGCGCTCGATCAGGCCCTCCAGCCCGAACCCCGAGCTGACGACGCCGATCGAGCCCACCACCGACGTCGGGTGCGCGTAGATCTCGTCCGCCGCGCAGGCGAGCCAGTACCCGCCGGACGCCGCGACGTCCTCGCAGAACGCGAGCACCGGGACCTCGTGCTCCTCGGCCAGCCCGCGGATCCGGTCCGCCACCAGCGCGGACTGGGTCGGCGAGCCGCCGGGCGAGTTGATCAGCAGGGCCACGGCGACCGCCCGCTCGGTGCTGAACGCCCGCTCGAGGACCTTGTCCGTGGACGTCGAGTTGATGACCGAGCGGGGTACCGGCCCGCCCGCCTGCGGCGTGATCACCCCGTGCAGCCGCACCATCGGCACGACGGGCTCCTCCGCCTTCTCCCCACCCAACCGGCCGGGCAGGCGGGAGCTCAGACGGTCGGGGATACGCAGGGCGTCCATGTCGCCACATTACGCATCAGGCGCGGATGCCCGCCCGGAACTTGGGGACGCGGAGGGTGATCTTCATGCCCGCGCCGACGGCGGTATCGACCACCAGGCCGAAGTCGTCGCCGAAGGCGCTGCGCATGCGGTCGTCGACGTTGCCCAGGCCGACGTGGGCGCCCGAGAGGTGGGCGTCGTCCAGGTCCTCGGTGAGGCGGGCGGGGTCCATGCCCACGCCGTCGTCCTCCACGATGATCACGCACTCGGCGCCCGCGTTCTCCGCGGTGATCGTGATCGTGCCGCCGTTCGGCTTGCTGGCCAGCCCGTGCCGCACCGCGTTCTCCACCAGCGGCTGCAGCGCCAGGAAGGGCAGCACGACGTTGAGCACCTCGGGGGCGATCTGCAGCTTGATGTTGAGCCGGTTGCCGAAGCGGGCCTTCTCCAGCGCGATGTAGCGCTCGATGTTGGTCAGCTCGTCGCTCAACGTCGTGTACTCGCCCGCGCTGCGGAAGGAGTACCGGGTGAAGTCCGCGAACTCGATCAGCAGGTCACGCGCCCGCACCGGGTCCGTGCGGATGAACGAGGCGATGGTCGTCAGGGCGTTGTAGACGAAGTGCGGCGAGATCTGCGCGCGCAGCGCCCGGACCTCGGCGCGGTTGAGCCGGGCGCGGGACTCGTCCAGCTCCGCGAGCTCCAGCTGCGACGACACGTACCGCGCGACCTCCGCGGTGGCCCGCAGCAGCACCGGCCCCGCCGTGGCGTTGGTGAGCGCGGCGAGCGTGCCGATGATCGTGCCGTCGCTCTCCAGCGGTACCGCGACGATCCCGCGGATGTCGCAGTTCGGGTAGTGGCAGGCGATCGAGCCGTGCGAGAGCACCTGCTGGCGCCCCGTGGTGATGACCTGGTCGGCCAGCGCGACGACGTCCGGCTTGTGCTGGTCCGCCTCGCCGTCCCAGGCGAGGACCTCCCCGCGGGCGTCGGTCATGGTGAGCGCCGAGGTGTCCAGCAGGGTGCGCAGGTAGGGCAGGGCGTAGTTGGCCGAGTTCGGGTTCAGCCCGTCCCGCAGCGCGGGCGCGGCCAACGCGACCGTGTGCAGGGTGGAGAACGTGGCCCGCTCCAGTGGGCTGGCGAACGTGTGCCTGCGCGCCCGGCGGACCAGCAGCACGATGATCACGACGACCAGCGCGACGATCACCGCCGCCAGCACGAGGACCAACGGGGACGCGAGCACGTCCGCCACCGCCGTCACCTCACCAGCCTGCTCAGCCGCCGGTCGGCGAGGGGTTTGCCGCCGGTCTGGCAGGTCGGACAGTACTGGAACGACCGATCCGCGAAGGACACCTCCCGGACGGTGTCGCCACAGACCGGGCACGGCAGCCCGGTCCGCGCGTGGACCCGCAGACCCGAGCGCTTCTCCCCCTTGAGCGACGCCGCGCCCTGTCCCACCGAGCGGTCGACGGCGTCCTGCAGGACCGCGCGCAGGGCCGCGTAGAGCGCGTCGACCTTGTCCTCGGTGAGCCGGCCGGAGACGGCGTACGGCGAGAGCCGGGCGGTGTGCAGGATCTCGTCCGAGTACGCGTTGCCGACGCCGGCCAGCACCTTCTGGTCCACGATCAGGTTCTTGATCCGCTCGGTGTGCCCGGCGAGCAGCTCGCCGAAGGAGGCGCGGTCGATGTCGAGGGCGTCCGGCCCGAGCCGGGCGACGCCCGGGATCTCCTGGACCTCCCGCACGAGGTAGACGGCCAACCGCTTCTGCGTGCCGGCCTCGGTGAGGTCGAAGCCCGGTCCACCCACGGCGTCCAGGTGCACCCGCAGCGCCAGCGGCCCCCGGCCGGTCGGTTTGGGCGGGGTGGCGGAGGCCTGCTCGTGCCAGCGCAGCCAGCCCGCTCGCGAGAGGTGCGTGACGAGGTGCAGCGGGCCCGCGTCCGGCCGGTCCTCGAAGTCCACCGACAGGAACTTGCCGAACCGCGACGCCCCGGTGACCACCCGTCCGACCAGCGCGGACACCGGCGGGTCGACGGTCTTCAGCACGCTCATGCTCGCGACGTCCACCCGCGCGACCGGGCGGTAGAGCGCATGGTCGCGCAGGTGCTGGGCGAGGGCCTCGACCTCCGGCAGCTCAGGCATCAGTGCGGCCCCGCCCTAGCTCACCGGTTGCAGGGGACTGTCGGCGTGGCCGGGGGTGCCGCGTTGGCGCAGCGAGAGCACGACGACGCGCATCTCCTCCTGGGCCCGGCTGATCCCGCGGACCTTCCCGACCCAGTGCTCGCGCCCGGCGTCGGTGTTGTAGTGCCCGTCGGTCTCCGCGACGATCTTCCACGGCCTGCGCAGGTACCAGCGCACGGGGAAGAAGCCCAGGATGACCAGCGCGAGGAACCAGTAGGCGAGCGGGACGTGCACGCGGGACTGGGCGAGCAGCGGCCAGGCCACGATGACCACGCCGAACACGATCAGGGCACAGACCACCAGGACGACGGCCCCGCGGCCGCCGTCGACGTCGTGCTCGAACTCGTCCCCCACCGCAGGCGGCGACCAGTCGATCTGCCGGGTGACCTCCCAGGTCCGCCCGTCGCCCGCGGTGATGGTCTTGCGCACCATGCCTCGGCCCTTCCTCGGTCAGGGAGCCCCACTCTCCCACAAGGCGGGGTCGACCGGACGGCTTCGAACCCGTCGAGCGACCCGGCCGGCCCTGGCGCGGGGGCCGGCCGGGGCCGCCGGTTCAGCTGCCGGGTACGGGCCCGGCCGACGCCGCGCCCAGGAGGCCCAGGCCCTCCAGGGCCAGGCCGTACCCGACGCTCTCGTCGATGAGCCGCTTGTACCGGTGGGTGAGGACCACCCTGGTGTACCGGGCCACGAGGGGGTCCAGCGCGGCCAGTCGACGGGCGTGCTCCATCGCTCGGTCGAGGAGCTGCTCCGGCGGGAGGACCTCGTTGACCACGCCGAGCCGCAGCGCCTCCTCGGCGTCCAGGGTCTGGCCGGTGAGCAGGAAGTAGCGACCGCGGTTGATGCCGAGCAGCTCGGTCCAGACGATGTGCACGCCGTCGCCGGGCACGACCCCGAACAGCACGTGCGGGGCGTCCTGGAACGTGGCCGTGGTCGAGGCCAGGGTGATGTCGCTCATCACGGCCAGCTCGGCGTGGATGGTGGCGGGTCCGTTGACGGCGGCGATGACCGGTACCTCGATGTCCAGCAGTCGTCGCAGCATGCGCCTGCCGTCGAAGGCGACCGCGGCGTCCCACTCCTGCGGGGAGGTCATGGCCCCGCCATACGCCATCTGGGCGATGAAGGAGTCGCCCGTACCGGTGATGACCACCGCCCGGTTGTCACGGTCGTCGGAGATGGCGCCGAACGCCCCGCACCAGTCCTCGTGGTGCTGGCCGCTGAAGCCGACCGGCTGGTCCTCGAGCTCGCCGTGCAGGCGGACCAGCAGGACCCCTGCGTCGTCGCGGCTCATCGCGATGGTGGGGAATGCCCGGAAGTAGTCGGGTTCGTCGGTGGTGGCCACGGGCGGCTCCTCGTCTCTGCCGGGGACGCCGTCGTCCCCGTTCGTGCACTACGTGCACAAACTAGCCTCACCGACGTCCGAGGTGCCCGTCGAGCAGCGCGCGGAGGCCGACGGTCACCGGCTCCGCCGGGCTGGCGGCGTCGCCGACCGCCCACCAGACCATGGCCTCGTAGACGGCGGCCGCCAGCCCGCCTGCCACGCAGCGGCTCGCGAGGTCGTCCTCGAGGTGGGTCCGCAGGAACGACAGCAGCACGCTGCGGGTGGCGGTGACGACGCGCTGGCCTGCCGCGGCGGTGTCGGGGTGAGCCGCCACCACGCGCAGCCTGGCCCGCGCGAGGGCCAGACCGTCGTCCCCGAGGTCGTCGAGGGCACCGAGCATCGCCCCGACGACGACGTCGGCGAGGCCGCGCTCACCGGGGGCGGGACGGCTCAGGCGCTCGTGCAGCCGATCGGTGTACTGCTCGAAGCCCGACCACAGCAGATCGACCTTGGCGGGGAAGTGGTTGAACAGGCTGCGCCTGCTGATGCCGGCCGCCGCGGCGACGTCGTCCAGGGTGATCCGGTCGTACCCGCGCTCGGTGAACAGGTCGACGGCGATGCGGGCGACGGCGGCGACGTCGACCTCGCGTGGGCGTCCGGGGGGTCGGCTGGGCACGGGCACGATCGTGCCCTGCCCCGTCCGGTCCGCACCGACCGCACCGACCGCACCGGCCCGCCGGAGACCACCCGACGGGCCGGCACCGCCTGCCGCACGGTCAGAGCAGGGAGAAGCCCGCGTCGACCTTGATCTCCTCGCCGGTCACGTACCGGGCGCGGTCGGACACGAGGTACATGACGGCCTCGGTGATGTCGACCGGCTCCACGATCGGCACGTCGAGCAGGTTCTTGGAGTTGGCCACCCAGCTGTCGGGCCCGGCCTCACCGGCGGCGGCCTCGGCGGCGAGCTTCTCCATGGTCGAGTTCATGGTCATCCCGGACACCACGCCGGTCGGGTGCACGACGTTCACCCGGATCCAGTACCTGGCCAGGGCCAGGGCGTAGGTCTTCATCAGGCCCACGGCGCCGTGCTTGGCCGCCATGTAGGCCACCCGGCCCCCGGTCGAGCCGACCGGACGCGTCGCCGCCGTCGACCCCGTCATGACGATGGAGCCGCCCCGTCCGCCTGCGATGAGGTGCGGGATCGACGCCTCGATGAGGTGGTAGTAGCCGGTGATGTTGACACCCAGGATGTCGTCCCACACCTGGGCCTCCTGGTCGTAGTCGCCCGCCTCGGTGTACCGGGCGATCCCGGCCTGCGGCAACACGATGTCCAGGCGGCCCAGCTCGGCGACCCCGGCGTCCACGGCGGACTTCACCCCCGCGGCGTCACGCACGTCGACCTCGCGGGCGACCACCCGCCGGTCCAGCTTCTCGATCAGCGCCACGGTCTCGGCCAGGTCGGCCGAGGTCGCGTTCGGGTAGTCCATCGAGGCGATGTCCTGGCAGATGTCCAGGGCGATGATGTCGGCGCCCTCCTCCGCCAGGCGCAGGGCGTGCGACCGGCCCTGTCCTCGTGCGGCCCCGCTGATGACCGCGACCTTGCCGTCGTGAGCTCCCATGACCTGTACCTCCGTTCGTGCCCGGCGACGCCGACGTCACCGTTGATGCACCTAGTGCACAAATTACTCCTCGCAGCGGCCCGGCGGCGCCCGGGCGGATGCAGGTCGGTGAACTCGGTCACCAACACCCCGCGCCGCCGTAGGGTTCGGACCCCGGCGCGTTGCGCGCCGTCACCGGGAAGGCGCATATTTGCGGCCGATACTTATTGCGTGCTACATGCAAAGTGAAGGTAAAGGACCCTGCGTTGACCGCACCGACCACAGCCGCCGTCACCCCGGACCGAGGCGGTGAGCTGACCCATCGGCAGATCGTGACGATCCTGGTCGGCCTCGCGCTCGGCATGTTCCTGGCCGCCCTCGACCAGACCGTCGTCTCGACGGCGATCCGCACCATCGCGGACGACCTGGGCGGGCTCGCCCAGCAGGCCTGGGCCACCACGGCCTTCCTCATCACCGGCACGATCACCACACCGCTCTACGGCAAGCTCTCGGACATCTACGGCCGCAAGCCGTTGTTCCTCACCGCGATCTCGATCTTCATCGTGGGCTCGGTGCTGTGCACGTTCGCCACGTCGATGTACATGCTGGCGAGCTTCCGCGCGGTGCAGGGTCTCGGCGCGGGCGGGCTGTTCTCGCTGGCCCTGACGATCCTCGGCGACATCGTCCCACCGCGGGAGCGGGCTCGGTACCAGGGCTACATCCTCGCGGTGTTCGGCACGTCGAGCGTGCTCGGGCCGGTCATCGGCGGCGCGCTCTCCGGAATCGACTCGATCGCCGGGATCGACGGCTGGCGCTGGATCTTCCTGGTCAACGTGCCCCTCGGCGCGGTCGCCCTGGTCGTGGTGGCCAAGGTGCTCAACGTCCCGCACGTCAAGCGCCCACACAAGATTGACTGGCCCGGGGCGCTGACCCTGGCCATCGGGCTGGTCCCGCTGCTGATCGTGGCCGAGCAGGGTCGCGAGTGGGGCTGGGGCTCGGACCGGGCGATCGGCTGCTACGTCATCGGGGCGATCGGCCTGGTGCTGTTCCTGTTCTGCGAGCGCGGCATCGGCGACGACGCCCTGATCCCGCTGCGGCTGTTCCGCAACTCGGTGTTCAGCCTGTCCAGCGTCGTCGGGATCATCGTCGGGATGGGGATGTTCGGCGGCATCGCCCTGCTGCCCCAGTTCCTGCAGATCGTGCACGGCGCCAGCCCGACCGAGTCCGGCTTCCTCATGCTGCCGCTGGTCGGCGGGATCATGGTCGCCGCGATCGTGTCCGGCCAGGTCACCTCGCGGACCGGCAGGTACAAGATCTTCCCGATCATCGGCACCGCGCTCATGGTCGGCGCGATGCTGCTCCTGCACTTCCGCGTCACGTGGGACATCCCGCTGTGGGAGCTCGACCTCTACATGGCGATGTTCGGCCTCGGCCTCGGCTGCTGCATGCAGACCCTCGTGCTGGCCGTGCAGAACGCGGTGCCGGCGCGGGACATGGGCGTGGCGACGGCGTCGTCGACGTTCTTCCGGCAGATGGGCGGCACGCTCGGCACCGCGATCTTCCTGTCGGTGCTGTTCTCGACGGTGGGCGACAAGATCACCTCGGCCTTCCAGGGTGACGCGGGCCAGGTCTTCCGGGCCGCCGCCGCGGACCCCGCGGTGATAGCGAACCCCGCCAACGCCCAGATCCTGCAGGGCGCGCAGTCCGGCGACCTCTCGACGGCCTCCGGCGTGCTGAGCGACTCGGCCTTCCTGCAGCAGATCAGCCCCGGTCTCGCCCGACCCTTCCTGGTCGGGTTCACCGACTCGATGACGCTCGCCTTCCTCATCGTCGCCTTCGTGCTGGCCCTGGCGTTCGTCTTCGTGCTGTTCATCAAGGAGCTGCCGTTGCGCACCATGTCCGGCGCCCAGGCCCGGCTGGCGGAGGAGGCGGCCGCGATGCCTGCCGCGGAGTCCGCCGAGGCGGTCCAGACGACACAGGAGACCCTGTCGGTCCCGTCCGCCCAGTCCGGGCAGACCCCGTCGCCGTCGCCGCGTCCCCGTCCCGAGCCCGCCGACCCGTTCGGCACGCCGGCGCCGGTGAGCAGCAACGGCTCGGCGAACGGGAACGGCTCCGCCAACGGCAGGCACGCCCTGAGCGCAGGCCTCCCCGCGCCCGCCGACCTCCCGACGCTCGACGGCGGGACGGGTCCCGAGGTCAACGGGATCGTGCACCGCGCCGACGGCAGCGGGCTCGCCGAGGCCGTGGTGACCCTGACCGATCCCGCGGGTCGGCAGGAGGGGCGGACGACCACCGGCCCCGACGGCGGCTTCCGGATCCCGCTCGCGAACGGCGGTACCTACCTGATCGTCGCGACCAGCGGGGCCTTCCAGCCCTACGCCGCCATGGTCGCGGTGGCGGACCGGCCGGTGCGCCACGACGTCCCGCTCTCGGGCACCTGTTCCGTGCGCGGCACCGTCTACGCAGGCGACGGCAGCCCCGTCGCCGACGCCGCCCTCACCCTCATCGACGCCCGCGGGGACGTCGCCGCCACCGGCCGCCCGGACGAGGCCGGGCGCTACCGGCTCGACGGCGTCCCGGAGGGTCGGTACACGCTGACCGCGACGGGGACGTCGTTCGCGCCGGTCGCCGCGGCCGTCGAGCTGCGGAGCGGCGTCGTCACCGACCACGACGTCCAGCTGCCGCAGCGTGCCCGGCTCACCGGGACCGTCGTGGCGGCCAGCGACGGACGCGGGATCGGCGAGGCCCTGGCCACGCTGATCGACGGCGAGGGTGCGGTCGTCGCCACCGCCGTCACCGGGCCGGACGGGCAGTTCGCCTTCGAGGACCTGCCCGGCGGCACCTACACCCTCACGGCGAGCGGCTACGCGCCCGTCGCGACGATCGTGCAGGTCGGCGCGGGCGGTGTGACCACCGCCGACGTCTCCTTTCCGGCCCCCTCCTCGGTGGAGGAGCTGCGATGACGGACGTCACCGGCAGGTTGATGAGCCCCGACGGCTGGCCGGTCACCGGCGGCACCCTGACCGCGGTCGACGCGACCGGGGTGCAGCGCGGACGGTCCACCAGCCGCGAGGACGGCGGGTTCGTCCTCGAAGGGCTGTCCGACGGGCCGTACACCGTGATCGCCGCGGCCGCCGGGCACGAGCCCGCGGCCCGGTCGGTGCAGGTCGCGGGGACCCGCGCCACGCTCGGCGTGCTGGAGCTGGCCCGGGTCGGCGGGGACGTCCTCCCCGCTCCCGGCACCTGGACGATCGACCCGCACCACTCGTCGATCCAGGCCACGGCCCTGCACCTCGGGATGAGCCGGATCCACGGCAGGCTGCGCAGCTTCTCGGGACACGTCCAGGTGGCGGACCCCCTGGAGAACAGCTCGGTCGAGGTGGTCATCGACCCGAAGGCGGTGGACTCGGACGACCCCGACCGAGACGCCCACCTGCGCTCGCCGGACTTCCTCGACGTCGACGCCTACCCGGACATCACCTTCAAGTCCGACGGCCTGACCCGCCTCTCCGGCCGGAACTGGCGGGTCGACGGGGTGCTCACGCTGAAGGGTGTCAGTGCGCCGGTCGCGCTGGACGTCCAGTACCGCGGCACCGGCCCGGACCTCTGGGGTGGCACCCGCGCGGCGTTCTCGGCGACCACCGAGATCTCGCGGGACGACTTCGCGATCAGCTGGAACCAGAGCGTCCTCGCGGGCGTCCTGGCGGTGGGCCGGACCCTGCGGATCGACATCGACATCCAGGCGGTCCGCGGGTAGCCGGTGCGCCGAGTCAGAAGAGGGTCGGGGCCAGCACGCCCTCGTGGGCGAGCAACCACTCCTTCGTCGCCCGGCCACCGCCGAAGCCGCCGAGCCCGTCGGCGGCCATGACGCGGTGGCAGGGCACGACCACCGGGATCGGGTTCGAGCCCATGATCGACCCGACCCCGCGGGCGGCCGTGTAGCCGTGGCCCTCGTAGGCGCCGCTCGCGGTGGCGAGCTCGGCGTAGGTCGTGGTGGCCCCGAAGCGGACCT
>Ga0207644_10002574_pt1 | contig 11669 bp, 12 predicted proteins | sample KBSS73metaG_FD_184326 | JGI IMG/M metagenome (GOLD analysis project Ga0207644, IMG submission 184326) | Switchgrass rhizosphere microbial communities from Kellogg Biological Station, Michigan, USA - KBS S7-3 metaG (SPAdes) (version 2) | ecosystem: Host-associated > Plants > Roots > Rhizosphere... | reverse complement strand
GCCTTCTTGGATAGCGCCTACTAAGGTGTGAAAGCTATCATCCAGCAGCACAATCTCTGCAGCTTGCTTGGCCACATCTGTCCCCGTGCGGCCCATGGCGACCCCTATGTCAGCGCGTTTGAGAGCTGGAGCATCATTGATGCCATCGCCGGTGACAGCCACAATTTGGTGGTCACTTTTGGCTAACTCCACGATGCGCAATTTATCTTCTGGTGCTACGCGGCTAAAGATCACCTGGCCTTTTTCGACGAGCGTGATGATGTCACTATCGGATAGTCCACGGAGTTCTTCGCCCTCAATAATCACCAACTCATCCGGGGTTTTGGCCAATCCGGCCTTGATGGCAATGGCTTTGGCTGTCAGCGCGTTATCGCCCGTTATGACACTTACTGGCACGTGCGCTGCCATGGCGGCCACTGCTGCAGCTGGGACTTCCTCGCGCGGCGGGTCGATCATGCTTGCGATGCCCAGGAAGATCAAATCATCTTCGGCGGTGTCGTAATCCAACTTTTTGATGTCCATATGAGCTGGTAGTTCGCGGAAAGCATAGGCTAGATTACGCATGGCAGCTTGGGCTAATGTTTTGTTGCGGCCCAGCAGAAACTCGCGTGTTTCCTCAGTTAATTTTTGGACTTTGCCATGGATAAAGATATGTGTGCAGCGCTCCAAAATACTTTCCGGCGCGCCCTTGGCAAACAGCATGGTTTTACCCTCGTAGTGGCGGATAGAACTCATGCGCTTACGGACACTGTCGAAGGTGAACTCGTGCAGTTCCGGTGCATGCTGATTCAGGAGGGCATCATTAAGGCCGCCTTTGCGAGCCAGGGTGATGAGTGCTCCCTCTGTAGGGTCACCTAAACAATACCAAGTGGGGTGCTCGCTATCTGGCGGGTTTACCCGGGCATTGCTCGCGAAAACCCCCGTGACTAAAAAGATGGCCAAGTCTCGGGTATCAGCAGCGCTTAAGGGCTGGTGTTTGGCATTTAAGATCTCGCCATTCGTTTCGTACCCGCCTCCTGTTACCCAATACGGTGTTTTGCCAATCAAGATTTGCTCCACTGTCATCTCGTTTTTGGTAAGGGTGCCGGTTTTGTCGGTGAGGATGATGCTGGTCGAACCCAAAGTCTCCACAGCACTGAGTTTCTTGACCAATGCCCGCGCCTTGGCGAGCTTCCCAGCAGCTTGGGCAAGGGCAGTATTAACTTCGGCCGGTAATCCTTGGGGGATCATGGCAGCAGCAATGCCGATGGCAAAGATAAAAGCGTCGTGCAGAGTGCCATGAGCTCGCAGTACAATACTCGCCAGAACAATACCCAGGATCAATGTGCCTTGAGTGATGCGCTTGGCCAGGTGGGCCATTTCTTTTTGGAGCGGACTTTTGTCGGCATGAGTTTCTTGGCTAAGCCCTGCGATGCGACCCAGTTCTGTGCGCATACCAGTAGCGATCACTACTCCGTAGCCATTCCCGGTGGCGACTGTGGTACCCATATAAACCAAGTTATGTCGGTCGCCAATCCCTACAGTGCCGGCAATGGCATGCAGAAACTTTCGGCTGGGGTTACTCTCGCCGGTCAGAGCAAAATCGTTGGTAGACAATTCATTTTCTTCGATGAGCCTCAGGTCTGCTGGGATACTGGCTCCTTCTTCGATGTAGACAATATCACCTGGGACCAGCTCACTGGATTTTACCTCAATATGTTTGCCTGCCCGGCGCACAGTGGCTTGCGCAACAACCAGCTGCTCCAGACTGTGCATAATATTCTCAGCTTTGTTTTCCTGGTAGAAGCCGATCAGGGCATTAACAGCAGTAATAACTAATAAAATGACAGCTGTGCGGAAGTCTTGAAGGTAAAGCGAAATCGCAGCGCTGGCAATCAGCAGGATGATCATAGGGTCACTAAATTGATGGAAGAAACTGATCAGTTTAGGGGTTGTATTGATTCGTTCCAGCTCGTTCGGCCCATATTTATTAAGCCGTTCCTGCGCTTGTGCGGTAGTTATTCCATCGCTGGTGCTTTCGTAGACCCCCAAAGCTTCTTGTGCCCCCAAGCGATAGGCAGCCACGAGCTCATGTTGTTTTTTGGTTTGTTCTTCCATAATCTTTACGCTTATTGTACACGTTTTAACAGGGAAGGGCACACACTCCTAACATTGACAAAACAGCAAATATTTGCTACAGTAACTTTACTATAAATATTAAGGTTATGCTTGCTATGAACCCTTCCGAAAATTTTTCTCAACCCTCGCCCGAAAAACAAACGCCTCAAGATATATTCCGCGAACAACAGCTCTGGACAAAAGATCCTTATGTAATGATGACGGCCGATCTGGTTTACGAGGCGCGATTTGGGCATAGGGCAGAAGAATTCTATACAATTGGCAAATTCGAAGAAATGCGTACTTTTGTGCGCACAGCTTTTCAGTTTGAGCCAGTTCGCGATGAGCTGGGCAGAGAAATACAAAATCCCCCACTTCAAGCCGATTCTCAACTGGTAGGGCTTATTGAACTAGCCGCACAAGGTCGCGGGATTTCGCTTTTACGACAAATGGAAGACCAAGAACCTATACCGAAAGGACCGGAAGAGCTTTTGCAAGAAATGCTAGCTAGTGTCGAAGCACTTGGGCCTGAGGTGAGTGACCCTGACATCTTAGAGGGTTAATTTGTAGAACAAGGTATACTGTAACTCATGAGTGAGGCAGTCGAAACTAAGAAGAAAAAGCTAGCGATTATTGATGGTAAGAGCGTGTTTTATCGTGGCTACTATGCTATGTCTAACCTTAGCACCAAAGATGGCACGCCAACGGGCGGTGTTTATGGTTTTGCGGTGATGGCTCTGGAGGTCATCAAGCGGCTTAAGCCAGATTATGTTGCCGTGGCCTGGGATAAGCCCAAGACTAATATTCGCCGTAGGCTGGAACTATATCCAGAGTACAAAGCTGGCCGCAAACCAGCGCCGCCAGACTTCTATGAACAAATTCCGCTGCTGCACGAGTTACTCGATGCTTTTGGGTGGCCATTATATGAGTTAGACGACTACGAAGCCGATGACATCATGGGCACGCTCGCCTGCCAGGCAACTGCCAAAGACATCGAAACGATGCTCATTACCTCAGACCTCGACATGCTGCAGCTTGTTGATAACAATGTGCACGTTTACGCCCTTAAAACGGGCCTCAGTAACATAGAACTCTACAGCCCCAAGTCTTTTGAAGCTAAGTACGGGATCGAAGTTCACCAATTTTTGGATTTGAAGTCTCTAAAAGGGGACAGCTCCGATAACATCCCAGGTGTGCCTGGCATTGGGGAGAAAGGTGCGCTGGAACTGCTCAAGGAGTACAAAACTTTGGACGGCGTGTACGAGAATTTGTGGCAGATCAAAGAAACTACCCGCAAGAAACTCGAAGCTGGCAAAGAATTGGCTTACCTCAGCAAAAAACTAGCGGCTATTTGGATTGACGCACCGCTCAAGCTTGAGCTGGATCACATGGATGGCACCAAATCCAAACCGGAAGAAATCCAGCGTATTCTGCAAAAGCTAGAATTTAGAAACCTTGCCAAGCAGCTGCCAGAGATCATGCAGATCCAGGAAGAGCATGCCGAGCGGAATGTGTATGAACACGGACCGGTCGGCAAAAATGTACTCATTGACAGTAATAAGAAGTTAGCCGAGGTCAAAATCCCGGATTCTGAGCACCTGTTTGTGTACTCACGATCCAAAGGCATGCACGGCAAGAACCCCGAAGTTTTGATTTTGAGTACCGATGGCAAAACGGTCTACACCCTTGACCTCACCAAGATTGATGCTAAGAACTTGGTCGAGCCGCTATCGAAAGCCACTAACTTGGTGGGGTACGATGTTAAATCTACTATCAAAGTGATGTTAGAACTGGGTGTAAAGACTTTACCGAGCGTGGCGCATGATGTTTTGATTGGCGCCTTCCTTATCAACTCTCTCATACGTGAACAGGCTCTGACAGACCTAGCCATACAAGGTCTCGATTATGATGGCTCACCATTCGAAGACTTGGACAGCGAAGAGATTATAGCTCGGGCACCAGAGCTCATTGCCGTTATCAAAGGTTTGTATGACCAGCAGGTAAAAGAGCTAAAAGAACTGCCTAAACTAAATAAACTCGCCCATGACATTGAGTGGCCGCTGACAGAAGTTTTGGCTTGCATGGAGTACGAAGGTATTCACCTCGACACTAAGTATTTATCCAAAATGAACCACGAGCTAACAGATACCATCAGCGACCTCGAGCAACAAATTTACGGCCATGTCGACTACGAATTTAATATTAGCAGCCCAGCGCAATTGGCTGATGCTTTGTTTGTAAAACTTGGTCTACCAACAGCTGGGGTTAAAAAAGGGAAGACAGGCTATAGTACCGCGGCCGATGAACTGGCCAAGCTCCGAGGTCTGCATCCTATCATCGATTTAATTAGTCAGTACCGGGAAGTTACCAAACTCAAAAACACTTACGTTGATGCTTTGCCAAAACAAGTTGATGAAAACTCACGGCTGCATACAACATTTAGCTTAACAGTTGCTCAAACGGGGCGGCTCAGCAGCAACAATCCTAATTTGCAGAATATTCCAGTGCGCACTGACCTGGGCAAAAAGATTCGCACCGCTTTTGAAGCCGGTAAGGGCAAAGTCTTTGTGTCTGGTGACTACAGCCAGTTCGAGCTGCGTCTGGCAGCGGCCCTGAGCGGCGACCAAGACATGATAGATGCTTTTAATAAAGACGAAGATATCCACCGGCTTACAGCAGCCGCTGTTTTAGGCATCAAACCAGAAGAAGTTACCAAAGAACAGCGGTACCAAGCCAAGGCAGTGAACTTCGGAATTATGTATGGCCAAGGTCCGCATGGCTTAGCAGTGCAGACGGGGATGGGTTTTGGCGAGGCCAAAGAATTTATCGCGCGTTACTTCCAAATCCGTCCCAAACTCAAAACGTATATAGACAGTCTGCGTAAAAAAGCTGATGAAGATGGCTACGTCGAAACATTATTGGGCCGCCGGAGGCCGACACCAGATGTGCACTCCTCCAACTTTATGGTACGCGAGGGTGCTTACCGGGCCGCCATCAATATGCCGCTGCAAGGCACCGCCGCGGACCTCACCAAACTCGCCATGGTCAAAGTCAACGAACAGCTCGATGACGACTGTAAAATGCTCCTCCAAATCCACGACAGCATCATGGTGGAATGCCCCGAAGGTAAAGCCGCAGAAGTCGCCAAAATCATGAAAGACACCATGGAAAACGTCTACAAACTGCCTGTTAAGCTCACTGTCGATGTTCATACAGGCAAAAATTGGGGCGAACTTTAGTGATCGGGGTGGGAGGGCTAATCGATAACGCCATAGTGGCTGCAACAGATCGATGGGTCGCAGAAAAGTCCACACCCTTAAAAACAATTAAAATTATTCAACCAGGGAGTAACAAACTATGCGTACTGCTACCTCCTTGGCACATTGTTACACCGCTGTGGAATCACTTACAGGAGCGTCTTATCAAGAGGGGCTACTCTTTGCTTATTTATGAGGCATCCGAAGATATATTGTCAGCCGATGGTAAGCATATTCAGACAAAGTTCAAAGAAATTAAGGATAAGGCAGTGAAGGATATTCATGACCTCCAAAAACAGCATACCTTTAAGACAATTGATGTTGTGGGGTTGAGCCTGGGGACATGCAGTGCTTTGTATGTTGCTATAAGTGGGATTACCATTAATAATTTGGTATTGGTTTGTCCCTCGGAAGACCTGGCTGAAGGGATTTGGACGGGGATTCACACGCAGAAGATTCGTGCTCAGCTTGAAAAAGACAAAAAAACTCTTGATGATTTTAGGGCAGAAATGAAGGTAATGACGATGCGCAGAGATTATAAAATGAATGTCAAAAATGTGGAGATTTTAGTATCTGATGCTGACAAGGTCATCCCTTACAATTTAGGTTTAGATCTGGCTAAGTCTTTGCAAGCGAAAGGGATAAGCACTAAAGTTCGACGTTATAGGCATCGCGGCCATTACGCGACTGTTATATTATTTTGTTTATTTGGTAAGTTGGCCCAAGGTGTATCTTAGGGCAGCAAGAATAAAAGCTGAAGGCATAAAATGTTTGAAAACGAAGATATATACAAAGCAGCCGGCATAATAATCCGCAATCGGAAGTTGCTTGTCGAACGGTCTAAAGGTAAAGATACTTTTATTTCACCTGGTGGTTCAATTGAGGTAGGCGAGACCCCAAAGCAAGCTTGTGTTAGGGAACTTCTCGAAGAATTCAAAATCATCGTTCTGGAAGAAGACTTGGAAGAGTTCGGAGAATTTAGTGCGCTGGCAGCGGGGCAAGAACATCGTACGGTGCACATGACGGTCTTCCTAGTTAAAAAGTGGGAAGGCGAGCCGGAGCCCGACAATGAAGTCGAAGAAATTGCCTGGGTCTCATCCGCCAATGAGCGGGGACTAAAAATTGGTTCCATCTTTGAGCATGAAGTTATTCCTCGCCTCAAATCTCAGAATTTAATAGACTAACTTGTAATATTTAGCTTGAAGTAGGATAGTACAAGTTAGTATGAGTGATATCCCGTCTAATTTTGGAGAGGGAGCAGGCGAAGGCGAAGGCCAGATTAATATACCACCGCAGTATGAAGCTGATTTCCGTGCATGGGAGGAGGAGCTTAATCCGGAGACTCTTAAGAAATTGGCAACGCGAGATGTAGAACGTTTTGCCAGAGCAAGAACACACGACGCAATGGAATTGATGGCGAACATCGGACTAATAAGTCTGGGTCTTTTTGCTGAGTTCATCACTACTATAACTCCAAAAAATAAAAAATAATTACCGATATTGCTTCTGCTATAGTTTGGTATCAAACTTGAGGATAGCTAGGGTATAATCAGCTTATATGGTGTATCTGATTGCGTGTATTGGCAAAAATCGGGCGATGGGACTCAAAGGCAAGATCCCCTGGAAGTTACCAGCCGATATTAGTTTCTTTCGCAGTAAAGTCGAGGGGCACACCGACATAATGGGGCTTAATACTTTTAATGCCTATCAAGTTACTCAACCACCTGGAAATAAATGGATTGTTATCACCCCAGCACCAGCAGAATTGCCAGCGGGCCCCATTGGGGCGTCCAGTATGGAACAGGCTCTAGAATTAGCTAAAAACGATGGTGATGTGTATGTGATTGGCGGTGGCCAGATCTTCCGCCTAGCGCTGCCATATGCCGATGTTATTTACCTGACAGAAATCGACCATGAGTATGAAGCCGATACTTTCTTCCCAGAGCTTGACCCCAAGGAGTGGGAATTGGCTGAGAGCCGCAAAGGGAACGACGAGACATTTGAGTATCCTTTTCTATTCAATACTTACAAGAGAAAGAGATAATTGATGCCGAGCTTTCAAAAGTTAGTACGTGATAGAATCCCAGAAATAATAATTGCTAATAGCGAAAAACCAATAACCCGAATTTTGAATGACAAAGAATTTTTGCAGGAACTTATCAAAAAACTTAAAGAAGAAACATTAGAATTTGAAGAAGATAATTCAATTGAAGAACTTGCCGACATCCAGGAAGTGATTTTAGCGTTGGCAGAGGCAATTGGTGAAGATAGTAAGAAATTAGAAGAAGTCCGTGCAAATAAAGCACAGGAACGCGGATCGTTTAAGAATAAAGTCTACCTTGAAGGAATCAAGTAAATGGATAACCTGAGGCAAGAGACAATCGATACCTACAATAAATCGGCTAAAGAATTAGCAAAATATTTTCAGGGATATGGAGCTCGAACGAAAGATATTGAGCTTGGCTTAAAGCTAGCAGGGAAACCAAAGTCAGCACGAGTAGTGGAAATCGGGTGTGGTGATGGCCGTGACGCTGCAGAGATAATTCCTCGAGTACAGTTCTACGTAGGATGTGATATTTCTAGCGAACTTATTAAGATTGCTCAAGCAAAAGTACCAGCAGGAACTTTTGAAATTGCAGATGTAATGAACTTCGAATTTCCCGATAATCTAGATGTGGTCTACGCCTTTGCTTCGCTGCTTCATCTTGATAAGACTGAAATTAAAACAGTATTACAGAAGGTAGAAAGGGCGTTAAAAACAGGAGGAGTGTTCTACGTCTCACTTAAATACGCTCCACATTACCAAGAAAAAATTAAGAAAGATAAATATGGGAAAAGATTATTCTACTTTTACTCTCCCGAAGAAATTGCCGAGCTAGCAGGTAATGCTTTTAGAGTGGTAGTGACGGACCTGCATACACATGGTGACACGAAGTGGTTTACGATTGCTTTACAGAAAGCTTAACGGCAATAATATTCCTTTTTCTGGAATTTTGTTGTAATATAAGTTTATGAGATATATATTAGCGGCAATCGGAATTGTTGTCCTAATTATTTTTGTAGTGATTATAGTGATGAGAGGCAGCTCTGGTCCTAGCTCTAAGAGCGCCTCAGCTAATACAGTCACCCTAACGGACTACATCAATAAAGACTCCCAAGTGACGCTAACTACTTACGGTCCAGTAGTGGGCAATGATCAGCGCCAAGCTGTCCGCATAACTGTTAGCCCAAACAATCGTTTTTTCTCAATCCTCAGGACGTATGAGTCTTTGCCGGAAAATGCCCAGGTCTATGGCAACAATCAAACCGCTTACTCCTTCTTTATGCACTCACTCAGCGGCCTAGGTTTTTCTAATGAACGCACTGTCAAGAATCAGGATGAATTGGGAGCCTGTCCTTTTGGCCAAGTGACTGTGTACCAGTTATTTAGCCAAGGCAAACAGGTACTCAATACCTGGTCTTCCAACTGCACAACTAAAGATGGCACCTTTGCTGGCAGTGCCAGTGGAGTGACTCGTCTCTTCCAGGCGCAGATCACCAATTATTCTGAGTTGACAGCAAATCTTAACTATTAAATGTCCTTAGGCTGAGGCTTCCTCTAATTCTCTAGCTCTTTCAACCTCTTTTTTGCCGATCCTAACAAGTCTTTCAATGTGTGCACTTAATAATTCTCTAGCTTGCTCGGCATCACTGGATAGACCTTCATGTTTAAATATACCCAGGCGATTGAGTGTTGGGATATGAACATCATTAACCAGCTCGTGAATGCCAAATATCCGCTCTCTTCGGATTAGACCTTGGTGTGTCGTAAAATCAGGAATTCCGACACCAGGAAAGGTAAAGTATATGACTTGTTTTGCAACAGCAATTGTAGTGGTAGAAGGATCTATCTCAACAGCTGCCTCTGTAGCACCTCCATAAAATTCACCATGCAAATTTTCATCGCCTGCGACAAGCCCGAACATTTTTTTGCCGTAAGATTCTTTGTCGGCTCTGCGAATAACTCTTCCATATTTTACTTTGGTGGCGGGCTCTTGAATCGTTGTATATCCAAGAGTTTCTATGCCTGTCTCAGGATCGGGTGCCACATTGCTGCTTACTTGAGCCCTTCTGGCATCTTCCAGCTTTCTCAAATCGAGAGCGCCAGTTAGACTGATCCAATCTCGTATAACAATTGAGTGCCGGCCTTCTTCTGATGTCCATAAGGGAGCCCAAATATCATGTAGAGGGTGGCCTTTCCCGGTATGTTTCCTTACTCCTTCAAAATAATAAGGAAGATTATCTTCTGTCAAAAGAATCACGAAGAGTGCACTTTGCTCACCCGCAGTTAATTGTGTTTCCCTTGATGTCCATTCTTCATTTGTTTTGAAATCTCCTCCCAATATCCATGGAGTTACTTCGTGTGGGTACCATACTCTCGCATCAGCAGCCTCAATATGCCGATGAATGAGCCCCTCGATGGGCTCACGTAAGTTCTCCATAATATTCCGGTCTTTAGCTGGATCAATATGATAATTTGCAAGGTCAAGCTCGGGTGTTGTCATAGTTCTTCTATAATACAGGATCGTGCAGGCAGCTGGTACAATTACCTTAGATGATTAAAGCTATTATTTTTGATTGTTTTGGAGTGCTTGTGAGTTATGGATTTCATGCCGCGTATATGCAGATCGGCGGTGACATGGAAGCTGACAAGCAGTTTTTAAAAGACTTATTTACTGATTACAATGCCGGTAAGATTAATGATGATGTGTTTATTGGCACTATTGCAGCTCACTTAAGTACCGATACAGAACATGTCAAAATGATCCTGGCTCAGAATGAACATGTCGATCTGCGACTCTTTGCTTACATTAAATCACTCAAAAAGAATTATAAAATTGCCATGCTCAGTAATGTAGGCAGGGGCGGCATGGAAAGATATTTTAAAGATGTTAATCTGGATGAATATTTTAATGAAATCATTCTTTCGGGAGAAGTAGGGCTCACAAAACCAAGTCCTGAGATCTTTGCCTTAACTGCCGAGCGCTTAAATGTTAAGCAAGCCGAGTGTGTCTTTATCGATGATGGAGAAATGAATTGCTCTGTTGCCAGCAGCCTAGGCTTTCGGACAATACTGCACCGAAATGAAAAGGCTGAAGATTTTCTTGAACTAAAAAGCGAGATCGAAACTTTACTGGCCGGTGCGGATCACTAATTTTTTGGTGAGCTTGCAGAAGCGGGTGATTTCTAATTGTTCCATTTTGAGGTTATTGGCTAGTGCGGCACTCGGGACGCGCAGGACAATGTAATCTTTTTGTAAAGTGATAGTCGGGGTGACATCATAGCGTTCTTGTACAAAAGTGCGCAGGGCAGTGACTTCGGTTGGTTCGTCGAAGTTACGATTGCTCAAAATGTCGCCTAAACTCTGCATAGGGTTAGTATAACCCACGCTATAATGAGTTCATGCCAGAACTTCCTGAGGTAGAGACAGTTAAACGCGGCTTGAGTAAGCTATTGCCGGGGCTCAAAATCACTGCAGTTACGCACGATACGCCCAAGAGTTTCCCGAATGCCGAAGACGATGTGCAGCAGTCCTTAATTGGTGCCAAAATCATGGAAGTTAAACGCCGGGCTAAAGTTCTGCTCATCGAACTCGATACGAAGCACAGTTTGGTTATTCATTTGAAGATGACCGGGCAAATGGTTTTCCGCGGTGAGCAAAACTTTGGGGCAGGACACCCGAATGATTCACTAATTGGCGAGCTGCCAGACAAATCCACGCGCGTAACTTTTGAATTTAATAATGGCGCCAAACTGTTTTTTAATGATCAGCGAAAATTCGGCTGGGCGCGGCTCATCCCAACTGCCGAAGTACCAAATATAGACTTTTTCAAGAAAGTCGGGCCTGAACCTTTGAGCGAGGCCTTTACTGCCAAAGATTTCCGGGAGAGATTACTAAAACGGCCAGGCAGTAACATTAAGGCTGTCTTGCTGGATCAAACGATTGTTGCAGGTGTGGGCAATATTTATGCCGACGAATCGCTGTGGGGCGCCAAAATTCACCCCACAACACTAGTCAAAAACCTAAGCGTCAAACAAACTAATAAATTATTTGAAGAGCTGCAATACGTGCTCAACTTGGCGATAGAAAAAGGCGGCTCATCGGACAAAAATTACGTCAATGCCGAAGGCAAGCGAGGGAGTTACCTGAGTTTTGCGCGCGTGTTCCGTCGAGAAGGCAAAGACTGTCCGCGCTGCGGGACAGAAATTATCAAGACACGTGCAGCTGGCCGCGGCACACACCTATGCCCACATTGCCAGCCATTGCCAAAAAAT
>Ga0207644_10002562_pt1 | contig 11690 bp, 13 predicted proteins | sample KBSS73metaG_FD_184326 | JGI IMG/M metagenome (GOLD analysis project Ga0207644, IMG submission 184326) | Switchgrass rhizosphere microbial communities from Kellogg Biological Station, Michigan, USA - KBS S7-3 metaG (SPAdes) (version 2) | ecosystem: Host-associated > Plants > Roots > Rhizosphere... | reverse complement strand
AGGAACGCGGTCCATTGGCCGCGATTGCTGCATCTGCTGGCGCGGGCCGACCGCATAGCCTTCTTTCAGGAGCTGTGTGAACGCGGCGCGCGTGGTCTCGGCGATCGCGTCCTGGAGCTCCTTGGGCAGGTCGGCCTGGGTCACGTTCGGGTGAATCGCCTGGACGTCGCGCAAAAGCTGGTTCGGCAATCCTCCCGATGCACGCTTCAGTGCCGCAATCCCGTCGAGGACTGCCGAAAAGATGATCGATTGCATGACCTCGGTGGCGGCTCTCGCCATCTCAATTCCATCCTCGCTTGTGGACTTGCGCCCGGCCGCTCCCTAAGTGCCCGCGGCAATGAGCGTTCCCGGCCCCAGCAGCGCGCAGCTTGCCGTCCTCTACGAGCACCCGCAGTGGTTTCAACCCCTCTTTGCGGCGCTCGACCGGCACGGCATGTCCTATGTGCCGCTTCAATTGAGTGATCACACGTTCGATCCAGCCAGCCGCGAGCTGCCCGCGCCGTTGATCCTGAGCCGCGTCGCGCAGTCGAGCTTCCTGCGCGAAAGCGAGCATCCCATTTTCTACGCCGAAGCACTGCTTGACCATTGGGCCGCCCTTGGTGCGCGGGTCATCAACGGTGCCGACGTGCTCGCCATCGATTCATCGAAGGCACGGCAGCTCTCCTTGATCACTTCGCTCGGATATTCCATTCCGGAAACCCGCGTCGTGCACCGCGCCCGTGACCTGATCGCGGCGGCGGAGAAAATGGCTTTCCCGCTGCTCGTGAAAGCGAACATCGGCGGATCGGGTGCCGGCATCGTCCGCTACTCGTCCCTCGACGAGTTACGCGCTTCGATCGAGGATCGCATGGTTCCTCAATCCGTCGACCAGGTGTTGCTCCTCCAGGATTACGTCCCGCCTCGCGGAGGAACGATCATCCGCCTCGAAACGCTGGGCGGGCGCTTCCTTTACGCAATCGAGATCGAAAGCCGTGGCGACAGTTTCGATCTTTGTCCCGCCGACGCCTGCGTTGCGCAGCCCGGACGGGCGGCGATCCGGATGACTGCAGTAAAGCCCCCGGCCGAGCTGATCGAAGCGGCCGAGCGGATCGCCCGTGCAACCGGCCTTGATCTTGGCGGCGTCGAAGTCGTCATCGACGATCGTGACGGCACGCCGCGCTTCTACGACATCAACGCGATGTCCAATTTTGTTGCAGATCCATTGAACGTTCTCGGCTGGGACCCGCACGACCGGCTGATCGACTATCTCGAAACCCTGATCAGTGAGAAGGTTGCGGCATGAGGTTCGGCTACTGGATGCCGGTGTTCGGCGGCTGGCTGCGCAACATCCCCGATGAGGGGATGGAGGCGAGCTGGGAATATGTGAAGCGGCTTACCCAGCGCAGCGAGGAAACCGGCTGGGACCTGACGCTGATTGCCGAGCTTAACCTCAACGACATCAAGGGTGTGGACCAGCCGGCGCTCGACGCCTGGTCGACCGCCGCAGCGCTTGCCGCAGTGACCTCGAACATCGAGCTGATGGTTGCCGTGAGGCCCAACTTTCACCAGCCGGCGCTGTTCGCGAAGGAAGCTGCCAACATCGACAATATCTCCGGCGGCCGCCTGGCGCTGAATGTCGTCTCCTCCTGGTGGGCGGACGAAGCGACCCAGTACGGTCTCCAGTTCGACCAGCATGACGACCGTTACGCGCGCACCACCGAGTGGTTGCAGGTCGTCGATGGCCTCTGGACGCACGACCGCTTCAGCTTCGATGGCGGGCGCTACACGCTCAGCAATGCGATCTGCGAACCCAAACCGGCCCGAAAGCCGCGGCCGACCATCTATGCCGGGGGCGAGAGCGAAGCGGCAAAGACGATGATCACGACGCTTTGCGATGCCTACGTCATGCACGGCGACCCCGTCGAAGCGATCAAACCGAAAATCGGCGACATGGAGGAGCGGCGGGCTCGGGCCGGCAAGGGCCGCATGCAGTACGGCATGGCAGCCTTCGCGATTGTTCGCGACAGCGAAGCCGAAGCGAAGCGCGAGCTGGCGCGTATTACGCAGATGCCGCCGAGGCCGCCAAAAGGCTTCGACAATTTCGAGCAGTGGCTCTCGGGAACGGAACTGGAGCGCGAGCTGAAACTGCAGGAATATTCGGTCTCGAACAGGGGGTTGCGCCCGAATTTTGTCGGAACGCCGGAACAGGTCCGGGAGCGGATCGAGGAATATGAGGTCGCCGGCCTCGACCTTCTGCTTCTGCAGATGAGCCCGCAGGCCGAGGAGATGGACCGCTTCGCAGCCCAGGTGATCGAGCCGATGCGGGCCAAGGCACCGGAGCTCGCCTGACCAGCATGAAGCGCCGCTTCGACAAGATGCACGGGCTCGGCAACGACTTCGTGATCATCGACGCGCGGCAGGAGCCGTTCGACGTCACGCCGCCGCTTGTGAGGGCCGTTGCCGATCGGCGGACAGGTGTCGGCTGCGACCAGCTCATCGTCCTCGAGCCGAGCGATACCGCCGACCTTCGGATGCGGATCTGGAACAGCGATGGCAGCGAGGTCGAAGCCTGCGGGAACGCCACCCGATGTGTCGTCCAGCTCACCGGGGCAAGTCGTATCGAGAGCGATGGCGGGCTACTCGAAGGCGAGGATCTTGGCGCTGAGGTCGAGGTCAGCCTGCAGGAGCCGCGGTTCAGCTGGGACGAGATCCCCCTCGCCTACGCGATGGACACAGCGGCGCTGCCAATGGCCTGGGGCGAACTGGATCACCCGATGGCGGTCAACGTCGGGAACCCGCATCTCGTCTTCTTCGTCGACGACGTCGATGCGCCACCCTTGGAAGAACTCGGCCCTGCGATCGAGCATGACGGGGCTTTCCCCGAGCGGATCAACGTCAACGTCGCCAGCACGAACGACGGGCAGATCAGGCTTCGAACCTGGGAGCGCGGAGCCGGACTCACACTCGCTTGCGGCACCGGTGCCTGTGCGACTGGCGTTGCGGCGATCAGGACGAGGCGCGTGAGCTCGCCGGTCAAGGTCAGCATGCCCGGCGGATCGCTGACGATCAGCTGGGCTCCTGGGAAACCTGTTCGAATGCGCGGGACGGCAACCCACGTGTTTAGCGGCGAACTCGATCTCGAGGCGTTCCAATGAGCGTAGAGACAATCACGCTGGGCTGCCGCCTCAACTACGCCGAAAGCGACACGATCGCCGGCAGAGCGCGCACCGACGAGGACTGGATCGTCATCAACAGCTGCGCTGTGACCAATGAAGCCGTTCGCCAGACGCGACAGGCAATTCGCCGCGCACACCGCCAGCGGCCTGGAGCGCGGATCCTCGTCACCGGCTGCGCCGCCGAGCTTGAGCCGGCGTCGTTTGCAGCAATGCCGGGGGTCGAGCGAGTTGTCGGAAATGCACGCAAGCTCAACAGCTTGGCGGCAGATGACGTCATGCCGCCAGTGCCCGCGGGGTTCATGGGTCACGTCCGCAGCTTCGTCGCCGTCCAGACCGGCTGCGACCACCGCTGCACTTTCTGCTCGATCTGGCAGGCGCGCGGACCGAGCGTCTCCTTGCCATTCGAGGCAATCCTGGACGCGGTAAGCCGCGAGATCGATCGCGGCGCCAGCGAGATCGTCCTTACTGGAGTGGACATCACTGACTTCGAAGGCGGGCTCGGACTGCTCTGCCAGCGCTTGCTCGCGGCTGAGCCGCGGCTCAGGCGCCTGCGCCTGTCCTCGCTCGACAGTATCGAGATCGACGGTCCCCTGTTCGAGCTGATCGCGGCCGAGCAGCGGTTGATGCCGCACTTCCATCTGTCCCTTCAGGCCGGCGACGACATGATCCTCAAGCGCATGAAGCGTCGCCACAGCCGGGCCGAAGCCGTTCAGACCGTCGAGCGCATCAAGACCGTTCGCCCCGACGCGACGATCGGCGCGGATTTGATTGCCGGATTTCCAACAGAAACTGAGGATATGTCACTCAACAGTCTGAAATTGCTTGATGATTGCGACATCATAGCGGCGCATGTTTTTCCGTTCTCGGCGCGCCCCACCACACCGGCTGCCCGAATGCCGCAACTCACCCGAGAGCTCGTGAAGGCTCGAGCAGCGCGCCTTCGGAACGCTGCGGCCGAGCGGCGGACCCGCTGGCTCGACAGCCTCGTCGGGACCACCCTTCCTGTCCTCATCGAGAACGGGGGCAAAGGACATAGCGATAACTTCGCGCCCGTGGCGATCTTGGGTTCTCAACGCGGAGATCTGGGCCTGGCCCGCATCGTCAGCCGGGACGGCGACCAATTGGAGGCGGTCTGGGCATGAGTTGGCTCGACCGCCTGCGCGGTGGATTTTCCAAGACTGCGGAACGGGTCGCTGACAACCTCACTGGCCTCACGAGCCGGGCGGCGCTCGACACGTCGACCTTGGACGACATCGAGGAGGCGCTGATCGCCTCGGACCTTGGGCCCGAAGCGTCGCACCGGATCCGCGAGGCGATTGCACGACAAAAGTTCGAGCGCCTCGACGAACGGGGACTTCGCTCGATCCTTGCAGAAGAGATCGAAAAGATCCTCGCACCGGTCGCCAAGCCATTGGAAATCACCGGCTTCCCGCGCCCCCACGTCATCCTCGTGATCGGCGTCAACGGGTCGGGGAAGACAACCACGATCGGCAAGCTCGCGCAGTGGCTGAAGGAGCAGGATTACGGCGTTCTGCTTGCTGCCGGCGACACGTTCCGTGCGGCGGCGATCGAGCAACTGCAGGTCTGGGGAGAACGCGCAAAGGCGCCGGTCATCTCCGGCAAGGAAGGCGGCGACGCGGCCGGTATCGTGTTCGACGGCGTCAAGCAGGCGACTGCGACGGGTGAGGACGTGCTGATCGTCGACACCGCCGGGCGCCTCCAGAACAAGGCGCACCTGATGGACGAGCTGGCGAAGATCCGCCGCGTCCTCAGCCGGCTTAATCCCGACGCGCCCCACGATGTCCTGCTCGTTCTGGACGCGACGACCGGCCAGAACGCGCTTGCACAGGTCGAGGTGTTCCGTGAAACAGCCGGAGTGACCGGACTGATCATGACCAAACTCGACGGCACTGCCCGCGGTGGAATTCTCGTCGCAGCGGCCGAGAAGTTCGGCCTTCCCATCCATGCAATCGGCGTCGGCGAAACTGCCGATGACCTGCGTCCATTCGACCCGCGCGCGGTCGCTCGCGCCATCGCTGGTCTTCCTCCCGAATGACCGGCAATCGAGAACCGCAGGGCGGCGCGAAGCTGCTGATCGATCTTGGTCCGCTTCTGGTCTTCTTCCTCGTGAACTTCCTGGCTCCGGTCCCGGCGTTCATGAAGATCTTCGTCGCAACCGGCGCCTTCATGGTCGCGATGGTCGCAGCGATGCTGTTCTCCGCAATCCGCTACCACCGTATCTCGCCGCTGCTCTGGTTTAGCGGGATCATGGTGGTCGTGCTCGGCGGCCTCACGATCTGGCTTCACGACGAGACCTTCATCAAGATGAAGCCGACGCTCTACTATGTGCTGGTCGCCGCTCTCCTTACCTTTGGGCTGCTGACGGACCGGCCATTGTTGCAGCGCGTCCTCGGCTCGACCTATCCCGGGCTGGACGAAACGGGCTGGAGCAAGCTCACCCGCAACTGGGCGGCCTTCTTCGCCTTCATGGCAATCCTCAACGAAGCGGTCTGGCGCAATAGCTCGACCAACTTCTGGATCGGCTTCAAGCTGTGGGGCGCCCTTCCCCTCACATTCCTCTTCGCCGCGGCGAACATTCCGATGCTGATGCGCCATGGCCTCATGAGGGAGGACGCTGTGCCGGCGGAACCCGGGCCGGTCGAATGAGCGATCCGATCCTTTCGATCCGCGGCCTGCGCAAAGAGTATGGGACCGGCGTTCAAGCGCTGAAATCCGTCGATCTCGATATCAATCGTGGCGAGATTTTTGCGCTTCTCGGTCCGAACGGAGCCGGCAAGACGACGTTGATCAACATCGTCTGCGGGATCGTGACTGCAACCGCTGGCGAGGTGCTGGTCGACGGCAGGAACTGGCAGGAGGATTATCGCTACGCGCGCAGCCGGATCGGCCTTGTGCCGCAAGAGCTGACAACCGAGGCGTTCGAACCGGTCTTGAACACGGTATCCTTTTCTCGTGGCCTTTACGGTAAGCCGCGCAACGATGCCTTCACCGAAGATCTGCTGAAGCGCCTCTCTCTCCTCGACAAGCGCAAGACGATCATGATGCACCTGTCGGGAGGCATGAAGCGCCGGGTGATGATCGCCAAGGCGCTCAGTCATGAACCCGCGATCCTCTTCCTCGACGAACCGACTGCGGGCGTTGACGTCGAACTGCGGCGCGACATGTGGGAACTGGTGAGAAAGCTGCGCGCCGATGGAACCACGATCATCCTCACCACGCACTACATCGAGGAAGCGGAGGAAATGGCGGACCGCGTCGGAGTCATCAGCCGGGGCGAGCTGATCGCAGTCGACGAGAAGAAGTCGCTGATGGCCAAGATGGGTCGCAAGACCCTCGATATCATGCTTGCCGAGCCGCTTGGCGCGCTCCCGGCCGAGCTTGGCGAATGGAAGGTCGAGCTCGCGGACGAAGGCCATATGCTCCGCTACGAATTCGACAGCCACGCCGAACGCACCGGCATCGCGTCGCTGATGCGCCGCCTGGGCGACCTCGGGATCGCCTACAAGGACCTCTCGACCCACCAGTCGAGCCTCGAGGATATCTTCGTCGAGCTGGTCCACAAGCCGAGGACGGGCGCATGAACAGTCACGGCATCTCCGCGATCTACCGGTTCGAAATGGCGCGCTGGAAACGGACTTTGTGGCAGAGCCTGATTACTCCGGTGATCACCACGGCGCTCTACTTCGTCGTGTTCGGCTCGGCACTCGGAAGCCGGATGACCGACATGGACGGCGTCAGCTTCGGCGCATTCATCGTACCCGGCCTGACGCTTCTCAGCGTCTTCATGCAGTCGATCTTCAATGCAAGCTTCGGCATTTATTTTCCGAAGTTTACAGGCACGATCTACGAACTGCTCTCAGCTCCGATCTCGAGCTTCGAGGCAGTCCTCGCCTATGTCGGGGCGGCCGTCACCAAGTCCGTCATCCTTGCGCTGGTGACGCTTGCCACCGCCGCGCTCTTCGTTCCCGTGCGGGTGGATCATCCTGCCGCGATGATCCTGTTCCTCGTCGCGATCAGCGCCGGCTTTTGCCTGTTCGGCTTCGCGATCGGGGTCTGGGCCCAGAATTTCGAGCAGCTGCAAATCATCCCCATGCTGGTGATCACGCCGCTGACGTTCCTCGGCGGCGCGTTCTACTCGGTGAAGACGCTGCACGAGCCGTTCCGCACGGTCACGCTCTTCAATCCGATCGTCCACGTGATCAGCGGTTTTCGCTGGAGCTTCTATTCGATCGCGGACGTGCCCGTCTGGTCGAGTGTCCTCGTAACCGTGGCGATCATCGCCATTTGCATGGCGGTGATCGCCTGGATGTTCCGGACCGGCTACCGGCTCAAGCAGTAAATTCCGGCGACCTCACGCCCTCGCCCTGCTGGTTAGCCCGCTCGAAGCCCTGGCCGTCGAGGTTCTGGGCTACGAAATCCCAGTTCACGATGTTCGACAGGACGCTCAGAGCGAAACGCGGCCGCTCGTTGCGATAGTCGATGTAATAGGCGTGTTCCCAGACATCGAGCGTGAAGAGCGGCACCATGCCCTCGTGGACGATCGGCGTGTCAGCATCGTGAAGCGACGTCACACGAAGGCTGCCCCGATCGAGCACCAGCCATGCCCAGCCGTTGGAGAAGTGATTGACCGCTTCCTCCTGCAGCTTTTCGAGCAGCGCTTGCGGATTGCCAAATCCATCCTCGATCAGCTTGGCGAGCTTGCCGTCAGGCTGCTGGCCCTGCTGCGGAGCGAGGCACTGCCAGAAGAAGCTGTGGTTCCAAAGCTGGGCGCTGTTGTTGAAAAGCTTCTGGTTACCGGCGCGCTTGGCTTCCTTGACGACCTGCAGAAGCGATGCGCCGCCAAGGCTATTGTCGCTTTGCAGAAGCTCGTTCGTCTTGGTGACGTAGGCCTTGTGATGCTTGCCATGATGGAATTCGAGCGTCTCGGCGGACATCACGGGCGCTAGCGCGTCCTTGGCATAGGGAAGTTCGGGCAGCTGGAAGGGCATGGCGAAGGCAACTCCTTGATCTACGCGGGAAACACCGCACGCGCCGCGAATCCCGTTGCAAGCCCCCGCCCGCTACCAGTGCGAGTTGCTTGCGCAGCCTCGATTTTCAACCCTAGAAACGACCACGTAACGAACTTTTGCGCTGAAGTGCGCAGCCGGTGCTCGGGGGCAACGGCGGAAGTTTGAAAAAAGGGGAGGAAAAAATGGCCAAGTTCTTCGCAAATCTCAGCCTCGTTCTGCTGGTGGGCATCGCGCTCGCCGTCCTGATCGCGGTGTTTCCGGACTCAGGGTACCGGGCCCCCACCGGAGACATCGTCAACGGTGTCCTCCAGTGGCTCCACGTCTTCTTCGGAATTACCTGGATCGGGCTGCTCTATTATTTCAACTTCGTGCAGACGCCGACGATGCCGACGATCCCGGCCGAGCTGAAACCGGGCGTATCCAAATACATCGCGCCAAAGGCCCTGTTTTATTTCCGCTGGGGCGCTGCCTTCACGGTGCTTACCGGGCTGCTGCTCGCCTGGTCCTATGGCGAGCTTCGCGAAGCATTGACCCTCGATCCGTCGGCAAGGCTGATCGGCATCGGCATGTATCTTGCGCTGATCATGGCGTTCAACGTCTGGGTGATCATCTGGCCCAACCAGAAGAAGGTGCTCGGGATCGTTGCCGTCGATGATGCCGCCAAGGCCAAGGCAGCGGCGACTGCGGGCATCGCATCGCGCCTGAATGTGCTTCTCTCGATCCCGATGCTGCTGGCGATGACCAACGCTCACTAGGGATAAGAGCCTCACGACGGCCGTCACCGAAAGGAAAGCGGCGGCCGTCGCGAGGGAGCCCGTCCTAGCGGGTCTTCACCGTATATCGCTTCAGCTCTTCCCTCGGCAGCGCCCAGCCAGGCTCGAGCTGCGCGGCGCGGCTGTAATCCGCGTACGCTGCCGTGACGTTCCCTGATTCTTCGTTCGCCACTGCACGGATGTACATGGCGACGCCCGGTTTCTTTGTTCTTAGATCCAGAGCCTTCTGAGCCATTTGTGACGCGCCACGGCTGTCGCCCTTGTCGAGGGACAGCACTGCCTTGTTGAGCCAGGCCTCGGGCTGCAGCGGATCCATTCGCAACGCCTCGTCATAGTCCTGGGTCGCGCCGACAGCGTCATTGCGCAGCATGCGTATGATGCCGCGGTTCACGTGCGTCGCGATGATGTCCTCGACTGTCAGCGCCTGCGTCGTAAGCGCGTAATCGCAGGTCTGAAGGCTATCCTGCGAAATGTCGCGCGCCTCCGCTGCCTGGTAGCAGGAGCGTGCGAAGCCTCCACCGAGCGTAATGACGCCCGCCGTGACCGGGGCGGCCGTGCCAAGCGCGAGCAGGGTCGCCGTTGCAAGGGTAAGTGCTTTCATAAAGCCTCCTCCTCACTGTGCAGGGCGCATCATATGCTCATTGGAGGCCCGTCTCGACGGGTTTTCGATGAATGGCCGAACGGCTGATCGGTGCTTAAGCCGCGCTGTCCTGCAGCTTGTGGCGCTTCAGCGCGTGGCGCAGCTGGTCGTAGCTGAGATTGAGGGCAGCGGCTGTCGCCCGCTGGTTGAACCGGTTGCGCCGCAGCGCCTCTTCCAGAAGCTGCCGCTCGTAATCCGCAACCGCTGCTCGAAAGTCGCTGGTTGAGGCCGAGGGCGCGACAGCCAGAGCCGGCGCAGCCATCTCCTCGCCCTCGTTCGCTGCGACCGGTGGGGGAGCCGGCGCCGCAGCGGGAGCGCTGCCCTCGCCGACCTTGGGCGCCCAGGGCGAATGAAAGGGGTCGAAGACGATCTCGTCGATCGGGCGCTCGGCATCTTCGTGACGGTAGACTGCGCGTTCAATGACGTTTCGGAGCTCGCGGACATTGCCGGGCCAGGGATAGGTCTCGAGTTCCGCGAGCGCTCGCGCGGTGAAGCCTGGCCAATTGGGCCAGTCCAGCTCGACCGCCATTCGGCGTCCGAAATGCTCGGCGAGCAGCGGCACGTCGCCCTGGCGCGCCCGAAGCGGCGGCAAGGTGATCACTTCGAACGACAGCCGGTCCAAAAGGTCGGCGCGAAACTTGCCCTTATCGACCTGTGAGGGAAGGTTCTCGTTCGTGGCCGCGACAATGCGAACATCGACGGAAATCGGCTTGGACGCGCCGATCCGAGTGATCTCGCCATATTCGACCGCGCGAAGCAGCCGGTCCTGCGCCGGCATCGACAGTGTTCCGAGCTCGTCGAGGAACAGGGTCCCGCCATCGGCCTCCTCAAAGCGGCCGTGCCGCGTCCTCGCAGCGCCGGTGAAGCTCCCCGCCTCATGGCCGAACAGCTCGGCCTCGATCAGATTTTCAGGTAGCGCTGCGCAGTTCATGATGATGAGGGGTCCTGCCCAGCGCGACGACAGGTGGTGCAGGCGCTCCGCAATCAGTTCCTTGCCCGTACCCCGCTCGCCGATGACGAGGACAGACCGGTTGAGCGGCGCAGCGCGGCTCGCGCGCTCGACGGCGTCGAGAAACGCCAGGCTCTGGCCGATGAACTGGTCTGCCCGCTCCATATGGTCTTTCGATCAGAAATCGGGCTGACTGTTGGTGGCAAATCCCACCTTTTGGCAAGGATTTTCACGGCTTACGGTGACCGTAAATCACATATTTCGCAGCGTTCCGCCAATTCCGGAAATGTGGCACGACCATTGCTTAGTTCTAGGCAGGTTTAGGGCCCTAATTTTTGGATTGCGGAGTGACTGAATGAGTATTTTTTCCCGAACACGGGACATCTTCGCCGCCAACATCACCGAGATGCTCGACCGCTCGGAAGATCCGGCGAAGATGATCCGCATGGTCATCCTCGAGATGGAGGAGACATTGGTCGAGGTACGCGCATCGGCTGCCCGTTGCATTGCCGACGGCAAGGAAATGCGCCGCGCGCTATCGCGCCTCGATGAGCTTCAGAAGAGCTGGACGGAGAAGGCGGAGCTCGCGCTGTCGAAGGAGCGCGAGGACCTTGCCAAGGCCGCGCTGATCGAGCGCCAGAAGGCTGCCGACATGGGCCAGGGCCTGCGCGAGGAAATCAAGGTCATCGACGACACGCTGAAAGGCTATGAAGGCGACATCGCCAAGCTTCAGAACAAGCTTCGCGAAGCACGCGCCCGGCAGAATGCGATCGCCGCTCGGTTCGAGAGTGCGGTCACTCGCGCCCGCGCCCGCGAGCTGCTCAACGGCAGCCGGACCGAAGACGCGTTCAGCCGCTTCGAGATTCTCGAACGACGCGCCGACTTTGCCGAGGGCCGTGCCGACGCTCTCGGCATGACGGGGCCCAAGAGCCTCGAAGAAGAGATTGCCGAGCTGAAGGCCGCCGAAGCGGTCGACGCCGAACTGGAAGCCATGAAGGCCGCATTGAAGGCCAAGGGGAAGTAAAACAATGGACGATGACGTGATTATTCCGATCCTGGTCGTAGGCATGCTGTTCATCGGCCTGCCGTGGCTGGTGTTTCACTACATCACGAAGTGGAAGACGGCGGCGACGCTGACTTCGG
>Ga0207644_10002558_pt1 | contig 11707 bp, 8 predicted proteins | sample KBSS73metaG_FD_184326 | JGI IMG/M metagenome (GOLD analysis project Ga0207644, IMG submission 184326) | Switchgrass rhizosphere microbial communities from Kellogg Biological Station, Michigan, USA - KBS S7-3 metaG (SPAdes) (version 2) | ecosystem: Host-associated > Plants > Roots > Rhizosphere >... | reverse complement strand
CCACTCCATGCTTCGAAAGGCTGGATGGAATTTCTGCCGATCGACACCGCGCGACCAGACCGCGATTCTATTCCCCATGTTCCAGGTCTTGAGTTCCTCGGCGATCTGGACATTGGGAACCAGCACCAGGTCCGATCGGGAATAGAAGTTGCGTAGGTATCGCTCCGCCCAAGGCCGGAAAGCGCGCAATCCATAATATTCGAAATAGGTCTCGAACCGGGTGTGGAGGCTGGTCACCAGCGGGCAACCCAGCTCCCGCGCCAGGCCCTGCGCCTGATAGCCCTGCGGATCCGGCGCGGATACATGGATATGGGTCGGCGCGAAGCGGCGGACGTCCGCCCTGGTGTGCTCGTCGAGCCCCAGCGTCAGCCGATATTCGCTTCGTCCCGGGATCGCCACCGACCGGACCGATACCAGGTCGCCGGCGGGCTCGAATGCTGGGTTGGCGACGGTCGGGGAGTAGACCCGGACCTGCGCGCCTTGCTGCAATAGGTAAGATACGAGATGATTGAGCGCGTTGTTCGCCCCGTCGCGCACACAATTATAGTTGGCGCAGAACAAGGCGATCCGCAGATCCCTTGTGCTTCCTTTGGTCATCGGCCGCGACCCTCTAGACGCAGTAAACCCCGGAGACCGAAGTCTCCGGGGTTCCATGGTTCGCATCCGAAGATTTGAACCACGTGAATAAAACGGCCTTCCCGCATCCGGGTTCCACGACGCGCAAAAATAATTTCAGAAAAGTGTCATTGAGCGGCCCTCCGCCTTCTGCTTCGATGTGGCCGTGTCCTTGATCTGGAACTTCGCGATCGATCGCGGCGGGACTTTCACCGACCTGGTCGCCACTGCGTCCGATGGCCGGCAACGCGTCGAAAAACTGCTTTCGGAAAATCCGGGTCAATATGAAGATGCCGCGCTGCAGGGCATTCGCCGGGTGCTGCAGGTCGAAGGGGGAACGCTCGGCGATATCCGCATGGGCACCACGGTTGCCACCAATGCGCTGCTCGAGCGCAAGGGCGAACGGACCGCACTGGCGATCACCGCCGGCTTCGGCGACGCGCTCCGCATCGGCTACCAGGCAAGGCCGGAAATTTTCGCACGCCACATTGTCCTGCCCGCCATGCTCTATGAAACGGTAGTTGAAATCGAGGAGCGCGCCGGGGCGGATGGCGCCATCATTCGGCCGCTTGAGGAGGATCGCGCACGCGCCGACCTCAATATCCTGCGCGCAAAGGGCTTCGACGCGCTGGCGATCGTGCTGATGCATGGCTGGCGCTTCACCGATCATGAAGAGCGGCTGGCGGCGATAGCCCGCGAGCTCGGCTTTACCCAGGTTTCCGTCAGCCATGAGGTCGCGCCGCTGATCAAGCTGATCGGGCGCGGCGATACGACCGTGGTCGACGCCTATCTGTCCCCAATTCTCCGCCGCTATGTCGACAAGGTCGCGGCCGGGCTCGGCGAGGGCCCGCGCCTGCAGTTCATGCAGTCGAATGGCGGCCTCACCGAAGCCCGCGCCTTCCGCGGCAAGGATGCGATCCTGTCCGGCCCGGCCGGCGGCGTGGTCGGCATGGTCGCCGCCAGCGCGCCGCATGGTTCCGGCCATCTCATTGGCTTCGACATGGGCGGTACCTCAACCGACGTGTCGCATTATGCGGGCCGCTACGAACTGGGCGACGAGAATTTGATCGCCGGGGTGCGTATCCGCGCGCCGATGATGCAGATCCACACCATTGCCGCGGGCGGTGGCTCGATATGCCGGTTTGATGGGATGCGCTTCCGGGTCGGCCCGGAATCGGCGGGCGCCAGGCCGGGGCCCGCCTGCTACCGGGCCGGCGGGCCGCTCACGGTGACCGACTGCAACCTGTTCCTGGGCCGGATCGAGCCCTCCAACTTCCCAGCGGTATTCGGACCTGACGGGAACTTGCCGCTGGATCCGGATGCATCCCGCCAGCGCCTGCAGGAGGTGGCCGACGCGCTGGGCGGCACCAAGAGTCTGGAGCAGATCGCCGAAGGCTTCCTACACATCGCCGTCGACAATATGGCGGCCGCGATCCGCAAAATCTCGATCGCCCGCGGTCATGACGTGACCCGCTACACGCTCGCCTGCTTCGGCGGAGCAGGGGGACAGCACGCCTGCCGCGTGGCGGACGCATTAGGCATGGTACGGATCCTGGTGCATCCGCTGGCTGGCGTGCTCTCCGCCTACGGCATCGGCCTCGCCGAGGTGAAGGCGGTGCGGGAGGCGAGCTGGCTGAGGCCGCTCGGCGAGGACTTCGCTTCCGGTGTCGAGGCTCTCGAAACGGCAGCGCTAGGCGACCTGATCGACCAGGGATTCGAAGCCGGGCAGGTCCGTTTCGAACGCCGCGCGCGCCTCCGCACCCCCGGCAGCGACACGACTATCGTCATCGACCTAGGCACCGCCCAGGAGATGCGCGCCGCCTTCGAAGCGCAACATCGCAAGCGCTTCGGATACATCGATGAGGCCGAACCTGTCCTCGACACGCTGACGGTCGAGGCGATAGCCGGCTCCTCCCCGCCGCGCAGCGGCGGGGATGGGGATCATGCGCAGCAAGGTGTAGGGGCCAGCCAACCAATTGACGGCCCCGCCCTGATCTTCGACGCCTCGTCGACCATCGTCGTCGAGCCGGGATGGCGCGCGAAACGGGCAGGGGACGGCACGCTGGTCATGACCCGCGCCGTTCCGCTGGAGCGCGCCCACGCCGTCGGAACCGACGTCGATCCGGTCCGGCTCGAGATTTTCAACAATCTGTTCATGGCCATTGCCGAGGAAATGGGCGTTGCGCTGCAGTCGACCGCCACTTCCGTCAACATCAAGGAACGTCTCGATTTCAGCTGCGCCATCTTCGATGCGTCGGGCGCGCTGATCGCCAACGCCCCGCACATTCCGGTGCACCTCGGCTCGATGGGCGAGAGCATCCGCACGATCATCGACACCCGCGGTGAGGGCAGGGACGGACGCGGCATCCGCCGCGGTGACGCCTATGTGTTGAATGACCCCTATCGCGGCGGCACCCATCTTCCCGACATCACCGTCATCGTGCCGGTCTTCTATTCCTCCCCGGAACGGGGAGGGGGACCACGAAGTGGTGGAGGGGCCGATGAGACCCCGGATGCCTTCGTCGCGGCCCGCGGCCACCACGCCGACATCGGCGGGATCGCGCCCGGATCGATGCCGCCCGACAGCAAGTCGATCGACGACGAAGGGGTGCTGATCGACAATGTGCTGCTGGTCGATGAAGGCCGTTTTCGCGAAGCGGAGTTGCGGGCGCTGCTCGCCAGCGGCCCACATCCGGCCCGCAATCCCGACCGCAACATCTCCGATCTTCGTGCCCAGCTGGCCGCCTGCGTCCGCGGTGCCGAATCGCTGGTCCAGACGGCTAGCGATTATGGCGCCCAGGTCGTCGCAGCCTACATGGACCATGTCCTTGCCAATGCCGAAGAGTCAGTGCGACGGCTGCTCGACCGGCTCGACGATGGCGAATTTATTTATGAAATGGACAATGGCGCGCGCGTTGCCGTCAAGATCGGCATCGATAGGAAGGCCCGCGCCGCAACATTCGACTTCACCGGCACCAGCGCGCAGCTTCCGGATAATTTCAACGCGCCTTACTCGATCGTCCGCGCCGCTTCGCTTTATGTAGTCCGCACGTTGATCGACGATGCCATCCCGATGAACGACGGCTGCCTGAGGCCGATCAATTTGGTCGTGCCCGACGGCTCCATGCTCAATCCGCACCATCCTGCCGCGGTGGTCGCCGGCAATGTCGAAACCAGCCAGGTCGTAACCGACACTCTGCTCGCCGCGACCGGTAGGCTGGCGCCAAGCCAGGGGACGATGAACAATTTCACCTTCGGCAACGAGCGGCACCAATATTATGAGACGATTGCCGGCGGCTCGGGGGCAGGGCCGGATCATGACGGGACCAGCGCTGTTCAGACCCACATGACCAACAGCCGCCTGACCGATCCAGAGATTTTGGAATCGCGGTTGCCGGTGCGGCTCGATGAATTTTCTATCCGCCAAGACTCGGGTGGGGAGGGCGCGCATCAGGGTGGCGATGGCGTCGTGCGTAAGGTCACATTTTTGGAGCCGATGCGCGCCAATATCCTCGCCAATCGCCGCAAAGTTGCTCCGCGCGGCCTCAACGGTGGCGGCGACGCACTTCCCGGCCGCAACTGGGTAGAGCGGACCGATGGCTCGGTCGAGGAATTGACCGCGACCGACTGGGCCGAGGTGAGCGTCGGCGACCGGTTCGTCATCGAGACGCCCGGCGGTGGCGGCTTCGGCAGGGGAGAGGGATGATCAACTACTGGCCGCTGATCGGGATCGCGTTGGTCGTCATCGGCTTCGCGTTGAAGATGAACCCTATGCTGGTCGTGACCGCGTCGGCGATCGTGACCGGCCTGATCGCCGGCATGGACCTGCACGAGGTCATCTCCACCTTCGGCAAGGCGTTCAACGACAACCGCATCATTGCCATCGTCTGGATCGTGCTGCCGGTGATCGGCCTGCTCGAACGGTTTGGACTGCAGCAGCGCGCGGCGGCGGTGATCCGTAACCTGAAATCCGCCACCACCGGTAGGCTGCTGATCCTTTATCTGGTCTACCGGCAGATCACCGCCGCGATCGGCCTGCATTCGACCGCCGGTCATCCGCAGACCGTCCGTCCGCTGGTTGCGCCAATGGCTTTGGCAGCGGCGGAGAAGCAGCATGGCGAGCTGACCGAGAACGAAGCGGAAAAGGTCAAGGCTTACGCCGCCGCGACCGACAACGTCGGCCTGTTCTTCGGCGAGGACATTTTTTTCGCGATCGGGTCGATCGTGCTGATCCAGCAGATATTGGCAGGCTACGGCTACAATCTTGCCCCGCTTGAGCTGGCGCTTTGGGCCATCCCGAGCGCGATCTGCGCTTTCCTCATCCACTCCACCCGCCTCCTCCTCATCGACCGCAAGCTGGGGAGGCGGGGTCAATGATCACCCTCCACTGGCTCTATGCGCTCGCCGGGGCGATGTTCGCCGCCTTCGCCTTGCTGTCGGCGCTCGACCGGGCGCACGGGAAACGCTTCGGCAATGCCGCCTTCTGGGGGCTGATGGCGCTGAGCTTGTTGGGCGGCGATCAAATCGGCGATTTCGGCAACGGCCTGTTGGTGCTCGGCCTCGCGGGTCTCGCCGGCTTCGGCTTCATCGGCCGCAGCCATCCGCCAACCACCAGCGACGCCGAGCGCGAAGGCTGGTCGCAACAGCTCCGCAACAAGCTGTTCCTGCCCGCCCTGATCATCCCGGCCACCGCGCTGATCGGCACTCTCGCCTATAATTACACCGCGCTCGGCTCCACCGGCTGGATCGAGCCCAAGCGCGAAACCTATGTCTTCCTCGGCCTCGGCGTGCTGTTTGCGCTAGCCGCCATTTTCGCCTGGCTGCGGCCCCCTGCCGTGGCTCCGCTCCAGGAGGGCCGCCGCCTGATCGACGCGATCGGCTGGGCCGCGGTACTACCGCAGATGCTGGCCTCGCTCGGTGTCCTGTTCGCCGCCGCCGGTGTAGGAGATTCGATAGGATTTCTGACCCGCTCGGTCATCCCGGAAGGCAGTGTCTTTGAAACCGTTGCTGTGTTCGGTTTGGGCATGGCGATCTTCACCATGGTCATGGGCAACGCCTTCGCCGCTTTCCCGGTGATGGCCGCGGCGATCGGCGTTCCGCTTCTGATCCAGGGCTATGGCGGCGACCCGGCGGTAGTCGGGGCGATCGGCATGCTGGCCGGCTTCTGCGGGACGCTGATGACCCCCATGGCCGCCAACTTCAACTTGGTCCCGGCGGCATTGCTGGAGCTCAAGGACCAATATGGCGTGATCCGCGCCCAGGTCGCTACCGCGCTGCCGCTGCTCCTCATCAACATCCTGTTGATCTACTGGCTGGCGTTCCGATGAAGCTCGACGCCGACCTCGCCGCCCGGTTCGCCCGGATCGCACTGGGCCATGTCACCCGCGAATATCCGCACAAGCTGGACCATGTGCTGCTGGGTGATGAAGATGCACTGACACCCAGCACCCTTCACCCGATGTTCCACGGAAGCTTTGACTGGCACAGCTGTGTCCATGGCTGGTGGACGCTGCTGACGCTGCGGCGGCTGTTCCCCGAGATTGAGGAAACGGCGGCAATCGCCGAACTCGCCGACCAGACCTTCACTGCGGATAAGGTGGCGGCAGAGCTGGCCTATCTCGACCGGCCCCTGTCGGCGGGGTTCGAGCGGCCCTACGGCTGGGGCTGGCTGCTCTATCTTCACCTCGAAGCATCGCGGCATGCCGATCGCGACTGGGCAAGCCGCCTGGAGCCGCTGGCCATTGCCTTCGCAAAGCGGTTCAAGACCTACCTTGCAAAGCTGACCTATCCGATCCGCGTCGGCACCCATTTCAACACGCCGTTCGCGCTGATCCTTGCGCTCGAGTGGGCGGAGGTTTTCGACGACATGCTGGCCGACGCCATCTGCGAATGGGCAATCGACCGCTTCGGCCAGGATCGCGCCTGCCAGGCGTGGGAGCCGGGTGGGGACGAGTTCCTGTCGCCGGCGTTGATCGAGGCACTGTGCATGGCGCGGGTATTGCCAACCGCTGACTTCGCGAACTGGTTTGCGGACTTCTTGCCGCGGCTTGCAGAGCGCGAGCCCGCCACCCTGTTGAGGCCCGCTTTCGTCAGCGACCGCAGCGACGGCAAGATCGCCCATCTCGACGGGCTCAATCTCAGCCGTTCCTGGTGCTGGCGGTCGATCGCGCCGTTGCTGCCGGCAAAGGAAGAGGCGATCGCGGCGGCCGCCTCAACGGATCATCTTGCCACGGCTCTGCCTCATATGGCGGGCGACTATATGGGCGAACATTGGCTGGCGAGCTTCGCACTGCTCGCCCTGCTTGAGCCCCGGCATCGGCATTCCCCCGGACTGCCTGCTGGCGGGGCTGGTGCCGGCTGAGGGATTTGAACCCCCGACCTTCGGTTTACAAAACCGCTGCACTACCACTGTGCTAAGCCGGCATACTCGCGATCGGCTCCCTTTGCGTCAGACGATGCCGAAGGTCCAGCCCTCGGTTTGCGACAGCTCGAGAGTAAGGCCCGGCGGCGAGAAGGCTTGCGGATCGGTGAGAAGTGCCCGCATTCCCGCTGCGGTAACCAATGCATCGGTCTGATGATCATTGGGCTCGAATTTCAGCCGGACAGACTCGCTGCCCAAGCCTGAAAGCGCCCGATTGAGTTCGACACGGGTGCGCAGTTTCTTTCCGCTCATTCCTGAGTTGCGGAGATAGATGCGGGTGTAGATCTCGACCACCACGCTGCCCCCGTCGGGTAGCGGGTCCATCGGCCAGATCGCGACCCTGCCGTCCAGCCGGTGCAGCAGCCTCATTCCCGAAAAGCTCGCCTTGGCGACCTGCGCCGCGCCGATGGCGTCATAGGCGCTGGCGGTCTTGCGTCCGCCCTGGGCATTCAAATGCGCATCGCAGATTCGGAAGCGAACGAAGTCGGCCTTCACGCCGTCGGCAACGCCAAAGTAGAAATGGCGCCGATGCACTTCCTCCAGGAATGAAGCCGCGCCCAGGTCTTCGTCGTGACTGAGGGCATCGACATAGGCCCAGAATTCGCGCGCGCACTCCGGTACTCCGGTTTCGCCTGGCAGATAGGCGCCGCGTCCCACGAATGGCGGGGCGAAGCTGAAGTCGAAGCCGAACAGGGTCGGCTCCTTTGCTGCCCGCCTGAGCAGCCAGCCGAGCACTTCTGCCCGCGACCAGACATGGCCAGGGCGGACGAGGCGCGGGGCGTCGCCGCCGCGCGCCTCGGCGATCGCGATCCCCTTGTGCCGCTTGCCCTTTGCGCCGGACCAGTCGATCGCAACGCAGCTTGCAAAGCGGCTCACACCAACGGCGGCTGGGTGTCGTCCGCTGGTTGCGCCTTCTTCAGCCGTGGCGGCGGTGCGCGCCGGATCGGCGGCGGGGCATTGCTCTCATGCCATTCCTCGAGCAGGCGCGCGGCATAATCGCGGCCGCCCAGGCCAAAGGCGATCGCCGTCGCGACCGCGGCCGAACCGAGGATCAGGCCGAATGCGATCAGCACGATCTGGTCGGCCAGGCCCATGAAGGTAAGGCCGATCGCCGTAAACAGGGCGATGATCGCATATTTGACGATGGTCTGGGCATAGCCGGCCTCGCCGGTCGAGCTTCCGACCAAATTCGAGAGAATACGGGCCAGGAACATGCCCACGACGATGATGACAGTGCCAAAGATCACCTTTCCGCCAAGCTCGGTAATCTGGAACAGCAACGCGGCCACGCTGTCGCCGCCGATTGCGCGCGCTGCCTCGATCGCGGCTGCGAGCAAAATGGCAGTCATGGCGATGGCGCCGATCACGCGCGAAGGCACTGTTGTGGCAGGCATCACTCCAAGCGCCCGCACAGCATTATCAAAGCCGAGGCCAGGCAGGACGGTTTCAAGGAGCGACTTGACCCACTTTGCGACAATGAAGGCCAACGCCAGCCAGATGAGCGCGTTCAACACCTTGGGAATGGCGAGCGCGATGGTGTTCAGCATATTTGTCGCCGGCTCGGCGATCGCCGAGATCTGGAGAATTTGCAGCGCGCCAATGGCGGCGAAGATGATGATCACGGCGGAAACTGTCATCCCGACCGCGCGGGCAATGGTGCTCCGGGCGGGCGCAGCGCCCTCGCTTGCGACACCATCGGCATCGACGGCCACGGGCGCATCGCCGAGCTTCAACCCGGCACGCCCCGCCAGCCGTTCGAGGTTGAGCGCACCAAGCGCCGCTTCGATGACATGGCGAACGATCCGCGCGAGGATCAGCCCTGCGAAGAAGAACAGGCCGGCACCGAGCAACCGGGGAAGGAAAGCGAAGACCTCGTTGGTCAGCGCCGTAACCGGGGTTAGCACGCCTGACAGGCCAAGCGGCTGGAGTGCCGCGATCAGGCCGACCAGCCAGACCAGCCAATATGCCAGCCGCCCAAGCTCCGTTCCGACGCTGTCGCCGCCGACGCCAGGATGGCGCTTCAAGACCGGCACCCGGTCGATCATTTTCGCCACGCCCCATTGCACCGCCTTGGCGACGAAATGGGTGATGATCAGGATCAGCAGGGCGAGCAGGACCTTGGGACCCCACAGGATCAGCTGGTCTTGCCAGTAACGGGCAGGCTCGGTGTTCTGGTACATAAGACTCCCCTTGTCTTAGCTCTTCGTGCGCCTTTCTCGGCGCATTTCTTCCCAATAGGCAAGCCGCTCGGCGACCTTGGCCTCAAAGCCGCGTCCGGTGGGCTTGTAGAATTCTTGCGGGCTCATCTCATCCGGCCAGTAATCGGCGCCGGAGAAGCCCTCCTCGACGTCATGATCATAGGCATAGTCTTTGCCATAGCCGATGTCCTTCATCAGCCGGGTCGGGGCGTTGAGGATGTTCCTCGGCGGCATCAGCGAACCGGTTTCCTGGGCTGAACGCCGGGCCGCACCCTGGGCTTTGTAGACGGCGTTCGATTTGGGCGCGGTGGCGAGGTAAAGGCAGGCCTGCACGATCGCCAGCTCGCCTTCCGGGCTGCCGAGGAAATCATAGGCGTCCTTGGCCGCGACGCACTGCACCAGCGCATTGGGATCGGCCATGCCGATATCCTCGACCGCGGCGCGGATCAGGCGGCGCAGCACGAACAATGGCTCTTCTCCGGCGACCAGCATCCGTGCGAGATAATAGAGCGAGGCCTGCGGATCGGAGCCGCGTATCGACTTATGCAGCGCCGAAATGAGATTGTAATGACCTTCCCGGTCCTTGTCGTAGACCGCGACGCGGCGCTGCAGGAAGCTTGCAAGGCCGGCCGGATCGAGCGGCTTCTCCAGCCCGACGTCGAACAGGGTCTCGGCCTGATTGAGAAGGAACCGGCCGTCGCCGTCGGCACTTGCGACCAGCGCATCGCGGGCGTCCGCCGTCAGCGGCAGCGGCTTTTCCTCGAGCTCCTCAGCCCGTTCCAGTAGCCTGCACAACGCATCGCTATCGAGACGGTGGAGAATCAGCACCTGGCAGCGTGACATCAAGGCGGCGTTGAGCTCGAAACTGGGGTTCTCGGTGGTCGCACCCACCAGCGTGATCGTCCCATCCTCGACATAGGGCAGGAAGCCATCCTGCTGGGATCGGTTGAAACGGTGGATCTCGTCCACGAACAGCAACGTCCGCTGGCCGGCTCTCATCGCCACCCTTGCTTCCGCAAACACCTTCTTGAGGTCGGCCACGCCGGAGAAGACCGCGGAGAGCGCGACGAAGCGAAGCCCGACCGCATCGGCCAACAACCGGGCAATGCTGGTCTTGCCGGTACCGGGCGGCCCCCACAGGATCATGGACGACAGCTTCCCGGCCGCGACCATCCTGCCGATCGCGCCGTCCGCTCCGGTCAGATGCTCCTGTCCGACCACCTCATCGAGCGATCGCGGACGCAGGCGATCGGCCAGCGGCGCATGCGGCGATACCGCCTCGGGGGCAGCACTTGGTGGCAGCTCGTCGGCAAACAAATCGGCCATCGGTCGATGCAATAAGCCCGTCCGCCGAAAGTTGCATCCATCTTGCACGCGATGCATCTAAGATATATCTTAGAGCTATCGTAAGGAGGAATAAAATGCATCATCTCTATGAGTGCGGTGAAGATGGCCGTCACCAGCATCATGCAGGCGGTCGCCGCCGCTCCTATCGTTTCGGACCGTTCGAATTCGACGTGGACTTCGATATTGGCAACGGCCGCGGCTGGGGCGGTTGGGGCGGCGGACGGCGGGGCAGGGATCGCAAGCGGATGTTCTCCGGCGGCGAACTTCGTTTGGTGCTGCTTAAACTGATCGCCGACCAGCCGCGCCATGGCTATGAGCTGATCAAGGCGATTGAGGACATGACCGGCGGCGAATATGCGCCGAGTCCCGGCGTAGTTTATCCGACCTTGACCATGCTCGAGGATATGGGCCTGATCGCCGAGAAAAAGTCCAAGGACAGCAAGAAGGTGTTTGAAGCGACCGACGAGGGCCGCGCTCATCTCGATGAGAATCCCGAGGAGGTCGACGAACTGATCGAGCGGCTTGAGGGGCATGGCCACCAACGGCGCCGCGGCCAGCGGCCGGAGATCGGCCGAGCGATCGGCAATTTGATGGCCGCCCTGCGCAACCGCATCGCCCATGAGGGCTGGAATGACGAGCTGCTTGAGGAAGTGGTCGATATCCTGGACGAAGCCGCCCAGCGGATCGAGCGCGTCAGGGAAGCGAAGGGAAAAGACGATTGATCCGCTGCCGCCGTTCTGCAACCCGTTCGTAGACGTGCATCACGGCGGCGTTGATCTCGTCCCAATCCATCGTCTTGGCAAATTCCAGCCCCGCCGCCCCATGCCTCGCGCGCAGGGCTGGATCGTGCTGATAGTCAGCCAACTCCATGGCCATGGCGTCGATATCGCCAGGCTCTGCCAGTCGGCCCGTGACATCGTCCTGCACCAGGCTGGTAGTGCCCGACGCGGCGGCCGCCATGACCGGCAGGCCCGATGCCATGGCTTCCAGAGTGACGTTGCCGAATGTTTCGGTGACCGATGGATTTAGGAAGACGTCAGTTGATGCCAGGGCGATTGCCAGCTCATCGCCGGTCAGCTGCCCGGTAAAGATCGCATCTGGAAGGCGCTTTTGGAAATATTCCCGC
>Ga0207644_10002557_pt1 | contig 11707 bp, 12 predicted proteins | sample KBSS73metaG_FD_184326 | JGI IMG/M metagenome (GOLD analysis project Ga0207644, IMG submission 184326) | Switchgrass rhizosphere microbial communities from Kellogg Biological Station, Michigan, USA - KBS S7-3 metaG (SPAdes) (version 2) | ecosystem: Host-associated > Plants > Roots > Rhizosphere... | reverse complement strand
GGTGCCAAGACCAAGGTCCATGTCGATTACGAGATCGGCGATGCGGTCAAGGTCCTCGACGGCCCCTTCGCGAGCTTCAACGGCGTCGTCGAAGAACTCGACTTCGATCGGGGCCGCGTGAAGGTGTCCGTGTCGATCTTCGGCCGAGCGACGCCAGTCGAACTGGAGTTCGAGCAGGTCGAGCGCGTCAAATAGCGTCGAACGGAAAGACGGAGATTTGCGCGAGCGATTTTCCGGCTTTGCAATTGACGCGGACGGTGCCGGCACGAGGCCAAAGCAAGCCGAGTGCGTGACCGAGACGCTCGATTTTACTCGCGTGACCGATCGCTGCCCTCGTCATGCTGACCGGAGCAGGGGATCAGTCTTCCTGCCTGACCGCAAGCCTGTCGAACCGCGCCTTTCGCTGCTACGCTCCAGCCCGCAAGTCCCCTCGCTCCAGGGGAAGGGGCCAAGAAGAGGGGAACGTAAGATGGCCAGCGGGGAAAAGTTCGAGCGACATCGCCAGCCCTGGCGTCAGGACGAAATCCAGAAGCTTCACCTGCTCGCCGGCAAGGGCATGGCCCTCAAGGCCATCGCAAAGGCGCTCACCCGAAGCGAGGAATCGGTGAAGGATCGGGCAAAGGCGGACAAGCTGACGATCGCGAAGCTGAGGTAGAGCAAAGCCCGTCGATGGGGCTGGCCGCCCGACGAGCGCCCGTATCCCATCTCAGACCGTGCGGTTTGTCAGGTTGAGTTGCTACTTCGCTCCGCGCGGATCGTCCTTCGGATCGGCATAGACAATCTTGAACGGTCCCTTGGCACTAACCTGGAGTGTCGCCGGGGACTTCGTGAACACCCAGTGGTTCATGCCGGCCTTCATCACCACCTGATGTCCGGCGGCCAGCGCCTTGGCATGCTCGCGATCGAGCTTGTTGCTCATGCCATAGGACACGTCTCCCGAAATGACGGAAACCCGCTCGTCGCTTGGATGATGATGCGCGGGCACCGCATAGTCCGCAGGCATCTTGATGCGGATAGTGAAGTTGCCTGCCTTTCCGGGGTCGCCCGACAGCACTGCGAACTGCGCGCCGCTCGGAAGCCCTGGGGGGCCGTCCATCCACTTGAGGTCGGCAGGCTTGGTCTTGGCCTGCACGGCAGAACCGGCAAGGAGCAGTGGAAGTGCAACGAACATCAGACGCTTCATAAGAATGCCCTCCTGTTCACCTTCCCGGGCGCGCCATTAGCACGAGTTGCGGCGGCGGCCCAGTTCAGCTAAGGGCCCGCTCCTCCAGCGAAATCTGGAACCCTGCGGGAGAACGCTTCAAGCGTTCGCTTGGACCGCTAAACTTGAACGGGCTCACGCCCACTAGAGAGTGAGATATGGCTAAGAAAATCACCGGCTACATCAAGCTGCAGGTGCCCGCAGGCGCGGCCACCCCGGCTCCGCCGATCGGCCCGGCCCTCGGCCAACGCGGCGTCAACATCATGGAATTCACCAAGGCCTTCAACGCCGCCACACAGGAGCTCGAGCGCGGTTCGCCGATCCCGACTGTGATCACCGTCTATGCGGATCGCAGCTTCTCCTTCACCACCAAGACTCCGCCGGCGAGCTTCCTCATCAAGAAGGCGGCGAAGATCCAGAAGGGTAGCCAGGAACCGGGCAAGACCGCGGCCGGCAGCATCAAGCGCTCGCAACTGCGCGACATCGCCGAGACGAAGATGAAGGACCTGAACGCCAACGACCTCGACGCGGCGACGAAGATCATCGAAGGCTCCGCCCGCGCGATGGGCCTCAACGTGGTGGAGGGCTAAAGCGATGGCAAAGCTCACCAAGAAGCAGAAGGCGCAGGTCGGCTCGGTCGATCGCGAGAAGTTCTACGGCGTTGACGAGGCTCTCGCGCTCGTCAAGCAGAACGCGACGTCCAAGTTCGACGAGACCGTCGAAGTCGCGCTGAACCTCGGCGTCGACCCCCGCCATGCCGACCAGATGGTCCGCGGCGTCGTCAACCTGCCCAAGGGCACCGGCAAGACGGTCCGCGTCGCAGTCTTCGCCAAGGGCGCGAAGGCCGATGAAGCGACGGCGGCCGGTGCGGATGTCGTAGGTGCCGAGGACCTGATGGAGACCATCCAGGGCGGCACGATCGACTTCGATCGCGTCATTGCAACCCCGGACATGATGGGCGTCGTGGGCCGGCTCGGTAAGGTGCTCGGGCCCAAGGGCCTGATGCCGAACCCGAAGCTCGGCACGGTCACCATGGACGTTTCCAAGGCCGTGACCGACGCCAAGTCGGGCCAGGTCGAGTTCCGCGTCGAAAAGGCGGGCATCGTCCACGCGGGCATCGGCAAGGCGAGCTTCTCCGAGGGTGACCTCAAGGAGAATTTCACGGCGTTCATGGACGCGATCATCCGCAACAAGCCGTCGGGCGCCAAGGGCAAGTTCGTGAAGAAGCTGTCGCTGTCCTCGACGATGGGCCCGGGCGTGAAGGTCGATCTCGCGGAGGTCGCGGGCGCTTGATGCCGACGCGGCTGGACCCGTTCAGCCACACGGAATGAGTTACAGGGGGCCGGCGCGCAGCGATGCGTGCCGGCTTTCTGCTGTTTGAGTTTGAAGTCGCGTGGGGAGAGTGAAGTGAAGTCGTTTATCGCGTTGTTGTCTGCCTCTGCCGCTCTTGCCGGCGTTCCCGCTTCTGCCCAGCTCCTGCCGAAGGCCGATACCGTCGACCCGACCGTGCCGACGCAGTTGCCGCGGACAGCCATCCCTCATCACTATGCAATCAGCGTAACGCCGCATGCGCAGCGCCTGGCCTTCGATGGCCGCGTCGTGATCGACCTCGAGGTCATCAGGCCGACGAAAGAATTGGTGCTCAACGCCGCCGACCTCAAGATCGCATCGGCCTTGCTCCGGTCCGGCAAGGGCGGAGCACCGCTCACTGGCCGCGTCAGCGTGAACGATGACGCGCAGACCCTGACCATTAGCTTTCCGCGCAGCGTCCCCACCGGCGCCTACACGCTCACCATCCTTTACTCGGGCAAGATCAACACCCAGGCCAATGGCCTTTTCGCGCTCGACTATAAGAACAAGGAGGGAAAGAACGCGCGTTCGCTGTTCAGTCAATTCGAGGCAGCGGATGCTCGCCGGTTCGTGCCGAGCTGGGATGAGCCCGACTACAAGGCGACCTTCGATCTGACTGCCCGGGTTCCCGCCAACGAGATGGCGGTCAGCAACATGCCCGCGACATCGAGCCGGAACGTCGCCGGTGGCCTGAAGGAAGTTCGGTTCCAACGGACGCCGATCATGTCGTCCTACCTGCTCTTCTTCGCGAGCGGCGACTTCGAGCGAGTCGCTAAGCCTGCGGGAGGACGCGAGGTGGGGATTGTCGTTTCGCGAGGAAATGGATCGAAGGCGCACTATGCGCTCGATGCCGAGGCGCAGATCCTGCCCTATTTCAACGATTATTTCGGCACGCCATACCCGCTCCCCAAACTGGATAACGTCGCGGGTCCCGGACAGTCGCAGTTCTTCTCCGCGATGGAGAACTGGGGCGCGATCTTCACCTTCGAGTACGCAATTCTCGACGATCCCGCGATTACGACGGAGGCCCAACGCCAGGACATCTTCGCCACTGAGGCGCACGAGATGGCGCATCAGTGGTTCGGCGACCTCGTCACGATGGCGTGGTGGGACGATCTGTGGCTGAACGAGGGCTTCGCCAGCTGGATGGAGAACAAGACCACCCAGCATTTCCACCCGGACTGGGGCGCCGAGATCGACCGGGTTGGCTCCCGTGAGGGCGCAATGGGGCTCGACGCCCTCAATTCGACCCACCCTGTGGTGCAGCAGGTTAGGACGGTCGAGCAGGCAAACCAGGCGTTCGATTCGATCTCATACTCAAAGGGCGAGTCGGTCATCGCAATGCTGGAAGACTTCGCCGGACCAAGCGTCTGGCGGGAAGGCATCCGCCGTTACGTTGCGGCGCACGCCCACCAGAATACGCGGACGACGGACCTGTGGGCAGCGCAGGAAGCAGCCGGCGCCCATGGTCTTTCGGTCGTCGCCAAGGACTTCACGACGCAGCCCGGCATTCCACTGATCACGGTCGCGCCTTCTCAGTGCGTCAACGGCTCAACGGTAACGGCCCTGACCCAGACGCAATTCTCCGCCGACCGGCGCGAGGAAGCGGCTGCGCGCCCGCTGGCTTGGCACGTGCCGGTGAAAGCCACTGCGGGTAGTACGGCAGCACAGGTCGTTACCGCCGGTCGTACGACCAGGCTCACCGTTCCGGGCTGCGGACCACTGCTCGTGAACGCCGGCCAGACGGGATACTACCGCACGCTCTATACGCCGCAGCAGTCGGCAGTGCTCGCGGCGCGTGTCCCGCAGCTTCCAGCCGCCGACCAATATGGGCTGATCGCCAATTCGGTGTCCTTGTCGCTTGCCGGTTATCAACCGATGGCGACCGGCCTCGATTTCCTCTCCGCCATGCCCGCAAACGGCAATGCCAAGGTCGTGCAGCGGATCATCGGGCGCTGGGACGACCTTTACGACCGCTTAGACGGTGCCCCGGCAACGCAGGCGATGATTGCCGCGCGCGCGCAGCATGATTTCGGTCCTCGCCTGCAGCAGCTGCGCTTCGTGCCACGCGCAGGGGAGCCCGCCGTTGACGCCCTTCTACGACCGACGCTGATTGGCACGTTGGGCAAGTATCGCGACCCGCGGGTTCTCGCCGAGGCTTCGTGGCTGTTCGCGGCATGGCAGCAAAACCCTGACGCGATTGCGGGCTCGCTAAAGGCGACCTGGCTTGGGGTGATTGCCCGCAACGCCGACCAGGCGGCGTGGACCGCCATCCGCGCCAAGGCACAGGCGACCAACAGCGCCATCGAGCGCGCGACGCTCTATCGCCTGCTTGGTCGGGCCAAGGACGATCGGCTTGCGCGCCAGGCGCTCGAGCTCGCGTTGACGGACGAGCCGGGGAAAACGGTAAGCTCGGGCCTCATCACTGCAGTGGCCGAGCAGCATCCGCGCATGGCGATCGATTTCGTTCTCGCTCATCTTGCACAGGTCAATCAGCTGATCGACATTTCTGGACGTTCGCGGTTCATGCAGCGGCTGGCGGCGTCGAGCCGCGACCCTGCACTGATCCCGGTTCTCGAAGCCTATGCGAAAGCCAATCTCGGCGAGAGTGACCGCAAGCCGGTGCAGCAGGCGATCGACCGTATCCGTTCGGAATCGGTGCAGGCTGCGCGCATCCGCGCCGAGACTGGCGCCTGGCTGGCTGCGCACCCACAGGGTTGATCGTCCAGCGTTTTTCGCTATAGGCGCGCGCTCGCACCGGTTCGTCCGGTGCAGCCGTCCGAGACAGCTGCCGAGGCCAATCCCGTGAGGGATCCCTCTTAATCCGCAGCCTAGACGGGGAGAAGGAATCATTCGGAGCGCTCATCGCGCTTCGTCGTGCGTTGCATGCTGCAGCGCCATCGATCCAATGCCCCACGGACACGGAGTGCTTGGGCACCTGCCCAGGCTTTTGTTGAAACTCGTTCGGAGCAATCCGGACGAATTTTTGGAGTTGGCATGGATCGTTCGCAAAAAGCCGATCTGGTCGCCGAGCTGAAGAACGTCTTCACCGAGACGAGCGTGGTGGTCGTCACCCGCAATCTCGGGCTTTCCGTGGCGCAGTCCACGGAACTGCGTCTGAAGATGCGCGACGCTGGTGCTCAGTTCAAAGTTGCGAAGAACCGACTTGCCCTGATTGCGCTCGAGGACACGCGCTACAAGCCGATCGGCGACCTTCTCAAAGGCCCGACCGCGCTTGCGACGTCCGGAGACCCCGTCGCGGCGGCCAAGGTGGCCGTCGATTTCGCCAAGACGACCGACAAGTTCGAGATCGTCGGCGGCGCGATGGGCGACACGGTCCTCGACGTGAACGGGATCAAGGCGCTGGCCGAGCTTCCCTCGCTCGACGAACTGCGCGCGACCCTCGTGGGCCTTATCCAGGCTCCCGCGAGCAAGATCGCCCGCACGGTCAACGAGCCGGGCGCCCAGCTGGCACGGATCTTCAGCGCTTATGCTGCCAAGGAAGCCGCATAAGCCGACCATTTTTCATCAACGCACGACAATCAGGGGCTCTGCCCCACCAAGGAGTATCAAATGGCTGACATTGCAAAGCTGGTCGACCAGCTCTCTGAACTGACCGTCCTCGAGGCCGCCGATCTCGCCAAGGCCCTCGAAGAGAAGTGGGGCGTCTCGGCCGCGGCTGCAGTTGCGGTTGCAGGCCCGGCCGCCGGTGCCGCGGCTGCTCCCGCTGCCGAAGAGAAGACCGAGTTCGACGTCATTCTCACCGGCGACGGCGGCAAGAAGATCAACGTGATCAAGGAAGTCCGCGTGATCACCGGCCTTGGCCTCGGTGAAGCGAAGGCGCTCGTTGAGGGTGCTCCGAAGGCGCTCAAGGAAGGCGTCAACAAGGACGAGGCCGAGAAGATCAAGAAGCAGATCGAGGAAGCCGGCGGCACCGTCGAGCTCAAGTAAGCTTCTTTCAGCTTCTCGCTGAAACATGGGGAAGGGCGGCTCTTCGGGGCCGCCCTTTTTCGTGTGAAAGGCTACTCCCTTGTCTTCATCAGCGCCGCGAGAGCTTTCGAACGATCGCTCAGGGCGGAAATTTCCCGGGCATCGAGCTCACTGTCGAAGCAAAGGCCGAGGAACTCGCCGTTTTGCCATCTGACCACTGCCGAACGGCCGAGCGTTCCGCAGTCCAGTATCACCGCCGTTCCGACCGAGTGACGGGACGCGCAATTGAGCTTCGCACCCCCGGCCGAGAGGTCGAGGAGGTGGACGGAATGGCGCTCTCCGTTCGCCTGGAGGAAGGCCGGCAAGGCCACGGTGACCCGCGGGTAGACGCGGCGGTCTGCAAAAGGATCAGGGTCTTGAGTAGCCGGAATTGAGCTTGCCATCGTACCTCGCCAAGCGACGGCGTAGCATGGTGGTGCTGCCAGAGAGTAAACGGCGAACGGACCAATTTTCGGTTCAGCAGCCAATCCGCAAGGTCTCGCAGGACGTATCAGGGCAGTAGCGGGCTGCTAAAAACGAAGCCCGGTTCGCCCGTCCAAACGTCGGGGCGGGGTTCATGGCCTCAAGGCTCACCCGCGAACGCCCGTCGGCCTCGCCCATTCGATCGCATTATCCACGAGGTCGTCTTTGCGGGTTTCTCCGAACTGACCGGTGAGGCTCGACAGGCCTAAGAAACGCCGGGGCCGAAGCGACGCGTTGCGTGGTGGAGTTGGCCGCGACGGTCCACTCCTCGGGAGGAACTGATGCGCAAGGCCCTTTCCTTCATCTCCGTCACATTGCTCGCAATGGCGGCTCCGCTTGCGGCCCAGCCTCAAGCGAGGCCGGTTACCGTCGCTGGCGAACCTGACGAAATCCTCGTCAATGTGCCTTATGGCGATCTCCAGCTCACGCTCGAAGTCGACCGGCTGGTCCTCGCAAGCCGAGTCAAGCGTGCCAACCACCGCGCATGCGTCGATATCTACAGCAGCTGGTACGACTCGGCAGGAATGCTGTGCGAGCATATCGCGTGGCAGGTCGCCAAGCCCCAGATCGACCGGGCCATCGCCGATGCCGGCTCGGTCAAGATTGCCTCTGCGAAAAGCATTGTCGTCAGCTTCAGGCGCTAAGATCGCCTAGTCGAAGATGGAAAGGTCGAGGGGCTCGCTCTCGCCGAACCAGATGACGTGCCTGGTATGATCGGCGAGGTCGTCGCCCGTGTTGGCATGCGCAAAGATGGTTAGGTGTCCTCGGTTGAGAACGAGCCACTGAGCGACGTCACCGAATTGTCCAGCGGGCACGGTCAGCTGGCAGCTGCCGCGCGGATGCGGGCCGACCGGGCGCAAATGATAATGACCTTCGGCAACCCCGAATTTGGCGCTGGCAGAAGCTCCGAGCGCCCTCGCCTCATCAACCTCGTCGGGATTGAAATAGATATGGGCGTGAAAGTCGCGGATCATGTTCACTGACTGCGCCTAAGGCGCAAGCGAGGCAAGAAATGCGTCAATCGCCTCGAGAGCTTCGGGTTCGTTGAGCTCCGGGGCGTGACCGACGCCTTGGACGGCTGCGATTTTCACTTCCGGCCCGGCCGCACGCATCCTTTCAGCAGTCTTGGCGGTCAGCAGGTCGCTATTGGCGCCGCGGACGACGAGCAGGGGCTTACTCGCCAGCACGTTGAACAATGGCCACAGGTCGACCTCCGGCGCCGGGCCCGCATTCCTGAAGGGCTCGGCGATCGCCATGTCGTAGTCGAAGCGAATTTCCCCATTTTCCTCGCGGCAGTTGCGCTTGGCCATTCTCACCCAGTCATCGTGCGAATAGCGGTCGAACGACGAGCCATAGTTTGAGGAAATCGCGTCGGCGGCCTCATCCCAGCTACCGTAACGGCGGTCGTTGCCGACATAGGTAAGGATCCGATCAACACCCGACGGATCGACGTCCGGCCCGACGTCATTCAGAATGGTTCCGGCTATCCGCTGTGGCTGCATTGCCGCAACGGCCATTGTAACGAGCCCGCCAAGCGACGTGCCGACAAAGATCGCCTTTTCGATGCTCAGCTCATCAAGGAGCTCGATTACGTCGCCCGCATAGGTCAGCGGATTGTAGCGCATCGGCACCGGGTCGTACTGGCTCGCGCCACGGCCGCGGAAGTCGAGCGCAAGCACGCGAAACTCGGGAGAATGACGCTCGGCGAACTCGGCGAAATCGCGTGAGTTACGGGTGAGGCCATGGAGACAGAGGATCGGCGGCTTGCTGCTCGATCCCGGATAATCGCGATAGTAGAGCTTGAGGTCGTCGCGGACGACGAGGTGGCGTTCTTCGTATCGTGCGGTGATGTCCTCGTTCACGCGGCAATCCCCTGCCGCCAGACGCGGCTCATTGTTTCGGCAACTCGGTCGGCTGACGCATCCTCCCAGACGGAAAAGCGCATACCGAGGAAGACGTTTGCACCCATCATCCCCCAGGCGAGCACCTCGAGATCATCGTCGCCGTAGCTTGCGCTGATTTCGCCCTTGTTGCGCGCGTGGGCGAGGCGGGCTGCGATACGGATCGCGGTTGTCTCGTAGTGCTCGCGATAGGCATCCGGATCGACGAACTCCGACTGGTCGATGATGCGATAAATGTCCCGATGCTCGCGGGCAAAACGCAGGAAGGCCTCGAGCGCGCGACGTTCACGATCGAGGGCGTCCTTTCCTTGGGCGAGTGCCGGGCCGACATTGTCTCGGACCTGCGCGGACATGTCGCGCACGAGCGCCTGAAAGAGCGCCTCCTTTGAATCGAAATAGGTGTAGAAGGTGCCGAGCGCGACGCCTGCGCGTTGCGTGATGCCGACGATCGAACTGTCCGCGAAGCCGCGTTCGCCAAACTCGTCGCGCGCCGCATCGAGGATTTTGCGCATAGTGCGCTGGCCGCGAGCGGTTCGCGGGGCCTTGCCGTCGCCGGCGGCGAGTAGCCGCTCCTCGTCTTCGACCCTTACCCCCATCCGGTTCCCCCTACCGCCGCGGTCCGCAATCGCAAGTTGAAACACGGTTCATGTTTCATTATTACCGTTTGGGACTTCGGGCGCAACCGCGTCCGCAAGGGGGAGAAAATCTGATGCGCGTCCTTACTGCACGCGCCGCTTTGTTCGGCACGGTTGCCGCCGCGGCGCTTATCACGACTCCGGCTGAAGCAAAGGGCGCCCACAGCGTCGTTGCACTGCCCGCTGCTGCACAGACTGCAGCACAGACGACTGCGGAAGCGAACAAGCAGCCGGCGAGCGATCAGCCGACAACCGCTGCCAACAATCAGGGACAGGACACTGCGACGGGCGAGATCGTCGTTACGGCACGCCGTACCGAAGAGCGGCTGCAGCGTGTTCCAGCGTCAATCTCCGCCTTCAATGCGCGAGCACTCGATCGGCTTCAGGCGACCGACACGACCGGACTGCAGGGCGCTGTGCCGAACCTCAATATCGTTCAGGGCCGCGGCTCTTCAAACGCGACCAACATCTACATCCGCGGCATTGGCCAGCCCGATGCGCTTCAGACATTCGATCCCGCCGTCGGCGTCTACATCGACGACGTTTACCTGTCGCGCATCCGCGGCAATCAGCTCGACCTCCTCGATGTCGACCGGATCGAGGTTCTGCGCGGCCCGCAGGGCACGCTTTACGGCAAGAACACGATCGGCGGCGCGATCAAATATGTGACCCGCAAGCCAGGCAACGACCTCCGCATCGACACGACATTCGCCATCGGCACTCATGGCCAGCTTGAAACCAGGGCCGCTGCCTCCGGACCGGTCGCGAACGGTGTCTCCGTCGGTGTCGCAGTCATTCATGCCGAGCATGCGGGATATGTCGAGGACCGCGTTCTCAACCAGTCCTACAACGACAAGAATTCGACCGGCGCCCGTGCGGCGCTTGCGATCACCCCGGCGAGCAATGTCCGGATCGACCTTACCGCGGACTATAGCCGCGACGACAATGCGTTGAATGTCGGCCGGCCCGTCAACAATCTGAACAGCCTGTTGGGCGTCCCCTTGCCGGTCGAGGATCCGGTAGGATCAGGCAAATACGACTGGACGGGGCGAGTCACGCCGGGCCTGCCGAATTCCACCAAAACCAAGCACTACGGCTTCGCGGGCACCGCGGCAGTCGACGTCTCATCGGCCGTGACGCTCAAGTCGATCACTGCCTACCGCAATCTCAAGACGGCCGACTACATCGACATCGACGCCACTCAGTATCAGCTCGGCGACGTTTTCGTGGGCGTCCATCAAAAGCAGTTCAGCCAGGAATTCCAGGCGACCTACACAAGCGACCGCCTGAGCGGCGTTGCGGGTCTATATTATCTGCACGAGGACGTCCCCTCGCACCAGGAAGCCTACGGCAACGACGCGCTGCGCAGCCCTCTCTTCCCGGGCGCCACGTTCCTGCGGACAGTAGACGACAGTCTCGTAACCAAGAGCTACGCAGCATATGCCAACGGCAGCTACACGATCGTACCGACCGTTCGTCTTTCCGCGGGCATTCGCTGGACCCACGAGACGAAGGATTACGAGCGCACGACGTCGACATTCTCGAACTTTGCGTTGTTCCGCGGCACGTTCCCATTTGCACCGCCTCGCGGGAAATGGAGCGACGTCTCGCCGATGGCGAGCGTCGACTGGCAGGTAACCCCTGCAACGATGGTCTACGCTCGTGTTGCCAAGGGCTTCAAGTCGGGCGGCTTCAACGGCCGGGCGAACGATCCGACGTCCGCAACCAAGTACGATCCGGAGACAGTCTGGTCATATGAAGCCGGATTCAAGGCGACGATTGCGAACCAGCTGCGGCTGAACGGAGCGATCTTCGACAACGAATACAAGGATTTCCAGGCACGCGTTTCAGGCCTCGATACGGATCCGATTACGGGCCTGCCCGCGGCTAAGCTGTCGGTGCTCAACGCGGGCAAGCTTCGCATCCGCGGCGCCGAACTTGAAGGCTATTGGTCTCCGACGCGCGAACTGCTGATCGACAGCCAGGTTGGCTATCTCGATGCCGAGTACAAGCAGTTCGACGACGTTCGCTTCACGAGCTTTGGGGGAAGCCGTGCGTTCCAGACGCCCGCCTTCTCTCCAAAGTGGACCTTCCGCGTCGGCGCGCAATATTCCTTCGACATCGGCGATTCGGGCGCAATCACCATCGGCGGGCAGACCCGCTACCGG